>Ga0209542_10021221_pt1 | contig 10201 bp, 7 predicted proteins | sample RifCSPhighO2_01_FD_184028 | JGI IMG/M metagenome (GOLD analysis project Ga0209542, IMG submission 184028) | Soil microbial communities from Rifle, Colorado - Rifle CSP2_plank highO2_0.1 (SPAdes) (version 2) | ecosystem: Environmental > Terrestrial > Deep subsurface > Rock core/Sediment ...
CAGGCACGATTCAATTAATTGAATCGTGCCTGCACCACCGCGAATCGCGGCCTGCGTGGTCTGAATGATATTGCTCCCACCAAGAGATTCAGGAACAGTCTCGCCTAGCTCTTTAATCGAGAAAATCGATTTGTCAAGACCGGACTGTGCAGGAAGCGTGTTGATAGGCAGATGGTACTCTTTATCCATAGGGGTAAAATACTTGTTTCGAATGGTATAGGCACCGGTCATTTCGAGCTTTTTAACTTTCAAGAGTATTTAATTGTTATGTACTGCATCCGTCTTAGAAAACGTTTTTGAGCCAGGCCCACAATCGAGAGAAAAAACCTTTCTTGGCGGGAAGCTCGCGAAGCGGTTCGTATTCGCCAATTACTACTGGCGGTGGAGGCGCTGCTTCAACAACAGGTGTTGAAGGCTGGGCGAGAACAACAGACGTGTTAACCTGCGGAAGGATGGCTGCCCGCGTCGTCGTATTATTTTTCGCTTGATTGGTAGAATTTCTGGTGAAAAATTGCGGAGTAGAATTTGTTGACGTGGAAATGATGTACGAGCTCACGTTCAAGCGACTCAAGCTTCGCTCGGCAAGAAACCTTGCGGCCTGATGGCGGTCCTCTGCGCTCAAGCCCGTGATAAGCAGTTGCACTCTGCCATTCTGCTCAAATAATTTGATATATCCAGCGCCCCCACCTAAGTTTTTATTACAAGGCTGAGGATTGCCCTCCAATTGCGCGGCGGCACGGTTTTCGCAGGGGCTTCCGATGACGATTGCGTTCTTCGTCCTAATGTCAGCTATTTCAGTATCTATCCGCGAGGTGCCTATTTCAGTAGTTACGTTCGGGTATTTCACTAACGCGGTGGAAAGAACGGTCGCTGAGACAACGTCAAGCGCAGGAGCTTCCTCGCCAATGACGTAGATTGCGCGGAAACGGTCGCCTTCGACAAAAAATTTTGGATAGTCTGCGAGCGTGTATGCTTGGACGCTTACAACAGCGATAATGACAATAACCAATACCAGCACTTTTTTCATGCAGTTTTTCACAGTACACTTATATTTAAACGCTACGGAACACTGAAGGCGTCCATCTTCAGTTTCCATGATGATTGCTCTAAGAATCACTGAAAGGTGATAAGTGCTGTGTTTTTCTTTACAGTTTTGTTTTCGAAGCGTTTAAATAGTTCCCGTCTTTCAAAACCCGCGTGAGTGTGTTCAAAAAAGGTGTACGTCTGGTTTTATTATCTTTCATATTTGCACTTCTCTTGCTCTCTATCGCAGCAGCACAAGATGTGCCTCCAGCAACAGTGCATCCAGAAACTGAACAGCTTTTACAGACTCACGAAAAAATCCCCGTGTTTCTCAAACTGCGCGAGCAACCCGAGCGACAAGCCCGTATCGCTGCAGCATTGGATAGGCGAGGAATCACCAAAGGAGAACTCCTTGAACGGCGCAAGCAAAAAACACGCGAAACTCGCGAAGCATTCAAGCAGGCAATCGCGGAGCGAAGAGTGGCTGGAAAACCACTAATTTTTGATTACGAATTTGAAACAATTGGCGTGATAGGCCTCAATATTACCCGCGAAGAACTTGAACAGTTGCGAAACAACCCTGCGGTCGAATACATCGCGCCGCAAAAAGAGCGCCAGATTTCTTTAGCTCAAAGCATCCCCATCATCGGCGCTGATGACGTCATCAACCTTTCCGTCAATGGAACAAACATCACTGGCGCAGGTCAAGTCATCTGTGTCATCGACACTGGAATCCAGCTCGACCACGAAGCGTTCACCAACAAGGTTGTCGGCGGTTACGACTTTGTAAATAATGATAACAACCCATCAGACGACCATGGCCACGGCAGCCACGTTTCCGGAACAGCAGCGGGAAACAAAACATCTGCGACACGAGTCATCGGAGTCGCTCCTGACGCGCTCATTATGCCGCTTAAAGTATGCAACAGTGGCGGAAGTTGTGCAGACGCAAACATCCTGCGCGGCGTCGAAGCTTGTATTAATAATGCGACTAATTACAACATAACCGCGATATCAGGCTCACTTGGAGGAGGAGGACCATACACGGCGTCATCGTGCAGTTCAGATCCGCTTAACAGTTCACTAGAACCTCTTTTTACAACAGCGCTTTCACTTGGAATCATTCCAGTATTTGCCTCAGGCAACAACGGATTCACCACAGGAATAGGATACCCTGCCTGCTCGCTCCAAGTCATCAGCGTTGGAAGAACAGAAAAAGATGATACAATCGCAAGTTCATCCAACCGTGGAGGAGACCGCCTGGACGTCTACGCTCCCGGAGGAAGCATTCTCGCATCTTATTTTGGAAGCTCCACCGCAACCACGACCATGAGCGGGACCTCAATGTCAACACCGCATGTCTCCGGCGCAGTTGCGCTCATTCAATACAACCAACGCCGACAAGGATTACCTTCGCTTAATCTAAGTTCCATTCGGGCGCTTCTTAATAGCACAGGGAAAAACATAGGAAGCACAAGCTACCGCGTCGACGTGTTTAATGCCATCCTCAAACTCAATTTGAACCTTACCGTAAACATATCTACTCAAGCACTTCGCAATGAAACGTCAGGAAGCGCGGTCCAATTCCGTGATACAACTGACTTTGGCCAGGCGATTTCATGCGTTTATTTAGGAACCAATTTTGTCGGAATCAATTCAACCAAGTGCCCGCAATTCAATAAAACCGCGCACATCACTCTCGCGGGATTAACCACACTTGCAAAACCATTACGCGATGGCGTAGCATGTCCTACTTCTGTCTGTCAGAACGTGACCTTCGCGAACAACACGCTCGAATTCGATGTGACTTCCTTTAGCGAATATAGTAGCATCACAGGCTGTCCAGTACTCCTTAACTCCAGCGCGATTTTGAATGAAAGTATCACGGTGAACGATTCATGCATCACGTTTGGCGCAAGCAACATTATCCTTGACTGCAACGGAAAAACCATTCTTTGGAACCTTCCAGCTCCAACCAGCGCAAACGGAATCTTGGCAGCCAACAAAACAAATATTACAATACAAAACTGTGTCCTTGATGACATCAACGAAACAGGATTAGGAGTAATCATCAACTTCACCAACGTGAGTTCAAGCTTCTTGCGCAACCTCACCATCCATAAAAATGGAAGCGTTTCCACGTATGCGGTTGGGCTCCAAAGCTCAAACTCAAACCTACTTGAAAATCTCACCATCAGTGCAAACGGAACCTCCAACAACCACGCATTATTTCTGCTCTCTTCAAACTCGACCATCGCAAACAATCTCACACTTTCAACCAACGGCAGCGGAGGGTATGCCTTAGTTCTTAGTTCCAGTACGGAAAACCGCTTTTCTGATTTAGTAGTGAGCACCAACAGTTCGTGGATATCCCTTTCTGGGACAAATAACTTCACCAATCTCACGTTCAATTCGACAAACGCAAGCGTGCGCTATCCTGAAACTTTCTCTGCAGCAGGAACATTCGCGCTCACTTCATCAATCATCCAACTAGGACTAAACCAAACGTTCATCAATGGAACAACCGCTCCATTCCTTAATACCAGCGCACAAGTCACCTTGCGGGGGCTCACATTCATCAATCCCCGAGCAGTCTTTTCATCAAACGACAACACTCTGTTCACTTCCTGCAGCGCTTGCGTCAACCAAAGCTACTCGGCAGGAACGTTTGTATTCAACGTTACCACATCAGGAAGTCACGCGGCGAGCGAAAACCTTCCTAGTTTCACACTAACAATAAGCTCAAACACCAGCAGCGTGATTCGCGGAAGCCAGCTTAATTATACACTTATTGTAAATAACACTGGCGTAGGAACAGCATATAATGTCACACTCCAAGAAACTTATCCTGTGGGAGCTACATTCAACTCCGGACTTCCCAATCCTGCGAACAACGTCACGTTCACCCTTGGCAACATCACCGGAAACACCGCCTTCCTGGTGAATATTTCCGTTAACGTCAGCGCAAGCCTCGCGATAGAAACTGTGCTTAACAACACCGCCATGCTCAATTCAACCAACGCAGTTGGCCAGAATACATCTACCAATTCAAGCGCGCTCACTACTGTTCGTGGAACTCCAGGCATTATAACCAACATAACCGACACTCCCGATCCTGTCGTCCGCGGAACAGTTATCAACTACTCTTTGTTCGTCAATAATACCGGTGATGATACTGCCTACAATGTCACACTCTTTTTGACGTATCCCAATAATACCACCTTTGTGAATTCTTCTCCAAGCGCGAGCCCGAACACAACAATTTTACTTGGAAACTTAAGCTCCAACCAGAGCATGCTTGTGAATGTAACGCTTAACACAACCGCAGCGAACGGAAGCACACTCAACACCACCTATTCACTTGTTTTTGAAAACGCGCTGGGAATCAATACAACTGTAGTGAACAGCACGACCACATCTGTACTTGGCGCGCCATTCCTGACTGCGAGTCCCACAGACACCCCTGACCCGACAACTGCAGGAGCCGTGTTGACGTACCGTATCACAGTTCAAAACACTGGAGATGAAATCGCGTACAACACCACACTGGTTGACACTTACTCCTCAAATGTCATCTTCAACAACGCATCACCAAACGCAAGCGCGAACAAGACATTCCTTTTAGGCAACATGTCACCCAACCAAACAACCATCGTCAACATAACGGTAAATGTGAGTTCCAGTTTCACCAGCGGAACTTTGACAAATATAATTAACCTGAGCCATGTGAACGCATCAAGCCAATCAACCATGCTAGTGACCAATCACACAACAACTGTTGGTTCGCAATCCAGCGGAGGAGGCTCAAGCGGTGGAAGTGGAGGAAGCGGATCAGGCTCTTCAGGTTCCTCGGGCTCATCAGGACAATCAAGCGCGGCAGCATCAACTTCCACTTCAAGCACAGCGGCCACTGAAAGCCAGGTAGCCACCGGGTTAGCAAACGCATTTGGAGGCGTCGGAAGAAGCTCAACAAGTTCATCCAATGGAAAAGGCGCGTCAACATCAGGCAGCGCAAGCTCCGCAGCAACGACATCGGCAGGCGCTTCGGCCGCAGGAACAGGAAACACCGGGCTTGCAGTGACAACTGGAGACTCGATTGGGACTTTGCAGCTACCTGAGCTTTGGAAGAAAGTCCTTCCTTACGCTGCTGTGCTCGTTGTACTCTTTGGTCTCGCACTTGGGTTTATGTTCAGGAGGAGTCGCAAGAAAAAATTGCCAATAGCACATATTGTGACATCACAGAAAGAGCTCATCCCTGCACCCCAACCCCCCGAGAACTTTGGAGCAGCACCTGAGCTACCAAAAAAACTAGCAGTCGAATTTAAGCCAGTTGTATACAAAGAGCCCCGATTTGAAATTCTTGAACAAATCAAGGAAAAAGAGGCGCGTTCAAAAGCAGCCAAAGAAGCATGGAAAGCAAAGCAAGCGCCGGTCAAGCAAAAAACTTTGAAACATATCAAATTTACAAAACTCGTTTCTAAGAAAAAAGGGAAAAGTTAAACTGTTTATTGAATTCTTTCTTCATGCGGATGGCAGGATTCGAACCTGCGAATGCACTAAGCAACTGGCTCCTGAAGCCAGCACGTTTGACCACTTCGCTACATCCGCGCAAGCAAAAAATCAACAAGAACCGTATTTAAACTTATCTTTCCCAAATATGTAAAACATCATTGGGCTTGAGCAAAGAAATCGCTACTTTATTGTCAGCAATCTGGATGCGGATAATCTTATACGGATTGTACCCTGGCCTTGCCTTGATGAGCGGCACGACCTTGTTGATGATGTCATCGTCAGAAATCGTGCTTTGGTACTTAAGAATCTCGAGCGCATACTCTTCATCAGGCATGATTAAATCAGCGACTTCTTCCTTAATCGTCTTTGCAATCTCCCCAGGAACGCACCAGGCAGTCACTGGAATCCACTCGGTCGTCGCTGAAAAAGAGTCAGGATTTCCCAAAAACAATTCGCGCGCATCTTCAATTACCTCGTGCGGGTCCAACTTTGTTTTTATCGTGATAAACCCCGGAATAAGCAATTCTTCGTCAGCTTTTTGGTTGCCCAGCTTTGCAAGAACATTATGAACTTCTTTTTTTGCCGAAAAATATCCCGCGCTTCCATACTTCACAATAATTACTGGTTCCATGTCTTTTGTGGCTGTTTTGACGAGTTTAAAGACTTTCTCTTCAAGTTGTGAAGGCTCACTCCCACAAGCCTAATTTTTCGTACATCTTCAAGCGCAAAATCCACCCACTCGGTCGTAAGCTTGCGGATTATTTTGATGCTTGAAGTAAACTCGGGAAGTGTCCTGCTTTTGGTGTGCGTTTCAAAATCCTCATAACGCACCTTGAACGTCACTGTCCTGAACATCACGCGTTCATTGTCCAAGTCCCTGTAGAGTTCAGGAATGAAGCCATCCAACAAATCAATAATCTGTTTTCTATTTTTTGTGTCTTTATCAAACGTCGACTGTCGTCCGATGCTTTTCGTTTCCCATTGTTCAATGATGTCTCGCTCGTCGACTCCTTTCGCAAGGCGCTGGAGTTCTCTTCCGTAATTCCCAAGTTCATCAACTACTTCTTCGGGCGCTTTGGCAAGGTCTTCCACGGTAACGATGCCCAGCGCGTTCAATGCACTTTCCGTCTTTGGACCAATTCCATAAATGACTCCGACTTTTTTCGGATTCAAAAATTCGTTAACTTCTTCATTCTTTACAATGGTAAGCCCGTCCGGCTTTTTTTCTCCTGCAGCTATTTTTGCGACAAGCTTGTTCGGACCGATTCCCACGCTGCACGTAAGCCCTGCGGCCTTCACCCGGTCCTTTATTTCTTGCGCGAGCAGTCTTGCCTTTTCGTAACTTCCTGCGCTGCTCACATCCAGATACGCTTCATCAATGCTCACTTGCTCAAAACGGTCGGCAAAACCCTTGAAAATGTCCATGACTTCGCAGGAGGCCTCAGAATACAGTTCGAAACGAGGAGGAAGATAGACTGCGCGCGGGCATTTAGTCCACGCGATAGAAATCGGCATCGCACTTTTCAGGCCATATTTTCTCGCTTCATAATTGCACGTGGCGACAACCCCGCGGCCCTTCCCCTCTTTGGGATTCGCTCCTACAACAACTGGTATTCCCTTAATTGCAGGATTCGCGCGTTCTTCCACCTGCGCGAAAAAACAATCCATGTCAACGTGCAAGATAATACGCATGTCTTGCAACTCTTTTTTCCCTTTTTTAATAGTTGTGCGCGGTTGTCCTGTGCACACTATTTTTCACAATAAGTCCCACCAGAATTAATCTAGTTTATGACCTGCGTTCCGCTTTGTGTCTTCTCAAGACGGACAATTTTATCCGCGAACCCTTCTACTTTTTGTTCGTGACTCACAATGATTATTTGTCTCAGGTTAAGCTGTGCGATAACATCCCGCAATTTGTCGAGCTGTTCACTTGAGAACCCTTCGGTCGGCTCGTCCAGGATAAGAAGATCTTTAGTCTTGATGCTACTGATTACAGTATTGATGGTCTTGTTGAGCGCAAGACGATACGCAAGCGCCACAGCGGTCCGCTCGCCGCCGCTCAAGTTTTCGATTTCAATATCGTACCCGTTTTGTTGAACAACCGGGGTGAAACTTTCGTCAAGCCGAGCGTTCATCACATCTTCAATAAGCATGGAAAACCACTGTCGGAACAGAGCGTCGAATTCATGATGAATCCTAGCCATGACGTGCTTTTCCATGATTTCCATCAGCGGCACAAAATAGTCGGTAAGCCACTGGTGTATGGCTTGGGTACGTTCGAGTTGTTTCTTTCCGCGTTCTTTAATCTCAATTTCTTTCTGGATGCTCGTGAGCTGTTTTGCGATCTGTTCCTCTTTTTGAACAAGCGCTGCATGAACCATGCTTGCGCTGCGCTCGGCTGAAAGGACACTTTCCGCCTCCTTTCGAGCCCGTTCGTACTGGCTTCCATCAACAGTTTTTACCTTTTCTTCAAGCTCCGCAAGCAGTATCTTTTGCGCTTTGATTTCCTTATTGAGTGCCGTTTGCTGCACTTCGAGAGCGTTCTTTCGCTGGACAATCGCCTGGGCTTGAGAAAGTTTGAGCGCTGCGAGCCCGATTTCTTGCTCCTTTTTTCTTACCTCCTCAATATCCTTTCTAAGCTGGGCGATTTCAGTTTCCAATTGTTGGACATGCGCTCTCATCTGCGTTTCTTGCTCTTGCGCAGCATACATCTTTTCTTGCTCGCGCTTGACAATACTCAATTTATGATTTTCTGAAACTTCTTGCAAACACATCGGGCACTGTGCCAATGATTTCACTTTATTTATCGTCTGCTGTGATTGTTGCTTGAGAAGGTTTGTTTGCGCAAAAGTGGACAGATGTATTCGAAGCTCTTTTTCCTTTTCCGATAATCCTTTGCTTAGCTCTTGGCTGCTAACCTTTGGCTTTTCAGGAATATCCGGAATGCTCTGCTGTTGTGAGGCAAGAAGTTCAATCTCTTTTCGCTGCGAAAACATTTGCGATTCCTGAACACCGACCCGTGCCTTCAACGCTTGCTCTTGCGCCTTGACTCGTTCTGCTTCTGCGCGCTTCTTTTCCGCATCCGCAAGCTTCACTTTTTCCTGTTCGACCTTCGCTCGCAGCGCCACAAGCTCTTTCTCGGTCTTCTCCCTGTCTTCCTTTGTCTGCGCGAGCTCTTTTTCCACAACTTGCGCCTGCTTATGCTTATCCTGCAAGTCCACAAGAACGATATCAAGCGCGCGCTTGCGCTCCCGCAACGCCTTAGCGTACGAGTTCGCGTTCTGGACAATCGTCGCGTATTTGTCAATATCAAACACTTTACGCAGCAAGGCAAGCCGCTCCTCTCTCCCTTCGCGCAGGATATGCTTCATCTCTTCTTGCGGCGTGTACAGCGTGTAGCGGTAAATCAGATTTTTTGCCTTCGAGAGCTGTTCCTGCGGGTAACCCAATAACTCAAGAATCTTGCTTTTGAGCTCTGAGGCAGTCCCGTCTGTTTTCACGCCATCAATAAGTAAATAGCCAGCTTCTTGCTCCACACTCTCTCTTGAGCGCTTTAGAGTGCGCTTGATACGGTACATATGTTCGCCAATTGAGAATTCAAGCTCGACGCTTCCCCGCAATGCCCCATTTCGAAGCAGCGCGGCACCTGAGACTTCTCCTCTTAGCAACCCAAAGAGCGCGAACTCTATCGCGAGAAGAACGGTGCTCTTCCCTGAGCCGATGTCACCGGAAAGCATTACTATTCCTAGTGGAAAGTCAAAGTGCGCGCGCGGATAGCTGCGAATATTTTCTATATCAAGTGAAACAATTTGCATGGTGTCTCCCTTTTGTACCTACTATTCATCCACTCTAAAGCTTTTTGCAAAAGTTTTTTAAAACCTCTGCTTCTCAAGAGAGCATATGCCTGACGAAATCGAGACATTAGGGGGACAGCAATGCCCAATGTGCCAGACCAAAAACCTCACCTTGAGCGAGACCACTTCCGAAGTTCCTTACTTCGGCAAACTGTTCATCTTTGGAATGCACTGCTCTTCCTGCGGCTACCACAAATCGGACATTGAGGCTGCCGAGAAGAAAGAACCCGCAAAGTACACTTTCGAAGTGGCAGGAAAAGATGATTTGAACGTGCGCGTTATCCGAAGCAGCGAAGGGACAATCAAGATTCCCCACGTTGGAACCCTTGAACCAGGAGTGAATGCTGAAGGATTCGTCACCAATATTGAAGGTCTCTTGATGCGCTTTAAGAAACAGATTGAAACTTTGCGCGACACGGTTGAAGATGAGGACGATAAAAAAGCAGCAAAAAACTTGCTCAAAAAACTCCAAAACGTCCTCTGGGGAAGCGAAAAACTTAAAATCACCATTGAAGACCCTACTGGAAACAGCGCCATCATCTCGGAACGCGCAATCCGGAGCAAACCATGATAAACCTGTTAAAAAAATCAAACCTTAAACTTGACCTAAAGATAGCGGATAAACACATTTTTATTCCTGGAGAATTACTTACTGATTTGCGAACTCTTGATTCCAACACCCTTCTTGAACACGTTGAGCAGCAAATACAACTTCGCGAAACAGCACTTGACAAGAAATTACTCGCGCGCAAGTTTTTCAAAAATTAATGCAAGCCCAGTTCTTTATTCCATTTTGGGTTTAATACTCCGCC
>Ga0209542_10021222_pt1 | contig 10201 bp, 14 predicted proteins | sample RifCSPhighO2_01_FD_184028 | JGI IMG/M metagenome (GOLD analysis project Ga0209542, IMG submission 184028) | Soil microbial communities from Rifle, Colorado - Rifle CSP2_plank highO2_0.1 (SPAdes) (version 2) | ecosystem: Environmental > Terrestrial > Deep subsurface > Rock core/Sediment ...
TTTTATCTCTCTCGGTATGGGACCGAATATTCTTCCGCCCTTCGGTTCCTTGCCATCCAATATGACAACCGCGTTTTCGTCGAATCTTATGTAAGTTCCATCTTTTCTCCTGAACGGCTGTCTCTGTCTGACCACGACCGCCCTCAATACTTCTTTTTTCTTTACTGCCTTCCTGGGCTCAGCGACTTTCACGGAAACAACGACGATATCGCCTATTTGAGCGTATCTTCTTTTTGACCCTCCGAGCACCTTAAAAACACCGACCTTTTTTGCTCCGCTGTTATCTGCCACATTAACTATTGAACGTAACTGCAACATGTATCACGAATCACGAATCACGAATCATGGACTAAACTTTGTCGCATGTTTCGTGTTGCGTGTGTTATATTATTCGGCTTTGCTGACAACTATCCATCTTTTTTCTTTCGACATTGGCCTTGTTTCTCTTATCAAAACCTTGTCACCCGTTTTATAAACACCTTCTGCGTCATGGGCCTTGAATCTTCTGGCCACGCTGTAATACTTCTTATACTTGGGGTGTTTTTTCATGCGCGAAATTTCAACTACTACAGTTTTCTGCATTTTGTCCGACACGACTTTGCCTTTTAACATTCTCGGTTTTGAATTTTGAATTTTAGTCATTGTTTAGAGTTTAGGATTTAGAGTTTAGAATTTGCGAATTTTGACTTTTCAATAAAGTCAAAATTCGTGCCATGTCTTTCTTTGTCTTTTGAATCTGACTTGTATCTTTTAGCGTATTCGCTTCCAATTCAAAACTAAGCTTAGCCAATTTAGCCTTAGTGTCAGACAACACCTGTTTTAACTCGTCTACATTTTTATTTTTAAATTCTTTGCTTTTCATAAATTTCACTTACTATTTGTTACTTTCTGCTTACTACACGCGTTTTTATCGGCAACTTGTGCGCAGCCAGCCTCAACGCCTCTCTCGCCTGATCCTCTGAGAGTCCGTCTATTTCGAAAATTAATCTTCCGGCTTCCACTGGCACTACAAAATGTGACAGAGCGCCTCTACCACCACCCATTCCAACTTCCGAACTCTTTGATGTTCTGGGTTTATCAGGAAAAACTCTTGTCCAAATTTTGCCCCCTCTTTGAATGAACCGGGCCATTACTCTGCGGGCCGACTCAAGTTGGTTTGATTTTAACCAATATGATTCTTCCGACTTAAGTCCGAAGGAGCCAAAGCTTAACTCAGCGCCACGAGATGTGCGACTCTTCAGCTTACCTTTATGAACCTTGGTATGTTTTACTCTGCTTGGCTGTAACATGCGCTTCGCGCTAGTTCATCAAGTTTAAAGTTTTTCAAGTTTATCAAGTCTTAAACAAAATTACTTGATGAACTTTATGAACTTGACGAACTTTTAACTTAGTCGAATTTTTCTCCTTTATATATCCACACTTTCACTCCAACTGTGCCGTAAGTTGTCATCGCGGTTGCTCTTGCAAAGTCAATATCGGCTCGAAGTGTCTGGAGAGGCAAGTTGCCCTGTTCCAAATGCTCCGACCTTGCAATTTCCGCACCGTCCAAACGCCCTCCTATTTGTATCTTAACCCCCCCTACGCCTTTGCTGCCCATTATCTTTGATATTGTCTGCTTCATCACTCTTCTGTATGGTATCCTCTTTTCGATCTGATCAGCGATAGATTCAGCCATTATAGCTGCTGACGCCTCAGGGCTTTTTATTTCTTGAATTTCGACTCTGACACTGACCTTCTTTTTAAGAAGCTGCTGAATTGATAGCTTTAGTTCCTCCGCCCCGGTACCGCCTCTGCCAATTATTAATCCGGGTCTTGCCGTATATATCAAAACACTAACCGCATCAGTTCCTCTTTCAAGCTCAACTCTGTCAACGGCAGCGTTCTTTAAATGTTTGTTAAGAAAATCTCTTATTGCAACGTCGTCTTTCAGATATTTAACGTATTTTTTGTGACCAAACCAATGGGATAACCAGTCCTTATTTATACCGACTCGAAATGATGTTGGTGATGTTTTTTGTCCCATTATATTGCCTTTCTTCTAAACACCCTCTTGCCTAGGCTCTTTAATACATTCTCTTTCCGACCCAACTCCGTCTTAACCTCTGGCTTGCCTCGACTTGTCTCAGTCTTTGTAGAAGGAGTCGAATCTGCGATAAATCTTTCCTCTGCCTTTTTTATTTGCGTAGTTCCTTTCAAGCCAGGAACCTTTTCCGTCAAGATTAGACTGATGCGGCTTGTCTTTTTTTCTATTGGCGAAACCCTTCCAAACCCCTTTGGCTTGAATCTCTTTAGTTTAACGCCTTCGTCAACCTTAATGCTTTTAATGTAGAGGTTGTCTCTCACCATATTATAAGTATTCTCGGCATTGGCTATGGCTGATTTTAATAGTTTTGTGACAGGTAAGCTAGGACGTTTTGTCATGGCTTCCAGTTGACCAAGAGCATCGAGCGCATTTTTGCCTTTTACTAAATTCGAAACCGCCCTAACTTTCCGGGGAGCTAATCTTAAGTTATTTAGTTTTGCCGTAACTTGTGCCATGTATTTAGTTTATAAAGTTAAAAGTTTTTAAAGTGTTTTAAATTCTGACTTTATAACTTGATGAACTTTCTACTTGCCAGGCGGGGTTTTTGTATCGCCTGGCACAGCTTTTGCTGCTTGCGCCGCTTCTATTTCTTTTTGTTTTTGGGCCGCCTCTAGCTCCTTCTGCATTCTACCCCCATGTCTAACAAATTTCCTGGTCGGAGAAAATTCTCCAAGTTTGTGCCCAACCAAATCTTCTGTGATAAAAACTGGAATATGTACTCTACCGTTATGAATTCCAAACGTAAAACCAATCATTTCAGGAACAATCGTAGAGGCTCTTGACCAGGTTTTAATTATCATTTTGTCGCCTGCCCTTAAAGCAGCTATTTTTTTTAATAACCTTTGATCGACATATGGTCCTTTTTTTAAACTTCTGCTCATTCGCTAGTGGCTAATCGACTATGGACTATGGCTAGAAAATTTCTTGCAATAGTCTATATGTCTCTAAACCGTGGTCTATTTAGTGCGTCTTCGCACAATAAATTTGCCTGACTTTTTCTTCTTATTTCTGGTTTTTCTGCCGCCTGTGATCTTGCCTTGAGCCGTTTTGGGCCTTCTTGTCCCGCGTCCCTGTCTTCCCTCTCCTCCTCCGTGGGGGTGATCAACCGGGTTCATTGCCGTACCTCTTACTTTGGGTCGTCTACCTAGCCATCTGGTTCTTCCGGCTTTACCAAACACAATTGAACTATGCTCCATGTTGGAAAGCTGACCTACGGAAGCATAGTTTTCCCCGGATATCATTCTTGTCTCAGATGAAGGCATCACCAGCTGAACATACCCGCCTTCACTGGCTAACACAGTTGCCCCACTGCCGGCAGACCTTACAAGTTTACCACCCTGGCCGGGTCTAAGTTCTACATTATGAACCATTGAACCTTGAGGGATGTTTTTTAATTTCATTCTGTTGCCCAGCCGCAATGGTGTTTTTTCAGCCGCAAGTATGCCGTCCCCGACTTTTATGTCTTGCGGGGCCAAAATATACCTTTTGTCTCCGTCCGCATAATTCACTCTGGCTATTCTCGTGGTTCTATTCGGATCGTACTCTATAGAAAAGACCGTGCCGGGAACATTCAATTTGTTTTGTTTAAAGTCAATCTCCCTATATAATCTTTTAGCGCCGCCCCCTCTGTATTTACTGGTTATTTTACCCTGATTATTTCTCCCTCTTAATTTTTTAAATCCTTTTGTGGCCGATCTTAACGGACCGGTCTTTGATAACCAGCTGAAATCATATCCTTTCATGTGTCTTCTTGACGGAGTTGTGGGATTATAAGATTTCATCTTAATTTTAAATTTTTAATTTTGTAATTTTTAAAAATTAATAATTATCATGCCAGAGGCAAATCCGCCTCAGGCGGAGAAATTAGAAATTATCGTCAGGCCCTAGCTTGATCGATAGTATATCCTTTCTCTAATACTACTATCGCCTTCTTAAATCCTTTTTTAAAGCCCGAATGGTGGCCCACACTTCTTTTCTTCTTAGGTAAATTTATCATCTTAACGCCCTTAACCTTAACACCGAAGCTTTTCGCCACCTGCTTTTTAACTTCATTTTTGGTCACGCCGTCAAAAACCTTAAAGACATATTGGTTAAGCGAGTTAAGAGCAGAAGATTTTTCGCTTGTGTAAAAGCCTTTTAAAACTCCGTGCTCTCTAGGAAGTGTTTGCGGTGCTCTGGAACTTTCTTTTTTTTCTACAACATTAAAATCGCCGACTTCTGGCGTATCGCCCTTTTCTTCTTTTTTATCTTTTTTCCAAAACATGTATTGAATCTTTAATTAAAATTAAATTCTTGCAAGAAAGCGTCTCCGTAGGACTTAAGTTTCTTGCCTCAATTACTCCTACTTTCTGTATATTTATGGAGGCCCGATAAAGGTCTTTATTTGCTGACGGCAAGACTACTAAAACGCTTCCCAACCCACCCAACTTATCCCTAAATGATTTTAAAATAACGGCCATTCCTTTTGTTTTCGGTGCATCTAAGTTAATCCCGTCAACCACGACGATGTTGCCGCCTCTGGCTTTTTCACTTAGCGCAACTAGAAGCGCCTTACTGGCCATTTTTTTGCCTATTTTTTTCTCAAATTTTATATCCTTGGTTGGTCCAAAAGTCGCTCCTCCGCCCTTCCATATCGGAGACCGTATCGAACCATGTCTTGCTCTTCCGGTACCCTTCTGCCGCCAGGGTTTTTTACCGCCGCCCCTTACCTCAGACCTTGTTTTTGCATGAGCCAAGACTTGTCTTTTGTTAGCCATTTGCGCTGAAACCACCTGGTGAAGCAAATCATTGTTTGAAGGAACATTAAAGACACCATCCGGCAATTCTACTTTCCCGATATTTTCTGCTTGTTGGTTGTATAATGGATACTCCATAAATATCAATTTCTAATTTCTAATAAAATTTCCAATTCCCCAATGTCTAATGTCTTAACTTTTTAGAATTTGACATTTAACATTTCATTAGAAATTAGGAATTAGTAATTAGAAATTCACTCTTGTGATTCTATCGCAAGCAACCCTCCCTTATTGCCGGGTACAGCTCCTCTGACTGCAAGCAAATGGTTTTCCACGTCAACTTTGATAACTTTCAATCCTCGCGTAGTTGCTCTCACGCCGCCCATTCTTCCTGCCATTCTCATCCCTTTCAAAGTATGCTGGGGAAACCTTTGGCCTATTGAACCGGCATGCCTAAGCACATGGTGGTGGCCGTGACTGAAAGGCATTCCGGAGAAACCGTGCCTCTTTACCACACCCTGAAATCCTTTTCCTTTTGACACTCCGCTGACTTTTACGATATCGCCTTCCGAAAACATAGAAACGTTAAGTTTGTCGCCCACGTTCACACCGGTCAAAACTTTTGTTTCTTTCACAAACCTGGGTGTTAAATTCTTGAAATGCACTCTTTGTGCCTTGTTAATCACTTTCTTCGTTCCCGCAGCAATTTGGACAGCTTCATATCCATCCTTATCTTTTACCTTAACTTGGGTAACGGTATTAGGTTCAACTTCTATAACCGTAACTGGTATTACGGTTCCGTCTTCTTTAAAGATCTGGGACATTCCTAATTTTTTACCAAGAATAAACGTCATTATTTCAACAAAAAATCCAGTTTTAGCTGGACGTAACCATAAACTAAAACTTTGTATTACCAACTATGCGGTTTTATTTTGAATTAAAACCACTTTGATTTGATTTAAGATATTAACACAACAATGTACTTTTACAAACCCGTTCTTTTGAACCTTTCTTCGGGATAAGTTCTAGTGTTATATTACTACCTTATCTCTTGCCACCATTTCTGATGGTAAAAGGAAGGGAATAATTTTAGTCTTCTTTGTTTTCTGTTCTATCCTTGATGTCCCCAAGACTAGCCTTTGCTTCCGCTAATCCTGCTATTTCTGCTCTCAATGTCTCTATATCTTCTTTGCTTATTCTGTCTTTATTATCTTTAAACCAATTGCTAAATTCTAGTAGATCAGTTGCATTATCTGTTAATTCTAATGCAATTCTATTCTATTAAGTTCGGAAGACTCTTCTCCGGTTTTTGGTAGTTGTTCCATATCGGATTTGATTTTAGTTTGTAGTTCCTGTTCAATATCTTCGGCCCTTTCCCAATCAGCAGCAGTATTGTCGTTCAAATTACTTGGTTCTTTTGGATCGCTCATGATTTTATTTCACCCTTCGATAAGCTCAGGGTGACTTTTCAAGCAAGCTTGAAAAATCACATTTTAACCTCTATATCGACTCCTGCTGGTAAATTCAGGTTCATCAAGGCGTCTATTATCTTCGGGGTTGGCGAAGTTATGTCAATTATCCTTTTGTGCGTTCGCATTTCAAACTGTTCCCTTGAACTTTTATCTATAAAAGTAGATCTGTTGACTGTATATTTGTGAGTCTCGGTCGGTAAAGGCACCGGACCAACTGGTTTACCGCCGTATCTTTCAATAGTATCAACAATCTGCTGGGCAGACTTGTCTATGATCTTGTTATCATACGCTCTTAATTTTATCCTTATCTTCTGATTATTTTCCGATGTTTTTTTTACCATTACAAAGAACTAACTTTTAAACTCTTGAACTTTGAAACTTTACACTAATACCTTCGTTACCACTCCTGCGCCAACGGTCTTGCCGCCTTCTCTAATGGCAAACCTCTGCTTTTCTTCCATAGCAATAGGAGCAATAAGTTTAACTTTCAAATTAACCGTATCTCCAGGCATAACCATCTCCGCTCTTTCGGGTAATATAACTTCGCCCGTAACATCCGTGGTTCTGAAGTAAAATTGAGGCTTATATCCCTTGAAGAACGGGGTGTGCCTTCCACCCTCTTCTTTGGTAAGAACATATATTTCTGTTTCGAATTCAGTGTGAGGAGTTATAGAACCGGGCTTGGCCAGAACTTGACCACGCTCAATATCTTCTTTCTTGGTACCCCTCAAGAGGATACCGGCGTTATCCCCGGCCAGGCCTTCATCAAGTTGTTTGTTGAACATCTCAATTCCCGTAACAACGGTTTTTGAAGTAGGCTTTAATCCCACTATTTCAACGTCTTCGTTAACTTTTACTTTGCCTCTCTCAATTCTACCCGTAACAACTGTTCCCCTTCCTTCAATTGAGAATATATCCTCAATTGGCATAAGGAAAGGCTTATCGGTTTCACGAACCGGATCAGCAAAATATGTATCAAGAGCGTCAAGCAATTCTTTTACCGGCTTAACGGCTGGGTCGTCTTTAGTTTTTGCTTCAACTGCCTTAAGGCCTGAACCTCTTATAATCGGGGTCTTCTCTCCGTCATATTGATACTTGCTTAAAAGCTCTCTTATTTCAGCCTCAACCAAATCAAGCATTTCGGCATCGTCAACCTGATCAACTTTATTTAAAAATACGATTAACGACGGCAAGCCCACCTGTCTCGCCAATAGAATATGCTCTCTGGTCTGCGGCATTGGTCCGTCAGTAGCGGCGACAACCAATACAGCGCCGTCCATCTGAGCTGCGCCGGTTATCATGTTTTTGATATAGTCTTGGTGTCCGGGAGCGTCAACGTGAGCATAATGACGTTTGGGAGTTTCGTATTCAGAGTGATGTAAAGAAATGGTAATTCCTCTTGCTCTTTCTTCCGGAGCATTGTCAATTTGGTCAACCGCTTCAACGCGAGCACTGTATCCCTCGTCTTTGTAAAGATCGGCTGTATGTAAAATAGCCGCTGTTAAAGTGGTTTTGCCATGGTCAACGTGACCGATTGTACCGACGTTCATGTGCGGCTTTGACCTTTCAAATTTTCCTGCCATCTTTTAGTATTAAGTATTCGGTATTAAGTATTAAGTATACGAGACACATAATACTAAGTACTAGATACTATTAAATTATACTTGTTAAATCATTTTAGCTGAATAGATAGCTTTAGTCAATCCCTGTCCCTTTTTCTTCTTTGTCTATTTCGTTTTTCAGTGCCAATATTTCCTTATTTATCTTTTCTAAAAGTTCCGCTTCTTTTTCATTTAAACGGTTTTGGAACCGAGCTGATCCTGACGAAGCAGGCAAACCTGACTGTAGCGATACTACGTTTGGAACTCCAGTTTCGCTTTTCGGCAAATACCGAAGGTGTTCGCCATTACCATCTGTTTCTCTGCTGTTAGCGCTGTGGTTAATTTTCACTTCTTTCTCCTGATCGAATAACAGGTTTTTATAAGAATCATAGCCAAGTATTACAAACGATGGTTCGCCATTATCCAAAATTAAAACAGCAGTCGAACCCTTAAGCAGCTTTTTTATCTCTTCTGTTTGCAAGTTTGAGCGTGGAACGTGGAACGTAAAACGTGGTTTCTTAAACTACATTCTACATTCTACATTCTACTTACTACTTACTACACTTACTATTTTTTACCTTCCACTATCAACTGCGAGATATTGTTCGGTACTGGCTCATAGTGGTCAAACTCCATATTAAACGTCCCTCTTCCTTCGGTCAAGGAACGCAGTGATGTGGCATAACCAAACATTTCCGACAGCGGAACTCTTGAGTCAACCACTTTAAGATTTAGAGGACTTCTGTCGTTTATACTTAAAATCTGACCTCGCCTTGAGGCTAGGTCACCGGTAACCTCTCCCATGAAATTATCCGGCATTATGATCTCAACTTTCATTATCGGTTCAAGCAGTATCGCCTTGGCTCTTCTGGCGGCCTCTTGCAATGCGGTCGATGAGGCAATTTTGAAAGCAATTTCCGATGAGTCAACGTCGTGGTACGAACCGTCATAAAGAGTAACCTTCATGTCAACCATTGGAAATCCTGCGACAACTCCTTTGTCCAGCGCTTCTCTAACACCTTTCTCGCAAGGGTTGATAAATTCTTCCGGTATGGCGCCTCCCCTAATAGCATTAACAAATTCAAAGCCAGAACTTCTATCTTTCGGTTCAACCCTCAACCACACATGGCCATATTGACCACGTCCTCCCGACTGGCGGATATATTTACCTTCCGCTTCAGCGGTACCGATAATAGTTTCTTTGTAAGCAACCTGAGGGCGGCCCACGTTTACTCCAACCCCAAACTCTCTTTTCATTCGGTCAACGATTATTTCAAGATGCAATTCGCCCATTCCGGAAATAATAGTTTCGGCAGTTTCCTCGTCAGTCTTAATTCTAAACGTAGGGTCTTCGTCGGAAAGCTTTCTTAAAGCCAGGCTCATTTTTTCCTGATCGGCCTTGGTTTTCGGTTCAACTCTAAGAGATATAACCGGCTCAGGAATTTCTATGCCTTCTAAGACTACTGGATTATTAGGGTCACAAAGCGTATCGCCGGTTTTCGTGTCTTTCAAGCCAACGGTTGCGGCGATATTGCCAGCGTATATATCTTTAATTTCTTCTCTTTGGTTGGCATGAAGTCGGACAATACGGCTTATTCTTTCCTGTTGTCCGCTTCTGGTATTCAAAACGTAAGAACCGGAGGTTAGTTTTCCCGAATAAACCCTGAAAAAAGTAAGAGAGCCGACAAACGGGTCAGTCGCCGTTTTAAACGCTAATGCGGTAAATGGGATATTTTCGTCAGCTGAAATTTCTTTACTTTCTCCGGTTTTTGAAAAAACAGCGCTAGTGGGAGGAATATCCACCGGAGACGGTAAATAATACGCCACCGCGTCAAGAACAAGCTGAACTCCTTTGTTTTTTAGGGCAGAACCGCAAAAAACAGGAAAAATTTTATTTTCTATGACGGCTTTTCTTAATACTTCCCTGAGTTTACCGAGGCCGACTTCCTTTCCGTCAAGATAGTCGGCCATTGCTTTGTCGTCTTGTTCAACTATTTTTTCAACGGCAATCGCCCGTTCTTTTTCAACTTCTATCTTCAAATGATCCGGTATCTTGCCTTTTATCACCTTCTCGCCTTTTTCCCCTTCAAAGGTTATGTACTCCATTGTAAGCAGATCAACGATACCCTTGAATTGGTCTTCATGACCATCTGGTATCTGCATCTTTACAGCAAACGGAGAAAGCCGCTCAAGGATGGATCGAAAAGATCGGTCAAATGAAGCACCTAGCCGGTCAAGCTTGTTAATAAAACAAATTCTGGGCACTTGGTAATCGTCGGCATACCGCCAGTTTGTCTCTGACTGTGGCTC
>Ga0209542_10021225_pt1 | contig 10200 bp, 12 predicted proteins | sample RifCSPhighO2_01_FD_184028 | JGI IMG/M metagenome (GOLD analysis project Ga0209542, IMG submission 184028) | Soil microbial communities from Rifle, Colorado - Rifle CSP2_plank highO2_0.1 (SPAdes) (version 2) | ecosystem: Environmental > Terrestrial > Deep subsurface > Rock core/Sediment ...
ATCACGATTTTGGGCGCAGGCACGTCATTAATCGCTTTTGATTCTTCGGTGGTAAGCGTGAACTTCAGCATCGGGAATTTGAAAACTTTGTCGCCCGAAGAAATTATGTATTGGGCCTCTTTGTTATAGTAGCGCTCGTATTTTCTATAAACTTCAGTCGCGCGTATGGCCAAAGGCGAATCCAGGAAAACCGGGACTTCCGGCACCCTTCCTTTTTCAACCAGCTCGTTGAACTCAAACAAAAGCTCCTGCGTGCGTTCCAGGGAAAATGCCGGAATCATCAGCACTCCTTTGTTTTTTACGGTGTTTTCAATTACCCTCTCAATCTTCAGCTGCCGCTCTTTTTTATCTTCATGCAGCCGGTCGCCGTAAGTGGACTCCACAATCATGAAGTCGGCGTCGGTTATTTTTTCGTAAGGCCTCAAAAGCGGAGTCGGCGGGTTGCCGAGGTCGCCTGAAAAAATAATTTTTTTGCCCTCGGCCTTAATTTCAATCATGCTTGAACCCAGAACATGCCCCGCATCAAGAAGCCGGATTTTTAGCCCGCCGACGGTTTTTTCCTCGTGATAATCCAGCTCTTCCCAGGACGCCGCCGCTTTTTCAAGATTATTTTCGTCAAAAAGAATCTCCGACCCGCCGTTATTCTGGCCCTTTTTTAAAAGCTGAAGATTGTCTTCCAACATTATACGCGCCAGCTCTTTCGTGGCTGGAGTGGAAAAAACTTTGCCCGAAAAACCTTCTTTAAAAAGTTTGGGAATCCGGCCTATGTGGTCTATGTGGGAATGGGTTACGAAAACCGCTTCAGCCTCTTTGACGTCAAAAGGAAACGGTTCATGGTTTATTGCCTCGCAAATGCCCGGACACTGAAAAAGACCGCAATCAACCAGGATTTTTGTCCGCCGTCCGCCAGCTGGCGGAGCAGCCTCCGTTTCCAAAAGATAACAAGCCCCGGTAACCTCCTGCGCCCCGCCGAAAAAAGAAACCTTCATTGCCTAAATAATAACAGAATCTTTATCTTTTTCTAAAAACAAAAAAGAGGGCGAGCGAGGCCGCGGCGGCTCCGAACATGTCAAAAAACAAATCGGACATAACATCAAGCAAATCCGGCTGAGCGGTGTCAATGCCGTAAGGATGCGCCAAAAAATAATCCCACAGAAACTCGTAAAATTCCCACAAAACCCCGCCGAAAACCGTAAAGCTTACGAACCCCAGAACCAAAAGCCATGAAGGCAAGAAATCGGCCCTGTATTTTTTATGGTCAAAGTAAAACCAGAAAGCGAAAGACGCGAGCAAAACCCCGCCCAAAGAATGTAAAATCACGTCAAGCCACCACCAGCTTTTGTAATCAAGCACCCCGGCAATGGCCAAAGCATTAACGCCTTGGATAAAAACCAGAAGAAAAAGAATGAAAATATAAAGCCGGCTGATCATCCGCGAAATCAAAACATAACGTCCTCGTCCGAACGCTTGTAATTATGTATTTTTTCCGGACTGAACCAGTAGCCTATCTCGTGTTCCGCCTCTTCTTGGGTTTCCGAGGCGTGAACAAGGTTGTGAACGGCGCGCTTGTCGCGGTTCGCCGAAGCGGCCGAGTCAACCGAATAATCGCCGCGAATAGTGCCCATCTCCGCGGAAGAAGGCATTGTAGGACCGGCTATTTTCCGCACCATATCCACGGCATGCACGCCCTCAATAACCATCTTTACTACCGGGCCCGAAGTCATAAAATCCAAAAGCCATTCTCTGACCATAGGTCCGATCTCACTCGTTTTATCCGTCCCAAGTTCGCTCTTGGGGTCAAAGCCGTATTTTTCATAAGTAGCTAGGGTCTTTTCGCCCAAGCGCAAAACCCAACTCGGGTCTTTTGGGTAATGCCCATCCACCTGATCGCGCGTGAGCGCTATCATCTCTAAAGCAATTATCTTTAAGCCCCTCTGTTCTATCCTGGTTATGACTTCACCAGTAAGTCCCCTTCTGACGCCGTCCGGTTTAACCATCAAAAACGTTTTTTCTTGTCTGGGATTTTTTGCTTTCATAAAGATGATGGTAAATTCTTTTTTAAATTTTTACAAGGAATTACGGCTTGCGCTTATTTCTTTGCCGTCGCTTTCCATAAAAATAGTCCCCGCGATATCGGTACGGAAAACCTTGGCGCCCGAAGCGCCCAACTTCTCAAGAATAGCTTCGTTCGGATGGCCGTAGCGGTTCGCCCTGCCGGCCGAGATTACGGCAAAATCGGGTTTTACGGCCTCCAGAAAAGCGTCTGAGGTTGAAGTCTTGGAGCCGTGATGCCCCACCTTCAAAACCTGACAGCCTATATTGTCCTCCAAAATTCTCCACTCCAATTCCCTTTCCATGTCTCCGGTAAACAAAAAACACGTCCGGCCGTAGCTCAAACGGCTCACTGCCATGTTTTTGTGAGGGTCATCGCTCTCCTCCATTTTTTCTGGCAGAAGAAAATCAAGTAAAATGCCGCCGCCAAGCTCAAGGCGGAGCCCGCGACGCGCCTGTACTTTCGCCACGCCCATTTTCTCAAGCAAATTATGCCATTCGGCGAACTCGGCTATAGAATGTCCCGCTCCCGATTCAACGGCGTAGCCGACCTCGTATCTTTTCAAAACCTCAACCAATCCGCCTACGTGATCCAGATGCGGATGGGTCAAAACCACGGCGTCAATTGAACGATCGTAAAACGGCATGACCTCCGAAAGTTCGCCGAGAACGCTTTTATTCGGTCCGCCGTCAATCAAAACCTGAACGCCTTCCGGAGTCTCAACAAAAATGGCATCACCCTGACCGACGTCAAGAAAAACCACTTGAAGCGTGCCTCTCCCCGCGCCGTAGACCGCAAACCACGCGAGCGAGGCAGTAAAAAAAAGCCCAAGGATAAAAATATATTTAGGCTTGTATTTTTCAAAAAACTTTTTCATGCCAGACTAAAAATTAATCTGCGAAAAAGGAAGGCTTGCGAATAATTCCGCGGCCTTTAACTGGTAGGCCGCCAGAACATAAGCCAGCCAGCCGAACGGCGCGGCAAGCCAGTAGTTTAAAAACCCGGCGACGCCGGCCAAAAACCCGAAAAACATTGCCGCAGGGACCGCGACTAAAATGAGAACATTCGCGGGCAGAGAAACGACCGAAAACGCGCCGGTGCTGTATAAAAGAACGGGTAAGACGGCAATCTGCGCCGACAAAGTGGCAACGGCGCTCTCTTTTATCAAAAACTTTCTGGGCAGAAACCCGGCGAACTTCTCAACAAAAGGCGAAATGTAGAGGAGCCCTAGCGTCGCCAAAAAAGAAAGCTGAAACGAAAGGTCAAAACGCAGAATTTTCGGGTTTAAAAGAATCATCAGGAACCCCGCAACAAAAAGCGCGGTCTTGGCCTGATAAACCCGACCCGACAGGCCCGCAAAATAAAGTATGGCGGCCATTATTGAAGCCCTGACCACCGTAGCCGAAGCGCCGGTTAAAACGGCAAAAAGAAAAATGCCCGCGAGTCCGGCGAAAACGCTCGCGAAGTAAGGCAGAAATGAACCGAAAAATCCGGCAACGGCTCTCGCGACAATCGTCACGTTGTAGCCGGAAAGCGCGACCACGTGAATCGCGCCGACCTTGGTGAAATCGTCAAGCACTTTTTGCGGAATTGATTTTCTCGCGCCCACGGTCAGTCCGGCCAAAAACGAGGCTTCGGGCTCGGGCAAGGCGCGCGACAAATTCTGAACATATTTTTGCTTGATTGAAATAAGCGCTTCTTTCAGCTTCCAGCCCGCGCCTTCGCCTGTTTTTCTGATTTCGGGATAAAACATTTCCAAAAATATTTCGTCTTTGGCCAGATACGCTTTGTAGTCAAAATCGGAATCCGCCAGCCGGCGGACCGGCTCTTCAAGAGTTCCTTCCAGCCGAAGAATGTCGCCGTAAGAAAATTCGGGATATCTTCCAGCCACAACCAAAATTTTATCTCCGCCTTTTTCCGATTTCACTAAAAGTCTGGTTGAATTTTCGCGCTCGTCCGGCTCCCGGACCACCACTCCGGTCAGAACCGAGTTCTGACCAACTGCGTTTTTAAGTTCAGGGGAAATGCCTTTTCGGTCTTTGAGCCCGTAGCGGACGGCGCCCAGACCGAAAGATATAAATAAAACCCCGAGCAAAACAAATAATGGCGCGCGCCTGAAATGCCAGAATAATAAAAAGAAGCCGCCGACTATTACGGCGAACACGGAAAGGCTGAAACTTATTTCAAAAAACGAGCGCAAAAATACGCCAGCGGCAAACGAGGCCAAAAATAAGGCAAGATAAAACCGCCCGTTCATTCTTGAATTTTAAGAAAATACGGCTAGAATTAATAGAGTTTAATTTTGGGCCCTATCGTCTAGCCTGGTCCAGGACACAAGCTTTTCAAGCTTGGTACCCGGGTTCAAATCCCGGTGGGGCCGCCAAAAAAACGCGCCTTTGCTTCCAAGCGAGGCGCTTTTTTTATTAAAAACGGCGGCCTCCCTTCGGGAAGCCGCCGGCAAAACCTGCGCTTCATACAGACAAAACAGACAAAGAACTTATTTCTTGATTCAGCTCGGGGAATTCGTCAGATTCAATCCAAAGAACGATGTTGCGCCCATGCTCTTTGGCGAATTTAAAGGCATGCCTGCGCGCCCGGCCTATCACGTCCTGACAAAGCTCTTTGGAATCTCCCTTGTAAAGCTTAACGCCTATGACTATGGCGCGCTTTTCAAGATTAATCCCCTTAACCCAAAGGTTGGCGCGCACATACTCTGACTGGCCGATTTCCTTGTCAATTGCGGTCCAGGGCTTTTTCATTCTCTCAATCAGGGAATTTCCCCACGCATCCATTGTCGCGATGCAAGCCCCCGTAACACGCATATCTTCGCAAGCCGCTTCGCTTCGTTCTCCAGATAAAGCGTGGAAACCTGCAAGAAGTGAACTATTCCTGATATCCTCAAGCGCAAGCGCGACCCCTCCGTTTCTGGCGCGGGCAAGGACCAAAATTTCCTTAAGCTTCCCAGGCGCGTCCTTGAAACCCAGCCAGAAAGGAATGTGCTTGATGTCAAAACCAAAGCCGGTCCTGTTTCGGACAAGTTCCAAAACCTCTTTTTCCCTGAATTTAAGCACTGGGAATGCGGAGCAAAGGAAACGAAAAGCATTCTTGCTGTCTTCGGTCGGCTCGGCTTCCCAGGCAAACGAAACGAACTCCAAAATCCTCAACTTCAAATCGGCAAAAATGGGATTTCTTTTCTCTTCAGCGTCCGGAAGCTTCCAGAAAATATCCTGTATATACGACTGGAATTTAGTCAAGGCTCGTTCTAACGCTTTGCCGTAAAGGCGGTCGGTTTCATTCGCAGCATTTTGCTCTTTCCAGGAATAAGCAACCTGGATGGCTTCCAAGGCTTCCCTCGCTACCGCTTCGTTCTTGGCAGCAACGGCCGCGTCAATAACCTTTTTCAAAACAGCTATTCTCTCATCGTCTGAAATCTCGTTCAGGTGATTCCGGCAGAAAAAAACCGCGGCTTGTGATATGTTTTGACATCCAAACCTTGAGAGATGATCCGTGAAAACTCGCTCTTTGTCCGGCATGACTTCCTCCCTGCGGCCGCAGCCGCTTTTACGCCCTTTCCGCGCACGGAAAGAGTCCGTCGAGGCGCCCTCGGGCTCCCCCGACCCAGATTGTCAATCCCCGCGGTTGCGGGGCAAATTCTGCCATAAGTAAAGCACACGGAGTTGAACGCCGCAACAAATCATGCTATAAATTTAGCCATGACTTCAATTGCGTTAAAAATCAAATTTTCGCCTGTAAATATAGAAGACCGGCAAAACATGGACTTTAGGGCCGGCGACACCATACGCGTCTGGCAAAGAGTCAAGGAAGGCGACAAGTCCCGCCTGCAGGCCTTTGAAGGCCTGGTCATTGCCCGGAAGCACGGCAAAGAGTCCGGCGCGACTTTCACCGTACGCAAAGTGGCCGCGGGCGTCGGAGTAGAAAGAGTGTTCCCTTTGTATTCGCCTACGATTGAAAAAATAGAGGTAGTCAGCCGTTCCAAAGCCAGAAGGGCGAAACTTTATTACATCCGCGACAAAGCCGCGCGCGAAATACGCAAAAAAATGAAACAGCTCTCCAGAACCGAAGAGGTTATAATGGAAAAGCAGGCCGAAAAAGCTGAAAATAAAGAAGACGCAGAAGAAGGCAAATAACAATGCGGCCGTGGTGAAACCGGCAGACACGCAAGCTTGAGGGGCTTGTGCCCGCAAGGGCGTGGAGGTTCAAATCCTCTCGGCCGCACCAAATTGGACTCTCTCTGGAACGTTGAACATTGCGAGCTTGGTTTTTTTGATCTATTCTGCGCACAGAGTTGAACTTCCCTGAATGCCTATTCCCATTTTTTCCAGAGGAGGTCGGCTGTGAAGAATAGTGCTTTTTCTGCGCCAGGAACCGAAATCGTAGTTCCGTTATCTAATCTTATGGCCGGCGCCCACAACGTTGTTTTTGAGTCGGCCCTGGTTCATCCTCCGAATTCCGCGGAGATCGTCTGCGGAATTGACGGCGTCGAAATCCTGATTTCATTCGACCTCAAATTGGGTGAGCTTGAAAACCTGGGCGAGATCCAAATTTGCAAGAAGGATTCTCCGAAACGCGGCCTGCGGGCAAACGAGCTTCTGGTTTTCAAGCTCGCCACGCATCAGATCAAACGTCACATCCTCGAGCATTATTTGCTGAAATACGGTGTTTCGTTCGGAGAAGCACTCAAGATGATCACGCTAAAGAAATGCGCTGTCACATGACGCTCCAAATGAGGTCATCACCGGCCCTCTCAACAGCGATGCTGAGAGGGTCTTTTTTTGAAAAACAAAATATAAAACTAAGGCGCGAGTCTCTTTATGCCTCGGTAGAGATAAGTGACCTCGCGGACATTGGCGACATTAAACACTTTCATCAGCATGCGCGAAGGGCCGAGGCCGAATCCGCCGTGCGGAGGACATCCGTATTTAAAAAAGTTCAGATAAAACTGAATGGGCTCGAGTTTGACTTTCTTTTCTTTGGCCTGCTTAATCAAAACGTCGTAGCGGTGCTCGCGCTGGGCACCCGTGGTTATTTCAAGCCCGTCCCACAAAAGGTCAAAACTTTTGGTAAGCGACGGGTCGGTTTCCAGGCGCATGTGATAAAAAGGACGCACGTCAATCGGATACTCCGTGATAAAAACAAACTCGTGCCCTTCTTTTTCTTTGACGTATTCGGAAAGCTTCCTTTCCTCCTCCGGGCTCAAGTCGCCGTCTTTTTCGCTCGGCACGCCGAGCCTGCCCAAAACCTCTTTGGCCTCTTTCATTGTTATCTGCGGAAAGGGTAAAGACGGCACGACCAGCTTCCTGCCGTAATATTTTAAAATTTCTTCGCCGTAGCCCTCTTTAATTTTTTCAATGGCGTAGCGTATGGCTTTTTGCTCCTCGTTCATCGGGTCCTGATGCGATTCAACAAAAGATATTTCAACGTCGTAGCCCGTGAACTCGGTGTCGTGCCTTGAGGTGAAAGACGGGTTTGCCCTGAAAACCGGGCCGACTTCAAAAACTTTTTCAAAGCCGGCGGCCATGCCCATCTGCTTGTAAAACTGGGGGGACTGCGCGAGATACGCCTTGCGCTCAAAATATTTCACTTCAAAAAGTTCGGCGCCGGATTCGGAGGGCGTGCTCATAAATTTGGGCGAGTGGATTTCAATGTAGCCGTTTTTGGTCCAGTACTCCCGAAAAGCCTGCTCCATTAATGTCCAAACTTTGAATATCAAAGTCCTTTCGGGCTTTCTCAAATCAATCCAGCGCCAGTCAAGCCGGATGGACTGGTCGGTTTCCTCCTGGCCTTTTTCAATCACCGGAATGGGCAGTTCGGGGTCGGCCAGAGAAAGAATTGAAATTTTTTCGGCCGAAATTTCAAACCCGCCCGGCGCCTGCTTTTCGCTTTTTACTTTTCCGGTAATTTCAATTACGGATTCAGTGCTCAATCGGCCCGCCACCTCCATGGCTTCGGCGCTGTCTTTCAAAACCACGGCTTGAACCACGCCCGAAATGTCGCGGAGAATTATGAATTTAATGCTCCCTTGGTCGCGTATGGTCTGGGCGAAACCGGCTACTTTAACTTCCTTGCCGATGTGTCCGGCGACTTGGCTGATTGGCGTTCTTTTCATGTTGTTTCGGTTTAATTCTAGCAGGATAACCGAACGGGGCAAAGTCCTGTCTTTAAACGCCTTGCCATCCGGTTCGGACCAAACCTATAATTAAATCATGGAGGAAAAGCCTCTTGGCAAGGTCGTGCATTATTATGACAAAGCCATGGTTGCCGTAATCAGGCTGGATGACGGCGGGCTTAAAGTCGGCGACGAATTGCGGTTCGTCAAATTCCCCGAGGAATTCTCGCAGGCGATTCAATCAATGCAGATTGAACGCGAAGCGGTTGACTCGGCGGAGAAAGGGCAGGAAGTCGCGGTCAAAGTTTCCCAGCCGGCAAAAGAAGGCACGGTCGTGTTCAAGGCGTAAAGTCCGTAAATAGACGGCGTCATAAAAGGACTTGAAAAAGTCGGATTTTATTGTAATGTATAAATTAGCTCGCACCCTTTGAGGGCAAAGCCATGAAAGAAAGAAACTTCGGACAGTCGTCCGGCATTGAGGAATTTCCGGTGGAAGAAACAAAAGAGGACCTGAAAGCCCGACTTGAGGCCGAAACTGGTGAGAAAATCACCAAGGTGATAGACGACGAAGAAAGAAAAAGACGTAAGGCTGAAGCTGAACAAGCAATGGAAGATTTCAGGCACGGCCAAAAAAGGTTTTTTGAGAAGAACTAGACTCACGCTCCGCCTGGCATTCAAGGCGGAGCAAATATGGTGGCTATAGTGTAGCGGTTAACACAAGAGTTTGTGGAACTCTTATCACGGGTTCGAATCCCGTTAGCCACCCAATTTTTGCACTATCCAAGAAATAGCCAAACCGCGATTCCGGCCAAAAACAGAACGAGCCAGGCCAGAGTGGCAAAAAATAAACGCTTATTTTTTCACTTTTCGCAGACCGCGGATATAGGCCGCCTGCCCGAGGTGCTGCTGGCCGTCGCCAAGAATACTCACAATGCGCACGCCCACTGTAGGAAGAGGCTTCCACTGCGGTTCGTTGAGTTTTCGGTTGAGCTCGGCAGGCTTAAGAGAAAGAATATACCGCTTCGTGCGCGCGTTCACCGCGCGCAGATAGTCCATCTGCGTTTTGGAACCGGGCGAGCGAAACGCCTTTACCTGCGCGGCCGAATGCCCGTATCCGGTGTCTGCCGGGTCAGCAGAACGCTCGAATTTTTTGTACCAGCCATCTTTTACCCACAACTGCTCTTTCCCCATAAGGGCCGCGATCTGTTTGTCCTGGCCGCGCGCGAGATGCCAAGCCAGCCACCCGATACTGTTAGCAAGCGGCCCAGGCCTCCACTCCAAATCCGCCTTAGAAAGGCCCTTGAGCGCCGCCTCCAATTTCTCTGGAATCCGCCCGTATGCATCCACCATCATTTTTTGCCATGTGATCATATGTTTATGTTGCTGTTTAAAAATTAATTAATACCACTATTATATACGGTTACGATTGGCTTGGGTTTTCGTTTTGGACCTACCGAGAATCGAACTCGGACTTCATCCATGCCATGGATGTGTCATAACCATTAGACCATAGGCCCGCTTTTGGCCGGGCTAAACCCGCTCCGCGCCTTCCCCTTTTCTGGAAAAAACGTAAAGATACAAAATTTCAAGAATTCCGAGAGTATTTATGACCAAAATGGCGATAAACCATCTTTTATCGCCGGCTCTGGCCGCCTTCCATAAGGCCTTCCCTTTCCAAAAAAGAATCCAAACAATCAAAGCCAGAATTGCGGGCAGCCCGAGCAAAATTATCCAGCCCTCAATCATATTCTGCCAGTCGTATTCCATATTGCCTAAAATACAACGAATTAATTTATAATTCCACCCAACAAACCGTGTGCCCCCGGGAAGAATCGAACTCCCATTTTATCCTTAGGACGGATCTGTTCTGTCCATTGAACTACGAGGGCGTGGCATTTATTCTTTTTCTAACTTATTATAATCTAATAACATGTCAGACTACCAAAAACAAATAATAGACTCGGTTAAAATGGTTCTGCCGTCGGTGGTTTCCATTTCAGTAGCCAAGGACCTTGAGGAA
>Ga0209542_10021227_pt1 | contig 10199 bp, 12 predicted proteins | sample RifCSPhighO2_01_FD_184028 | JGI IMG/M metagenome (GOLD analysis project Ga0209542, IMG submission 184028) | Soil microbial communities from Rifle, Colorado - Rifle CSP2_plank highO2_0.1 (SPAdes) (version 2) | ecosystem: Environmental > Terrestrial > Deep subsurface > Rock core/Sediment ...
AATTAGTTTATCTTTTCTTTTATCCCATTCGTAATATCTCCAAAGATTTAATGTTAGAAGTTTAAATTTCATTTTTAAATTTGATGGTAAAGTGTCTACTATTCTTTAAAACATAACTAATCTGGACTCTATAACATAGATTTATAAATATAGGCTTTTCAGTAATTATTCTTAAGTAGTGTCCCATGGCACATAATTATGATTTGGTAGTCGTAGGAAGTGGTATAGCTGGTCTTATGACCACCAAAAAAGCATCTTCTTTAGGTATACAAACTTTATTAATTGAAAAAAATGACCGTGTAGCTGGTGGCTCATCAATTAGAAATGAAGGTTGGCTTCATGCAGGAACCTATCATTCTATCTCTATTAAAGATAGATCTAATGCTATTCAAGTCGCAAAGAGATCTTTATATGGACATCAGCAAATTAAATCATATGCTCCTGAAGTTGTTGAAGACCCATTAAATAAATCTGTTTGTTTAATTAAGGAAAGCGACAACCTTGAAGAAATTTTAGACCGTTGGAATGAAGCGGGAGTAGCTAATAAAGAAGTAAATAGAGTTAATTTTTTTAGGCGAAGATCTGAAATTAAAAAAGATAAAGTTACAAATATATTTGAAGTTGCTGACATAAGTATTAATACACGTATACTTTATGCGAGGTTGCTTCAAGATGCTCAACTTTATGGTGCTACTATTTGTACAAATTCTGAATTAAAATTTGATAGTCAAAGAAATGCATTTTTAATTTCAAATGGTCAATTCCATAAAATAGAAAGTAGGTTATTCATCTATACAGCAGGATATGGTTCAGGAAATATTTCTAAAAAGGAATTGGGTATTGAATTACCTTTACGTTATTGGAAAAGTCATTTAATGATTACACCTAGACTAACAGATACAGGAGTATTTAATTTAAGCCCTGGGGAAGTAGCTCTAATGAATCATAATCATTGTAGTATAATTGGGTTTAATGAAGATGCTTATTTAGTAAATGAACCTAATCTTGATGTTGACCCTAATAAGCTTAGATCATCTATTTCTTCCTTAGAAAGATTTATTGAATTACAAGCAAATTTTCGTTATGTTCCTATATCATGTATTAAGGTAGATTTACCTATACAAATGAATATCTCTCGCTCATTAGATGTAAATATTATTGAACCTACACCAGGGCACATTTTTGCATTTCCAGGTAAAATGACTGAAGCACCTTATTTAGTTGATACTCTAATCCAGATAATCTTTGAAAAATTAAATAAAAGTGATATTAATTTTAGACCATGTGATGAAAGAAAAAGCATGATTTTTTGTAAAGAAGGTATAGAAATTGATGGACATTTAATTATTAAAAAACATGCAACTGAAGAAGGAGCAAGGCTTGAAAAAATTATTGCTGAATTATATGGTAATAACACAGTTCGACAAATTAACATCCCTAAATACTATGGTGTTTCTATAAGAGAAGGTAAACCTTGCTTAAATATGGAATACGTAGATGGAAGAACAGCTTTAGGTCATTCTGATTTTAATCTTGCTGAAATTTTAATTGGTGACCTCGCACTTTTCCACCATATGTTTTCATTAGGAGAAGAAGGAAGTGTTCTTTACAGAGATAGTATTCCATCAAATTACATAATTACTTCGAAAAACAAGATTGTACATGTTGATTTCTCATCATGTGATAGATTTATTCATGCGTGGGATGATGTTGCTTTATTACTTAATCCTTCTTGGTCAACATTAACCGATTATGAAAAAGAATCTTTAATTGATAAATATATTCAATTTAGAGCGCAATTTTCAACTACTCCTAAGTTTACAGAAAAGCTTCCAAAACAACCTGAAAATCGAAATCCAGAACAAAGAATTAGATATTATATAGAATCAACTAAAAGAATGTTAGCAACTGGCTTTACTCAAGTTTATTTATTGGAAAATTTTGAAAATGTTGATTTTAAAAATCTTAGAAGGGAAGATTTTAGTACTTTTGATAAATTTAGAACTTTAAGGGCAGATTATTATAGACAAAAGATTTGGAGAAATATATAAATGTTAATTCAAACTTATTATGAACCTATAACCTGGAAACCTGGAAAAAATATAGTTCCTTACAAACTTTTAGGTAAAGAAGAAGCTCACAAACAAGGGTTATTGCATTTATCAGCTCATTTACTTATTCAAGATGAGGGAAGATTTTGCGTTAGGAAACGAGGTCTTGATGAATTAAGGTATAGTTCTCTTTTAACAACTACTTTGGCAACACATGTATTACCTGGTGATAATTATTTACAATCTTTGCAAAAATTACTTACTCCTAACTTTGAATTAGAATGGATTGGTGAGTTTAGAGTTAAAGATGAATTTGAGAATGAAATAAACGGCCTTTATTTAGCTAGAAATATAGAAATTAATTATTTGGAAGAATCTTTTTTTCAAAACCGTTCATTCTTAGACCTTGAAGAAATACTTTTAGAAATTAGTCAAGATAAAACTACACCACATCTCAAAAAAGCAATAAAATTACTAAATCAAATAAAAAGTTTAAGGAGAAAAAATGGATAAATCAGTTCTAGATTATCTTAAAAATCCTAATGTTATGGAAGATTTAGCTAAATTTGGTTTTACAACTAGAGTTTTAGATATTTCTGAAATAAGTTCTACATTATATAATGACAAAGGTAGGTTATTTTTCATTACTCTTCCAGAAAGTAAAATAGTTTTAAAAAAACAAAAAAATTCAATAATAGAAGCAAGTAACTTACAAAGGAAAAAAAACCATTTCCAAAAAAATTACCCACAAGTGTACTCTTATAACGATAGTAGTTTATTATTAGAATTTATTGATGAGACTAATGCTTGGGATAAAGTTATTTCTGGTGATCCAATACCATTAGAACTAATGGTAACTCATTTAGCAGAAGTCCATAACATTTCAATTACCCAACTAAAGAATGGAGAAATAGATTTTAGACCAAAAGTTTATGCTGATTATTGTAAATCTAAGTTTGATAGACATTTAGGTGGAATTTTAGAATTAAATTTTGAACAAGCATATCGTGATTTAAGGGACAAGGTTGAAGATAGATTAAAAAAATACCCACCCGTTGAACACATTGATGCAAATTTACATAACTGGTTTGGTCTGATCAAAATTGATGAAACAAATAACACTTTAAGTGTCCCCCATCTAACTTTGAAAAGTATGTTACAGTATGGACCATTAGATCTTAATGATGATCAGGTTGAAAAATTATATCAAAAATATTGTGATATTAGAGAATTAGATATTGATGAATTTATGGCTTATGATAGTTATGCTGATTTAATATTTAACTTAAATAAGTTGTTTAGGATAATAAGAAAAGTTAAATTATTTGGTTTAGATAATATCTCATCTAAAGGTTTGAGAAGACATTCTAAGATTTTTTCTAAATCATTATATAAACTTTCTAAACCTAAGTTATCCGGACTATCAGATTTAAATAATCAAATATCTATGTATTTGGATAAAATAGGCGTTGAAGATGATTAAAACAATAGTTTTAGATGCAGATAATGTTGTATTTAAAAAAATAAGCCCAATTATAATAAACCAATTACAAAAATTATCTGGTAAATCTGAAAAAGATGTAATCTCTATTAGGAAAAAGTATTGGGAAAAAACTAAAATTGGGATTATTACAGAAAAGGAAAATTGGTTAGGTTCAAAGAAAAAAGGTTATGAGCAAGGTATATTTGGAGAATTAGAAATACCTAAAGAAAAATACCCTTTATTTATTACCCAATTGAAAAAATCATACAAACTAAATAATGGATGCATCAAATTTCTCAACAAATTAAAATCAGAAAAATTTAAACTTTACTTATTTTCAAACAGTTCTTATTATACAATAGAAAAACCTTATGTTATTTTTAAATTAAATAATTATTTTGAATTTGCATATTTCTCTCATAAAATGAAATTAGCGAAGCCTGATTTAAATTCATTTAAACTATTTATAACAAGGACTAAAATTAACCCAAAAGAATCTTTATTTATAGATGACAAAGATAAGAACTTAATTGTTGCAAAAGATTTAGGATTTAATATATTTAAGTTTACTAATCCAAAAGATTTCAATCAAATTTTAAAAAAATGACAAATAAAAATGACTATTATACTATTGTAGAAAGAAAGGTTTTAAGGCAAATCATTAGTAAAGAATATAAAAAATTTTACTCTGGAAAAGAACAAGGTAAAGTTGATAAAAATCATTTTCTAGAAGTTGTTAGGATTGTTTTACAATTATGGGAAAGTTTCGAGAAAGTAGAATTACCTATTGCTCTAAAAATTGCAGCATTATGTCATGATCTGGATCGAATTTATCCAAAGTATGAAGTTAATACTAAAGATTATCCAGAAAAAAATTATTGTTATATCAAAGGTATTCATTCAGGTACTGCAGTTGTATTGTTTATTTTAAATAATTTGGAATTACCAAAAAAATTGTTGTTTGATGTCTCTTATTTAATATTAAGGCATGAAGGTGGGGGAGATAAGGATTCTAAATCCCTACTTTTTGAAAAAAAGGATCATTTTACAAATAGCTATAACCTAAATAAAGCAGCAGATTATTTGTGGTATGCTGATAAATTAAGTTTCTTCTATTCTAATATTTATGAATATAAAAAAAGAGGAATTGATAAACTAAAAAATAAAATAGAATTTTCAATTAATGGATTACCTAGAAGGATTATAGAAATGGTTAAAAAGATAGATTTTAATGATGATGAAATTAAAACTGCTATTGAAGAAGCATTGCTGGAATCTAGCAGAGAATAATAATTGTTACTAACTAAAACTTTAAATAGAGTCTAATATTTGATTTATGTTATGAATAAAAGAGGGATGGATACTAGTACACTTCTTATTTTAATTACTGGTGTGATAATTCTTATTGTTATTGTACCTATTACTGTTCAGTTGATTGAATATGGTAAATTAGGTGCAGAAAAACAAACTTGTAGTACTGCTGTAAATTTTGCAGCTTTTAAAGTTGGACCGACTGATTATAGACCAATTGCTGATGAAAATAAAATTGCTCAAAGTTGTCCGCATAATGCTATTAAAATTTCTAAAAATACAGAAAGGCCTATCATATTAAATGAAGTTCAGAAACAAATTTCAACTTGTTGGAATAAATTTGGACGAGGTAAAACTAATTTTTTAAGTCCTTTAGAAACAGGGGAATATGAACATTTTTGTTTTGAATGTGCAAGTATATCAAGTGAGGTTTTATTACAAAAAAGCATTTCACCTGAAGAAATAATTGACTTAGTTGATCAGAAATATAAGGATAAATCATGGTTAAATTTAGCTGTAAGACAAGCTGAAGAATATACATTTGCTTATCCTATGAAAATTTATTTCATTGCATCTAAAAATAGAGAAAAAGAAAATTTAATCTTTAATGACAATGAATATTTATTTTATCCAATAATTGATAAAAGACCATTATTTCAGAATTTAGGAATTAATTATTTTGTCTATATAACAATGGAAGAACCTAATAAACAAAGAAATAAGTATTGTTTTGGTTTTCCCGATGATGAAACTAAATTTATTGATACAAAAGAAAAAGAAATAAGAATTTAATTTTTATCGTATGCAATTTTTAAAATTTTTTCTAAAGCACGTGGACTATCCATCATACTTCCAGAAAATACTTTCCATTTATTATCCCTAATTGTAATTGTGTAAAGGCGTGGTATAATTTCATCAAAAGATTGTTCATTTATTAACATAACAACAGCTTCACCATTTGTGGGTAAATTCTTATAAGCTGGAAAATTTAAAGAATGAAAATCTTCTAATTTAACATATTTTGAAAATTTAATATCATTAGGCGCTAATTCTTTCAATTTGATACCTTGTTTTATTTTTTTAGCTCTATATTCTTCAACTGCGTCTAAAGGAGTATTACTTACACCAACTTCCCTTTCCAATCCAGTATTCTGATCAAGTGAATCAACAATTTCATTAATTCTATTCCAATCATTTCTCTTCTTAGTAATCTCAGCTTCATACCCACTAAATTCTTTAGATTCTCTAACACGATCTTGAATCTTAGTAACTAATTTACCAGCTTCACTTCTACGTTTCCATGAAGACATAGTTTGCATTTCTTTGAACGTTGCTAAATCTTCAGGATCAATTTTTAAATCTGAATTTTGTAATCTTGCTAAATAATCTAAAGATGAAGAGTTAACAGGTTCATTTACAGAACCTAATTCATAAAGTTCTTTCATTCTTTCATATGTAACATCACCAGAACTTTCTGAAATAAATCGTAGATAATCTTGTCTTGATGTATTGATATCATGTATAACTGCACCTGTTGCTAATAATTTAGGATCTAAATGTGCTTCAACTAAAGTTTCTGATATTGCTTTAACTACCCCAAAGAAATCACCTTCAATTAAATCTGATTTAGCATCTCTAACTGTAGAAACTAAAGTTCCTGTTACTGTATCTTTTGTTAATTCATCTATTCTTTTTTCTAAATCTGAATGTTGTTCTTTTAATTTATTTGGATTTAAACTTGTAACTTTATTATGAACTAAATATGAGAAAACTGCTTTTTTCCTTAATTCATTTTCAACTTTATTACCTGTAGAATCTAAAACTTGGTGATTATCTTGAACATAATAATAGTGACCATCAATTTTAACTTTTAGGCCTTGAATAGTTTCTGCATCTGCAGTTTTTACAAAACCAGAATTATCATTATCATGTTTAGGTTTTTCTTCATCACAACCTGTTAATTGTGCTAATGTGATTGCACCTGTTGCTGTTAGAACTAAATTACCTAAATGTGCTAATGCTCCTCTTCTTGTAATTGGTTTTGGATTCATTATTGATTATTTTCCTCAAAATTCCTTCTTTCTTCTAATAATTCATCTAAAGTTACATATTCGTATCTTAATTTTTTAGAAGTATAATAATCTTGTAACTCTTTTGCTTCTTCTAAAGGTAAGATTGAATGATCCATTTCAAAAGTTCCTAGTGATCTTGCAACCAAATAACCTATAACTGGATTAATAATCTTATTAGAATATTTATTAATTAAATTTAAACAATAATTAATGTTATCTAAATGACATAATACATACCATCTACCTTTAGGTAATTCAATAGGTACTACGCACAATCCTAAAAGTCCTTTTTCATTATCAATTTGAGTTGCCATATTTTTTATATGTTAATTTGATTTAAAAAATTACCTATCTAAATATTCCTCCACAAAAACTCTTAATGCATACCTATTTTTAACATTATAATCTATCCCTTTTGAATCTAAAGTACTAAGTAAAGCTTTAATTCTTTTTTTGACTAAACTGCTAACTACACCAGTTTTATTACCAATAGGTTCATTTATTCTTACATCAAATATGTTTAATAAATCTGGAGATGATTTTGGTTTTTTATCATCAGAACTAGAACAAAAAAGTAATGGGACTAACCAGGAATTCGTAATAGCATCATGATTTGGAACACTTATTCTCCCCCTTATTTTAACAATACTACCTTTTTTATCTAATTTCAACTCGCTTGTGTATTTTTTAAATAAGTCAATTGTTCTTCTAAGCTCCTTTAAATCTTTAATTCTTAATAATAAATCATATTGGACTGATTCACCAATTAATGTCCGCATTTTTAATCCTTGATCTAATTGAATCGGATTACCTTCTGGATCAAAATAGTTCATATTTTGTGGATTTTCCCATTCTGGTTTTACAATATAAACTGCATTTCTAAAGCCAATTTGTGATCGATCAATAATTCTTTCTTTTATTGTCATCCTACTTTGAATATCTAAATTTCCTACTTTTAAAATTTCAACTAATTCTTCTAAATGGTTATCACCTTGTTTTAGATTAGAATGTAAATAATTCAAAAAGTATGGTGAATCAGAATAATCAAATTCTTCAGTATAAAGATTATAACCAGTTATAGTACGATCTTTAATTAATGGAAAATAAGTTTGTCTAATCCTAGCTAAATCTGCCTCATTTTCACCTAATAATTTTTCAAAATCTGATTCTGACATAAAGAATTCGAATTATTATTGATTTATAAAACTTGCCATCTTTTAATTACTTGTTAGTAGTGTTAGGTATAGTTTATGTCAGAAAGTTTATATAGTACTAAGATGTAACGTACGTTACAAAATGAAACCGAAAGTTACAAAAAAGTACCATGAATTATTAGTCCAAAGCTCGGCTCAGAAAGTTTTAGAAGTTTTGTTTAAGTATCCGGAAAAAGAGTTTAGTCTTTCTGATTTAGCCAAAGAATCTAATGTAGCAAAACCGCATATAGGTAAAATATTAAAGAAATTTGAAGACCAAAATTTAATAACTATTGTTAAATTAACTAAAATTTGGAGAATTAAAGCAAACCAACAAGACTTAAATTTTTTAAGAAGTAAAATCGGTTATAACCTTAATTTTATTTATCTAAGCGGATTAATTGAATTTCTTAATAGTTACTTTGGAAATCCTAAAAGTATTATTTTATTTGGTAGTTTTAGAAATGGAGAAGACATATCTACTTCTGATATCGATATTGCAATTGAAAGTCATGTTGATCAAATAATTTCTTTAAAAGAATTAAGTGATTTTGAAAAGGAGATTAATCGAAAGATACAAATCCATTTATTTAATCGGAAAAATATTGATGTAAACTTGTTTAATAATATTGTTAATGGAATTAAATTAAGCGGATTTTTGGAGGTTAAACCTTGAAAATTGAACAATTATTGAGATTAGATTTAATTCGTAAAAGATCAATTGATAAGTCTTTAGCAAAGTCAATGATAGAATCTTCAATTGATGTTATGAAAGCTATTAAAGATACACCATTAAATGAGCAAACTGCAACTATAATTTTTAGAGAAACTTATGAATCAGTTAGACAATTAGGTGATGCTAGATTATGGTTATTAGGATATGAACCTAAAAATCATGAAGCAAGTATGGAAATTCTTAAAGAAATTGAAATTAAAAATAAGATTAAATTAAATCATTTAATGAGATTTAAAAATATTAGAAATGATATAAATTATAGAGGATTTAAAGCTACACTTTCACAAGCTAATGAAATATTAGAATTTTGGAATTTATGTTGTGATGAAATTATTAGAAATTTAAAATCTGAATTGAGTTTCAAAAGTTAATTATTAAGACTTAGGTTTAGCTGTTCTTTTTATAAACTCTTTAATCTTAGATAATTTTTCTTAGTAAATTCAATTACCTTTTCTGCATATTCCTTGTCAAACCTTTTCCCATAATAAAGAACTCCGTTTCTAAAGTATCTTAATTGTTCTAGAAATTGAACTTCTGATTCTTTGAAATCAATATTTCTTGTAAAAGCTACTTCTGCTTCATGCGCTCCTTGCCCAGAACTAGTGTATCCTTGTTTTAACATTTTAGCTCTTATTAAAAATAAGACGATATTATAACAATATTCTATGTAATCATTTGCATTGTTGTCATCTATACCCATAGTTTCAATTGTTTTTTGCAATAAATAATATTTTCTTTCAGATTCAAGAGAAAGATTTTCAGCTCTTTGATTATCTGGTGATATTTTCTTAACAATTTGCTCTTTGATAAATTCTTCAAATAATTTTACGATCCTCATAAATCTACGCTCCCACTTATGACAATACCATTTAAAATGTTATTTTTAAGATGCTTGTGTATGTTCTTCCATGAATCATAAAAATTAATATTTATCTTTCGATTTAATCTTTTTTCAAAAACTTTAAGATCCATTACCTTGTCTTTTCTTCCAATAACGGCAATATCTATGTCAGATGTATTTGTATCTTCACCTTTTGAATAAGAACCAAAAAGTATGATTGTTGCTCCTGCAAGCTTTTCTTCAAGAAAATCATGTATTTCTGAAAGATAAATTTGTTTTAAATTTTCAACTCTTTTTAGTTCTATTGCTTTAGGATTATCCCTATTAAATGAAATAAAATTGATTGTTTTTGTTCTTTCTAGCTTGATTAGGTTTTTTCCTATAAGTTTTTTTACTGAATTTGCAACTGCTGTTGGAGAAACTTTTAGTTCTTTAGCAATGTCTCTTTGACTAAGCTTTTCTCCTGCTTTTAAACTTAGAAGAGAGAATATTTCAAGCTCCAGTATAGTAAA
>Ga0209542_10021228_pt1 | contig 10199 bp, 11 predicted proteins | sample RifCSPhighO2_01_FD_184028 | JGI IMG/M metagenome (GOLD analysis project Ga0209542, IMG submission 184028) | Soil microbial communities from Rifle, Colorado - Rifle CSP2_plank highO2_0.1 (SPAdes) (version 2) | ecosystem: Environmental > Terrestrial > Deep subsurface > Rock core/Sediment ...
TAAACATGTTTTGACTGCCAAATTATTACTGGGGACAGATGGCAGAAAAATGAGTAAAACATATGACAATGCTATTTATTTAACCAATGCGCCAGAAGACATGTTTGGTAAAATTATGTCTATAAAGGATGAGTTGATGGCGGATTATTTCACGCTGGCTACGCGTTTGCCAGAAGAGGAAATTAGCAAGATATTACAAGTTCCGAATCCTCGCGACCAAAAGGCGCGGCTTGCCCATGAAATTGTAAAAATGTATCATGGCGAAAAAGCAGCTATTGGAGCAGCAGAGAATTTTGATAAAGTATTCCGCAAGCATGAAGCACCGGAAAATATGGAAGTTTTTGAAACAGATAAGAAAAATTACCCAGTCCTAGATTTATTATGCGACAGCGGATTAGCCGAATCAAAAAATGACGCAAAAAGAGTGATTGAAGGCGGGGGAGTCAGCATTAATAGTACTAAAATCACCGATTGGCGCCAAGAAGTTAATTTAGAGGACGGAATGGTAATCCAATTTGGAAAAAGAAAGTTTGTGAAAATAAAATTAAGGTGAAGTAACATTTTTATGGACGTGAAAAGCTTACTGACTAAAAAAATACAAACACGATATCTTATTGTGGGCATCATTGTGCTTATTCTATTACCTCTTATCACTTCCTCTATAGCGTTTTTTGGCATTATGGTTTTACCAATGCTGTTAGTTTCGCTAATCATCTATCTTATCTATTACGGCATATCTACTATCGTTGAGAACAATACTATAAGTGGAAAAATAGAAAATAAACATAGTCTATTTTCTGTTATAAAATTAATTTTAATTATCTTCGGCATTATATCTGGTATTGGAATAGCATCTATACTTTTGTGGGAGATATCAACAGATCCATTTTTTAGTGGTCACTCTTCGTCAAATCAGTCTGATCGCTCGCGATATAATTGGGAGACGTATGCAAACACTGACTACGGGGTTTCTTTTCAGTATCCTTCTCATTGGATTCTGGAAAAACAATTTTCTCCTCGCTCTTCTCAAACAGATAAATTAGATGGTTTCAAGGTATATCCCAAAAATAATAAATTAGACAGTGTAAATATCGATAGCACAGAAATGAGCTGTGATAACTTAATAGAAAATGATTTTAAATGCTCTATGGTGGGTGGGCATATTATTTATACCAGTAGTAAAAGTAAAGATATATTAACAGTTTTTTATCAAATAATTTATACTTTTAAACCTATAAAATGATATGAAAAGAAATGAAAATTGTAAAAGAAAAAATTGAAATGAGAATAAGTGAAGATTTTAAAATTAGGTGGTGTAAATTTTCTTTTGAAGAACAGATGGCCAATATTGGAGCCGATATTGGCAGAGCCATGATTTGGGCGAAAAAGGATGAAAGATTAAGTAAAGTATACTTGGCGACTGGGTTAGAGCTGCTGACCTTAACAATGGGGGATCTAAGGAATAAGAGTAAAGCCCATGAGTTGGATCGCTTAAGAAGGGAGTTGATTGACTCCTTCTCAGGAAATGAAGTCAAAAAGAATTGGGACGAATATTTTTATCCCTATAACGTCGTCGCTACGGCAAAATATTTTAAATAAAATGAAAAAGCAAGAATTAAATAAAATATTTTCCGCTATGCCATTTGAGAGAAAATGGGAAATTTTCGATAAAATAAATAGCATAGTTTTAAAAACAGCCATGAATGAAATAAGAGGCCGCCATCCCAATCGTGATAAACTTTCTCAAGCAATGAAGCTTCACGAACCTTCGGCGGCCGAATTAAAATTTCGCGATAATTTATTTAATAAATTGCTTAAAACGGAGTTAAATGGCATATAATTACACTAAAAAATCTATTTGGAAATGGGTGCTGATATATTTAGTAATCGCGGCGGCGGCGTACGGTTTCGTGTATTATTTTTTCTTTTATAAAGGAAATTCTTTATATGATACGCAGAATTACCAAAACCAAAATGAAGTTCAAAATAATCAACCTCAAGTTGCAAGCGATGAAATGTCTGATTGGAAAACTTATAGAAATGAAGAATATGGGTTTGAGTTTAAGTATCCGCCAAATTGGATATTAGATGATCAAAAATTTGATGGCGATGCGATTGGTGTCATAAGTCCAGAAAACGATTTTCTAGCCAGGAAAACATTTGAGGGAAGCTATTATTATACTAATTTTTCAGTTCACGCTTGTGATAGGCTAAATCAAAACTGTTTGATGGGCGGGACTTATGTGAATATGAAAAATAAAACTATTTTAGACTTTTTGAATGATCCAAGCCCTTATAAGTCTTACGAAAAAAGCTCATTTATGCCTGAGGTAAATATTGATGGCATAAAAGGTTATGGAATTATTGCAGGAGGATTTGGCGCTAACTACGAAATTATTTTAGAGCGTGATAATAGAATATATATTATAGATTTTCCTTCCAGTGAAAAAGAACTTACAGCAGAGCAAAAAGAAATACTTTCCACATTTAAATTTATCAAATAAAAACTATGCAAAGAACTTTAATTAGCGAGGTAAAAAATAATATTGGGGCAAAAGTAAAGATTTTTGGATTTGTGCAGACAATCCGTGACCAGGGTAGTATTAAGTTTTTAATGATTCGGGATGTTACTGGGCTCATCCAAGTTGTCGTTACAAAAAGCAATCCAGAGGTTTTGGCGACTGCTAAAACTCTACCTCATGAATCCGTAGTTGAAATTACCGGACTGGCGAAGGAAGAAAAACAAGCTCCGGGCGGTTTTGAAATTGAAGCTGAAAATATTGCAATTTTATCGCTTTCTGATCCAGAAATTCCCATGCCGGTTATAGAGAAGGGAAGTCAAGAAGAGGCAGACCAGTCCATCCGGCTTGATTGGCGGTGGATTGATTTACGAAAGCCCCAAAATACCCTCGTCTTTAAAGTTTGGACGGTCATGGAATCCGCCTTCCGCGAATATTGGACATCGAATAATTACATTGAAATCCATTCGCCAAAACTTATTTCAACGGCGAGTGAATCCGGTGCAGAAGTTTTTGAAGTAAAATATTTTAAGAATAAGGCATATCTTGCTCAGTCACCCCAATTTTACAAACAAATGGCGATGGCGGCTGGGTTTGAAAAAGTGTTTGAAGTTGGACCCGTTTTCCGGGCAGAACCATCTTTTACATCAAGACATGCCACAGAGTTTACCGGTTATGATGCGGAAATTTCTTATATTCAATCCCATTATGACGTAATGGAGGAAGAGGAAAAAGCCATACAATTTGCTCTGCAAAAAGTGAAAGAAAAATATGGGGACGAAATAAAAAATGTTTTCAATAAGGAAGTTATTGTACCTACGCTTCCTTTTCCAAAGATATCAATGAAGGAGGCCAAGAAAATTCTTTCTGACCTGGGCGTTAAAAGTGAAAAGGAGGGAGACCTTTCACCGGAAGAAGAGCGCGCAATTTCTGATTATGTAAAAGATAAACATAATCACCAGTTTGTTTTTATTACCGAATACCCGGTCACCGTGCGCCCATTTTACCATATGAGAGATGAAAAAGATAATAGCTTAACTAAAAGTTTTGACCTTTTGCAGGAAGGACTTGAAATTACAACGGGAGCCCAGCGGGAACACCGGTATGACGTATTGGTAAGCCAGGCAAAAGAAAAGGGGATGAAGTTAAAGTCACTTCAGTTTTACCTTAACTTCTTCAAATACGGATGTCCGCCACATGGAGGTTTTGGGATGGGTCCAAATAGAATTATTATGAAACTTCTAGGAATCGATAATGTCAGGGATGCTTCATTTGTATATAGAGGTGTAAAAAGGTTAGAACCATGATTTCTTTTTATCGGCCCCATCGACAAGCTCAGGGCAAGCAAAACTATAAAGGGTTTTGGAGCGGGATGCGTAATGTGGGGATTTTTATGTTTGTTGGTTTTGCGATGGTCAGTATTTTGAATATTTCAGACACTATGGATAAAAAGGATGTTCCTCAAACTACTTTTCAGCCGGCAGTCCAGGTGAATGCGTCAAATGTGGGAGGGGATTTGCCAGTAAATGAAGGTCCAACGCCTCAACCAAAATTGGAGCCGGAAAAACCAAAAGCACCCGCAGCCCCCGCAAAGTCCGCGCTATCAGTTGAATTTAGTTCGGAAGGCGATCCTTCGAATCCCTCAGGGCAAGGCAAGGTGCTCTTTTCCCGGAATTCTGACGAGCAACTGCCCATTGCTAGTTTAACAAAGTTAATGACTGGCTTGGTGGCATTGGAAAACTATCCTTTAGAGCAGGAGGCAACCATCAGTGAGGAGGCCATGAAGCAAGAGGGGGTGCAGGGTGTATTGAAAGCAGGGGAAATACTGACAATTGAAAATTTGTTGTACATTACGTTGATGGAGTCATCCAATCGGGCGGCGTATGCTTTAGCTGAAGTTATTGGCAATGATAATTTTGTGGCATTGATGAATGAAAAGGCAGGGGAGTTAGGCCTTGAAAATACGCAGTTTGCCGATGCTACGGGTCTAAGTGAAAAGTCCCATTCAAACGCAGAGGACTTAGTAAAACTTTCCAAACATTTATTTGATAGTCACCCTTTATTCCGCCAAATCATCAGCCAGAAAGATTATGATTTGTATTTGCCCGATGGTACACTGCATCATAAACTGGAAAATACTAATTTACTGCTGGGGCGGGTACGGAATATAGTAGGGGGTAAAACCGGCTATACTGTGGTTGCCAAAGGATGCTTAATGGCTATACAGGAAGATGCCCAAATAGGCACGTATACAATTCATGTTATACTTGGGTCTGAAGATCGGTTTGGAGAGATGGTGAATATTTTGGAGGAAATAAAAAATAAACCCTAAGCACTAAACCCTAAATCCTAAACAAATCACAAATTACAAATCACAAAACCCAAAACGCATTTAGAGTTTAGAATTTAGAATTTAGAGTTTCTTTTACGAAGTAAAAGTTATGGATATTCTTACATTTAATGTTATCAAAGTACTGGGGACTTCGGCAGTGGCATCTGCTATTGCTATTTTTATTGCCCCATTCCTTATTAATTTTTTATATAAGCATCAGCTTTGGAAAAAATCAGCCAGGACAAAAGCCATGAGCGGAGAGGATGCCGTTGTTTTTAATGCACTGCATAAAGAGCGCGAGACAAAAGTCCCGCGCATGGGTGGATTGCTGATTATTATTGCCACGGTGTCCGTGGCTTTGCTGTTTTGGATATTGGCATTACTGTTTCCAAATTCGTGGATTGCTGAATTAAATTTTATATCTCGCGGCCAGACATGGCTACCATTGTTTACCTTTATTGTGGCGGCTTTATTTGGCTTATTGGATGACTTTTTGGTGGTTTCTTCATTGGGAAAATATATTGGCGGGGGATTGGACTTTAAAAAACGGCTCTTTGTAGTTGCTTTAATTGGATTAATTGGGGCACTCTGGTTTTTTTATAAATTAGAGTGGAGCATGATAACGGTTCCACTTCTTGGCACCTTCTCCATTGGCATTTGGTATATTCCATTATTTATTTTAGTGATGGTTGCAACGTGGTCTGGCGGAATTGTTGACGGAATAGACGGGCTTTCCGGTGGAACGTTTGCATCAATTTTTGGCGCATTTACCGTCATTGCGTTTTCCCAAGGCATGTATGACTTGGCTACGTTTTGCGCAGTGATTACGGGCACGCTATTTGCCTTTTTGTGGTTTAACATACCGCCGGCGCGTTTTTACATGACGGAAGTGGGAATTTTAGCGCTTACCACAACATTATCCGTCGTCGCATTTTTGACGGATTCAGTTATTGTGCTGCCAATTATCGCGGGGATTTTGGTGCTAGAAGTGGCTTCTGTAATAATCCAATTGTTGTCAAAAAAGTTTCGCAAGAAAAAAGTATTTCTTTCCACGCCCATTCACCATCACTTTGAAGCTATCGGCTGGCCGGCGTATAAAGTAACGATGCGTTTTTGGGTGATAGGCATTGTTTTAGCGGTGATTGGAGTAGTAATTAAATTAGTAGGTTAAAAATATGGCAGAAAAAGAGTCAGCAATAAATTCTAATTTGAGAGCTGAAGAAGAACAAAAAACCCTGGCGGCGGAGGCGAGGAGAAGAGCTCAAAAGGCCGAAGAATCTCCCGCCTTGTTGAAAGCGCGCAAGAAAGTGATAGAGGACAATATTGCTGAGGCGGAACTGGAAGAAGAGAAAAATCCATATAAGATTGCTAATTTGAAGTTGAAATTGGAAGAAACATTAGAGGATTTAAAGCAGCCAAGTTTGCAAGATGTCAAAGGTAAAAAAGAAATTTCAGAAGCAATAAGTTTTTCGCAGCTTTATGAAATTTTGAGAGAAAAGGGAGGAGTTGTGTATAGTGGTGGAGAAGCCAATCCGGCAGAGGTTATTATAGAGGGAATTGAAAAATTGAAAAATGATTTGGCGGAGGCAGCACTATCTGAAGAGAAACTCAAAGATTTTTTAGGCTCTGATAATTTTAAGAAATTCCTAAAACACTTTACTAGCAGAGAGAACCTGCGTAACACAGTTAGGAAGCTATTTTCCGATTACGCAAATTTAGTTTTCCCTGAAAATAAATAATATTAATTTGCCATGCCAAAAAAGAATCCTGAAAAATCAAACCCTGAGCCAGAGGAATTAACAGAAAGGGAGAAGCAAGAAATGCGTACAGATTCTCTAACTAAAAGAGAGCCTTCTCCCGAACAGGTGGATAAAGTGGTGCGAATAGCGAATAGAAAAGAGAAAGAAAACACAGAAAGGGCAAGAGTGGCGCAAAAAGAACTTGATGAAGTGGCCAAAAAATTAGCCGAGGCCTATCAAGAGGATCAGGATGCGCAAAAAAGGGTCAGCGATGATTATGATGCAAAATATGAAGAAGCATTTTCAGCCAGAGATGAAGAATCTGTGGATCCGGTTAACGTATCTGCTGGTTCAGAGAAGAAGACGGATGAAAAAATAGAGCCAGGCATGGCGAAAAAGACAGGACTTTTTACCTGGGATGTTGCAAGTCAGAGCGCGAAAAGAGTGGGAATTGTTTTTTTTAAAACCCTGTGGCTTGAGTTAAAAATGCTAGCGCGTTTGGACAAAGCACCCTCTTTTATGGAGGCATTTAAACAGGGGTGGAAAGAGTCAGCTTCTAAAGAAGATAAAAAATAAATGAATTATCAAATTCCAAGTTTTAATAAAGATCCAAAGGAAATCATTAAAAAATACTTGCTGCCGGCAATTATTTTAGTTGCAGTATTTGGCGGGGGATTTTTCTTGGGCCAAAAGCAAGTAGTATGCCAAATTTGTACGCCAAGCCATATTGATTTTTCTTTATTTTGGGATGCCTATGACAAATTGCATGAAAATTACATAGACCCTAGCGCCATAACTGACCAAGAAATTATGTACGGAGCCATTTGGGGCATGACAAAAAGTTTGGGGGATCCTTATACTGACTTTTTTGACCCGGCTCAGGCAAAGCAATTCCAAGAAGACCTTTCCGGATCATTTGGAGGCATTGGCGTGGAAATTGGCATTAAAAAAAGCCAGTTGACGGTTATTGCGCCGCTGAAGAATACGCCAGGGGAACGGGCCGGACTAAAAGCAGGTGATATGATTGTAAACATTGATGGCAAGAGTACTTTTGACATGACAACCGATGAAGCCGTGAATTTAATCCGCGGAAAAGAGGGCACTCAGGTTACTTTGGGTATATTCAGGGAAGGGTTCAGTGAAGCCAAGGATTTCACTATTACCCGTGAAACCATTAAAATTATTTCTATTGAATGGGAATTAAAGGAGGGGGACGTTGCCCACATTACTATTCACCATTTTGACCAGTCCTTGTTGTCTGAATTTAGAAAAACGGCTTTAGAAGTAATGGCCAGCCCTGCCAAAAGAATTGTTTTGGATTTGCGCAACAACCCCGGCGGGTATTTGGAGGTAAGCCAAGATGTTGCCGGCTGGTTTTTGCAAAAAGGACAGGTGGTGACCATTGAGGATTTCGGCGACAAAAAGCCGCGGAGCGAGTATTTGGCCCAGGGTAATGCCGCGTTGGCACATTACCCATTGGTAGTATTGATTAATCAGGGCTCTGCTTCAGCTTCTGAAATTTTAGCCGGCGCATTGCGGGATAATAGGGGAATACAATTAATTGGAGAAAAGTCATTTGGAAAGGGGTCGGTACAGGAAGTGGTAACGCTGCGGGATGGGAAATCATTCTTAAAAGTTACCATTGCCAAGTGGTTAACACCTAATGGGGACTCTATTTCTGAAGTGGGGCTAACGCCAGATACCGTGGTTGAGCTGACAGAGGAAGATTTTAATGAAGACAGAGACCCGCAACTGCAAAAAGCCCTTGAAATAATCAAGGGAATGAATTAAAATGGTTAACAGTTAGCCTGGATTTTTGCCGGGGCATTCTAATCGTACCAGGGGAACTAACACGATTAGAATGCCCCGGTCAAATAAATAATATTAATTATCATGAAAGTAATACTCTTAGAAGATGTAGATGGTGTGGGGAAAAAGTATGAGGTAAAAGAAGTAAAAAGCGGCCATGCTAGGAATCTTTTGATTCCGCAGAATTTGGTAAAGCCGGCTACCAAGCAGAATGTAAAATGGCTTGAGAGCCAGAAAGAAACCATTGCGCTTGAAGCCGAGGAGGATTTGAAAAAAGCCCAAGAGTTAGCTTCCAAGCTTGATGGCGTTGAGGTTGCCATTGCGGTAAAAGTGGGCGGGGATGGGCAATTGTTTGAATCCATCAACAGCGCCAAGATTTCAGAAAAATTGAAAGAAATGGGGTATGAAGTAAAAAAATCCAGGATTCTTTTGGAAAAGCCAATTAAAGAAGTAGGCGAGACCGCAGTAAAAGTAAACTTAGACCACAATTTAGAAACAGAAATAAGAGTTATTATAATGGAAGAGAAATCCTAAATCCGAAACCCTAAATCCTAAATAAATCACAAAACCCAAGCTCTAAATTCCAAAACGGTTTGGTTTTTGAAATATTAGAATTTGTAATTTGTTTAGAGTTTAGTGTTTAGAATTTAGAGTTTTAGAATGAAGTATATTTTTGTGACGGGTGGCGTAATGTCGGGAATAGGCAAGGGCATCGCCTCTTCTTCCATTGCCCGCATCCTTAAATCAAAGGGATACAAGGTTACTGCGCTGAAGATTGACCCCTACATCAATGTTGATGCAGGGACTATGAACCCCACCGAACACGGTGAGGTTTTTGTATTGGATGACGGGTATGAGACGGACCAGGATATGGGCAATTACGAACGTTTTTTAGGCGAAACACTGCCTTCCATTAATTACATGACCACCGGCCGGGTGTATCAGGAAGTTATCCGCAAAGAGCGTAATTTGGAATACAAAGGAAAGAATGTGCAGGTGGTGCCGGATGTGCCCCTGGAAGTGATTCGCCGGATTGATAAGGCGGGAGAGGAAGCCGGGGCCAATATTGCCGTTGTTGAAGTTGGCGGAACCGTTGGCGAATACGAAAATATTTTATTTTTGGAAGCAGCTCGTATTTTAAAACAGCAGCATCCGCATGATGTCGGCATTGTCATGCTTTCCTATGTGCCAATTCCCAATAATATTGGCGAAATGAAAACAAAGCCAACCCAGCACGCCAGCCGCGAGTTAAATTCCGCGGGACTGCAGGCAGACGTTATTTTAGCCCGGGCTGCCGTACCATTAGACGAAAAGCGCAAAGAAAAAATCGCCACCTTTTGTAATATTTTGCCTGAAAGGGTTATTTCCGCTCCGGATGTAGAAAGTATTTATGACGTGCCGCTGAATTTTGAAAAAGACGGTCTGGGAGATATTTTGTGTGATGTCTTGGGGCTAAAACGCCGGCCGACTGATCTGGCAAAATGGGAAGCGTTTGTGAAAAAAACAAAAAACGGCAACAAGAAGTTAAACATTGCCGTGGTGGGGAAGTATTTTATGTCCGGGGACTATGTGCTTTCTGACGTGTATATTTCTGTCATTGAAGCGTTAAAACACGCGGCTGCCCACCAGGATGTGGGAGTAAAACTTTCTTATTTTGACTCTGAGGTGTATGAAAAAAATCCAGAAAAGCTGGAAGAATTACGGCTGTTTGACGGCATTGTGGTGCCCGGCGGTTTTGGTAGCAGGGGGGTAGAAGGTATTGTGAAAGCCATTGAATTTGCCAGGACCAATAAAATTCCG
>Ga0209542_10021230_pt1 | contig 10198 bp, 14 predicted proteins | sample RifCSPhighO2_01_FD_184028 | JGI IMG/M metagenome (GOLD analysis project Ga0209542, IMG submission 184028) | Soil microbial communities from Rifle, Colorado - Rifle CSP2_plank highO2_0.1 (SPAdes) (version 2) | ecosystem: Environmental > Terrestrial > Deep subsurface > Rock core/Sediment ...
TAGCGGGAAGATTATTTTGATTTTTGACATTAATTTCCGAACCGCTTAAAAACCATAGCCCCAAAAAGCCGATTAGCAAGATTGATGCCAAAACGATAACGCTTCTTAAAATGCCTTTGAAGGAAGCCATGGGCTTATGAAAATAAAAATTGTAATTAAAATAATCCCGGCCGTGATATCTCTTATTAAAATTTTCTTTATTTTTAAATCATCGATTGCCGATTTTTTGAAATACTCCCTGAAGATATCGAGTGTTGATCCAAAAATCACCGCTAATATCCCGCTTAAAATAAAAAATGAAAATGGCATAAAGGAAATGCTCCAAATCAATTCGCCAAAACATAGAGCAAAAACGATAGAAACTATAAAAATTTGTTTTTTGCTTTTTAGTCCGATTAGTTCTCCGGTCCGCCTGAAAGCTAAAAAATTTTGCCAAAACGCCAAAAAAATCAAAAAGCTTAGGATTATCAGCCCGTTAAAAAAACTGACGGCCTGATATAAAATTAAATACCAAATAAAACCGGATATTAAAAATATGAAGACCGAAGAAATTACAAAAAGAGTTTGGGGAGAAATTTTCATGCTTTTGATGTCTAAATTTATGAGCGAAGCTTTATGCTGAGCGAATTAAATTTAGCTACAGCAAAGAGCACCGAGCACATAAATTTAATTTGATAATTATTAAGCGTAATATTGCTAAAGAGATTTGATTGATTTTTATTTAAGAATATTTTCATAAATTTATGTGCTCGGTAAGGTTTCGTCTCCAAAAATCATTATGATTTTTGGACAAAGCCCTTATATTTTTTCAGCTAAAGTAACGTCTAAATTCAGAGTTTTGCCATCGCGCCAAATTTTCAGATTAATTTTATCTCCTACCGAATAAAGATTAACTCTTGAAATCAGCGGATTATCGGCATCAACCCTTCTGCCGCTTATTTCCAAAATTATATCGCCATCCCGCAAACCGGCTTTAGCCGCCGGGGAACCATCAATTACCGCCGGCTCGCCGTTTTCGCCTTTGGCAATTAACGCGCCATAATCAAATGGAAGTTTTTTATTTTCAGCAACGGACGGCGTAATCGTGATGTACCTAACCCCCAAGAAAGGCGTCTTAATAACCCCAAAAGACAAAATATCGTTAATAATGCGTTTGGCTTGATTAATCGGAATGGCAAAGCCGATGCTTTGAGCGCCGGAAACCATTGCCGTGTTGATGCCAATAACCCTGCCGGCAAGATTCAAAAGCGGTCCGCCGGAATTTCCGGGATTAATAGAAGCGTCCGTTTGAATGACATCGTAAATTGTTTGGGCGGTGCCACCCCCGGAAGCCGTTACGCTGCGGCTAAGACCGGAAACAACTCCAACGCTTACGGTGTTTTTAAATTCTCCCAGGGCGTTTCCGATGGCAATTGCCGTTTGGCCGACTTTAATGGAATCGGAATCGCCTAATTTTATCGGGGTTAAATCAACCGCTTCAATTTTAATAATCGCAATATCAACAATATTATCACGGGCCAAAACTTTAGCCGGATATTTTTTCCCGTCATTGGTTAAAATCGTATATTCGGCGCCGGTATCGGCCACCACATGCTTATTGGTAAGAATTAAACCGTTATTTGAAATTATAAATCCCGTGCCGCCGCCGATTTCTTTTTTTTCAAATCCTTTTTGACGGTATTGCGGAATCTGAATATCGCCGAAAAATTGCTTAAAAAACGGGTCGTTTTCGAAAGGATTTGTGTAAAATTGCTCTATCACCGGAACATTTTTGGTGATGACAACGCTTACTACTGCCGGTGAAGAATTTTTTACGGAGTTTATAATTTGCTCTTCATAACCGGACGCTTCATAAATTTCCGGCGCTTTTTTAAGATCTAAATCTTTTGGAGGAACGATAAGGGTTTCTTGGGGCGGATAAAAATTTTTTAGCAGCGGAATCTTATTCAAAAAGTCAAAAACCGACGCTCGCGCGGGCAAGTTAATTTGAGCAGGCGCAAAATTAATAAAATTTATATTTAAAACTGCCGCCGTAAAGAAACTGGCGATTAAAGCGGTTAAAATAATTTCTTTTAAGGAATATTGCTTCATGCCGACTATATTTAAAAATTAGAGTAAAGCGATGAATTTTTAATTACAGATGCCGCTTTTTTTATCTCTTTTCCCGTTGTATCTTTCCCCAAGGTAATGCGGATGCTTTCTTTCGCTTGTTTTCCGGTGAGTCCTAAAGCGGTTAAAACATAAGACGCTTTAGAAGCGCGGGCCGAACAAGCCGAACCGGCAGAAACCGAGAGTCCCTTTTGGTCTAAGGCGATAAGGAGCGTTTCATTGCTTACATCGGGAAATCTTATATTTAAGTTATTCGGAAGGCGGTTTTCAAGCGAACCGTTTAATTTAGTTCCCTTATTATCTTTAATTATATAATTCAGCAATTGGTTTCGCAAATTAAGGATTTTTTTAAAACGCGTTTCCCTATTTTTGAAAACAAGTTCAACGGCTTTGGCTAAACCTGCGATATTTGCGACATTTTCCGTGCCGGACTTTAATCCAAATTCCTGGCCGCCACCGGAAATAATGGGCAATAAGGGCGTATTCTTCCGAACGTAAAGTCCGCCAATGCCCTTTGGGCCGTAGATTTTATGCCCAGAAAAAGTCATCAAATCAGCTTTTAACCAATCGGGACGACATTCCAAAAACTGCAAGGCCTGAACCGCGTCGGTGTGAAAATATATTTTTGGCAAATTTTGCTCACGCCTTTTAATATTGAATTTTTCGAGCATACGGCCAATTTCCTTGATTGGCTGAATTGTCCCGATTTCGTTACTCGCGTAAATAACGCTTACAAAAATCGTATTGTTTTTTATCTTTTTTTCTAAATCTGAAACACTAATAAAACCATCTTTATTAACTTTAAGATAAGTAATTTCATGGCCTATTTTTTGAAGCTCTTTCAGGGGTTCGAGAACCGATTCGTGTTCAATATTTGTAGTAATTATATGAAAAGGCATCCCCCTATTCGCGCGAATGAGTCTATGCCTATCTTCCGACAAACCCTTAACAAAGCCAATGATTGCCAAATTATTCGCTTCAGTTGCCGAGCCGGTAAAAATAATTTCAGAAAAATCACAATTTAAAAGTTTGGCAATCTTTTCACGCGCCATGTCAATTGCCGCGATTGCCTCTTGGCCGAAACTATGGATTGACGACGGATTTCCGAATTTAAGAGAAAAATACGGCGCCATCGCCTTTAAAACCTCCTTATCAACCGGCGTCGTCGCCGCGTAATCAAGATAAATAGATTTCATAATCATCATTTTATACCACGAAAAAACTTAAAATTAAAGAATTTGACACCGAACCATAATCTTTGCTAAATTAAATATTAAAGAAAAGTCACTTTACATAATTTAAGAAAAATCGGAGATGGAAAAATGACTGAAATGAAGCGATTGGTTTTTGGCGAAGGACTAATGGTCCCTTCTCTTGATGGAAGTAAGCGTTTTACTGTTCGTAAGTATCGCAAAGACGCGCATGATTTTTCAAAAGACGAAATCGTCATTGGAGAATTCAAAGACGGATTTAACATTCTTTTACATATTACAGAAGACACGAAGAAAGATACATTCAAATACCTAAAGCGAAACAAGAAGGATGCTGACAAGAATGGTTATTATTTTGATACAGAGTATTTCGAAGATTTAAAGCAATTCTATCCGGATTTAATGTGGGATACTATTGGAGCAGTTGTCTTTTTTGAGGTGCTCAAAGTAAATGGTGTTTCTGTTGTAAGTCTAAACGAACATATTTAACAAAGAGTTCAAGCATTCCGGGTTTTAAACCCGCAAATCATCTGTCGCAAGACAGATTTTTTTATTAATACTATGTAACTTTTACTGATTCTGTCATTATTTCTTATTGGTATTCCTTTATTCGCACGAATAAGGGAATAGGAGATAAAAATAAATAATTATAATAATGAAAAGTTAAATCAGTTAAATCAAAGGATGGAAATAATAAATTTTACCGATGATTCCTGCTTGGCAGATAAGCTGTAAAACATTTGCGAACTTCGCTGCTCTCTTTCAATAATATCAATCGCCGATAAAACGCCGAGATGTTTTGATGTGGCTTTGAACGATAAATTAATTTCATCGGCAATTTTCGTCACCGGCGCTTCTTTATTTTCTTTAAGATACTTCAAAATCGCCAATCGGCGGCGATTGGCCAAAGCTTTCAAAATTTTCTCCAACTTATGCATATTTAACGTGAATTAGTATACCCTTATTCGCGCGAATGAGACAATACTAATATATTAATATGTTTTTTTATTAGTGTCCATTGCGCCGTTTCTTTCTTTAATTTCCTGTTCGGCGCGGGCGCGCCAATTGCGGCCGGCGCAAAGTTCATGATAAGCGCAAAAATCGCAAACCCAATTAATCCCCCATTTGCCGCGTTCCGCGTCATAAATAATCGGCTCCGGCACCGGTGGCAGTTCATCATTTTTCCAGGAGCTGTTTAAAACTTCCAACTGTCCCACAATTGAATTTACGGCCGCGTCGGAATAATTAACCGGGATAATCAAGCGGCTCAAATCGTCGCGGGAAACGTAAATAATTCGTCCTTCAATATTGGAAAAATTAACTTCCGGAAGCTCCGAATGGCCGGTTTTTCTTAGCCGCCACAAATAAAAAAGCGCCTGCAGCTTGTGCTGGGGCTGGGGTTCTTTGCTTTTAAGCTTATATTTGAAACTGAAAGAATTTGTTGATTTAATTTCGTAAAGTATCGGCCGGCCGCCTTCATCAATTATAAGATCAACTTTGCCCGATGCTTCATATTCCGGCGCTTCCACTCTAAGCTGTTCGGCAATTAAATTACCCGAATGTTTAACCTTATTAACTATCCACTCTTCAACGATTTTTCCGACCTCCATAATGCCCATTCGATCCGGAGGAATAGTTGAAGTCGGCGGGAGTCCTTTCCGGCGGTAAAAAGCGCCCCGCAAACAGGAATTTAAATCGGTCGCCCACCAGCTTCTTTTGGCGTATGGTTCGCGGTTGAAGCTTTCATTTATTATTTTGTCTAAAAAAGTGTAGGAGTCCATGCGCTGTTGGATTGAAAATTTGAATATTCCGCCCAATTAACTCGGATTGTTTTGGTATATGGCAAATTGGCGTCGCGGGCGGTAAATTTTATTTGTCCGTTTTTCAAACCGTGTTCGTATAAATCGCGGGTTAACCGCACGTCGTTAAGGCAATATTTCCTAAGCTCTTCTATCCGGCCTTCGCGCCAATATTGAACCGCTAAAAGCCCATTGGCGCTTTTTTTCGCGTTTAAAGTATTGGTTAGTAAATCGTCTAAACTAACCCGATGACCGACGCTATTGATAACATCTTCCATTATGTCCAAAGACTGAATTTTGCTTAAATCAAAAGAAAAATATTTTTGTAAAATAGGCAAATCAAAATGGTTGGTATTAAATCCGATAACAAGGTTAGTATTTTTGAGCAGTTTTTCAAATTCCGGCACCTCGCTTTCAGTAAAAGTTAAAAAAGCGTTGTCGGTGTAAGAATAAACGCCGGCCATCGAAAGTGAAAGTTTGGTAAGATTTTCTTTCCCGCCGACATCGGCAAATAAATTTTGGGTTTCTATGTCTAAAACGATGCGATTCATACTTTATTCATCTTCATTTTTAGGACCTTCCAGTAAATTTTGTTCAACCCCAACTCCTTCACCGGCAATTTTTAAAATATCTTTATCAACTTTACCAAATTCCCTCATTGAATTGTTATAAGTATTCACCGTCGTCTGAAGATGGGTGCCGATTTTATTATGGTAATCGTTATAAACTTTCAAGTGCTTTGCTAGTCGGCTGACGTTCCCTAAAATTTCCTTGGTTGATTCTTGGATTCTGTAGGCCCGCATCCCTTCCCACATAGACTGGAGTGTTACATAAAAAGTTGTGGGAGAAACAATGTGGACCCGCTTTTCATTGATAGCGTAATCAATTAAATCCCTTGTGCTTGCCTTGACCGCCCCTATTTTATTGATAAGAAGATCGTAATAAATTCCTTCTGCCGGAATAAACATAAAAGCAAATTCCGTCGTTTCTTCTTCTGGTCTGATATATTTAGCGGTTTCGTCTATGCGTTTTTTTAAATCTTGCTTAAATATTGCTTCCAAATCAGAACGCCTGATTGGATCTGTTTCTTCCAAAATCCGATTATAATTTTCAAGGGAAAATTTTGAATCAATGGGAATTATTTTATTGCCAACTTTAAGTATTGCGTCAACAACAATTCCATCTTTGAATTTGTATTGCATTTCATAATCTTTCGGCTGAAACGCATTTTTAAGCAAATTTTCAAGATAATACTCACCCAGCACTCCGCGCTGTTTGGGATTTTTTAAGATATCCTGCAAGTTTTTTAATTGGTCAGCAAAATTCACAACCTGTTTATTGGTTTCGTCAAGTTTGGTTAATCTTTCGGTAACATCGCGAATAATGCGCGCGCTCTGGTTGAATTGACCTTGGATTGCTTGGGTTGATTCGCCGAGTTTTTTATCTAAAGTTCGGGTAATTTCATTTATTTGATTCTGGATTAAAACCAGCGCCTGTGATTCGGAATTCTTGCCCCCCTTGTTTTTGAAAATATTAAAAACAAAAACGCCAAGCGCTACCCCAAAAATTACGGAAATTATGATTGCAAAAATATCCATGTTAATTAATAATAGACAAAAGTTTATAAAAACACAAATTTTACAAAATAAGAATATCGTTACCCCCCTTATTCGTGCGAATATGGGATAAAGAGAAAGAAGTTATAGACAAAAACTAGTTAAATCAAATAATTGAAATAATGTGTTTTACTGGCGGCTCTTGTTTGGTTGATAAATAATAAAACATTTGTGTGCTCCGCTGTTCTCTCTCAATAACATCAACGGCCGACAAAACACTAAGATGTCTGGACGTGGCCTTGAAAGATAAATTAATTTTATCAGCAATTTCTGTCACTGAGGCCTCTTTATTTTCTTTGAGATATTTTAAAATTGCCAATCGGCGACGATTAGCCAATGCCTTTAAAAATTTTTCTAATTTTTTCATAAATTTGTGAAGCGATACTATATCAAATTGTTATATTATTCTACCTTTCTATCAAAAATTTGCTCGCCCCTTGATAGAGCCTCTATAAGTTCTGCGGCATAATCTTCCAATTCTAAGAGTTCTTTTTGCCGATCTTGAATTTCAGACTTAAGAGCTTCAATTTCTACGGCATCAGTATTTGGTCTTTCCTGGAGTCGCCGAAGCTCGTCTTGTTCTTCAACGAGAGAAACCTTAAAATTTTCTACGAATTCGTTTAAGGATTCAATTTGTTCCCTTACTTCTTCCGGAGACATTAACCTTTTTTCGGTTTCTGCTGATGACGTTTCCGGTTGTTCCTGTTGATTAAATTTTGATTCGTTTTCGAAATTCATTTTATTATCTTTATCTTTTCCGTTATTTTAATTATAAACACACATGATGGAGTATACTCTTATATAAATATTTTATCAACACAAATTTTTATATTGCTTTTATTATTCCGCATTCCGCGATAAAATTAAATTGATGGTTCTGATAGATTCAAAAAGAATTTTTATTTTCCCGTTTTTGCTTTTAGTTATCGGCTTGGCATCAATAATCTTTTATCAGGAATACCAAAAATACCGGGATAAAAATATTATCACGATTTTCACCCGCGCCGGTTTGGTAAAAATAAAAGCGGAGTACGCCGAAACTCAGGAAAAAAGAGAAAAAGGATTAATGGGAAAAGAATCGCTCCCGGAAAATTCGGGAATGATTCTTGTTTTCTCCGATGAAAAAAATCGCAGTTTTTGGATGAAAGACGTTTTAATTCCGTTGGACCTGATTTTCATCGCTTCAAACGGCCGTATTAATGAAATAGTGACGCTTGAACCCTGCTTAAACCAAGTATCAACTTGCCCGATTTATGATTCGCAAAATCCGGCGCGATTCGTTGTGGAAGTTAACGCCGGATTTGCCAGAAAATCAAATATTATTGACGGCGATATTTTAGAAATTTCCGGATTTTAACATTACTTAATCAAATAGGTTAAAGTTACGCTCACCTTTATTTCTTCGCTGCCGGGTTCTATTTGCGGAGCGGAAGCGGCGCCGCCGCGGCCAAGCGCTTCAAAATATATCGGCGGCTCGCCGCTAAAATTTTCTGAAAAATTTACCAACCGCCCCAATCTGAAGCCGGCAGTTTCGCTTGTCAGGCGCGCTTTTTCTTTCGCCATTTTTACGGCTTCCTCGCGCGCCTTATTTTTAAGCTCCTCCGGATTCTCAATAAACAAGGAGACTGAATTAATTTGGTTCGCTCCGCTGCTAACCGCGCCATCTAAAATTTCTCCGATTTTGTCCAGCTGGCGAACAGTAACGGCAACTGTTTGGTTTAAAATATATCCGGAAAGCACCGATTTGCCTTTGGCGTAATCATATTTTGGAGACAGCGAATAGTTGGATGTTTTAATATCAGCATCTTTTATGTTTTGCTTGTTTTTAAGGAAGTCAATCACGGTATTCATTTTCTCGGTGTTTTCGTTCTGGACGGAAATAGAATCCTTACCTTCGGTTATAAGCCCAATATCAACCTTAGCCGCATCCGGCGCCGCTTTAATTTTCCCCTCTCCGGCAAAGCTTACCGTTTGATAAATATTGCTGGCGCCGGCATTGCGATAGTTATTCCAAACACTAAATGCCTGTGACAGCCCCGCAAAAAACAAAAACATCGCCAATAGAATTATCGTGATTAAAAATATCTTTTGTTCAACTTTCGGCAGTTTGTTATAATCAAATAACATAATTTTGAATTTAATTTATTAAGTTACTTAAGTATACCATATTTTTTGCGAATTGTTATCAACACCAAAAATCCTACAATTTATGATATATCATAAATTGTAGGATTTTTTATTTTTAATATTTAATATTTGCTTGGCAGTTTACAGCCGCTTATTTCGGACAATTTTAGAAGGCCTTGCTCTCCCGTAAATTTTCTGCCGTCGCTAAAAATCCAAGTCGGATACGCCTGCACACCCTTTTCAAGGCATAAATTCGGGTCTTGCGTACACTCTACGTACGGAACATATTGAAACGAGCTGCCGAATGACTTTTTTTCATTCTGGCAATGAGAACACCAGTAAGCGCCGTACATTGTCACTCCGCTCGAAGCCAAACACTTGGCAAATTCATCATACTTGCCAACTGTCGGCTGAGATTTTATGGGGTAAAGCCAATAAACGGCGCCAAAAAAGACGACAATGATGATGGTTAGAATCAATAATTTTTTATTCATCGCAGCAATCAACCAATTTGTCCATTATATCTTTTAACGTCCAGGCTTTGCCCTCCGAAGCATTTTTGCGAAGGAGGGGCCGCTCTTTTGCCGCCGTTTCTTTAATTCCGGATATATTTGTTAATTTCAACTTTAACGCCCAAAAAAGGGAATAAATTTCATGGGCTTTGTCAAAAACTTCTTTAGCTTCGTTTTTCTTGTTATCGGAATAGAGTTTGGTGCCAACTTCTATAAGCCGCATGGCCGCCCCTAGGAGGTGTTTTGAAATGCACCAAGTTTCGCCCTCATGCTTATCAATAAGACGCTTTAAAAGCGACTTGCGAAGTTCTCTTACTTTTAAAAGCAAATTTAAATAATCATCTTTCCCGGTTTTGGCGCTCGTAAAGAAAAAGTGCTCTTCTAAAGAAATTAAATTCATCACTGCAATGCTTAAATCCTCGTCTGTGGATAAGTCAATCCGCCAGCTGGCGGACCCGGATTTTTTCATTTTTTCAATTTTTTCCACCAGTTCTTTAAATTTTTCGCTTTCGCCCATAATTTATTTTTTTAATATTAAAACGTAAAGATAATAAGTCCCAAAAAAATCATGGCGATGCTGGTCCATAATCTGAATTTGCCGATTTCTTTATTGCGCCACTCTTGCACTTTTTCAAGAAGCGATTTGTTGCTCGCAATAAAAAGAATTACTGCAAGTGGCAGAATAAATATCAAATTGTAGAAAACGAGATACCCTAGTCCGGCAATATATGTCGCCTGGTCGTGAAGCAAACCCAAAACCATGAGATAGGGGCCGCCGGTGCAGGGAAATTCACATAACCCCACCAATGCTCCGAGAGCAAACG
>Ga0209542_10021232_pt1 | contig 10197 bp, 10 predicted proteins | sample RifCSPhighO2_01_FD_184028 | JGI IMG/M metagenome (GOLD analysis project Ga0209542, IMG submission 184028) | Soil microbial communities from Rifle, Colorado - Rifle CSP2_plank highO2_0.1 (SPAdes) (version 2) | ecosystem: Environmental > Terrestrial > Deep subsurface > Rock core/Sediment ...
AGCAGATTCCTGTTGTGTTCCTTATTGATGTGTTTGGACACTCGGTGATTATATGACGGCAAGCGACCGCGCAGCAGAGCTGCGCGGTATACCTAGGGAATTAATTCGTGAGAAACTGCTCTCATGGACCATGTCGGCATCATGAAAGCTCTGCAAGAAGTCGGACTCCCAGAGAAAGCGGCGTTGATATATCTTTCGCTCCTTGGCAAACAAAAGATGACTATTTCAGAAATTGCTCGGGACTCAAGCATTAAGCGTGCAACGTGCTACGAATACCTTGACCTTTTACTCAACAGAGACTTCGTCATCCGGGTGCCCGTTGGCAAGAGGATGTTCTATTCCTCGGTAGAGCCAAAGAAAATCTTGAGTGATTTTAAAAAGAAAACCGCCCATCTTGAGCAACGGATCAATGAGATGAGCACACTTCACGATGCCGCTGTTAATAAACCGCGCGTTGTTTTCTACGAAGGTAAGCGGGAAATAAAGAACATCTACGAGGACATTTTCAAGACCGTGGCCGATGTCTACTCAATATTTCCTCCCGCTGCGTTTTTCGCAAATTTCACCGAGGAAGACTATGCTGAACTCGATAGATCAAACGCCGCTTATGCACTTAAGACTCGGGATTTATTCGTTGTCGACAAGTATTACAAGAAAATCAACGAAATACGCGCTAAAAACCGTTCTGAGAGCAAGCTAGATAAAAAATTGCCATCATGGTTCACGTGTAACGTGGACGTTATCACCTATGCAGATAAGGTCGCACTAATTAGCCTGCGTGATCTTTCGGCCATTGTGATAGAGAACAAGGATATAGCTGACCTTTTCAAAAATATGCACGCCTTTATGTGGAAAAGTCTCTAGTGTAAAGGACATCCGCCGGCTGGCGGACTGTCCTTTAGATGTCCTTTATAGGCGAGGTCTATAGGTTTCCTTCGAGCGCCTGCTCAAAGAGCCTGCATGTGGCTGTTTGCTTCCCTGCGTCTAGAATTACCCCAACGACATCCAACTGGAATTCCCGTTTGTCTCGCTTCATTTCCATATAAAGCGCCGCGGTGCGCGCCACCTTGGTAAGCTTCCTGCGATCAACCATCTCCTCCGGATCGTGCCCAAAAATATAGGTATTGCGGGTAATCGTCTTCACCTCAACAAATCGTACGGTATCCCCTTTCTCGGCAATGATATCGATCTCACCCCATGGTTTTCGATAGTTTTTCCCCAATATCTTATATCCCTTGCTTTTGAGGAATCTTTCGGCAATAGACTCGCCTAATGCCCCGGTTTTCTGCTTCCCAGTCTGCTTATCTGTTTTCACGTGAAAAGTGTATCATCAATTTTGCATCTTCATGAGACGTGTTTTCACGTGAAAACACCCCCGAACGTTACTTAAGTAACGTCTCTGGGTGTTTTAACCTAGAGCCTAGCAGCTAGTCCTTAAAATCTGCTTTCAAGGACACTTGTCCGACCTTTTGGGCGGATGTCCTTTATCCACATATCCCCTCACTTATCCCCAGTTTTACACAATCCAACACCGTGAACCGAACCGTCATTGTATACTATTGATATATGCGGAAAGACAAGCACCTAGCTGTAGAGATGCGGCGAATGGGAAAAAGTTACAACGAAATTGTTGCCTTTCTGAAAATACCTAAGGCAACGCTATCGGACTGGTTTTCACAAGTTGATTGGTCACAGGAAGTCCGAAAACGTTTGGATGCGAAGGTTTTGGAAACGAGCATTATTCGACTAAGGGAATTGGATAGAATACGCGGACTGCACTTAAAACGAGCTTACGAGGAGGCCCGGATCGAAGCTGCTCTTGAGTTTGAGGCTCTCAAATACAACCCGCTCTTTATTGCTGGTCTGATGATTTATTGGGGCGAAGGGGACAAAAGGACAAATTATCATACGCGCATCATAAATACAGACCCTGATATGATTCGTTTATTCGTATTTTTTCTCAGAAACGCCTGTCGAATACCTGATCAAAAAATTAGAGCTGTAATCACTATTTATCCCGACCTTCGCGCAGAAGATTGCATAAAGTATTGGGCTGAGGCTGCAAAAATAAGTCCCAAATCCTTCACTAAATGCGTCACTATTATAGGAAGACATAAATCAAGACGCGTAACTTATGGAATGTGCTCTATTGTCGTCTCGAGTACATATTTAAAAGCAAAAATGCTCGAATGGCTGCGCTTAATGCCCGAACAGTTGATGAAGCGGTCGTATTATGAGAGCATAGCCAACGAAGCGGGCATGGTTTAGTGGTAAAACACGATCTTGCCAAGATTGAGTCGGGAGTTCGATTCTCCCTGCCCGCACCACGATTTATTTGGTGCTCCCGCCAGGATTCGAACCTGGAATAGCAGTTCCGAAGACTGCTGTGATATCCATTTCACCACGGGAGCGAACGACATCAGAATAACTCATTCGCGCCAATACCACGAATGAACTACAATGAAGACCATGAAAGACGTTGAGCTCTCCGTACCGCAAGAGGCGCGGGCAGTATGCGAAACGCTCAACGCGGCGGGGTTTGAGGCGTATTTGGTGGGAGGGTGCGTACGTGACATGTTGCTTGGCCGCGAGCCCAAGGATTGGGATGTAACGACAAATGCAACGCCGGCGCAGATTCAGGGATTATTTGCCGAAACATTCTACGAGAACGACTACGGTACTGTCGGTGTTGTTACACAGAGCGCCGATGCCAAACTCAAGGTTATCGAGATCACTCCGTACCGCATCGAATCTGAATATTCTAATGCACGCCATCCCGATGATGTGCGCTTTAGCGATAAGCTCTCGGACGATTTAAAACGCCGTGATTTCACGATCAACGCGATAGCTTACGACCCAATCAAAAATGAGCTTGTCGACGAACATGGAGGCAAGGAAGACCTTTTGCGGCGTGTTTTGGAGACAGTGGGGGATGCGCATGAGCGTTTTGAAGAAGATGCGCTCCGCATGCTCCGTGCGATACGTCTTTCTGCAGAACTTGATTTCACTATTTCGTCGGAGACTGCCGCTGGAATTGCCAAAAATGCCGGGCAACTGGTGAAAATATCGGGGGAGCGCATTCGGGACGAATTTACGCGCATCATCGAGAGTCCGCGTCCTATGCAAGCACTATATATGGCTCAAAAACTTGGTATTTTGCGCCACGTTGCGCCCGCGCTCGAAGAAGGCATCGGGTGCGCGCAGAATCAGGCACATTCATACGACGTCTTCGAGCACAATCTGCGCGCCCTCCAGCATGCGGCAGACAACAATTGGTCTTTTGAGGTACGTCTCTCCGCGCTGTTCCACGACATTGGTAAGCCGGCGGTACGTCAGTGGTCTGAAGAGAAAAACGATTGGACATTCCACGGGCATGACATGGCCGGCGCCAAGATCGCGAAGGGAATTCTCAAGGATCTGCGTTTTTCACGTGAAACGATTGATAACGTTTCCAATCTCGTGCGATGGCACATGTTTTTTTCCGATCCCGATACCGTGACTCTTGCCGCAGTGCGCCGCACTATTCAGCGGGTAGGGAAGGATCATATCAAAGAGCTCCTGCAGCTAAGGATGTGCGACCGAATAGGTACCGGCAGGCCCAAAGAACAGCCGTTTCGCCTGCGCAAATACATGTCGATGGTGGATGAGGCGCTCCGTGATCCAATTTCTGTAGGAATGCTCGCGATAGACGGAGCGAAAATTCTTGAACTTGGCGAGAAACCAGGGCCACGGGTAGGGTGGATACTCCATTCGCTTCTCGAAGAGGTTTTGGAGGATCCGAAGAAAAATACTGCCGAATATATGGAAACAAAAGCTCAAGAATTAGGGAAATTAAGGACTGAAGAGCTCAAAAAGCTGGGCGAGGCAGGGAAGGAGCGGAAACTTGAGGAGGAGGCGGGGGAGGTGATGAAGCTGCGTACCAAACACCACGTCTAGTAAATCCTATCCAACCCAAACATTTTGCTTGCAAAATGTTTGTATGGTCTTTCTTTGGCTAACGCCCAAGAAAGACCGCGCAGGGCCGAATGTTTGTGAGCTTTTCCTTTGGTCACGCAAAGGAAAAGCCGCCTAACCAGGCGACCCTTTTTTCTATTGAGGTCGCCGCCGTTAGGCGGCTTTACAGTGTTCCGTCATTATACTCCAAAGAACTTAGATGAGCTTTTGAATAGTGTGGAAGCCAATCGAAATACCAGAGGGTACTCGTAAATTTTTTATGGCAAGTATTCTACAGCTGTCCCTATTTATTGGGAGTTACGACAAAACGGTTATCTCAAAGAACACCGTCCGTAATGATAAAGGACATAAAAGACACTGTAAAGGACATAAAGAGATGGTGGTGTGGATAACGGACAATCTCCTTTTTGGCTTACAGGCGCACATCAAGGAGGATAGGGCAATGGTCGGAGCCCATAGAGTCGGAGAGGATTTCGGCCCGCCTAATCTTGGGGATCAAATCACCACTAGCGAACACGTAGTCGATACGCCATCCCACATTGCGCTCGCGCGCGCCGCCAAAGGGACTCCACCACGTGTAATGGCCATTGCCTTGGGTGAACATGCGAAATGTGTCGACGAACCCCCCCTCTATTATGTTGTCGATACCCTCACGCTCCTCAGTGGTGAACCCCTTTTTGCCTTCATTGGGCTTGGGGTTGGCCAGATCGTCTGCCGTATGGGCAACATTGAGGTCGCCGCAAAATACAACAGGCTTTTCCGCCTCAAGCTCCTTGCAATAGGCAAGAAAAGCGGGGTCCCATTGTTTATGACGGAGCTTGAGTCGGCTCAGGTCGTCCTTAGCATTCGGCGTATAAACAGTAACAACATAGAGATCGGGAAATTCGGCGGCGATAACGCGCCCCTCAGCGTTGGGATCGCCATACCCGTCATTTTTGATGCCAAAATCTGTCACGATGTGCTCAGGAAGGCCCAAAATAACGCTCAGTGGCTTCTCTTTGGTAAAAATTGCCGTACCACTGTAGCCTTTTTTCTCAGCGGAATTCCAATACTCTTCATATTGGGGCAAATCTACCTCCGACTGATGCTGGTGCGCCTTGGTCTCTTGGAGACAAAGCACATCCGGCTTTACCTTTTCGATAAGTGGATTCAGCATCCCTTTCTTGTGGAGTGATCGAATGCCATTGACGTTCCACGAGACTATGCGCATGCCGCAAGAATAGCACGGCAGTTCACTGCGCGTTCATCATGAAGCACATATACTGACTCACGTGCCTTCGCATCGCGCCCGTTTTTAGATGCGCGCGAAAGCACTAACACAAATCACGATATGAAACATCCAATGCACACCGAGCGAAGTTTATCCCTCTTCGACATTCATGCGCCGAGCGAACGTGGTAGCCGTGAATGGAGCACATTCAGCGCCGTGCGAGAAGACAGCGTGGGCGCATACCGCGTCGCGATGCCCCAAAAGCCGATGGCGATCCGCGGCCCCCGAAACATCCTCCGCATCATCGCCCCCCGCCCGCACGCTTTCCGTGGCGCTCACTAAAAGCCCTCAGATAACCACATTTGACTTCAACCCCCAAATGATTACATTGGCTTTATAGTCGATAATCATCTATTTGTATGGGATCAAAAATGTGGCTCATTATAGGCATCGTGGTCGTAGCATTGATTGTGGCGTTTGCCTACATGAGAGGTACGGATACGGCTGTATCAGAAAGTGGCCCGATCAAAATAGGCGTCTCGATGCCTCTCTCGGGGGAAGCGGCAAGCTACGGAGAAGCTGGCCGAGCTGGGCTTGAACTTGCGCTCAAGGAAATCAATGATGCGGGCGGCGTCAATGGCCGCACCGTTGAACTTATCTACGAAGACGATACGTGCGACTCGACGGGCGCAACCGTTTTCCAGAAACTTACATCCATCGATAATGTCGTCGCCATCATTGGGCCTGTATGCTCGGCTGCAGCCGGGCCCGCTCTTCCTATCGCGCGCGCGGCAGGCACCCCAACAATTCTCATCGGCGCTTCGGCCCCGGGACTAGCTGGCGGTGATGACTCAATTTTCAGCAATTACGCATCCGATTCGCTGCAAGGGAAATTTGTCGCGGACTACGTGTACAACACACTAGGCAAACGCAAAGTTGCGGTCCTCTATGTAAAAAATGATTGGGGGCAGGGGCTCCAGCAAGTTTTCAGTGATAGCTTCACCGCGCTCGGCGGCACCGTTGTGTTCAACGATGGCGCTGCGCAAGATGCAACCGATGTAAAAACGTTACTGACAAAAATCAAGGCGGAGCAACCTGATCTCATCTATCTCCCTGCGTATCCGGCGCTTGCCGTAGTGACGCTCCGCCAAATGAAAGATCTCGGTATGATTACGCCAGTCATGGGCGGCGATGCACTCGTTGGTGATGAATTTCTCAATTCAGGGGTTGCGGATGGTGTCATGTACGTGACAGGTGCGGTTGGAACTCCGGATTCATTCAAAGACAAGGTCAAAGCCTTGAGTGGTTCCGATACTGCTATCAACATCATAACGCCACTCGGCTACGACGCCCTCCACATTCTTGCCAACGTCATTGCCGAGAAGGGAACCGATCCTAAAGCTATCGTAGAGGGTCTCAAGGGGCTCAATTATACAAGTGGCATTTCGTTTTCCGTAATTAGTTACGATCAAAATGGGGATCTCAAAGAGGCGGCGTATGATGTCAATGTCGTGAAGGGCAAAACACCAGAAAAACTTTCGCTGTAGAGAGAGCCCGCGACGCTCTTAGCCGAGAGCGAGGGGCTCGTGTCATACTTGCCAGCTATGGAGGTCGCCGTACAAATTCTCTTTAACACCTTCGTAGCTGGAGCGATTTATGCGCTCGTTGCTATCGGATTTAATCTCATTTACAGCACGGCTCGCTTCTTCGACGTAGGGTATGCGGGAATTGCAATCGGAGCAGCGTACGTCGTTCTCTATACCTATAAAACACTCCAGTTTCCTCTGGTGATATCTATCGCATGTGGGGTTATCGCGGCCGGCGGTCTTGGGTGGGTCATCGAAAAGACGATTTATAAACCGCTCCGCGTGCGTAAGGCATCAAATACGGTGCTACTCGTTGCGTCCATCGGCGTTCTTACCGTCCTACAATCCATACTCGCTCTCCTTTTTACCAGTCAATTTCAAACGCTCTCGCGCGACATCGGTTCGCTACACGTCTTAGAGTTCGGAGGCGGTGCCATTACTGAAACACAGGTCATCATTATCGTCACCGCAATCATACTCATGTGTGCCGTGATGTATGTCCTCCGCTACTCGCTCTTCGGCAAAGCTATACGAGCGATAGCGGACGACGAGGAGGTGGCGCGTATCGTTGGAATTCCATCTGAGCGATTGATAGGTTTCGTATTTTTTTTGGGATCCGCAATCGGCGGTGTCGCCGGCATTGCCTCTGGATTCGATTCGGGTGTGCATCCAACGAGTGGCCTCACGCTTGTCCTCGAAGGTATTATTGCAGCGATTATTGGCGGTATTGGCAACGTCGGGCGAGGCGTTCTCGGTGCCCTCCTCCTTGCGGCAATAGAAAATGTCGGTGTGTGGCTCGTGTCGGGAGAATGGAGGGGTGCGATAGCGTTTGCAGTACTGATTCTCGTTTTGCTCTTTCGTCCGAGGGGAATCTTCAGCACATAACATATGGATTATCTTCTACACATAGCCATCCTTGCCTCCATCTGGAGCATTCTCGCCCTCTCACTTAATCTCGTAGTTGGTGAAATGGGTCTCGTCTCCCTTGCGCACGCCGCCTTTTTTGGCATTGGTGCCTACACAACCGCTCTCATCACTCAAGCGGGCATGAACTTTTTTCTTGCCCTGTTTATCGGAATGGGCGTCGCGGCATTGTGTGCACTTCTCATCGGCGCGGTACTTTCGCGATTCAAAGGTGATATCTACGTTCTTGGATCGCTCGGCTTTACCGTCATTGTGTATAGCCTTTTTCTCAACGCACAGGACATCACCCATGGGCCACTCGGTATCGCGGGTATTATGCGTCCCACATTGTTTGGCTTCTCTTTTTCCAGCAGCACCGCGTACCTTATCCTCTCCGTCGTCTTCCTTGCTGTCACATACGCATGCTGCGTATTCGTAACGAATTCAGCTTTTGGGCGTATCGTCCATGCAATTCGCGAAGATGAAACGATCGCAACACTTCTTGGATATCGTACTGTTCAGTACAAATTGCTCATGTTTATCATTGCAGCGTCATTTGCCGCACTCGCCGGCTCCTTGTACGCGAGCTACATCTCATTCATCGATCCCTCGAGCTTCACCCTCAATGTGTCAATTTTTATCCTCGCAACCATCATTCTTGGCGGGCTCGCAAATTCGCGCGGAGCCATTCTCGGAGCTGTCATCCTCATTGCATTGCCTGAGGCGCTGCGTTTTGTCGGCTTTCCTACCGACATTGCAGCACAAATGCGACTGCTGACGTACGGCGCGATCTTAATTGCCCTCATGCTCTACCGCCCCCAGGGGCTGCTCGGCACATTCAGACTGTAATTAAGAGCTGCTGATTTCCTTGCTCGCTTTCCATGCAAGATCAAACAAGATCGCTGCGGAGTGTGCAATCTGCTCTGAGTGAATGACCACTATAAAGAGAGGATCGAATGAAGTGATAGCGAGCATGTCGTTCCCTACAGAAAAATCCATCTCCATATTGAACTGCTTCGGCATAAGACGTACGCGCTGCCCCGCGCGAACAACTCGTTCCGCCCATGTGCGATCTTCAGGAGTGTCCGGCAGCAATGTTGTTTGTACTTTATTCTTCGACAAGCGAACTCGGCTTTCATATCGTCGCACCCACCCCTCGACTTCTTCTGGTATGAGAGTGTTTAAGTGTTGTATTGACGTGAGAAAACGTACATCGCTACTTTTCTCCAGAAGTCTGTATACGGAGACGATAGCCTTCTTCCCCTCAAAGAATTCAATGCGCGGCATTTTCTGCCCCTTGTCTTGGAGCGCGCGAATAAGCGGAAGCATAAAACGCAGTTCTTCCACAGCAACCTGGTGTGTACTGAGCACACGAAGAGGATCAACCGCACTAAACCGCTTCACTTTGTTTTCTACAAGAGACTGCACATAGCCATCTGTCTTAAGGCGCTCAAGAACGTGATAGGTGATTGATCGCTTCACCTCGGCACGTTTTGCAATCTGCGAGACTGGTGCTTCACCAAGCTCAAGGAGCGAGAGGTACACACGAGCTTCCTTTTCATCAAAACCTACATTTGTGAGGGCTGCCAGTAAATTCCTATCAATCATTTGTTAACAGTATTAACAAATATTTAAGAAAAGATCAATAAATATAAGGTTTTGGGTTAAAAATTTGTCTACATCCGTTGTCATTTTACTGATTACGCACATGGTGTGCGGGTATGTCATTAAATTATTGGCGGATTCTCGCCGTTGTCGTAGGTCTTGCGACTGCGATCAGCTTGGTTTTGTTCGTGAAAGCGGCATTGGTGTTGCCCGGTCAGTCAGCAGCAGTTGGAGAATTAACGACCATTAAAGTGGGGGGTATATTCGCACTCTCTGGTGACGCAGCATACTGGGGTCAAGATGAAATGCGCGGCGCCCAACTTGCTGTCGACAATGCAAATAAAAATGGCGGCGTGAATGGCAGGCGAATTGAATTTATCGTCGAAGATGCCCCTGCTGTTGAGGATCTTCAAAAGGGCGTGAGTGCCTTTAAAAAATTGACTGAGATTGATCACGTCATCGCTGTTATCGGTCCTACCTGGGACAATGTGGCTCAGGCGATAGCTCCACTTACGGATACCGAAAAAACAGTTGTGGTATCACCCGACATGTCGAGCGGTGTAGAGAAAGATAAAGATTACGCGTATTTTTTTACAACGGCGCTTCCGGTGGAGACCGAGGTGTTACGGATAATCGAGTATGCAAAAGAAAAAGGATTTGTCCGGGTTGCTATTATACGCAACGTCGACCCATTCAGTACCATCTATGCTCAAACAATTACAAAAGACGGTGGTCAGGCCGGTTTGACGATCGTTGAAGATATTGCAATCCCGGATTTGAGCACCAAGGATTTTCGAACGTCTATTAGCATTCTAAAGACACAGCATGTTGATGCCGTGTACGCGATCTTCAGTGATGAGGCCTCCAAGTGTCCCTTTTTAAAGCAATGAACTACCGCGCAGCAGAGCTGCGCGGTATCGTGGTTACGCTATCCCCTCG
>Ga0209542_10021235_pt1 | contig 10196 bp, 8 predicted proteins | sample RifCSPhighO2_01_FD_184028 | JGI IMG/M metagenome (GOLD analysis project Ga0209542, IMG submission 184028) | Soil microbial communities from Rifle, Colorado - Rifle CSP2_plank highO2_0.1 (SPAdes) (version 2) | ecosystem: Environmental > Terrestrial > Deep subsurface > Rock core/Sediment ...
AGTAATGTGTAATATGATAACGTTGGAAAAAATTCATGAATTGATTGAAAAATCGCAGAACCCATTGATTTTCTTTGATGATGATCCTGATGGGTTATGCTCGTATCTTCAGATAAAGAAGCATTTTAGGAAGGGATATCCTGTCGTGATAAAGTCATCGCCGGAGCTTAACATATCATACCTTAAGAAAATAAAGGAGTATTCACCTGATTTGGTGATTATTCTGGACAAGCCGATACTGCCGCAGAATTTTATAGACCAGGCCAAGGTTCCAATAATATACATAGACCATCATCCTGTTAATGAGATAAAAGGCGTTAATTACTTCAATCCATTAATCAAGGACAAGAATGATGACAGGCCTGTTTCTTACTGGTGTTACATGCTTACAAAGGATAATCTGTGGATAGCGACGATAGGTACTGCAGCGGATTATTCACTGGCGACGATAAAGGAATTCAACAAAAAATTTCCTGAATTGGCAGAATCATCAGAGGACATTTATAGGATAATTTATGAGACAAAGCTCGGGAAATTGATAAAGATATTTTCATTCATACTGAAGGATCCTCATTACAAGGTTTTGCAGTACGTCAATGTCATTGAAAAGATAAATTCTCCTGATGAGCTTCTTGGGGAATCCTCTAAGAATGCAGAGGAAATAATGAAGGTTTACAGGAGGGTGAACAGTGAATACCAGAAATTGTTTGAGGAAGCATCAAAGAGCCAGGAATCAATGGTTCATAAGTTCCTTTATCCTGCGGGGAACATGAGCTTTACGGCTGAACTGTCAAGTGAACTGCAGCATGAATTCAGGGATAAGATGATAATCGTCGGAAGGCAGAAGGATAGTTCAATAAAGATGAGCTTGAGATACCAGAAAAAAGATTTGAGAAAATTGCTTGAAAAAGCCCTGGAAGGCCTTGATGGTTATGGCGGCGGTCATAAGCATGCATGCGGCTGCCATATCAATTCAAGGGATTACAATGAATTTGTTGAGCGTTTAGAAAGTTATATAAAATAAAAAATATATTTTCTAGTCATGAGAATTTGGGTGATTGCTGTATTTCTTTTGTTGCTGCCTTTGGCTTATGCTCAGGAGGAATACAGGAATTATCATGACATTAATGTTAGTCTAAGGATGGAATCAACTCTTGATCTGGACAGTGGGATAAATTACCTTTCATCAGAGCTTTCATTATTCCCGAGGGAGACGGAATTCCAGGATATAATAAGAAAAGAATATTCTAAGAATGTGCTGGAGAGGGAGAATTCAATCCTTTATGAATGGAATGACCTGCCGGAGGATTTGGCATTCAGCCTTGATTATGACATAAAAAGCGAGTTTAACATGGTTAACATAAAGAGCAAGATTCCTTTTCCTATAGAGGTTCCTTCAGAATATGAGGAATATCTTGAAGCTACTCCGTTGATAAATTCGGACAGTATTATCATAAGGGAAAAGGCTGATGAGATAATTGGCGACGAGGATGATCTGTATGAGGTTGTTTACAAGATTGGTTCCTGGGCAAATGAAAACATAAATTATTCCTTGGAGACGTTGACGGAGGAATTAACCCAAAATTCATTGTGGGTACTTCAGAATAGGAAGGGCGTCTGTGATGAGCTGACGGTCTTGTTCATTGCAATGCTGAGATCTCAGGGAATCCCGGCCAAGTTTGTTTCAGGGAGCTCTTACACGAATGTGATACCTGGTTTTGGAAATCATGCGTGGGCGGAAGTTTATTTTCCGGGAAAGGGATGGGTTCCTTTTGATGTTACATACGGGCAGTACGGCTATGTTGATTCAACACATATCAAGATGAAGGAGTCAAGCATGGCAAAGGAGCCTTCTGTAAGCTACAGGTGGTCTTCAGGTGAGAAAAACATAAATGTAAATCCATTGAACATATCTGCCGAGGTGATTTCATTGGGGGATAAGCTTCCTAATTACATTGATGTCAGCCTGAATGTTCTTAAGGATAATGTTAAGTCAGGCTCTTATCTTCCTCTTGAAATAGGATTGGAGAACACCCGTGATTTTTACCTGTCGACAACATTGTACATAACAAAGGCGCCTATGGAGGTAAGTGATAATTTCAAGTCAGTGCTGCTGAAGCCAAATGAGAAAAAAAATGTTTACTGGATAATCAAGGTTCCTGAAAATCTGGATGACCAGTATCTTTATACCTCAAAGATAGAAATTCTTGACTTCTTCGGGGATATATCCGAGTCAGATGTTGAGTATGCCAACAAATATACTTATTACTCTCTTGAGGAATCGCAGGAAAAAGTTTATCAGCTTGAGCTTGAAAACAGGAATTCCGAGTCTTCAATAGACTTGTTCTGCTCCCCTGACAAGGCGAGGTATTATTCTTATGAGAATGCAACACTTGTTTGCAGGATAAGTAATGACGAGGAAAAGTCATATCAGTTTGATGTGTGTTTCATGGAAGATTGCAGGAATGTAATCATAAATCCAGATGAGAAGAAGGAAGTGATGTTTGGGATAAGTCTGCAGGAGGGAAATTATGAATATCATGCCAGGATGTCCGACAATGAATTGGTGAAGAGCTCTTATTTTGATGTGAATGTTATAAAGACGCCAAAATTAAATATAAATAATATTGATTATCCCCCAATAATTGGATACAGGGATTCTGCTGAATTGAAATTTGACCTGTCAACGGAATCTCCTGCAAAGAATCTGATGATAAAAATTAACGATCAGGAGTTGTTTGCCTTTGACACTTATGTTGGCAGTGAAAACTTTGTGGTTCCTTTCAACGGGAAATATTTCTATGGAAAGGATTCAGGGTTAATTTTTGAATATGAGGACAGCAACGGGAAAAAATATGACCAGAAGCAGGATATAATTATAAAAATTACTGATGTTCCGTTTTATGTAAGAATTGGTTATTGGTGGTTTTTGATAGCAGCTTTGATAATATCATTGTTCTTGTTCAGGAGAAAATTCTTCAGATTAAAAGAACCCCCTATGCCAATGAAAAAGAAAATTAGTAAGATTTAGCTATATAAACCATGTATTTTGATTCTCTTTCTGGATGATACAGACTCTTTCCTAATTTTTTTGGTTGTTCTAGTGGAATATTTAATATTTTTGCACCCTTTTCCTTTATTTTTTCCTCGACATCTTGGGAGTTGCACCAGTAAGCCTTTATAAATTTCCCGTTCTCGATGGCATTTTCAAAATCCTTTGCATTATCAGTTTCAACTAAATTATCCTCGAATAGTTTTTTGCTTTTTTTATACAGGTTTTTTTGGATGTCATCCAGTGTATCCTGAATTTTCTTGATTAAGCTTGTTATCTTTACATTTTCCTTTTTGTGATTGTCTCTCCTGTACATCACAACTTGTTTTTTCTTCATATCATTTGGACCAACTTCAAGCCTTAATGGAACACCTTTCAACTCCCATTCATTGTACTTCCATCCTACATTATATTCTCTTAAGTCAATTATTGCATCAAATTTCTTTAATTTCTTCTCTAATTTGGTGCAGTAGTCAATGACTTTTTCCTTGTCTTTTTTGAACAGTATTGGAACAATTACAACTTTGTTTGGTGCTATCTTTGGAGGGAGTACCAGACCTTTGTCATCACCATGGACAGCAATCAATACTCCAAGCATTCTTGTTGATATTGCCCATGTGTTCTGCCAAGCATATTTTTCCTTTTCGTCCTTGTCAATGAACTTGATGTTGAATGCCTTTGCAAAGTTTTGTCCGTCAAAGTGAGCGTCAGGCCCTTGTATTGCTTTTCCGTTTGGCATGAAATATTCTATGCTTAGTGTGTATTCTGCACCTGCAAATTTTTCTTTCTCTGTTTTTCTTCCCTTGATTCCATACAAAGCTAAATAATCTTTAACAAATTCATAATACATTTCTAATATTTCATAGCATTCTTTTTCAGCTTCTTCTTTGGTTGCAAATGCAGTATGACCTTCATTCCATAAAAATTCCCTTGATCTGAGGAAAGGAACTGGGTGCTTAAACTCCCATCTTATTACTGAATTCCATTGATTTAGCCTTAATGGCAAGTCTCTCCATGACCTTATCCATTTTGAATATGAATCATACATTATTGTCTCTGATGTTGGCCTTATTGCCAATCTTTCATTTAGTTTGCTGTTTCCGGTGTGGGTGACCCATGCAACTTCCGGGTTAAAGCCTTCAACATGCTCTTTCTCCTTTTTGAATAAGCTTTCAGGTATCAACAGTGGGAAGTAAACATTTTTTATTCCCATTTTTTTTATTTTATCATTTACAACTTCAACTATTTTCTCCCATATTGCATAGGCATATGGTTTGAATACAATACATCCAGAAACTTTTGTATAATCAGCCAGTTCAGCTTTCTGAATGACTTGTGTATACCACTCGGAGAAATTCTTCTCTTTGTCTGCAGTTATTCCTTTTATATCCTCTTTCATATATATTATCTTTTTGGAGAATATTTAAAACTTATTCTTTTACAAAAAATCTCCACTTTAAATGCTGGCTTTTCTTGATTCCTATTCTTGGGCCCTTTTCAATCTTTAATTTGATATTATTGTCAAGAACTTTTATCTTGTCATTAACCAAACTTCCATTTAATTTTTTATCAATATTAAATGCCTGGCATATTTTCCCCGGGCCATTAAGCAGGTTATCTGTATCATCGCAGTTTCTCCTTCTTTTCATTATAGAAATTCCTTCTAAAGGTTTCAGTCCCCTTATTAGGACAGCTCCAGGCCCCTTGTCATAAGTTGTTATGTTCAGGCAATAATAATTTCCATATATGAAGTAGATATATAATTTTCCATGGCTGTCATGCATCAGTGCTGATCTTTCTGTTCTCCTGAATGCATGGCTTGCCTCATCGTTTTCATAGGCTTCTGTTTCTGTTATTATCCCGCTTAAATTTTTGTAAGATAATATTTTTCCGATTAATTCTTTTGCTACAATTCTTGCTTTTGGCCTGAAAAAAGATTTTTTAATTTCCATAAAATTATTTAGTTTGAAGGATATTTAAAGATTTATAAGAATAAGTTTGTTTAAATAAATAGTTACACCTACAAAATATAATAATTGTTAAATTTGTAGGTGTAACTTTTTAAGATATTATACAAAATAAAAAAAGGAAAAATTTTATCTTTTCATATGGGGTTACCGGGATTTGAACCCGGATCTGACGCTCCCTAAGCGCCAATCGTAGCCAGGTTAGACCATAACCCCATTAAAAGAAGAAATAATTACTTGTTCATATAAACTTTTCTCACAGGCCAGGAAATTTCTATCTTATTCTTGCCATAGGCTTTCTTTAATTCTTTTATGAGCTCGTGAGTTATTAAGTATTTGTCAACAACTTTTTCAGCTCTTAATATTATTGAGAAATTGATGTTGGAATCCCCGAAGGTGTGGTATCTTATGAAGGGCTCAAATGTCTTGATGGCACCCTTTGTTGTCTTTTGTATTCTTCTGGCAACATCAGTGGTGACTTTCTCGACTTTTTCTAGGTCATCATTGTAAGAAACACCGCATTGAACAACAATGCTCATTTCCTGCTGTGGCATTGAATTATTTATTATTATGCTTTCAGATAGCTTTGAGTTTGGGATTATTACGATATTGTTTGACAATGTTTTTATTCTTGTTGAGCGCCACCCGATGTCATCAACGTAGCCTGATATTTGGGTTCCTTCAAGCTCTATGAAGTCACCCACATTTATCGGCCTGTCGGATATTATGTGGATTCCTGCAAAGAAGTTGGACAGTGTATTCTGCAGTGCCAGACCGACAGCTAGTGCACCGACGCCCAATGTTGCGATTATAGGGGTTAGCTTGATGTTGAAATGCTCAAGGATGATGAGAAGTGAGATTATGTAGATAAGAATGTTGATTATCCTGTTTATTAGCCTTGGAGTCCTTTCAAATTTTTTCTTTACTTTAAGCCATCTTATTACTAATATATCAATGATTTTTACCAGTATCAGCGTTAATATAATGACAATTCCAATGAAGAAAATGCCGTTGATCCATTTTTCATAAGGTGATAATATATTCAGCGAGTTTATTGCGATGTAAAACCCTATGAATATTATGAAGAAATATGCAGGCCCTTTTAATATTTCAACTAAGATGTTGTCTATGTTTGTTTTGGTTATGTTTGCAAACCTTTCAATGTATTTCTTTAGTATGTATGTGAAAACTCTTGACAGGATTATAGAAATAATTAAAATTAATGCTGCTGAAAAATATTCATTGCTTAGGACATTCACCATCTTTGTTTTTGTTAAAAAAATTATAGTATAAAAATCTAACTATTCTTATTAATGAGAAAAAAAACCAGGAGATTTAAAATTTATCCTTTTGTTACCAAAACAATCTTTCATTCTTATATTTCTTAATGACTTAATCTCATGGATTAAGTGAGACATTTTTAGGTTTTTGTCAGTATTTTTTATAACCTTATACTCTTTTTTAACTGTATTGGTGATTCTTTTATACAACCCATCCTCTATTCCTACTACTTTTGATTTGTTTTTTATAATTAATTTCATAAAATTATCCAAATCATTACTTTCGTTGCAGGTTAATGTAGTTCCTAATGCATTTAGGAAATGACCATCACTTCCTCCAGAAATGGCTTTGTTAGTTTTATTAGCCCATTCTACAGCAAGCAAATTTGATTTTCTTGAGTTATAGCTGTTTATTATTTCAATTATATCTATTTTTTTTAATGTTTTTTTATCTATTTTTATGTTATTACTGAGACCGGTCCAGCCAGTAGCAAAAGGATGTGGAATGCATACTACACAATTAAAATCTTTAGCACTTGTTATTAATTCATCAAATCTCATGTTTATCCAAACAAAAAAATCTTTTATCTTATTCTTCTTTATAACCTTGTTATAAAATAATGTTGCTTCTTCTATGTTATAAAAATAGAATATTGTATGAATTCCTTCAATGCTTGTAATTTCCATTCCCGGGATTATTAACATGTTTTTATTGTTTTTTATAGCTTTTTCAGCACCCTTAATCTCATTGTGGTCTGTTATGGCTAAGCCAATACCAAGTTTTTTACAAATTTCTAAACTATCTTTTATATTGTTAAAACTATCAATAGAATAATCTGTATGGAAGTGCATGTCAACCAAAGTAAAATCTTTCTTTAATTTGTTTATATCAGGTTTTTCAAATATTATTCTTTCCATTTTAAATCTTTTTTATAATTTTATGTGAATAAGATATTATTGTAGCTATATTCATAATTGTTGCAATGATTATAAAACTTAATGTTATTTTATTTAATGCCCCCCCTAATATTAACATTGAAATTATTGCCAAGGCCTGTGTAACTGTGGTTATTTTGCTTATCATAATGGTATGTGTTACATATTTCTCTTTATTCTTATCAAATAAAGAAAAGATCAGCAGTATCAAATGGATAATGTCCCTTAACATAATAAGTATAGCCCATAAAATGGATAAATCATAAATGAATATTAAAGCTAATACTCCGGATAATATTAAAAATCTATCAGCAATAGGATCTAGTACAGTCCCAAATGCTGTGGTTTCTTTTCTTTTTCTAGCAATGTAACCATCAAAAAAATCAGTTATTAATGCTATAATAAATATTATTACAGCAATGTTGCTCCTTTTTAAAATAAGAAATATAAAAATAAGAGTTAATAAATATCTTGATAGGGTTATGTAGTCAGCTATTTTTAGTTTTACCATTTGACTTCCCTCATTTTTAGATAATAACTTGTATGATTAACTAAAATGGTCAATATAAAGCTTATTGGTAATATAATAATAATCATTTTAATATTAAGTTTATAAACAAATGATATAAAGAACAAACCACCCGCTATAAAATCAAGCTGATCTAATAAAATTAAACTCTTGCCAGGTTTTATATCTAATCTTCTTTTTATAAAGCTTCCAGCCAAATCCCCGAATAAAGCGCCAAACCCCATTAAGAAACCCCATAATATTAAGTTTATATTTATGTAATTAACCAAACTGATTGATTTTATAAATTTTATAGAATAAAGTTCTTTTTGAAATGATATAATAATTATAGAAAATATAATACCAAGTATAATCCCCCTATAAGTTTTATTATTCCCAAATATTCTTTTATTATTAATTTTTTTACCTAAATCTATTGGAATTGCTAATTTATTAAAATAATCTTTAACAAAAACAGGGGCCATATTTGCAAAATAAATAGGGAGCATAAACCAGATATAAGGTAAAATTGTTAGCATATTTTAAATTAATACTTACTGTTTTTATAATTTTCTTTTTTTATTGGGCCTACTGGGAATTGAACCCAGAGCTTCCCGTCCGAAGCGGGATATTTTATCCGTTAAACTATAGGCCCTTGTATATTACAATGGAAATTAATTTATAAAAGTAACACTTATATATAATAATAGTGAGTTGATAATATGAAGAAGTTTACTTATATATTCCTTGCAGGGATTTTGTGGGGGCTTATTGGTGTCTCGGTGAAACTGATAAACAATGAGATAAATCCATTTTCATTGAACTTTTTCAGGTTTGTTACTGCATTTCTTGTTCTTTTGGTGTTATGCCCGCTTATTGACAGGAGTTGCTTGAAAATGAACAGGAAGGACGTGAGGTCTTATGTTATAATTGGTTTCTTGTTTGCATTAACTTCATCGTTGTTTGTTTATGCAATATCAAGGACAACGATTTCAGATACAGTTTTGCTCCAGTCAGTTCAGCCGTTTTTTCTTATGTTCATTGCATATTTCTGGCTTAGGGAAAAAATAACAGTAATAAAAGTGATAACATTGATAGCAGGGTTGGTTGGAATTTACATAATAAACCCATTGACAACAGGAGATTTAATTGGGAATATATCAGCTTTGATATCTGGTTTATTATTTGCAGTACTTACGGCTTATATGAGATATGAAGACAAGAAAATGCATCATACTTCCACATTATGGTATATGTTTTTTGCAGCCTTGTTCATGATTCCTTTTCCATTCATTTTTGGTGCTGGATTATTATTAAAAAATATATTTTACATATTGATGCTTGGTGGCCTTGGAACGGGAATTGCTTATTTGTTTTATAATCTTGCCCTTGAAAAGATGGAGGCTGAGATAGCAGCATTGTTTGCAATGATACTTCTTCCATTGTCTTCAATAATTCTTGGAGTTATATTCATAAGAGAGATACCTTCATTGGCAGTTATAGTTGGCGGATTGATATTGATCGGTTCTGGGGTTTATCTTGAGTTGCATAGCAAAAAAGTAAGAAGTTAATATTTTCATGCAACATTCATTTCATTAAGATATTTATCAATTATACCATCAATTAATTTGTTTCTGTTCTGCACCATTTTTGATTAATCTCATTAATTCATCAAATGTTTTTTTATAAATCTCTTTGTATTTTTTTATAAATCTCTTTTTATCTAAAACATTTTGTTTTATTTCCTTGACATCAGCATTAAACTCTTTTTTTATTTCTTTGTCCACTACTTCTTTGCTGATTTTTTTTCCATTAATGTAAATGGAAATGCTGATTAAATTTCTTGTTAGGTAATATTTTTCATTTCCGCCTAAAATGTCAAAATTATTAATTAATGTCTTGCTTTTCAGAAGATGCAAGTCTAATATCTTGTAATTTATCTCATTTTTTAGATTATAGATGAATCTTTTTTTTGCAATGCATCTGCTTAGCATCATCTGGTAGATTGGATCTGTTGATAACCCCCTCATTAAAGATTTATTGTCAATGAAAATAATATGTGCCTTGATTCCTATTTTGTTCTCTATTTTCTCCTTGATGGCTGGTTTATTTTCTCCTATCAGTAGGATGTCTATGTCGTTAAAATTAAATCCACTATCTAAAAAAGAACCAGTAAATATTACATTTTCATAAGTATGTTGCTTATCAATAATTTTTATTATCTTTTTTAACATATCTAATTTTATAGGTTCAATATGCTCAACACCATAGAAATAAAATTTTTCTTCAGTTTTTTCTTCTTCTAGTTGTTTCACAACAACATAGCTTCCGATATCTAGCCCAAATCTATTTTTTGGTAGGTATACTTGATCCATTTTACTGCCCTTGCTAACTCTGCTTATTATTTCCATATTTCGTAATTTTACGTAACAATATATAAACTTTTCTATTTT
>Ga0209542_10021236_pt1 | contig 10195 bp, 16 predicted proteins | sample RifCSPhighO2_01_FD_184028 | JGI IMG/M metagenome (GOLD analysis project Ga0209542, IMG submission 184028) | Soil microbial communities from Rifle, Colorado - Rifle CSP2_plank highO2_0.1 (SPAdes) (version 2) | ecosystem: Environmental > Terrestrial > Deep subsurface > Rock core/Sediment ...
CTTGATCTTAGGAAAAAGCTTTTCTTTTAATTCTCCTGTTCACCCAGAAATGAAAGGTAAAGGTTTAATATCAATTTTCGTTTTGGGAGTGTTTTCGGCAATAGCTACAACTTGCTGTGCACCAGTCTTGGCCGGAGTTCTTGCTCTTTCAGCCCTACCCGGTTCATTTGTCTTAGGAGGAATATTTACTCTCGCTTATGTTTTAGGAATGGTTCTTCCGCTTTTCTTTATTGCAGCACTTCTTGATAAAAAAGACTTTACGAAAAAATTCTTTGCTTTCAGAAAGACCATAAGTTACCAATTATTCGGGAAAAGGATTATTCTGACTTTCGCAAATTTATTTTCTGGAGTAATGTTTTTAGTTTTGGGTCTGATAATTGTTATTTTAGCAAGACTTGGAAGGATTGAATCACATTCAGATTATCAACTAATGGTCAATATTTACATTACGAAGCTTATAAAATCAGTCGAGGTTGTTACCAAATTTATCCCTGAGCCTATTTGGGGAATCATCTTTGTATCTATCTTTGTATTAATAATAATTTTAGCTATTAGGGAATGGAAAAAGTCCCAGTTGGATAGCTCTAAAGAGCATCCAACAGGATCCCGTGAGATGCACTAAAGTGCTATCTCACTGGGAGAGGTGGTGATAAATATGAGCTCAAATGAAAAAACTTTCACAGTTGTGCTCGGAATGATACTTACGGCAGTAGTTATAGGTATGGCAATAAACAAACCGAATGCAGGTTCTAATCAAAGTAATAGTAGTCAAGTTTTATCCCAAAATTCGGGATCGACGGACGATCATCACAAACCCGTGGCCAGTGATTCAACAGTTTTCACTAATTTACTGGGAAAGCCTGCACCTGATTTTAGTCTGGAAAGCTATGACGGTAAAACTTATAAATTAAGCGATTTAAGAGGACAAAATGTGCTTTTATTCTTTAATGAAGGCCTGATGTGTTATCCGGCCTGTTGGAATCAGATTGCTGCTTTCGGGAAAGATAAAGATCTATTAGGAAAAGCGGTTGTTCTAAATATAACAGCCGACCCCAAAAATCAGTGGAAAGATGCAGTAACCAAGATGCCTGAATTATCTCCCGCAACGGTTCTTTTTGACACTAATAAAGCGGTTTCTAACGCTTATGGAGTACTAAAACTAGAATCGTCTATGCACAGAGGCCAATTTCCGGGACATACCTACGTCTTAATTGATAAAGATGGAGTTGTGAGATTTATTAAGGATGACGTTCAAATGGCAGTAAGAAATAAGGAGTTACTTGAGGAGGTAAATAAACTATCTTCATAATTTCTTAACAATCTTTGGATTAGACTGTGTGTATGGAATATGGTTATGGCAAGTGGTGGCTGGTCAGCGTCAGCATTATATTTACTCTTTATTTCATAAAGAGTGTTTTTAAACCACGGACAAAGGCGGATTGGACGACCTATAGAACTTTCGGGGCTTTCATTGTCGCACTCTTTACCGAAATGTACGGATTTCCCCTGACCATTTATTTATTGATGTCGGTTTTTGGAGTTAAAGCAAATTTGGGTTTTTCTCACGATTCAGGCCACCTTATTGGATCTCTACTTAATTTTCAGGGAAATCCACACTTAAGCATCTTTCATCTTATTAGCTACGCCCTTATCATACTCGGATTTAATATGATTGCATCGGGTTGGAAAGTACTCTACAAAGCCCGCAAGGCAAACTCATTGGCAGTAAGCGGCCTTTATAAATACATTCGCCATCCGCAATATGTAGGTTTTTCTTTAATAATCATAGGTTTTTTACTCCAATGGCCGACAATTATTACCGTTTTTATGGCTCCATTTCTGTTATGGAGATACTGGCGTTTGTCAAAAATTGAGGAAAAGGAAATGGAAATTAGATTTAAAGGTGAGTATTTGGAATATAAGAAACATACACCGGCTTTTATTCCTTCGTTGACAAATGCCTTTAAAGAAAAGAAATTGCCGAAACTAACATTCATGAAATCTTAATGATTTGTCTGATAGTCTGAAATGTATGGTTGATGCAAAAAAAGAAAAACTGCCGCTTGCGAGAAACCTAATTAAAAAAGTGAGACGAAAGGGAAGCAATCTCTTGGAAAGGCTAGTTCCGATACTTCTGGTTGCTTCAATAGGATTTGCGTTTGCAATAGGAAGTATGTGGCAAAGAATAAAAAATCTGGAGAGTACGGTTGGAATTAAAGTTGCAGGCCTGCCTGCGCAGGCGGGTACAAAAGTGGCTACTGCGGGAAATACACAAACTTCAGGAACAACTTCAGAAATTCAAAAGGAAATATTACCTTCTAATTATAAACTCGGTATAAGATTTAATGACGCAATTACCAAAATGGTCCAAATGGGAGCAATAGATAAGGATAAATTTATAAAACTGTATGAAGAGCGTTCTCCTTTGACAGAATCACAGAAAAAATTACTTGAGAGTTCTTCCGGTGATGAAATTGTATTAAACGCGGATAACGCACAGCTTATATTAAATCTTTTATGGCCACTTGGAATTTCAAATAAAGCTAAGGTTTTGTCCGAAGGTCCGATGGGAACGCAGTATAAAGATGAAATTGACAACTTTGCATCTACGGCTGGCTGGACTTTGGGTAAAACCGAAGGCGGGAAACTTTTTAATAGTTTAACTATTATTAGTTTAACCCCTGATCAAGAAAATCTTGTTAAAGAGATTGCTGAAAGTATTTATCGACCATGCTGCGGAAACCATACAGGTTTCCCTGACTGTAATCACGGAGCTGCGATGCTTGGGTTCATAGAACTGGCAGTTTCCCAAGGAATGTCGAAAGACGAAATTTATAAAAAAGCTCTTGTACTTAATTCTTACTGGTTCCCGCAGAATTACGCAGAACTCGCTACATACTTTAAGGCACAGAAGGGTATGGCTTGGAAAGATGTAAATCCGAAAGAAATATTGGGTGTAAATTATTCCAGCGGTCAGGGATATGCTGCAATTAACAAGGAACTTCAAGCAGAAGGAGTACTTCCTAAAGTTCAAAGTGGCGGTGGCGGTTGCGGAGTCTAATATTCATCATGGGTTATGACATCGGTAAATAATATGACTTTATCGATAAGTATAAATGTGATTCTCAAATTTCCTTCTACCCAGAAAGAGTACTCATGAGCCCTTTTACCACTTAGTTTATGAAGCTTCAAAGAAGGATGACGCAAATTCTCTTTTAAGAGATTTACTTGTTTTCTAATACTATTTTTAAGTTGCGGATTTCTATTTATTTTCTTTGCGAGGTTTTTATCAAAATGGGAGGTGGTTCTTATTTCCATTCATTTTCAGAGGTTTGCAAGATAATCATCAATATCTTTTAAAACCCTGGTTTTACCGGATTTATAATCTTTTATAGCCTTTAATGCGATTTTCTCCCTTACCTCACTCATCTTAAAAAAGGGAATGTCAACGCCCTTTACGTCATTAATAACGAGGTTTTTGATATAAGAAGCCATATTAAGCCCCAACTTTTCAGCCTTACTCTTAAGGTGCATATAAAGCTCGTTTGGTAAAGTAATTTTTACTTGGGTTGCTGGCGTGTCGGACATGTCTAGATATTAGTACCAATAAAAGCACCTGTCAAGTACTTTTCAAGGACTTTCTATGATTTTAAAGAAGACTTTAAAGAGATTATTACCCAGTGTTCGAACATGCCTGCCGTCAGGCGTAATCAACACCCTGCATAATTGTGGCTTTCCTCATTAGATTTACAACCCAATTTTTATTAAAACCATTCCAGCTATCATTACCGCACTTCCAATTAACGTTTCTAATTTGGCCCTATCTTTAAAGACGACATAGCTGAAAAGTAAAACAAAAAGCACTTGAGTTTTTAAAATTGTAGCTACAAGTCCAACGTTACCGCCACCAATAGCTGAAAATCCTAACATAGTTGAGACTGCGTTTATTAGTCCTAAAAGTAGAAACAACTTAGTATTACCAGTAATTTGTTGATAAAAGTTTTTATTCCTTATATATAACACGGGCAATAAACCAAAAATTACCATTAGGTTTTCAATAAAAAGTGTAAACGTTGTGTTTTGCGGAAGTGTATTATTGATTGCAAGTTTATCGAAGACAATTACTATACTATTGGTTAAAACAGAAGTCATCATTAAAAGAGAAACCTTACTTTTGAATAATAATCTAATTGGCTCTAAGAGTCCCTCTCTTGACTTGGTTGCATTTAAGATATATGCCCCGAATAAGGTTACAAACACTCCTTCTGTCGCCAACAAGCTTGGTTTCTCTGATAAAGGAGGTAGGAGAGCAATGATTAATGTAAATAGGGGACCTAATGATATTAAAGGATAGATTGCAGACAAATCCGAAATCCTCATTGCTTTAAAACCCACCACTTGGGAAATTATGTAAAAAATGACAGACCCTGATACCCCAAGATAAAATAGATGGTTAAGCTGTGGGATGCCTTCTCGGAAAGTAAAGATAAGAATGATCGGCGTAGCTAATACTAAAGTAGCCCAGGTTAGAACGGATGCGCTAACACTTTTAATTAGTTTCTTACTAATAATTACGGCGGTTGCGGAAACTACTGAAGTTAAAAGAGCTGTATAAAACCACATATTTTTTGTTTCAACTTTAGTATATCAATTTACCGGTGGCGGTTGCGGAGTGTAAAGGTTTCAAGGCTTTTGGCCACTACTTCACAAAATCTTCATTATCATTGCGGTAAATTAGTATTAGCTCGTACCCTCCCCTGGGGGATCTAGAGCACTTTAATGGATAATTCTGATATCAAAAAGGAAGCAAAAAAGCGTATTAATATAATGAAGGGGCATTTGGATGCTCTTGCGAAAATGATAAGAGAAGGCAGAAGCTGTACTTGCCTACTTGATCAAAGTATGGCTATACAAAATTCTCTTAAAAGTCTAGATACGCTAATTATCAAAAAATATCTTGAATCTAATGTTGTCGGACAGTTTACGAGGCAGAAAGAAGGTACAATTAAAGAGCTGCTAGATGTTTATAAAAGGAGACAGAAACGAGCGACTCTATCAGCGAATCGAAGATTCAATATATAAAATCCCCGATTTTCTATAGAGACTACTACGATATGTAGTAACATGAACTGTATGCAAGAGTAAGGGGACAGAAAAATGAATAATAAAACCTGGGATAAATTCTACAAAAACGTGCCACTTGATGAAATTCCCTGGCAAAATACTCAAGCAGATTGGTTTAAAGAACTTGTTGATACAAGGCAGATTAAAGGAAAAACAGCCTTGGATTTGGGTTGCGGAACCGGGATGAAAAGTATTTATTTAGCTAAGAAGGGTGGGTTTAATAAAGTTGTCGGTGTTGATATTTCGCCAACTGCAATAAACTATGCACGAAAGAATGCAGAAAAAAAAGATCTGCAGGACAAGGTTAAATTTGTTGCAGGTAATGTCACTGATTTAACATTTTTGCGTAACCGAAAATTTGACTTTGTCTTAGATTGGGCAGTCCTACATGGAATAGATAAGAATGAGAGGGATAAATATATCAGAGAAATTGCGAAACACACAAAAGAAGCAGGAAAATTACTTTTAAGAGTATTTGCCAAACCTCAAGGGTATAAGAGAAGCTATTTTTGGGATAACATTTCAGGAAAAGTCAAAATTTACATTTTTGACGAAAGGACTATCAAAAATTTGTTTACAGAATACTTTTCAATAATTAAAGAAAATGTTAGCAAACCTAAAACCAAAAATGAGTTGATTTTTAGAGAATACTTAATGGTTAGAAAATAAATCGGCTTAATAACAATGAAACAGTTTAAAGAAGAAACCAAATATACATGTCCCATGCATTCTGAAGTGCGGCAGGATAAACCGGGTCGTTGTCCGAAATGCGGCATGAATCTCGAGAGGTCTAAGGCCAAAGAAGAGAAGAGTATGGAACATAGGGATCACGAAATGAAACCTATATTTGAGATGAGTTTTTGGGAAAAGTTCAAAATGAGTATGACTATGGCTATGGGTATGGAGCATGGCGGTTTAGCGGGGCGAGAAATGGCTAAGCTCATGGAGGAAGATATTCGCAATAAATTTTTTGTTGCCCTTTTCCTGACTTTACCAATTATTGCTTACTCGCCATTAGGAACAAATATTCTGGGGTTGAGGCCTCCGACACCTATTCCAGCAAGTTGGATCATGTTTCTTTTGACCACTCCGGTTTATTTCTACTCAGGCTGGATATTTCTGTACTCCACATATAAAGCGTTACAAGCAAAGACCCTCAATATGGCAGTTCTAATTGCTGTTGGTATCACTGCGGCCTATGTATTCAGCGTCGTCTTAACGCTCCTGGGCAGTGAAGAGTCGTTCTACGAAGCAGCGGCAATGCTTACAACCTTTGTTCTTTTTGGTCATTGGATGGAGATGAAAAGTAGACGTGGTACTACAGACGCCCTTCAAGCACTTTTTGACTTGGTTCCTCCCCAAGCTAGGGTTATTAGAGGCGGCAAGGAAAAATTGATTCCCACTGCGGAAGTGAAATTGGGTGACGCTATCGTCTTAAAACCTGGCGATAAAGTTCCGGTTGACGGCGAGATAGTTGAAGGTGAAACCGCTATTGATGAATCCCTGGTTACCGGAGAATCATTACCAGTTGCCAAAAGTGTTGGTGATAAGGTAATCGGCGGTTCAATTAATCAATCTGGCTCTGTGAGGTTTAAAGCAACTAAGGTAGGAAACGATACAGCTCTTGCCCAAATAGTTAAGATGGTAGAAACTGCCCAGAACTCCAAAGCTCCAGGACAGAAAATCGCCGATCGTTTTGCCAGATATTTAGTTATTGTTGCGGTTGGCGGAGGACTGTTTACCTTCGCTGTCTGGTTTTTCATCTTAGGTCAACCATTGTTATTTGCTCTTACGTTTGCTATCTCCACAGTTGTTATAGCTTGTCCTGATGCCCTCGGGCTTGCTACTCCGACTGCAGTTGCCGTCGGAACCGGATTGGGAGCCAAGCACAATATTCTCATTAAGGATGCCCCGACACTTGAACAAGTATCGAAAATACAAGCGGTTGTTTTGGATAAGACCGGAACCCTCACTGAAGGCAAGCCCAAAATTACTGATGTGGTTGCCTCCAAAGGGTTTACCGAGAACGATATTATTGCGCTTGATGCTGCAGCCGAAGCGAAGTCTTCTCATCCTTTGAGCCTGGCGGTTTTAGAAGAAGCCAAACAAAGAAATCTTAGTATTCCTACTCAGGTGGAAAAATTTAAGAATCTAGCAGGTCACGGTGTTGAAGCAATGGTCGATGGTAAACATGTACTGGTCGGCACTGTAAAGCTCATGAACGATTGGAAGGTCGAAACTTTACCTCTACAAAAAGACATTGATCGACTTCTATCAGAGGGTAAAACTATTATGGTTTTGGCAGTTGATGGCAAAGTTGCCGGTGTTGCTGCTGCGCAAGATCCTATCAAGGAGAACGCAAAAAAGGCCATTAGTCGAATGAAAGAGTTGGGGCTTGAGATCGCAATGATAACTGGAGATAACCAAAAAACGGGGGAGGCTATTGGTAAGCAACTGGGAATTGAGCGCATCTTTGCCGAAGTTTTGCCAGAGGATAAAGCGAAATATGTTAAAAAGCTTCAGGATGAAGGTAAGTTTGTGGCAATGGTCGGAGATGGAGTAAACGATGCACCCGCACTTGCTCAAGCTGACATTGGGATTGCAATAGGCGCAGGAACCGATGTGGCTATAGAAACCGCCAAAGTAGTTTTAATGAAGTCAGACCCCGCAGATGTTTTAAGAGCGATTCGACTCTCAAAAGCAACAGTTACGAAGATGAAACAAAATCTTTTTTGGGCTTCAATTTATAACCTATTGGCGATACCAGTCGCGGCTGGGGTGCTATATCCAGCCTACAACATTTCGTTACGTCCTGAAATCTCGGCACTTCTGATGAGCGTTTCTTCCATTATTGTTGCAACAAACGCAGTTTTACTAAATAGAGCTGAGAAAGATTTGGTTTCTGTATAAAAACTATGAACAAAGCTTTATTAAATGGAGTTCTAGCAACAACAATCCTTTTAATCGTATATTTTACTGTTGTTTCTCTTGTATCCGGCTGGACTTTTGCGCAGCAGCAATTCCGTCAATTTTGGTATTTCGTAGTTACTTTGGCTGTCGGATTTGGAATTCAAGTCGCGCTTTTTGTTTATCTGAAATCAATTGTTAAAAATGTAACTCCTGGGGTTGTAGCAACGACGGGCGCAACATCAACGGTTGCTATGATTTCGTGCTGTGCCCATTACTTAGTAAATATTTTGCCGATTTTAGGAGCAGTTGGAATTATTACTGTAATTTCCCAATACCAAGTGCAACTTTTTTGGGTAGGTCTGGCCTTTAACTTTGCAGGAATTGCCTACATGTCAAATAAAGTTATTAAAGCAACAAAACACATATGAATACAAAGCTAATTATTGCTGTTGGAATTCTCTTGGGAGCAGTGTTAGTCGGCTCGTTGGTCTTTAAGGAAAAAGATACTTCCCAATTGGAAAGTGAACAACAGGAGGTACAAACTTCTTTGGCTCCTCAGACAAATTCTGAAGGCGCGGTGGAAGTTGAAGTAACCCCAATTGAAATTTCCGACACTTCAGATTCGTGGCAGTTTAAAATAGTTCTAAATACCCATAGCGTTGAACTTGACCAAGATCTAACTAAGTCTACCCTACTTTTCGACAACAAAAGAAATCAGTATGAACCTTTATCTTGGGATGGAGCTCCTCCGGGAGGTCATCACAGAGAAGGAGTATTAACATTCCGTCCTGTTTCACCTCAACTTTCATCCATTGAACTTGTAATTAAAAATATCGATGGGATTCCTGAAAGGAAATTTAATTGGACCCTATGACCCTCCCACTCTTACTTTATGTCTTTTCAGTTCTATTCGAACACGACCTAAAGAGCGAGCTAAGGAGGGCGATGGGGGGTGAGAATATATGAAACATGATCCAATTACAACGGCAAATGCATTAGCGGCAACAACAGCAATTATTTATACAGCGTGTCGGTTATTAGTGGCTTTATTTCCTGATTTGATGTTTGCAATTGCTCAATCCTGGTTGCATGGAGTCGAGCTGACTAAATTAGGAACATGGAATTTAACTTTTGTCTCATTTATATTGGGAATAATTACTTCTGCTGCTTTTGCATGGGGAATTGGTTATATATTCGCAAGATCATATAACTTTTTTTTGGCTAAGAAATGAAAGAAGAGCTAGTTAAAGATGTCGTTTGCGGTATGGTTAAGCCTAAATCTCAGATGAAGTTTACGTCTATATTATTGGGTAAGACTTATTATTTTGATACAGAGAAAGATAAGGAGTTGTTTGATGTACACCCTGATTATTGGGTTCCTAAAGAAGAAAGAGAAAAAGCAAGATATAGGGGGTGAACAATTATGTCACATTGTTGTTCAAATCATTCGAAAAAAGGTAATATGAATAAGGCTGATATGAAGAAAGATATGATGCCTAAATCTTTCACCAACGTACTCTTTGGCCAAGCTTCGCTTATTGGTAAATATCTTTACAACCTCGGAAAGGCAGATTTTGAAAAAAACAATGGGAAAAAGAAAGGTTGTTGCTAAATGGAAAAAGTTAAAGTCGGAATAAATGGCTACGGGGTTATAGGCAAACGAATTGCAGATGCCGTTGCCCTGCAAGATGATATGGAACTTGTGGGAGTGACTGCAAGGACTCCGGACTACAGACTTTTTTCTGCAAACAAGAAGGGAATTAGGGTATTTGGAAATGAATTTAACTGCACGCTCTTACTTTAAAGTCATAAAAATTGCCCGTACAATAGCCGACTTGGATGGTGTTAAAGAAATTTCCATTAACCATCTAGCTGAAGCGCTTCAATATCGTCCTAAGCAGGACGATATCTAGATAAATCCTGAGCTTGCCGAAGGACAATACAGGCCAAAGGACTCAGAATTCTAACGCCAAAGTCCTGAGTTTATCGAAGGACGGAAGCCCTTCAATACCGTCCGAAATGTGTTTTATCTGTTATAGATATGTAATATTATCTATGATAATTTAATAAGAGTGTTCAACAGCTGAAGAAATAATATCTTTTAACTTTTCAAGTACATCTTCAGTAGGTTGACCGAGGTCTAATGACCCGCCGCGACTAA
>Ga0209542_10021237_pt1 | contig 10195 bp, 14 predicted proteins | sample RifCSPhighO2_01_FD_184028 | JGI IMG/M metagenome (GOLD analysis project Ga0209542, IMG submission 184028) | Soil microbial communities from Rifle, Colorado - Rifle CSP2_plank highO2_0.1 (SPAdes) (version 2) | ecosystem: Environmental > Terrestrial > Deep subsurface > Rock core/Sediment ...
AACTTTCTTTGTGATTTCTTAATTTTTAGTAATATGCTTTTATCTATTAATTTGTTTACATCAAATTTTAATCTTGATTGGATATTATCAAATGCCTCTTTTAAATTATTAAATTTTAAAGGATGAGTTTTGAAAGCATTTCTAGTTACTTCTCTTAATATTCCTACTCCTAAAGGAGCCCAATAATTTCCAATTTCTCTAATTATTAAAATTCCAGCTTGTTTTTTTATTTCATTTAAATATTCACAAGCAGCTAATCTATTTGCATAATAAGCTCCAGTAACATCGAAAGCGTATTTTTTTCTTCCTTCGTAAAATTCATAATCCTGCCAGAAATAATTTTCATCTAAACCTGGAAGTTTTACTTCAATAACTTCGAAAGACCATTCATTTGGAAATAAAATAATTTCATAATTGTTTTCTAAGTAAGTATCATGAAAAACTAGAACTTCATTTAGCCAATTATATTGTTTTATTTTATCAATTAAATTTTTAGAGATTAAAGTGTCTACTGCTGTAATAGACCATTTTGTTGGAACTAATTTTCTTTGTTTTTTAATTCCTAATAATCCTGCTGATAATAATTTCATTAAATAACTTACACTAAAACCTTTTTTGTATAAATCTAAAATACTTTCTGAAGATTTTATATCATTACTATAAACTAATTTTTCAACTGGCTTTTCTATATTTACATTTTCTGTTATTACTGCTTTTTTTAATGGGGCTGGATTAGACATTGGAATTGCTTTTGAATCTAAATTAATACTAAAATTTGGTTTTTTTTCTAAATGAAATTCTACATCTACTGATTTTTTTGACATAGAAACTTCCTGCATAGTTTCCAATAACTTAGTTTGAGTTTTTATATTGCTTTTAAATCTTGAATAAATCATAGAACTTCTTAATTCTAAAATATCATGAATTTCTAATTTTTGTTTAAACCAGTCTTCTGGGTTACTTAAATGACTAGTTTCTTTTTTATATTCTATTGGAGATAAAATTCCTGTGAAAACGTTTGGATAATTATATTCCCCTACAAAAATATCCGGAGGGGTATTCCCTAAAAATTCTAAATTAAATGTTTTTGGGGAGAATTTTTTAATTACATTTTTGAATGGACAAAATCCATTATTTAAATACGGATGCTTACTGCTGCAGGAAGGACATAAATACCCCATTTTTTCTTATAAGATAAAATGATATATTAAATTTAGGGTGCTGCAATTGATGTTAAACGCGTATTATAATTTTTTATAAGAGTTTCTAGAGCATTTACTTCATCTTTACCTAATAATTCTTTAGCACTCTCTTTTATATCTAGTTTTATTAGTTTGTTTTTCTCTATTTCTTTATATATTTGATCAATTAAACCTTCATAATCTTTGACAAAAGTAATTGATTTTCCTTTTATAAGTTCTTTTCGAATACAATAATTTTCATTTTCACAATTTATTGTAATTCTTATTTCTTTCATAAGAAAAAATAATTTTTGTATATTTTTAAAGCTATGTTTTCTATTACGAAATTATTATAAATCAAGTTTTTCAAAAAAGTTGTATGGCAAAAGTAATTATTAATTTAAATATTATGTATAACTCTTTAAAATGTGCTTATGACTTGGGTTGTGAAAGATTTGAATTAGATACTGAAATTTATATGATTGACTCCACGAAAAATGGTGATGCTTTAAAAGAAACTACACCTAGAAAGTTAAGAATTGCTCAAATAGATCAAGATTATAAAACTCTTGGGTTGTTACAACAAATGGCTTTTAATTTAGGTTGTGGATCTGAATTTTGAATTATTTTATAATTAATTTTTCTTTTTTATTTTCTTTTACTGATGATGGAGCTTCACCGCCATGCCAGCTCTTTTTAGGATGAACTTGTATTTGATAAATTCTTTCTGAATTATCATCTAGTAGAATTCCTGCACCCCTATATTTTGGCAAATTATTTATTTGTGAAGCTAAATCTGAAACTAAATAAGACTGCATAATTGAATTTAAAGCTTCAATATCTTTTTTTGCTGTTAATCTATGTGAAATTACAATGTCTGCTTGAGTTAAGGCGTCTTTAATTATTTCTCCTGGCTGTTGCGTAATTAATATTAAAGAAATTCCAGGCTGGCGGCCTTCTCTTATTACTCTTGTTAATGTATCTGTTGCTGGGGTTTTTTCATCTTTTCCCAGAAATTCGTGTGCTTCATCCAAAACTATCCAGACTAATGGTTCCTCTTTTGTTTTTTCTTCCTGGAAATATTCACTTTGAAATTCTATTTCTTCAATTTCTTCAAATTTTCTAGAAATTATTCTTTCTTCTAAAATTCTTTTTGAGATTAATGAAATGACTAATGCTTTTATTCTTGTATTCCCAGTTACATTTGTATAAGCGCTAATATCTATAACTGAAACTTTTCCTGGACCAACTATATCTTTTATTTTTGTACCTTTTTCACTAAACAATCCCCATTGTTCTGATGTTAAGAATCTGTTTTCTAAAGCATTCTTAATTTCTTCAGTTATTTTTTTAGAATCTTTAATTTCTTTTATTATATCTTGGATTGAGAAATCATCTTTTTCTTTTTTTAAACTTAGTAATGAAGTTTCTAAAGCAATACCAATTGAATCTGTTAATTTAATTTCAAAAACATCACACCAGTCAGAGGCATTTAATTCAGAAGTTCTTATTGTGAAACTAAAATCTGCAGGAATTTTGTTTTCTTTATATTTTTTATAGAAACCTTCAGGAACATATAAATCAATTGGAATTGATTCTGCTTTCATTCCCCATTTTTCTAATATTTCTTCCTGTCTTTTATTAGGAAATTTCATAGTCCAGAATATTCCCATTGTATCAAAAAATAAAACTGAAATATTTTTTTTTACTTCTTCTTTTAAAGTTGAAATTTCTTCTGCAATGATTGAAGAACTATAACTATTGTGAACAATTATATCGTTCGCTATAAAATTGTGATATTCTGGTACGCATAAATCATAAACTTCAAATTCACCCTCGATTTTTTCTAAACTAATTATTTCATCCCAAAATATATCTGACATAGCTAAAGCTTGGACAATATGATTATTATCTGCTATAGCTACTTGAAGTAATGTTTCTCTTGATGGAGCATGAAATAATCTTTCGCGCATAGATTTCGGATATTTATAACCAAAATGTCTTCCTATGTCAGCCCAACTTGCTATTGGTTTATAAACTTCCCATAACTCTCTTGGAATTGTACCCACATTAGGATTTCTTTTTATATTTTGTATTTCTTTTATACATAATTCACTTTTCATTTGTTTTTCTGGATGAAAAAAACCAATTTCTTTAATGTATTTAATTATGTTTTCTGAGCCAATTATTATTTCATAAGAATCGAATAGTTTTCCATTACATTTTACCTTTTTAGATCTTATTTTAGACAAAATTCCAAATCTTAATAATAGATGATGAACTTGATTAATTAGTTCTTTTGATGATGAACTATAATCTATTTCCCACCCATTCCTAGATTTGTCATAATAAATACTTCCATCACAAGAAAACAATCGATTTAGAAATAATTTTATTTGTTCTTTTTCTAGTTTAAAAATTTCTTTTGGTATAAATTTTTCTTTAGATAATAATCCATAAATTCCTAACTCTTTTAACCATGTTTTAACTGGATTCTTTTTTCCTTCACCCCAACGGTTATTTTTCCTTGCAACTCTATAACAACCTTTTTTACTATGTAATTCAATTTTTATATCTTCAAATAAATCAAAAATACAATCACTAAACTCTTTGAATAACATCTCGTTTAGATTGCTAAATAACACCCAGCTACCTTTAATGTGTCCTTCTGCAATTAAATATGCAAGAAGTTTTACTTTATTATCTAACATAACTTCTTTTCCAAAGCTTTCTATTTTTCTTGGTGTTGCTACTCTGCTTCCTATATTCAATTCCTCAATTGGTAACCATCCTTTAATTGTTAATAATGGATGTTCTGGAGTAAGTTTTATTTCTTTTCCACTTCTTAATTTTACTTTTAAAATTTCATTCACTTTACGTTTGAAAAATTCCGTTTTTTCCATTGGAGCTATTTTTAACTCTTCATTTAATCCCAATATTTTTTGTTCATTTTCTTCTAGGTCTTTAATTTGTTTTACTGAGCCGTCATCTAATGTAATTAAAGTATCTCCTAAAAGGCATTTTCCAGAACCTTTTTTGCCCACAATTAGAACATGATGAGTTTTTGCAATATCTAAGTAAACATTATTTGATAAAGAGATATTTTGACCTATCTGGACATATTGTTTTCCTAAGAAGATTAAGCCTTTATCACCGAACTTTTTTTTATCTTCATCGTTTCGACCTATAATTATATCAAAAACCATTAAAAGAGTAAAATATTTAAAGAGTTATAAATGTTAGGGTTGCATGGCATTAATGACGATTTTAATTGTAATTTTAACAGGAATTGTCCTATTATTTATATTAGCTTATAATAAATTAGTTAGCTTAAGAAACCAAACAGAAAACGCATGGTCTCAAATTGATGTACAATTAAAGAGAAGATATGATCTGATACCTAATTTAGTTGAAAGTGTAAAGGGTTATATGAAACATGAAAAAGAAACTTTAACTAAACTTACTGAATTAAGATCTAAATTAATTTCTGGAAATATGAATGAAAAAGCTAAAGCTAACAATCAATTTAGTGATGCTTTGAAAAGTATTTTTGCTGTTGCTGAAAATTATCCTAAATTAAAAGCTAATACTAATTTTTTAAATTTACAAGAAGAATTAAGTGCTACTGAAAATAAAATATCTTATTCAAGACAATTTTATAATGATGCTGTTTATGGATTAAATACAGCTATAGATTCTTTTCCAACAAATATTATTTCTGGAATGTTTAATTTTTCTAAGAAAGAATATTTTGGTGTTAATGAAAACGAAAAAAAACCTGTTAAAGTAAACTTTTAATTTAACTATATTTTATTAGAATGGATAAAATTGTAATTGATAATATAACTTTAAAAGCATTAACAGTTGAAACAAGAGTAAAAATTCTAAAACTATTATTGAAAAATAAATTAACACAAACTGATATTGCTGAGAATTTGAAATTGTCAATTCCTGCAATTAAAGAACACTTGGATTTTTTAGAAAAATCTAATTTAGTAAATAAATTGGAAGAAGGAAGAAAATGGAAGTATTATCAAGTTACGGAGAAAACCAAAGGTCTGTTTAATTCTGAATATTATAAATTTATTATTGCTTTAGGTGTTTTTTTTATAAGTGCTGGATTAAGTTTTATAATTTCATTACAAAAATCAGCAACGTTTATTATGGAAAAATCGGAAATTGGAGTGATAAATGAACAAATAATACCAACTAAAGATTCTTCAATACTATTACTTTTATTACTTTTTATATCTTTGATTACTTTGATATTGACTATTCTATTTTGGTTTAAATACGTAAAAACATCATATAAAATTGTAAAGTCTTCGCCTAAATAAAAAGATATAATTATAAACAAAAATGTTCATAAAAAATTAATATGAACAAATACTTAATTTTCATAATTTTATTTTTATTTTTAATTCAAAATGTAAATGCAGATATTTTGCCTTTTGGGAAAAAATATGCTGACGATTGTTTTATAATCTCAAATATGAACGATTACCACGATTATATTTTTATAGAAGGTAACGAGTTTTTAGGTCAGAAAATAATTAATCCTGACGAATGTTTTTCAGTTTATAAATTAGGAACTTCAATAATTTATGCAATAAAAAAAATTGATTTTGATGCAAATATACTTAAAAAAAATTATAATGAGAAAGACGCATATAAAGTGTATAATGAAAGAGAAGCATATTTTAAAGATGTTTTAAAATCTAATATAAAATTAGGAAGTTATCCTCTTCCAAATTCTAATGACCCTTTAAATAAGGTAGTTACATTTATAGATATAAAAGAATTAAATGAAAATAATTTTGTAATTGAACAATCCAAAATAGTTTTTACTTATGAAGATGGTACTTCTGAAGAGAAGAATTTTATTTCCCAAGATGTTAGACCTGAACCATCAAGGAAAGCAATACTACCTTGGTGGTTTGCCGAATTTTGGTTTGTTATTCTTCCGTTATTGGCTTTGATAATTATTATTTCCGTTTTAATAAAAAATAAACTTAGAAAATGAATTTCTTATTTCAGCAATACATATTTCCATTATTATTAACCATAATTGTTGAGTTTATTATTTTCTGGTTGATTATAAAAGATAAACCAACAAAATTATTTTTTTATTCTTTTATTATCAATTCATTTACTCAGCCTTTAGGAATTTTTCTTTATCAAAATGCATTAATTAACTTTTATATAGCTGAATTATTAATCTTTATTCTTGAAAGTTTTTTAATTAGTCTATTATTTAAAATTAAATATAAAAAAGCATTTTTAATTTCTTTTTTAGCTAATATTGTAACTGCTTTGATAGGTTTTTTATTATTGTAATGTAAGGTTTATACCTAAGTAAAGAGATATTATTATAAATAATTGGATATAATTAGAATTTATGACGGTCTGTTCAGGTTTTTTACCTCCTCAAATTAGCTTAAGTATTTTTATTATTGGATTATGTTTTTTAGTTTACTTTTTAGTTTATAGACCATTCAAAAATCAAAAACAAAGATCAACAAAAATCAAATCAATCATCTTATTTATATTTTTATTATCTATATTAATGCTATCTACATTGTTTAGTATTGATACTTGTTATTATTTAAATAACCCAAGAATTTACAAGGATTTTAGTGTTGAAGTAACATCAGAGCAACAAGCAAAACAAATTTTTTATAATTTATTTAATGAAGAATTTAAATATGTTAAGCAAGAAAATCTTTCACGATTTGAATATTTAACCAATTTTTCTCTTAGTAAATTGGTAGAAACTCAAGATTCTTATTCTGTATATTATCTTCATACTCAATATATTTTAAATAAAAATGGTAAACTTTACAAGAGATCGATAGGAGTATAATATGAAAACAACTAATATTTTTAAATTAAGCAGAAAACAAATAATTATTCTAGTAATTTTAGCTTTAACTGGAGCAATTATTGGATACGACTTAGGAAAACCTGAATATATATTATGTATAGATGGTCCGTGTAATTCAATAAAATCCAAATTTTCCGTATATAGCTATTTGTATGGGTTTTTTATTTTCGGAATAATATCTTATATTTTGGAAGTAATTTATAATTTCTTTAAAAGAAAATGAAAACAATTTCAAAAATAATTATTGGAATTTTTATCTTTTTAGTTTTATTTACTATAATAATTAAATATCCTTTTGAAGAGCAATCAAATTTTAAATTAGATGATAATGTTCTTGTTTTTTATTCACAAGGATTAGGTATAGCTGGAAGAAGCGATATTGAAATTTTAAATAATGGTTCTATAGTGCGTGTAAAAACTTACATAAATAAGCCTTGGGAATTTGAACAAATTGATAAATTAAATTCAGAGGAGTTAAACAGACTTAAAATAGCTATAGACAATAATCAATTTACTATTAGTAAAATAAGTTTGTTAGATAAATGGATAAGAGAAAATCGCAGTGATTTTGTTTGGGATGGTGATAATTCTATAGAGATTTGGATTAATAAAAATGGCCAAGTGATAAAAATACAACTAAATGGAGTTATTTGGGATATAATCAAAAAATAGACTTGAATTTGCCAGCGAATTTTTAAATTTTTACAAATAAACAATAACAATATTTATATACTAATTATTTTTTTAATTTAATTATGCATACTAAAGAATTTAATAATAAAAGAATTAATTTCTGTTATTTAGTCTGCTAAATAAAGCACCTCACATCTGTTTCTTCTGAATTTTTTGGGGTGCTTTGTAGTATGTCATTAATTCTGAAGAAATCTTTGTGAAACAAGGAGGAAAAATGTCAGCTATAGAAGTTAAATCAAATGAAGGAAAATTAGTAAAATATATTGCAAGATTAACTGGATGTAATTTTTCTTTAGACAATATTTCTAAAATGGCTGATTGTAATCCAAAATTACTAGAATTTTTAGTTGGGGCAGCTACAGTAATTCACAAACATGGAAAATCAATGAAATCTGTTAATTATGAAGAATTTAATTATTTTTTACCAGATTTAAGCAAAGATGAGCTTTACGGATTTTTTGATAAGATTTACAATGCTGGCAAAACTGTAAGAAAGGAGCCCTAAAGGAAATGACTTCACCAAAAAAACAATTAAACTTTTTCCTGCTTATAATTTGGACAAACTATATATTTTGCTCCAGTATCTAAACAAATATAAAATTCTTTGTGCTTTAAGCCTTCGAACATTTGTTCTTTTTCTGGAACTTCTATTATATCTGTTACTACTGTATCTCTTAGAGCATAAGCATTTACGAATTCTGAATTTCTCATATATCTTTTTGGAATAGAAATTAAAGATCCACACTCTAGTCTGAAATCAATAGATAATTCATCAGCTCCTACCAAATCTGGTTGTTGTCTTTTAGGTTCTTCTGCTCTTAATATTTTTAATAATCCTTTAATTATATTTTTACTTAATATAGAAACATTTAAATTTTTATCTCTTATTTTTTAATTAAGGGAAATGGTATATACTCAAATTCAAGTTAATAAAAGAAATTCTATACTTTTGTTTTTAGGATTTTTTATTATAATTTTAATATTAGGAACTATTTTAGATTATATTTTTAATTTAGGATATTTTGGCATCTTTATTGGTTTTATTTTTAGTATTTTTAGTGCTTTATTTAGTTATTATTATGGTGATAAAATTGTTTTAAGACTTTCAGGAGCTAGATTAGTTACTCAAAAAGAATATCCTGTTTTGTTTAATTTAGTTGAAGGTTTGTCTTTAGGAACAGGAATTCCAATGCCAAAAATTCATGTTATTGAAGACAATGCAATAAACGCTTTTGCAACTGGAAGAGATCCTGAACATGCAAGCATTGCTGTTACTAAAGGGTCTTTATTGAAATTAAATAAAGAAGAATTAGAAGGTGTACTTGCTCATGAATTAAGCCATATTAAAAATTATGATATTAGATTCATGGTTTTAGTTTCTGTTATGGTTGGAACTATTGTAATGCTGAGTGATTTATTTTTAAGAGGATTTATGTTTAGAGGATCGGATAGAGATGGAAAAAATCCTAATGTAATTCTTTTAGTTTTAGGAATTATATTTTTAATTTTATCACCAATTTTTGCAAAACTAATTCAATTAGCTATTTCCAGGAAAAGAGAATATTTAGCTGATGCTTCTGGGGCTTTACTTACTAAAAATCCTCATGGATTAGCAAACGCTTTAAAAAAAATAGGGAATGATCATAATATATTAAGGACAGCAAATAATGCAACTGCACATTTATACATCTCAAACCCTTTTAAAAATAAGAAGCAATTTTTTGGTAATCTTTTTAGTAGTCATCCACCTTTAGAATTAAGAATTAAAGAGCTTGAGAAAATGTAATAAACTTTTAAAGAAAGTCTGATCAAAAATTAATGTCAAAAATACTATTTTCTAGTTAATTATTTATCTTCAACAATATTTCTTCTTATTAGAAATTTATCTCTTTCTGATTTTGAAAGATTTAGATATTCAAATGCTTGAAATAAAGCTTTGTGCTGATGTTTTCTTAAATGATTTTTATCTTCTTCACTACAAGAAAAATATTCTTTATTTGTTCTTTCGTACAATTCTTTAGCTAATATAATATCTTTTGGATGATCTGAATAAGCAGTTTTTAAAACATCATACATATAAAGTCCTGCTTTTAATTCTTCTTTCTTATCCGGACATTTATTAAAAGATACACAGCTGTTTAAAGAAGCGGCTAATAATAATGCAACAAGTTTTTTCCCCAATTAAATCACTAATTAAAACGATAAATATTAAATTTAAAAGATTTTCTAATGGAGACTTTCGTTTATTATATTTATTTTTTTATATATTCAATTTCTTCTTCTGTTAAATGCAATTCTACAGGATTAATATTTTTCTTAACAAGCATTTTTAGGATGCTAAAATTATTCTGAACTGTTTTTTTTAATGAACAATGTGTATATGTTGCTAATTTTTCAGCTATTGCATTTCTTTTTGCATTTTTCATGTTTTGAATGA
>Ga0209542_10021239_pt1 | contig 10194 bp, 7 predicted proteins | sample RifCSPhighO2_01_FD_184028 | JGI IMG/M metagenome (GOLD analysis project Ga0209542, IMG submission 184028) | Soil microbial communities from Rifle, Colorado - Rifle CSP2_plank highO2_0.1 (SPAdes) (version 2) | ecosystem: Environmental > Terrestrial > Deep subsurface > Rock core/Sediment ...
ATTCTCGGGAAATCCGGCACTGGTAAATCGGTCTTGATGTTCAATATGATTATTCAGAATCTGCGCAACGGCGAAGGGGTCTGCGTGGTGGACCCGCACGGAGAGCTGGTGGAGGGAGTACTCTCGGCTATTCCGCCACACAGGATGCGCGATGTGATTTATTTCAATCCAGCCGACGCTGACCATCATATCGGATTTAACGTGCTGGAGCTCATTGACCCGCAATACAAGCATTTGGTGGCCTCGGGGCTGATGGGTATTTTTACCAAGATTTGGGCGAATGCTTGGAGCGCTCGCATGGAATATATTTTGAATAATTGCATTTTGGCGCTCTTGGATACTCCGGGCACCACTCTTCTGGGCATTCCGAGAATGCTGGTAGACAAAGATTATCGCCAGAAAATAATTTCCAATTTAAAAGACCCGGTCATTAAAGCTTTTTGGATACACGAATACGAGGCCTGGCAGGATAAATTTCGAAATGAAGCCATCGCGCCGATACAAAATAAAGTCGGACAGTTTCTTTCCACCTCCATCATCAGAAATGTTGTCGGTCAATCCATAAGCACGATTAATATTTTTGACATAATGAATCAAGGGAAAATTTTTCTGGTTAATGTCTCCAAGGGACGCATCGGAGAGGACAACTCTGCCTTATTGGGCGGTATGATTATTACCAAAATTCAGCTGGCGGCTATGGAGCGGGTGCGAATTCCCGAAGATGAACGCAAAGACTTTTATCTGTATGTGGACGAATTTCAAAATTTCGTAACTGACGCTTTTGCCGGTATTTTATCTGAAGCCAGAAAATATAAACTAAATCTTACGGTTGCCCACCAGTATACGGCGCAACTCGTTTCCGAAAAAAGCACGGCGGTCCGCGATGCTGTCTTTGGCAACGTGGGGACGATGATAGTCTTTAGAGTCGGCTCGGATGATGCGGAATTTTTGGAAAAAGAATTTGATCCGGAATTTACCCCGCAAGACATAGTCAATCTGCCCAATTATAAAATTTATTTAAAATTAATGATAGACGGCGTAACCTCGCGTCCTTTTTCGGCAAAAACTTTACCTCCAATGATAAAATCTGGCAACAAGGAAATTGAAGAAGAAGTCATAAAATCCTCGCGGGTTCTATACTGTAGATCTAAAGAGGTTGTGGAAAGAGAGATTAATAATTGGAGCGGAATGTCACTCGGCAGTGATACTGATACAGGAAGTGGAGCTCTGGAAAAATTTCCGGCTACTTGCTCTTTTTGCCACAAGGAAACCACCGTGCCTTTCAAGCCGGAAAAAGGGAGACCGGTATACTGCAAAGATTGCATAGCCAGAATAAAATCCGGAGAAATAAAGCCAGCCAAAGATTCAGTAAATCAAGTCAAACAAGATGAAACAAAATTTTTCAAACCATTGGCAGACCTAGGCATTGAATTCAAGTGGAAAGATGGAGGTCTTGAGGAAGTTGAAGAATACGCCGAAAGACCAGAACATCATTTTACAAAACCTCTTTCAATAAACGGATCCTACTCAAAAGATAAATCTGGACTATTGCATAAAGTTAAAAATGTTTTTAATACAAATGAGAAACCCAGAGAGAATCTGGCGTTAAAGGAAATATTAAACAAAACTCTCGCGAACCAACCTATTGCCGAGCCAGTCTCGCTTGATTCTCTTAAAAATAAAATGAGAGAAGTTGCGCCTTCCAAAAATCGCGCGGCGAGTACTGAAAGTATGAATAAATTGAAAGATTTGATTGAAGAAAAAAAGATAGAAAATAAGAATGAAGAAAAACAGGATGATAAAGATAATAATAAAAATAAGGTCAAAGAAGTACCAGAAGATGTCTTGCGAAAAATTTTAGAATAACCTCTCCCCAACCCCTCTCCGAGTCTCGAAGAGGGGAAAGCAAGGGGTGAGGTAGATATATATTAAAATGAATAGCGTTACAAAAAAATGTAAAAAATGCAAACAAGATTTCATTTTAGACGAAGATGAGCTTGGTTTTTATGAAAAGATGAAAGTACCGGCGCCAAAAATCTGCCCGGACTGCTGCTTTAAAATGCGGGCAATTTTTCGCAATGAACGAACCTTATATAAGCGAACTTGTGATTTATGTAACCGCTCGATTATTACCATATACAATCCAAAATCGCCATATACCGTATATTGCAACGACTGTTTTATTTCCGATAAGTGGAGTCCATATTCCTATGCCATAGATTATGACTCTCAAAAACCTTTTTTGAACAATTAAAAGAACTTACAATAAAAGTCCCTAAATCCGCTACTTACAGTAGTGTCTCTACGGGTGTAAATATTAATAGCGAATATACCAACTTTGCCGGAGGAAACAAAGACGGTTATTTGATTTTTAATTCCGGACCGAATAATGAAAATTGCGCGTATTCTCGTGGCCTAATATCCAGTCGGGATGTTTTTGATGCTTACTATGGTGATGAAATTGAAAATAGTTATGAATGTGTCAATGTTCATAAGAGTAACGGTGTTATATACGGACAAAATGTGTCTGACTCCATAAATTCTCGTTTTATTTTTAATTGTTCTGGCTGCCAAAATTGTTTCGGGTGTGTAAATCTCCGCCATAAGTCTTACCATTTTTTTAACGAACCGTTAGATAGGAAAGAATGGCTCAAGCGTGTTTCTGAAATTTCCGGCAGTTTTTCAAAAACCGAAGAAATCAAACATAAATTTTCGAAATTTTCTCTTAAATTTCCGCATCGCCAGAGTAATAATTTAAAGATTACAAATTGCTCCGGCGATTATATTTTTGAATCAAAAAATTGCCTCCAATGCTTTGAAGTTTCTTTTTGTGAGAATATAAGCCACTCTTTCTCAGTCAAGTTTTGCTTATAATGAAACAATCGGACAGGATAATATACCTCTTATAAAAAAAGAAATATTGGCGGAAGGCTTTCGTTTTGAAGATGACATACAAAAAACTGAAGGCAAGGAAACAATGAGACCAGAGGAAATTCCGGATCACATCAAAGATGTACAAGACAGCGTTATAGAAGAAATATTAACTTGTGTGGAATGTTCCAGGAATTATCGTTTAATCAGACGCGAGCTTGATTTTTACAGAAAGATACTTATTCCTATTCCTAGAAAATGCTGGAATTGCCGTTTTACCGAGCGCATTGTGCGTCGAGGTCCGTATAAATTTTGGAATCGCACCTGCGCCAAATGCCAAAAAGAAATCACAACAAATTATTCTCCCGAGCGACCAGAAATAGTTTACTGTGAGCGTTGTTACCAACAAGAGGTGTATTAAATACAACATTTTGCAAAATGACAAAATGTTAGTATAATTAAATTATATGAGTTTGCCATATAAAAAAATTGAAAAAATAGTAAAAGGATTTGCTAACCACAGAAGAATACAAATTTTAGAACTTTTACGCAAAAAGCCGAATTTATCAGTTGATGACGTATCTAAAAATTTAAATGTTGGATTTTTTACTATTTCAGACCATCTACGCAAATTAGCTGATACTAGACTAGTTGAAAAGCGATACAAGGGTCGTTTTGTGATACATAATCTTACCAAAAGAGGAAACAACATTTTGTCATTTTGCAAAATGTTTAAATAAAGAATCAAAATGGAAAGCGAAATAAAAAAATGTCAAAATTGCAAGGGTAATTTTACCATCGAGCCGAACGATTTTGGATTTTACGAAAAAATAAAAGTGCCTCCGCCGACTTTTTGCCCGGAATGCCGGCTAATTCGACGTATGATATGGCGCAATGAGCGCTCGCTTTTTAAAAGACCTTGCGCCAAAACCGGCAAGCAAGTAATAACCATGTTTCACCCAAATACTTCGGTAGTTGTTTACGACCACGACGTCTGGTGGGGAGATAGCTGGGAACCAACGGATTATGGGCAAGAATATGATTTTGGCAAGCCGTTTTTTGAACAATTTAAAGAGTTGTTGGCACGCACGCCGCTGGCAAATTTAGGTAATGAAAATTGTATCGGTAGTCCTTACGGCAATCATAATGCGGAATGCAAATATTGTTATTTGCTCTATGCTTCTTTTGACAACGAGCGAACGCATTACACTTGTGGCGCGGTTAGATTAAGAGATTGTATGGATATGTATTTTTGTCTCCACTCTGAACTATGTTACGAGGATATGATGAGTTCTGACTTATATCAAACCCACTTTTCTTACGATGCCGATGAATGTATAAGTTCTTTTTTTCTTAAATATTCTAAAAACTTACAAGACTGCATCGGCTGTATCAATTTAAATCATAAAAGTCGCTGTATTTTAAATGTACAATACACTAAAGAAAAATACGAACAAAAGAAAAAAGAATTGGATTTCGGCAGTTACAAAAAACTTTGCGAATTTAGAGATTCTTATAATAAATTTGTCCTTAATTTTCCACATAGATACGCTCATGTAATGAAATCTGTGCGGGTTACTGGAGACAATATTATAAATTCAAAAAATGCCCAAAATTGTTTTGATATTTATGGAGATGTTGAAGATTCAAGATATTTAATTCATTTTTTAAATGCTAAAGATTGTTATGATTTATACGGTGGGGGAGCGGTGATATCATTATCTTATGAGGGAGTAGATGTGGGCATAGAGTCATTCAAGCAACTGTTTGCGATACTTACGCATAGTTGCTTAGAGACTTTTTATACTTATATGTGTTTTAATTCCAAAAATCTTTTTGGCTGTATTGGACTACGGGGCAAGCAGTACTGTATTCTAAACAAGCAATATTCCAAAGAAGAATATCTTGAACTTGTGCCCAAGATTCTAGAACATATGAATACCATGCCCTATAAAGATAAAAAGGGGATAATCTATAAATACGGAGAATTTTTTCCAAGCGAGTTATCTCCATTTGCTTATAACGAAACAATCGCCCAAGAATATTTTACCAAAACCAAAGAAGAAATTATCAAAAACAGACATACTTACAGAGCTCCATCAGAAAAAGATTATCAAGCGACTATCAAAAGTGCGGATTTACCAGACCATATAAAGGATGTAACAGAATCTATTCTTGAAAAGGTTATTGCTTGTCCAAATAACGGTCAAGAATTAACCCAATGCACCAAAGCTTACCGTATCATCAAGTCCGAGTTGGAATTTCTAAAAAATAATAATATAGCTCTACCACGTTTCTGCTCTAATTGTCGACATTACAATAGATTAAAACAAAGGAACCCCCTAAAACTCTGGCAGAGCCAGTGTCAGTGTGCCGGTAACTATTCTCTGAATAAAAAATATAAAAATACCATAAAGCATGCTCATGGTGGCGAATCATGTCCAAATGAATTTAAAACTTCATACTCTCCCGAGCGACCAGAAATTGTTTATTGTGAAAAATGCTACCAGCAAGAGGTGTATTGAAAACAGGTTAAAATTGTTGTAAAATAGTCATATATGCCCAGGCCGAATCGAGTGCAAATAATAAGATATGCTCCACCTCCACCAGAGCTACCAGTTTTCGGAAAAGTTAATCCGGAGGATGTGTCTTTTATTGGGCGGACTAATTACGTCGCTTCTTTAGAAGAGAAAAAATTTATTTTTGGCATTAAACGCATAGACCGCAGACGGCATCTTTATGTTGTCGGAAAATCCGGTGTCGGCAAAACTAAACTGTTGGAACTTTTTTTGCGTCAAGACATAACATATAATCACGGCCTGTGTCTAATTGATCCGCACGGCGATGTCATAGAAGCAATACTTGATTTTATACCCAAAGAGCGCATAGAAGATGTTTGCTTGATAGATCCGCCGGATATTGATTTTCCGGCATCTTTCAATCCGCTGGCAAACGTTGACCCTTTATTTAAGTTTCAACTTACTCAAGGCTTGATTGAAGTTTTTCAAAAACAATTCGGAGCCAATTGGACACCGAGACTGGAACATGTTTTTCGTTTTACTTGTCTGGCGCTTTTAGACTATCCGCATGCTACGATGCGAGGGATGATTTCAATGTTGACCGACAGAAATTACCGACAGAAAGTAGTTGAGTACATTACCGATGATATGGTCAAAAGATTCTTCGCTATTGAATTCGCTGATTGGTCTGAAAAATTTGATACGGACGCGATTATTCCGCTGGTAAATAAACTGGGGCAATTTCTTTCAGACCCACTGCTTCGCAACATCTTTGGTCAAAAGCAAAACAAGATAGATATGAGTGAACTGATGAATCAGGGCAAAATAATTCTTATTAATCTTTCCAAAGGTCGTTTAGGCGAAGAGAATTCCAGTTTTTTGGGTTCAATATTTTTGACAAAAATAAAACAGGCGGGAATGGAGCGCGCCAGTATCAGAGAAGAAGATCGAGTAGACTTTTATCTTTATGTGGATGAGTTTCATAACGTCGTTACTCAAACGTTTGAAAACATTTTATCAGAAGCTCGCAAATACGGATTAAATTTGACGATTGCGCACCAGTATATTGGTCAGCTCATACCTAGGGTCCAACAAGCGGTGCTCGGAAATACCGGAGCCCTTATTTGTTTCCGGGTGGGCGGTGAAGATGCTGTGAAATTAAAACCAGAATTCGCGCCTATTTTTGATGTGAAGGATATGATTAATTTGGCTATTGGGGAATTTTATATTAAAATGACTGTCGACGGGGAATCCCACGATCCGTTTTCAGCCGAAACTCTTCGGGTTCTTACTCCAACCCACAAGTCTTACCGAGAGGAAATCGTGGCGGCGTCTCACAGAAAATATTCAATATCAAAAGATGACGCAGCTAAACTCATTGCGCAAGAAGAAGCCACAATTATCCGAAGCGCTGAAGAAAAAGCTATTATTGAAAGTAAAGCCAAAAGAAAGGCGAAAGAAGTAGGCGAGCCCGCCGACGCTGAAAGCTTTGGCGAGGCAGGGGAAAAAAACAAAAAATCGAAGGCTTCACAAGAAGCCGAGCCTATGATATAATAGAAAACCAAAGAGCAGGACGACTATGGTTTTCATGACCCTGTTAAATAATTTTTGTTTTACAAAAATTGCCTAAAAGGCATTTAACAGGATCACGATTTTTATAATCGTTTTACTCTTTAAAAATCAATGAAAGATTATTACAATGTATTGGGAGTAAATAAAAACGCTTCCAAAGAAGAAATTAAGAAGGCTTTTTACAAATTGGCGCACAAATATCATCCGGACAAAAAAGAAGGCAACGAAACAAAATTTAAACAAGTGAATGAGGCCTATCAAGTGCTGTCAGACGACATCAAGCGTTCCAAATATGACCAATATGGGTCTCAATATGAGAATATAGGCCAGGCTCATCAACAAAGCGGATTCGGAGGTTTTGATTTCAGTAATTTTTCCGGGGGTTTTCAAAATGGCAGCGCGGATTTTGATTTTGGAAATCTAAATGATATTTTCAGTGATTTTTTTACAGGCGGAATGGGTGGAGGAAGACGTGAACCAAGGCGTGGCCGGGATATCTCAACCGAAATCCAAATTTCCTTTTCCGATTCTATTTTTGGCGTTAATAGAAAAATTTTAATTACAAAAACCTCTGCATGCCTGTCTTGCAACGGTTCTGGCGCCAAAGCCGGAGCCAAAATGGAGACTTGCAAGCAGTGCAACGGTCAAGGAAAAATACACGAAACCAAGAAATCATTCTTGGGAGTAATTTCCAGCACAAAAATTTGCGAAGTTTGCTATGGTGAGGGCGAAGTACCCAAAGAAGTCTGCGATAAATGCAAGGGCAAGGGAGTCTTGCGCCGTGAAGAGGAAATATCAATTTCAATTCCGGCGAGAATACGCGACGGGGAGATGGTTAGGATGACCGGTTTTGGGGAAGCAATCTCCAAAGGAAACGCCGGAGATTTGTATATAAAAATAAATGTAACGCCACATCCGGTATTCAAGCGCGATGGGTCTGATTTAATTATGAAGCTAGACCTAAAACTCTCCGATGCGCTTCTGGGTATGGAGTATCCGATTCAAACTCTTGACGGTGAAATTAAAGTGACTATTCCAGAAGGCGTGAGTATAAATGAAATTCTTCGAGTGCGAGGCAAAGGCGTGCCGACTGCAAAAAACAAACGCGGTGATCTTCTCATTAAACTCAACATTAAACTTCCGTCAAAAATTTCTCGCAAGTCTCGCGAACTCATAGAACAACTCAAAAAAGAGGGAATATAATAAAAAATGCTACCCACTAACATTATTTACTTGGCAATACCTGTCATCCTGATAGGATACTTTTTTTACTTTAAAAATATTTTTTATGGGCAAACCAGACCCAGTTTAGTTTCTTGGTTTTTGTGGATGCTCGGTCCTTTTATCGGAGTGTTTTTTCAACTCAAAGCCGGAGCTGGGCTTTCGGTCATACCGGTATTTAGCGCTGGTTTTGGTCCATTGGTAATAGTCGTGGTTTTATTTTTTAAAAGAAATTTTATTTGGAAAATAACCACATTTGATATGATATGTGGAATATTTTCAATACTTGCTCTTGTGCTTTATGCGCTTACTCACAACTTGGGATTATCAATTCTTTTTGCCATATTGAGTGATTTTTTTGCTTTTATACCTACTTATACAAAAGCATGGAAATTCCCGGAGACGGAACATACCAGTATTTACTACGCAAGTATTTTTAATAATATTTTAGCGCTCTTAGTTATACAAAACTTCATTTTTGTAATATATTCATTTAGCATTTATCTTATAGTTGCCAACGCGATTCTCATTGCCATTATGTACCGTAAAAAGCTTGCAATATCCTAATTTTAAATTACACTTAAGTTATTATGAAAAATACGCCGAATAATTTTTTAGGAATTCCTGAAATTTCACCAGAAGAGGCGGAAGTTTTAGTTTTGCCGATTCCGCTTGAGGCTACAGTAAGCTATGGACGCGGCACAGGCAAAGGCCCTTCGGCGATAATAGAGGCATCAAAGCACGTGGAGCTTTATGACCACGAGCTTGGCTATGAGGTAAATGAAAAAATAAAGATAGCAACTTTGCCAACAGTCGTATTTCCGGAGCAAAATGCAGAGAAAGCTCAAGATGTAATTGCTGAAGTTGCGGAACCTTGGACGAATAAATTTATTCTGAGTCTTGGCGGAGAACATTCTATAACTCCGGCTCTAGTTAGCGCCTATCAAAAAAAATATTCTGATTTATCCATTTTATATTTTGACGCTCACACCGATATGCGGGAAGAGTGGGGAGGCACCAAATGGTCTCACGCTTGCGCGGCTAGGCGTTGTCAGGATAATCATAATATTAAAAATATAGTTTGGGTTGGAGTACGCAATACTTCTTTAGGTGAACAGCAGTATATAAATAAAGAACAAGTTAATTATGGCAACAAATATGATTTAAAAAAAATTATCAGCCAACTGTCTCCCAATGTTTATATTTCATTTGACGTTGACTGTTTTGACGTGTCCACTATGCCGGCCACCGGCACACCGGAACCGGGCGGAATAGGTTGGTACCAAGTTATGGAAATATTTGAAACTGTCACTAGAGAAAAAAATGTAGTTGGGGCGGACATAGCCGAATGCGCCCCGATACCCGGGTTTCATGGTTATGATTTTTTGGTGGCAAAACTGGCTTTTAAGTTAATTGGTTATAAATTCAGGAAATAAAAAAATTAAATTTTTCTTGGTTTTTGCCCTGATGTAGTATCGTCAATACTATACCCGCCAACAATACTGGCTTGTCGAAGTCTATCGCTTTCTTCCCAATCGTTTTTTTTACGTGCTTCTTCTCTTTTTTTCATTATCTCTTCTATTTCCTCCGGTATTTTTTCTTCTTTTAAATTTTTAAAACCAAGACCTAACACTTTATCAAAATCAAGAACGGTGGCTTTTCTGTCAGCTTTGAAAATATTTTCATCTTTTATCACATCCCAAAGGACTACCAACGCTCGCGAAGTATCCAAATCATCTTGCACCTGTTCTTTGAATTTATCCTGATATTCCTTATTGATTTTTCCGATACTAATACCAAACTCCGTATAAAGGGCGTAAAGCCGTTTTAAGGCTGTTTCCGCGCCTTCCAGGGCTTCCCAGTTAAAGTTTACTTTAGTTCGATAGCTCGCCATTAATAGCCAAAAACGGTAAGTTATAGGACTAATATTTTTACCCACCAAGCTTTTTAGTCTCAAAAAATCACCCTGTGACTTTGCCATTTTTTCACCACCCGTATCAACGAATTCGTT
>Ga0209542_10021241_pt1 | contig 10193 bp, 9 predicted proteins | sample RifCSPhighO2_01_FD_184028 | JGI IMG/M metagenome (GOLD analysis project Ga0209542, IMG submission 184028) | Soil microbial communities from Rifle, Colorado - Rifle CSP2_plank highO2_0.1 (SPAdes) (version 2) | ecosystem: Environmental > Terrestrial > Deep subsurface > Rock core/Sediment ...
GATGCAGCCCGCGGAAACTCTTCCGGGATGCAAGTATCGCTCACCGCTATGTCCAATTCTAAACCACACTGTTCCTCTTCCGGCCTCTGGATAGTTTAGGCCACCCCGATGAGGATGATCTGGAATCTCAATATCGTACAGCCCCTTCTTCCAAAGATTTTTGGGGTCATCGTCTGCTTTATATCTTTTGCCTTTTAGCGTAAGAACTTTTTTTGAAACAGAGTAGGTGACTCGCGCGGACGGTTCATGTTTAATGCCGGTGGTCAGCCGCAAAGAACTATCGCTGCTTATTTCGACAGATGCGAACTTGCTGCGATACGCGCCTTCCAAAATTGTAAAATATTCTCGCTTAGCATCCACGCGTTCTATTTTAAGTTTTATATATGCTGGTAGGGATTTATCAGGTTCGCCTGCAAATTTTACTTTTAACCATCCTTTGCCTGTACCTTTTTCAACATCCGGCGTGTATTTTATTGCGTCCGACGCTTCGGCTTCCAGCATTATTTCAAAAGCCGCAGTTTTCGTCCCCCAAAATTTTCCGAACATAGAGCGCATTTCTCTGACTTGAACCTCAAAAACAAATTGTTGCGGTTTGGCGGTGACAGTATTAATTTTTATATTGCCTTTCGCGCTGCCGACATCATTAAACAACAAGTCCCTTTCAATTATGGTGATCATAAAATCTGCTTGAAATAATTCTCGATCAGTTTCAAATCTGCCAACTTCTTGGTTTACTTCCGCTGTCATCCCGACTCTGATTCTTTTATCAATACGCAAAAACTTGCCGAGTACCTCAAGTTCAAGACGAATATCGCGACCGATAGAATCGCCGCTGTATTTTATTTTTGAAAGTTTTAATTGAACAGTTTTGGTCATAGTATTTTAAATACAGATATTTCAACTTTATTTTATTTATTATTAATAATAAAATTAATTATATCAAATTTTTTAAAACAAACAAAGTAAATGTTGGAAACTCGGTTTCCAACATGGTTTCCAACATTTTCCATTATATAGATTTTAAAATATTTTCAGCGCGGCTGGTCCAGGTGTAATTTTTAACATCGGCCAATGCCTGCCGGCTTAAGTGATAGCCGAGCGCAGGGCTGGCCTTGATCATTTTAATAGCGCGCGCCAAGTCATCGCCGCTTTCCGGTTTAAAGAAAAGCGCGTTTTTATCGTTTAAGACCTCCCGAATTGCCGGAAGATTGGACGCAATAATTGGCCGGCCGCTGGCCATATATTCAAAAAGTTTAAGCGGCGAAGAATAATGGGCTAACGGCTTATCCGGAGAAGGAAGAACAACTGCATCCATCGCTTTCATGTACTCGACCATATGTTTATACGGCTGATAACCGATAAAAATACACTGCGGTAAAACATTAAAACGCTGGGCCAAAGATTTGTATTCTTTTACCTCCGCCTCATCGCCTCCAACAAACGCCATTTTTGTTTCTTTATCCAAAAGTGATAATGCCTCAATCATTGTCTTAAGGCCTTTTTCCTGTTCTAAAGTTTTAAATTTTCCCACGTAGCCAACCAGAAATTGTTCCGCAGGCAGGTTTAATTCTGTTTTCAATTCTCCGACGCTTTTATTAACCGCGTTAAACATTTCCAAATCAACACCGTCGTGGGCAACTAAAATTTTGGCGGCATCGACTCCTTCTTTAACTATCGCGTCTTTAAGAACCGCAGTAATCGTGATAATTTTATGGGCTTTTCGCCATGTTTTCCGATACAAATTCGGATGCCGCGGCATTTTGTGCATTTCATAAATAAATTTATAATTTAAAAAACTTAAAAGCCACAGGGTAAATTGGTCCCGGGAATAAATTATGTCAAAATCGGTTTTACGCAGCCGCCATACATTAAAAGCCGCAAATGATATTGATTCAACAAAATTCGCCAATGACCCAAGAATTTTATAAAAAGGAACTAAATCTATAACTGGAATTTTTTTAATACTAAAAGATTCTCTGACGTTATAATAATTAAACGGCAAATCTTTTATGGGATTGATGCGGCGCGGAATCCACAATTCAACATCAACGCTTTCGCGCGCCAAGGCCTCGCACATTTTCATAATCTGAAAACCCTGTGCTTTAGTAGTCGGTATTCTTGAATTGGTTATATAAATTAATTTCATTTATTTAAAATAAAAAAATGGTGCAAGGGATTTTCAAAAACAATGAAATCTTTTTCTATTTTAAACCCTGCTTTTTTAAAATCGTTTTTAATTTTCCCCGCGCCAAATCCCCTCTTTCCTATTTCCCAATAATGTTCACCTTTAAATTTATGTTTGATTGGATAGGGCAGTTTTATCATAAATCTCATGGGTGGCAATAGAGGAATTTTTAAACAAAATTTTATTGCCGGCCCAAAATGCGGAAGAGAAATAACGGCGCCCAATTTAGCAACCCTTTTGATTTCTAAAAGTGATTTCTCAAAATCGTTGTAGGGCAGATGCTCAAGCACTTGAGCGCACAAAATGATATCAAACTCGTTGTCCCGAAAAGGCATTTTTACAACCGAAGCGATAACGTCGGGCTTTGTGTTTTCGTCAATATCAATAGTGATAACTTTGATGTCGTTTAATTTTAAATATTCCGCGACTAGACCGTTACCCTTACCTACAACTAAAATGCTTTCCGGCTTAAAAGCCAAAACTTCTTTCGCTTGGTGAAAATAACTCATCCACCGTTTTTCATCATCGTAATTTTCGTCAAAATAATTCATTTTATTGAGACATTTCATTTATAATCCTATTAATTAAATTATCAATATTATGGTTTTTGACCACGATATCTCTTAATTGATTAGCCAGCGTTTCGTCAAGATATAATTTCTTATCTAAAATATTTTTTAATTTGTTTTTCAAATCTTCCAAATTATTTTCTTTAAAAACAAACTGTGATGCAATATCTTTTGGAAAAACTGAAAGAAACGCGTTATTTGAAGTAAGTGGCACAATTCCTGAAGCCATTGCCTCCAAAACTACCTTATCTAAACCGCCAAACGGAACAGCATTTATTAAAACTTGCGCATCCTTAAAATAATTTGGCATTTCATCATGGCGCACAGAACCGCAAAATTCAATTTGTTTTTCAATCCCCAGATTATTGGCGGAAGTTTTTAAAAATTCAAAATATTTATAATGATGCGATTGAACAACATCACCAATGATTTTCAATCTTAATTTATATCCTGATTTTATCAAATCCGCCACGGCTTTAATAATCAAATCATGCCCCTTGCTTGGCGTAATTCTCCCTACCGACAAAATTGTAATTTCAGAAATTGGAAATTGAAAATTGAAAATTGAAAATTTACTCACGTCTATCCCATGCCCCATAACAACCCGCTTAGGCGTATTTACCCTCATTGCCGCATCATGAGCCGTAAAAACTTTTCGGCAAAAAAGGACCGAGAATTTAAGCTGTTTTTGGGCTGCTACGCCGGTATACCACATATAAATCGGCTTTCTAAAAATTAACGCTATCGGCACCGTGAGAATTACATATTTTGGAATCATGTGAACTAAAATAGCGTCAGCTTTTCCGATTGTCTTTAAAAGTCCACGGTAAAATCCAAAAAATTTCCCAAAAAATCCCGCGCCTTTTTCTTTCCCCATGCTTATAACCTCTATATTTGAACGTATTGGTTCTGAACGTTTTTCAAGCGCTAAAACATAAACTTTTTCCATTCGCTCCGCCAATTTTTCCCACCAACCAACAAACGCTCCAAGATTGGAGTCGTTAATGTTGTATTTTTGAGTTATGACGAGTAATTTCATGCCGTCTTTTTTTTAAAAAAATCTAAAAGCTTGTAAAATCCGAAAACGGCGAAAATGAAAATTAGTCCGTTTATCGGCGCTTTGGTCCGGCCACCGCCAACTGCCGTTGGCCCAGTTATTAGCGCAAAGTAAATTATTATGGCCGCAATAAAAATAATTTCCGCTCTAATCGCTTTAAAGTTCTTTTTGATCAATAAATAAATAAAAGAGGTTAAAAATAATCCCGAAGCGGCAACCCAAAAAATTTTACTTCCAAAATAAATTAGAACGCCTATAAAATCCATCCCCGCCATTGTTTTAAATATGGATTTAAAATCAAATCTTAAAAACAGTTCAAACGGAACAAAAGAAGCTTTGGCCGGAATGCCTAAAATATCAATAAAAAAAGATTTATAGCCATTAGCTACAAAAAATGAAATCAGCGATTTTGCGTAAACACTGGCATAAACAAATTTGTGTTCCTTTATGCCGGAAATCGCCGATTTAAACAAAATGTCAGAACCTTGTGAAGTAAAAATTTTGTCTGGCCCTGCAATAGCAAAGGCCCTGGCCTGCACATCGGACAGCGGCCCCGCTTCGCCCAAATACCTTAAAACCGCTCCATAATGATCAATAAAAAAAACATAACCCTGCAAGCCGGCTATTTGCCAACTTCCTACCGATATTTTATTTCGAATAAGCCAAGGGCTTAAAACAATAAAGAAAGTTAAAGCGAATATTAAACTTTTTTTTAATGCATGGTGCCAAGAATCTTTCAGTTTATAAATGATAAATAAAATAGCAAGCGGCCAAAAATAAAACGTTATAGGCCTGATTAAAGTTGCGATGCCAAAAAGAAAACCGGATATCCAAATATTTTTAGTGTCGCCATGTTTAAGGTATCTAATAAAACAATAAACCGCTAAAAATAAAATTGGGGTAAAAATACCCTCCGTAACGATGGAAACGCCTAAAAATAATCCCATCGGTTCAATGGCCGTTAAAATAGCGGCAACAAAAGCGATTTTTTCAGCTTGCCCCGTTAGATAGCGACCTTCGGGAGCTTTATCTAATGGGGCAAAAACTTCTTTTGCTATTAAATAAATCAGCGGAGCGGCAAAAGCCGAAATTAAGGCGCCAAAAAATATCGCCGGAACAAACGAATGAAAAATTAAATAAATTAAAGCCAAAAACAACGGATATCCGGGAGTTCTAATATTGGACGGGGTATAAGGCGAAGCGTTGTTTAAAGAAAAGGTGCTATGCTCAACGAAATTTTTGGCCAAAATCATATAGCCCGGAGAATCGCCGCCTTGGTAAAAATCAAAACTAAATTTTGCAAAGATGATGCCGGCAACCGCGAGTTCTAACACCAGCATTAAAAAATAAAGAAACCAAAATTTCTTGCGCGAAGACAATTTATCGTTATTTTCCATATTTATTATTATCGAATAAATATGGCTTAAGGTCAATCTATTTTTATTGACATAAAATTATTTTTATTTTAGCGTTTATCTTAATACAATCTGATTTCTTCTTTGACAATTTAAAAAAGGAGTTGTGCCTTGGAAAAATATATCGCGCAATACCTAAATGAGGCTCAAGCTATATTAACTCTGTTAAACATATACTCAATTAAAGAAGTGATTAAGCGATTAATTGCTTTAAAGCAGCGCCGAGGTCGGCTTTTTATTTTAGGCGTGGGCGGAGGAGCCGGACACGCGTCTCATGCGGCAAGCGACTTCAGAAAAATAGCGGAAATTGAGGCCTACGCGCCAACCGACAATGTCAGCGAACTTACCGCAAGAATTAACGATGAGGGTTGGGAAATGGTTTTTTCGCAGTGGCTGAAAGTCAGCCGACTGAATCGCAATGATGCTTTATTAATATTTTCCGTTGGCGGCGGCGATGAAGAAAACAAAATCAGCATGCCGCTTGTGCGGGCCATTGACTACGCAAAAGAAATCGGCGCCACCGTTATGGGCATTGTTGGAAAAAGCAGCGGTTATACCGCGAGAAAAGCCGATGCCTGCATTGTTATTCCCATGATTAATTTCTGGATGGTAACGGTGCATACCGAATCATTCCAAGCGCTGTTATGGCATCTCTTAGTTTCTCATCCCCTGTTAAAATCAAACGAAACGAAATGGGAATCGCTGGGTATTGATCATAAAAAAGATGGGAAAAACTGATGCCGTCAACGATTGGCAATGAAACCGAAAAATGGCTTGAACAATTTAAAAAGAAAAATTCATTTGCCGCGATTTCAGCAAGTTTGGAAAAAGCGAAAGATTTAAAAATTCTGCTTATCGGCGACACAATAATCGACGAATATATGTATTGCGACCTTATAGGCCGTTCGCTTAAAGAAGCAATCCTTAGGGTTAAATATCTTTCAACCGAAAGATTTGCCGGCGGCGTAATCGCGGTGGCGAATCATTTGAGCAGTTTCTGCGATAACGTTACTATGCTGACGGTACTCGGTGCAGGACCGGAAAACGAGGCCTTTATCAAAAGCCAACTGCTCCCGAAAGTTAAACCGATCTTTTTCAGGCGCGAAGATGCCGTTACGGTAGTAAATAAAAGAATCGTTAGGCAAGCGTTTCTTGAAAAATTTTTTGGAATTTATGAAATTAACGATGAGCCGATTCCGGCAAACGTTGAGACCATAATCGGCGAATCTCTTGATTCGCTTTTACCGGCGCACGATTTGGTTATTGTTATGGATTACGGTTTCGGTTTAATGACTCCGGCCATAATCGAAAAAATTGCCGATAAGTCCAGATTTTTGGCTTTAAATGTTCAGACAAACAGCGTTAATCTCGGTTTTAATCTTGTTACCAAATACAAAAAGGCCGATTATGTTTCGGAATCGGATCCGGAATTAAGGTTAGCTGTTGGTCAAAAATTTACTCCTATTAAAGAACTGATTCCAACGGTTTGGAGTAAAATGAATTCAAAACTTGTTACGGCTACTTTGGGGCCCGACGGTTCGCTGTCTTATGACGGCAAAAATTTTTACAAGGTTCCGGTGTTCAACACCAAAGCCCTTGACCGAGTCGGAGCCGGCGACGCTTACTTTGCTTGGAGCGCGCCGCAAGCGTTTTTCGGAGCTAACCCGGCAATGGTCGGATTTTTCGGAAACGTTGCCGGAGGCATTGCGATTGATATAGTATGTAATCGTAAGCCAGTAACGGCCGAAGCATTTCTTAATTTTGCCAAAACGCTTCTTAAATAAACCCGTAATGGGTTTTTTATTTTTCATTGACAAAATCTCTAAATACTATCATTATGTTAAACATATTTTTGTTCTTTAAATAAAGAATACGAAAGGAAAACCATGATTCTGAAAGGCAAAACGGCAATAATTACCGGCGCTAGCCGGGGTATTGGCAAAGCCATCGCTCAAAGATTTTTTGAAGAAGGAGCGGATATTTTTCCCGTTGCCCGTAATCGAGTCGTTTTAGCCAAAATGATGTCGGATACGCAAAAAAAGAGACCGTCTCGAGAAATTACTGGCCGACTGTGTGATGTAAGCCAGGAGAGAGAAGTTAAAGCCCTATTTGATATCATCAAATTAAACGGTAAAAAGGTTAATATTTTGGTAAATACCGCCGGTATTGCCGAGCCCTACGCACCGATATTTAAATCTGAATTTTCGGAATGGAAGAAGGTTTTTGAAACTAATGTTTTCGGGACTTTCTTGATGATGAAATACGCCATTATTCAAATGCGAGAGAATAAGGCCGGCAAGATTATCAACTTTTCCGGCGGCGGCGACGGCTTGGAGGGATTTTCGGCTTACAGCGCGTCCAAAGTCGCGATTGTTCGCTTGACGGAAACAGCGGCCAAAGAAGTCAAACCATTTGGAATAGACATAAATGTAATCGCTCCGGGACCGCTAAAGACAAGGCTTTTTAACGAGATGTTTTTTTCCGAAGAATTTTTGAAATCCAAAAAAGCTCCGCCGATAACGGGCGACATTCAAAAACCGGTAGAATTGGCGTTATTTTTAGCTTCGGATAAGTCAAACGGCTTGAGCGGAAAATTTTTAAGCGCCAATTGGGACAATTGGTCCAAAATACCGGAAAATCTGGGTTTAATTATGAGCGACCCCGATGTTTTCACTTTGCGAAGAGTGAAGGGAGAATTGTAAAATGTCGAAAGTAAGAATCGCCATTGTGGGTTTGGGCGGCATGGGCCGGCGTTGGGCTGAAGTCGCCAACTCTTATTATCGGTCCAACCTAAATCTGATAATAGATTCCGACGAAAAAAAACTTGAAGAAGTCAAAGAATATTGGAAATGTAATTTTGATTCGGATTTAAAAGCGCTGTCATCGCCGAAAATTGACGCCGTAGTGGTGGCAACACCAAACGCATACTTGGCGCCGATTACAAAATACGCTCTTCAAAATGGCAAACATGTTCTTTGTGAAAAACCGGCCGGGGTAAATACAAAAGAGATAAAAGAAAACATCCTATTGGCAAAATGCCAATATCTTTCTTATATGGTCGGATTCAACCATCGTTTCCATCCGGCTTTAGCGCAAGCTAAGCAGATGGTTTCAAGCGGCGCCATTGGCAAGATTCACTTTATAAGAAGCGTTTATGGCCATGGCGGGCGCATTGGTTATGAAAACGAGTGGCGTAACAAACCGGAACTGGCCGGAGGCGGAGAACTTTTGGATCAGGGAATTCATTTAATTGATTTGGCTTTTTGGTTCTTATTAGAGGGTTCTTTAGGGGGTTCTTTTGAAAAAGTCCATGGAACTTTAGCTAGTAATTTCTGGTCTAGTGAAATAGAGGATAATGCTTTTATAATTTTACAAAACCGCTCGGAAGCCACTGTTTCGCTTCATGTTAGCTCTACGCAATGGCAGAAAAAGTTCCTTTGGGAAATTTACGGAGAGCGTGGTTTTATCGCTATAGAAGGATTGGGCGGAAATTATGGAATTGAAACCCTGCGTTATCGCAATCGAGGCATAAGCACCAGTAAGTTAGATCAAGAAGAAATTTTTTATTTTCCGCCGCAATTTGGTTATGAAGACCCGGATATTTCTCTCTTTTCTCTGTGGGGTAAATTCATTTCATCAATAAAATCAGGAAAAGAATACGGCCCCGGCGGCGGCGACGCGCTTAACGCTTTAAACGTCATAGAAAAGATTTATCAAGAGCAAGGAGCGGGGAAAGGAGACGCGCGATGAAATTATTCGCCGATACCGCTAATTTAGCAGACATAGAATCAGCTTTGAAAAAAGGATTTATTCAGGGAATTACCACAAATCCTTCACTCTTAGCCAAAGAACCAAAAGGTAATTTTGAGTCGCACATCGGCCAAATTGTGGAACTTATCAAAGCCCACAAAAATGGCATTCACCTTTCGGTAGAGGTGTTTTCTAGAAATCTTGATGAAATCCGCAGGCAAGCCAATCATTTCCGCGACGTGTTAAATTACAAACAACTTTCCATTAAAGTACAAATTGGCTTGGAAGAGTTGGAAGTAATCAGAAAACTGAAAGAAGATGGTTTTTCCGTCAATTGTACCTGCTGTATGAGTACCAATCAGGCAATTATGGCCGCGTCGAGCGGAGCGCGTTATGTTTCTATTTTCTGGGGAAGAATCAGAGATATCTTGGCCGATCCAAAATACCTTAACTCATTCAAAGCATTCGAATCAGGAGGAATATTGGATGCCATAGATGCCGATCCGGCAAAAGTCGTAAGCATGACCCGCGCCCTTTTGGATAAAAGCTATCCCAACGTTGAAATTATCGCCGGGAGCATTCGCAAAGCGACTGATATTAGAGACGCCGGTTTTGCCGGAGCGCATATTGTTACTGTTCCGCCGAAGTTTTTCCTTGAAATGGCAACGCATTTTAAAACATTCGAGGTTGTTGAACAGTTCCTTACTGATTTTAAAAAATGGTTATCATAAAAATCCCGAATTAATTCGGGATTTTAATTTTGCACATTAAGCCAATTCGGATTATGAATATTTGGTCTTTTTTCGTGATATTTGAAAGGCGTTTTTTCCGCCACGACAGAAATGAATGAAATCGCGTCTTTTAAAAATGGATTTAAAATTTTATTAATAATTTGGTTTTGGGGAAAAAATATATTTGATTCAATTATTTTAAAACCGGCGCGCTCAACTGTGAATTCAATAGTCCTTCGCGTAAAAGCATTGATATGCTGAACCGCATCGTAACCAAGAAAACCCAAAAGCAATCGATTTAATTTAAGATAAAGCCAATTCGACGGAATAGTCGGCACGCGGATGAATATGAGGCCGTTGGATTTTAGAGCTTCATGAAATCGCCTTAGTAATAAATGGGGCGCCACAACGTGCTCTAAAACATTAGAGCACCAAATGGCGTCAAAAGATTCGTTTTCCTCGCGCCATTCGTCTTCAAAATTATAT
>Ga0209542_10021242_pt1 | contig 10193 bp, 13 predicted proteins | sample RifCSPhighO2_01_FD_184028 | JGI IMG/M metagenome (GOLD analysis project Ga0209542, IMG submission 184028) | Soil microbial communities from Rifle, Colorado - Rifle CSP2_plank highO2_0.1 (SPAdes) (version 2) | ecosystem: Environmental > Terrestrial > Deep subsurface > Rock core/Sediment ...
TTTCTTTCTAAAAAATATTTATAATAAGATTTATAAATTAAATTGCTGCTAAATTTTTTATGCCCAAGTAGTCTAGCGGTTAGATATAAGTTCTATTAAACTTATAAACCAAGACTGAGCCCTGTCGAGTAAGCTTTTTTAAAAAAGCTTAAGCAAAAATAAGTTAAAAACTAAAACATAGAAAGGCTCAAACCCGGGTTCGATTCCCGGCTTGGGCGTATCAATTCTTGTTAAGTATATAAACGCTTATTAAGGAGTTTTAACTCTAGGTTTATATGGCTGAGATAGATATTCATGGCTATAAGAAACAACTTGATAACTTACTTGAGAAGCTGAAGAATAATGATCCTATAGCATCTTCTGAAGAAGAATTCTATAGCCTTACACCTTTGAATTACAGAGCTTTAATTGATTATTATGAATACTTGTCAAGAGTAGAAGGCTTGTCTATTCCAAGAGTATTAAAGAGCTTAGATATAACCAAGAGAATTCTAGGAGTATTCATTAAGAAGGATTTTAATAGAGTTACTAAGGAAGATATTGAGAAAATATACAAGGACATTAATGTTTATTACTCAGATATAGGCCATGTAGATACAAGGACAGATTACAGGTTATTCTTAAGGAAATTCTTTACATGGACTGAGTTTGGGGACAAGACATTTGACGAGATTGAGAAGAGGAATTATGGTTGCCTAGTGCAAGGATTAAGAATTCAACCTACAAAGATGGAAAGGAGAAGAAAGACTAAGAAGATTGAAGCTAGTGATTTGATTACAGACCAGGAATGTGAGTTATTAATTAAGACTGCTATGTTGATAAGAGACAAGGCATTAATTGGAATTCTCAGAGATACAGGTGCAAGAATAAGTGAAGTTGGGAACAGTAAGATCAAGAACATAAGAGAGGAAAATGGATTTTATTATATTGCTCTAGATGGTAAAACTGGACAAAGAGAAGCTATATTATTGGAGTGTACGCCACATGTTACACAGTGGCTTAATGAGCATCCATTCAGGAGCAATCCAGATGCACCATTATGGATAAGCTTTAATGCCAGTACTTATGGACATGCCTTAAATTATCCTGCAATTGTTATGATATTGAGAAGGACAGCACAGAAAGCAGGATTAAAGAAGAAGGTTAATCCACATATATTCAGACATTCAAGGACCACAAGTTTAATGAAACAAGGACTTAATGAGCACAACATTAAAACATTTCTAGGATGGAGTCCTAATTCCAGACAGTTAGGAACTTATGCACACTTGATGAGCAGAGATGCAAACCATAAGTTAATCCAGTTAAGGACAGGACTAGACCCAGAGAAACCTGACTTTGAGAAACAGCTTGAGAATGAGAAGAAGATTAAAGCATTACAAGAAGAGGTTAAAGAATTAAAAGAGATTAAGGAAAGAGTTGAGGACCTTGAGGCGCAAAGTAAATCTAATGATGAAAGCTCAGAGCCTGTAATTGGAATTGAAGAGGAATTAAGAGAAGAGATTATAGATATCATAATGAGCAGAAAGAAGAATTGGATTAAAAGAGTTGAGTAGAGTGGAGTTGTGAGATAGAATTCATAGAATTCTGTCAACCACTCTACTCAAAACATGGCAAGTTATTCTTATATAAAAGAGTTTTTCTTAGAGAAGAAAACCTCGTAAAAGAAACTGTATGTTGCAGTATTCAGAAATGTTTATAAGCAAGTTTAGTAACCACTCAGTATGTGTTGATGCATAAGCAGGGATACAGTTTCTTACAGTTAAATAATGCGTCTCAAAACTAGTTAGAAATTATTTATACACCTGTCCTATATGTTTTATAATATATTTCTTGTTCCCTACAATGTATTATGTATAATGATTATTCTAGTATGCAAAAGTATAATAATGAGAACAGCGTCTGTAGAATAAGAAAAGAGTTGTGAGATAGAACATGAAAAGTAACAAACATAGTAACATACTGAGAGAAGTAAGTAATATCTTAGTAGAACTAGGAATACAAGTAACAGTAAGACAGTTGTATTATCAACTTGTATCTAAACAAGTAATAGAGAATACAATTAATTCTTATAAGAACTTTGATAGGATACTTACTAAAGCAAGAAAAGAACAATTAATAGATGATAGCAATATAGTAGATACTAGTAAGCCAATACTAATTCCTAGTACATGGATCAATATTAATGAATTCTTACAAGATGTTTCTAATGCATATAGAAAGTCTGTATGGAATACACAAGACAATCATATAGAGATATGGTTAGAGAAGGATGCATTAAGAAGTGTATTCCAACCAATAACAGATAAGTATGATGTTGCTTTGGTAATAGGAAAAGGTTATCAGAGTTATACCAATCTAAAAGAGACAAGTCACAGAATACAAGAGAATAAGGAACTTAACATATGTTACTTTGGTGACTTTGATCCTACTGGATTGGATATTGAAAGGAATATATCTAGCACACTAATTGAGCTAAATACAAAGCACAACATAAGAAGAATAGCACTAACTAAAGAACAGATAGAGAAATACGATATACCACCACTGCCAACAAAGGTAAGTGATACAAGAACAGCAAAACATAAAGAACTACATGGAGACATAGCAGTAGAGTTAGATGCTCTTGATCCTAGAATACTTACTAAGCTGATAGAAGATACGATCATTAGTTTTCTTGATATCAATAAGTACAACACAACTAAGCAACAAGAAAAGAAAGAACAAGAAACAATAAAGAAACTGATAGGAGATACAAATGGATTTACAGATAAGCAATAGTGAAAGTAAGTCGTCAATAGAAGTAAGAAAGCTTACCAAAGGTGAGTGGGGATGGACTATAAACTTGTACTACAACAGAGAGAAGGAAACATATACAAAGGTTGTAGAAGAGATACAAGCTATTAATGATACATTAAAAGCTAAATTCAAAACTGGTGATAATGGTGATAATAGAGACTTATGATGACTTGAAGAAGTATGTACAGATGTATGTTGATGCTAATGCTGAGCTTGTAGTTATAGAGTCAGAAGGAGGGTTGGGTAAGTCTGTGTTGGTTGAAGATACAATGACAAGCAATAACAAGCCATACTTGTTATTAAACTCTCACTTGACACCCCTGATGCTTTATCTTATGGTGTACAAGTATAGACATATTCCACATATCATACTAGATGATATAGAAACATTGCTACAGAATAAGCAGAATGTAAGCCTTATCAAACAGCTAACAGAGACAAGCAGAGATGGAATTAAGAAGATAGGATGGTACAGCACAACAGAGAAGCTGGGAGATGTACCAACACACTTTGAAACAGAATCAAAGGTTTTGATTCTTGCTAATGACATTAAGTTTGTAGACAAGAAGGTTGGCAGAGCTGTACTAAGCAGAGGATTTATGATACATTTCAAACCTAGCAATAAGGAATTGCTTGATAAGATAAGAGAATTCTGTACAGATATGGATATTGTACAATTCCTGGAAGAGAATTGTAAGCATTCAGATAGCTTTTCGCTAAGAAGTGCAGTGAAAGGAATGAGTCTTAAGAAACAGTTTCCACAGGAGTGGAAACATGAGCTAGCTAAGGATTTAGAGATAAATCCTGAGTTGATAAAGGTTAGTATGCTTATGGAGACTTATCCTGATGATAAGTCTCGAGTTGAGAACTATGACAAGAGCAGAAGGACATTCTACAGACATAAGAAAAAGCTAGTGTCGTAGTGTAGTTAATTCTTGGATATATACACAAAGCTAAAGCTTTGTGATTAACCTTTTGTGAAAAGGTTAACACTATGACACTTACTTTTAAAGGCGAATTAATGAAAAAGTTTAGTAGGTAATGAAAGTTAAGAAAGTAGGTAATAATTAAGGAATTAAGTTAGTAGAGTAAGTAGATAAAGTAGATAAAGTAGAGTAAGTAGAGTAAGTAGATAGTAGTTTCAACAAGTGTATTTTAGCTAAAAAAGCGTTTAAAGCCTTTTAACCTAAGCCTAAAACACCTGTATGTTAAATTGCCACTTAGATACCTTTCTTTATTAATTCTTCAGCATCTTTCCTTATATGGTTAGTCATCCATGCCTCATCAACCTGCATTCCATAACTCAAAAATACTCTGCAAACACTACCTGCATTATCTACTAAATCAGGATTTATTTTAACAATTTCAACATACCTTTCAGCATGCGAAACATTTGGATTCTTCATTTTTTCATGAATGTGTTTGTCTCCTTCCTTATCTACTTTACCTACACTCTCTACTAAATGTGGATATTTAACCTTAAGATAACTTACCAAATCTTCCTTACCAACTTTGTATTGAATCACACCTTCAACCTCCCTCTTCTTAAATATTGGCAGTCTAGTCCAGGTCCTTCCAACTGTAATACTTAAACCTCTAGCTTTCTTAGTATAAGCGTCAAAGTCTCTAGGATACTCCCCTCTGTCTGGGCATTCTCCATAAAGTAATTCAGCAACAACCTTAGTAATAGTTTTGAATTCAATCCAAGCTGTAAGGTCTTGCTTAAGTAATTCTTTAAAGGCTAGGTAATCCCAATCAGTTTCTAAATCTTTAAGTATGTTCTGTTCAAATGCTTCCTTACAATATGCTAAAACCTCTTTGTACAAATCTAAATCAATCATCTTAGCCAGTACAAGATTAGCTTCTACAACTTCAAGGTTTCTAGCAGCTAATTCCTTGCATTCAAGTTTGTTGTAGGCTTCCTGGATTTCTTTCCAATTCTGTAAGGTACATATGTGCATGTCATCTCTCCATTTAGCCCATCTATCATCATCTGGCTGAATCTTCTTTTTAGTTATTTCTGTTGCAATCTTTAAGGTTGTAATCTTGAAACATCTGCTCTCAGTAACTTCATCCAGGCCATTAATGTTATTGATTAAGGCATGACTATAAACATCAAATGCAGTTGGTGTAAAACTTCGTCCTTCAGACCTAATCGCTCTTTGGTTTTTCTTGTAACCAACTCTGATAGTCCTGTCAACATCACCTTTATTCTCTTCATTAACCTTGTCATAATCATCAACTAATAATGTGCCCCCTGTAGACTCAACAACTCTATACAAACTTGCACCACTGATATTGCTTGAGCTTACTGGATTGAAACTTAGTAAACTGTAAATATCATACTGTTTAGTTTTTCCACTTCCAGATTCACCATTCAAAAAGGTTCTTCCTTTGGCTTCAAATATTTGGCACAGATAGCTGTTCATGATATCTAAGGAAATGTACTTATGAGTTGCTTCATCAACATAGAATAGAAATTCCTTATTTATTTCTAATGCTTTGTTATACATATCTTTCAAAGTAATAAACTTTAACTTCTTATCGTACAGAAATTTCTTAATGCTCTTATTAGACCAAACTCTATTTGCTAGTGCATCAATTGCAAATGGATATTTATAATTTAATCCAAAGTCTTCCTTAATCTCATTCTTCCTATCATAGTCAACATAAAAATTCTTATCTGATGTAATTACAACTTGCCTTTCTTTGCCTTCTATCTCAATCACACTTCCAAAATAGAATGCATCCCTATGAATTCCTACACCTATTTTATTTCTAGGCTTCTTGTCTTTATTGAGTGCATCAATAAGCTTAATATCACGCATGTTCAATCCATCATTGTTGCCACTTAATGCCTTAGCTAAATCAAATCCTTCAGGTATATCTTGAAAATTATCTTTAATCATTGTAACCACCTCTTTGTGCCTTGTAGGGTAGGGTAAACGCTAAAGAACCTACTAGAGTAGAGTTTCCTAGTTTTATTTGAGTAGAAACTAACTTGTTGTATCCTTGTTTCTGTTCTATATTACTTAGAATCTCAAGTATATCATAATCCTGTAATCTATTGGTTAGTCGTTGCTTCTCCATTAGGTCAATTGCTTCATTAGTTAATCCACTAATCAATTGTTTTATGTAATTCCTAAGTACAACTAAGGCCTTATTACTTAGTTGAATTCTTGAATTATCTCTTTCTGCAATTACAGATTTCATAATTCTATTAATTGCTAATTCTAAATATCTATCGTTTGAAATTACTTTTCTTGTCATTTCTATATTTTAGCCAACATAACAAAGAAATCAAGCAAACATTTTTAAATGCAAATGCTTAACTTATTCTTGGTTTGTTTTGGTTTTTAACCTCCTATCAGTTATATCTTAGCACCAGAAGTCTTCCAACTTCTGGATTAATCTTTTTAATCAACTCTTTTTAACCTCGTCTGTAATATCAATTAATTCGCCCTCTTCTTCAGAATCATCTTTTGAAATAATTCCATATTGAGAACCAAATCTCTTATCTATCTGTGCATCCACTGACGCTAATTCCTTCTCAGCTCTCTCTAATTCTTTCTTCTTCCTCTCTTTCTCTTCTAGCAACTCCTTTTGCTTCACGCTAATGCGTTGCTGTTCAACATTTCGGCTTCTAGAATCAACATTTCGTTTACAGGGAATACAAAATAGATCATCTGCGTAAATCTCTGGTTTTCCTCTCCATAATCTAACTCTTTGAGGAATAATTTTATTACAATGTCCTATGCATGGGCCTTTTGCTTGAATGAATATAGGATGGTCTAGTCTCCTAACAAAGTCTAAATCTCCATGCATATCAGAAGGTATATTTTTATTCAATCTAAAATCTGAATTAAGTTTATTCATTCTTTGTTCTTTGGAAGACATATGAATCTTATTTTGTTCTTTAACTTTAGCATCAAAGTCTTCTTTCTTAGTTACAAGTTCCTTTAACTTCCCCAATAATGCAGTTGCCATTAATCCACCTCAAGCAAACTAAGTTCCTTTTCAATCTTTAGTTTCTGCTCTTGTAATGCCTTTCTTTGTTCTAATTGTTTCTTTTTAGTTTCTTCTTTTCTAACTTCTCTCTCTACACAATTCTTACAGAATCTTAGAGAATTATCAATAAGTGGTTTAGTATAACTTGATGTGAACTTAAATACAGCCTCAGCAATAGGCTTAGTTATCTTAGTGTTGTCATGTTCACACAAAGTAATTACATTCCCATAGCCATCAAATAATAATTCTGTTTTTAATAAATGCATTTCTTCATTATTCATCTTTTCTCCCCCTTACAATACTTCCCTTATACCTTTCACTACAGGCTTCACACACCAATAGAAACATCCCTTTGGTGGAAATTCTAAACTCCTTGTCTAGTGGAGTTGCACAAAAATAGCAGTTTCTTCTTGATTTCTTAGGAATGTATTGTTTATTCATAGGTCCAGTGGTGAGGACTCATCCAGCTTGAAAGCTTTCATGTTTAGTGAGTCCTCTTGGATTCCAGCTTTTGGATTATGATGATATGTCCTCAGGCAAAAGCATGTTTTCTCTGATCTGTTTTTGAATAAGTTGTTTCCAATCTTCCTCAATGTTTTTAGAATGCTTTAAGTTGAAAGCTTCTTGAATATTGTTAACTCTTGTAAATCTCTTCCCATCTTGAAACCATGATATTTTATCTATTTGAAAAGTTTCAAAGATAGGCACATTCTTCTGTTCTGATATTAATTCATACATTTTTATCACTCCTTGTTCAATTGATATAACCAGGCCTATCACCATCGGTAATAGAGCTTTCTGGTGCAAGTTTAGGAGGATAACCAAAATCTGAATGATTATAATTTTTGATATGTTGTGACAGCGATAGTAAAAGCTCACTATTGGCTTTACATAACTGTTTTATGATTGCTAATTCTTCCAGAATATGCTTACAGTTTTTGTCCATTTAATACTGCTCCTTCTTCGTAAACTACTTGCTCAACTTCTAAAATGTAAGCTGTTGGAATTCTAGATGATGTTGCTAACTTTTCAGTTGCAGATCCACATTTAACACAGCAAACATCAGAATCTTCAACATTACTTAAGAATTGAATTTTACATTGTTTGTTTAGACATAAATAACGCCAATTACTGCCCATAATGAAATTAGAGTCTGCGTATATGGTCTTGTTATTAATGTAAGAAGTGCTTGGTTTACGACCTTCTTCCTTCTGTAAAGGAGTAAGCCACAATATCTTCGTGTTCAGAATTTTATCTTGTATAACTGCATTGATCATTTCTAATTAATGAATTTATGATATGTTACTTGTTAATAAAGATATGTATATTCTAATAAATGATAGGTTTAATACTTAATTATATTAGATTATACGTATAAATGAATAAGTTTAAATACTTTAAAGCATTACCAATTATATGGATATAGAACCAAAGAAACCAAAGGTTAGGATTCAACAAACACCTACAGGAACTTATTACATAAGTTTACCTAAAAGATTGGTTGAAGAAGAAGTTAAATGGAAGCTAGGAACTACACTGGAGTTTACAACGCTAAGCGGAAGTGTGATTGCAATCAATAAATCAGAAGGAAAGAAGAAACAAAGAACTGATGTTAATCTGTAACCACATGTCCTTTACGCTTGTAAAGAATTACGCAGTCTAATGCCATATTATTAAGCTAAAAACGAACGATCTCACTTAGGGTGTGCAAGTACACAGGGGAACTGAGATCGTTTGAATTTAAGAGCTGGGGAATGAAAACATGACATGTTTTCTACAAATGCGTAGCTAGGATGAAGTATAAGCACATGTATCTGATAGGTTTCAATTCTATGCTAAGAAATGCCCTGTAAATGGGCAGATAAATGAGCTATCTATTGTTGGGTGTGTACATGTATGGTTGAGATGAGATAGGTTGTTTATCTTGCAATAATAGCCTATATCTTGAGCTTAGAATTGAAATCTATAAAGCACATGCTTTAGAGATTGAGAATGTTAATGAACAAATGCGTAAGGGGGATGTACCTGGTGCTTTAAGACAAGTATGAAATCTCATTAATATATTTTGTCGTCTATAACTTACTATGAATGTAAGTGTACTTAACATGATTTAGTTATTTCGGCTTGGGCGCCTTTGTTTCTTAATATTTTATCTAAATAAGGATTGAGTATATTTTTATAACACCTATAATTTATTAAATGATTAAAAGTATTAATATAATATGCAAATTGGTATATTGGGTTCTGGAGTTGTTGGCCAACAATTAGGAATTGGATTTACAAAAATTGGCCATGAAGTAAAAATAGGAACTAGAGATATTTCTAAATTAAATGATTGGTTGAAAATTGTTAAAGAAAAAGGAAGTGTTGGGAGTTTTGAAGAATCCGCGAAATTTGGGGAAGTAATTATACTAGGTACTTTGTGGGAAGGAACAGAAAATGCTATTGAATTAGCAGGTATAGAAAACTTTACAAACAAAGTTGTTATTGATGTGACCAATCCTTTAGATTTTAGTCAAGGAGTTCCTCCAAGATTTGTGGCTAGTGTTGGAAATTCTGGCGGAGAAATAATTCAGAGAATGCTAGCTGACTCAAAAGTTGTAAAGGCATTTAATTTTGTTAGTGCATATATTATGTGTAATCCAAAAAGAGATGAAGGTATGCCTACTTTTTTTGTTGCAGGAAATGATGAAGAAGCAAAGAAATTAGTAATGGAATTTTCTAAAGATTTTGGATGGGAAGAAATTATAGATATGGGTAATATTGAAGAAGCTATTTGGCTTGAAAGTTTATCTATGTTTTGGATTAGCTACGGATTTAAAAATAATAATTGGACGCACGCGTTTAAACTTTTAAAGAAGTAGTTAAAAACCTCTAATTAATACAAAATTATGTTTTTTGTTATTTTTGACATAAAAAATGAAAAAATAAACGAAAGCTTTATAAATTTAATGTACGCTTTTAAAATTCTTCACTAAATGATGATTCAAAATGAATGTCCCTCGATCATATATAAATCCCTTACATTTAACCATATCAAAGTATTCTAACATTGCTAGTAGTATTATTTTTAGCAGTTTAGAAGTGTCTTTGTGGTTAAATGGCCCGGTAGCGCAGCCTGGTTTAGCGCACCTGTCGTGAAGGGTGAACCTTTTAAGCCAGGCATAGAAAGCAGGTGGTCGCGGGTTCAAAAGAAACTTTTGAGAAAAGTGTCATCAAAAGTGTTGGAAGTCCCGTCCGGGCCATATATATCAATAAAATGGAAGAAATAAACATACAAAAACACGTCCTGGTTTCAGAGCATATTAAATTGAGTGATTCTGAAAAAAAAGAACTTACTGAAAAATACAATATTTCTTTGGGTCAACTGCCAAAGATTTTTAAGA
>Ga0209542_10021243_pt1 | contig 10193 bp, 12 predicted proteins | sample RifCSPhighO2_01_FD_184028 | JGI IMG/M metagenome (GOLD analysis project Ga0209542, IMG submission 184028) | Soil microbial communities from Rifle, Colorado - Rifle CSP2_plank highO2_0.1 (SPAdes) (version 2) | ecosystem: Environmental > Terrestrial > Deep subsurface > Rock core/Sediment ...
ATGACTAAAAAAACTCGCTGGATCATCTTCTTGCTTTGCATTGCGGTATTTTTGATTATCGCCCCTTACATCATCTTATACTCCCTGGGGTACCGGGTAGATTTTTCCAACATGCGCCTGGTGGGCACCGGGGGGATTTACGTAAGGGCCACGCCGAATGTTGAAGAAATTATCATTGATGACAAAATAACCAACAAGCCGGGGATCTTTTCCAACGCTGTTTTTGTGCAAAACCTTCTGCCAACTCTGCACAGCGTGCTGATTAAAAAAACAGGCTACCATAGCTACCAAAAAAACCTTTTAGTAAAAGAAAAAGAAGTGACGAAACTGGAGCATGTCATTTTATTTAAGGAAAATATCACATTTGAGGCTCTACCCCCCGCCAGTCAATCCCCTTTTGACCGGCCCGCCCCCGAAGACCGGTATGTGATAAAAAACAATAATTTATATTACTCCAATGCTCCGGAAAATACTGATTTAACCCAGACCCAAAAAAACACGCCCGTGTTGGAAAATATCATTGCCTACAAGATTTCAAATGGCGATATTGTGTGGCTCGGGGTTGACGGATTTTTGTATAATTTTAATGCCAATGGGCAAAGCGTTCAAAAGTTAAGCCTCTTAGCCAAATTAGTTAATAAAAAAAATACATACGAGATTTTTACCGTTGGCACAAATGTATTCCTAAAAGAAAATGCCGCGTTGCTGGCATTTGATAACGTGACAAAATCTTTCCAGGATTTTTACAGCCCGGTTATTGGTATGAAAGAATCCCCCAATAAAGAAAAATTTGTATTTTACAGCGGCAGTGAAATTTTTTACTCTTTCTTGGATGTAGAAAAACCGCAGAAAACTTCTTTATACAAATCTTCTGAAAAAATAGCTTACGTTGAATGGATTAACAACGATTATATTCTTTTCAAGGCGGGCGATAAAATAATCATCTCTGAAATTGATATTGATAACAACCAAACCAATAGTATCACCCTTGCCCCAATTACATCGCCATACGGCAATGAAGTTGACATGAAAACCGCCCAAGTGCTCTTCAACCAACCGGACAAAAAATTATATATTTTAAACGAGGCGGATGTCCTGATTTCAGAGCGGTTGATCCCGTAGCAATAATTCAACATACAAATCATGACAAATTGCTACGATCGTAGCAATTTGTCATGATTTCAATCCAAACAAAAAATCGCACTTTTGTGCGATTTTTTTCGTTATTAACGTTTTGCCCACTGCGGTGCTTTTCTGGCACGCTTTAATCCGAATTTCTTTCGTTCCCTCATTCTTGGATCGCGGGTCAAATACCCGACTTTCCTTAATCTCTTTTTGAAATTATTGTTGAAATCTACCAATACCCTGGCAGTGCCGTGCCTGACTGCTTCAGCCTGGGCATTCCTGCCCCCTCCCCTAACCACCACCATAACTTTAAATTTATCCAGGCACTTCATTTTCCGCATAGACGCGGTGACGGTCTGCTGGTCTGCAAACAACGGGAAGTATTCGCCATAAGGCTTTCCATTTACTAAAAACTGCTTCTCTCCCCTGGTGAAAAGGCGCACCCTGGCAACGGCGGTTTTCCTTCTGCCAACGGCTTCAAAATACCTGTCTGGCTTTGAGGCCAATTCTTTTTCCATATTTTCCGGAAGAATATCCAGGTCGTCGTCAACAACATTTAAAACGGCAACCGGCGGCTTGGCCTCCATTTCTTTTTTTACCGGTTTTTTATCGGCCGTAATTATTTTTTTTGCTTTATCTTTTTCCATACGTTATATTATTTTTCTCCCGCATAGCAGGATCCCGTTAGCGGGAAAACTTTAATCTTTTAATTTGCTTTGCCCGCAATTTGTTTTTGGTAAGCATTCCCAGGACCGCTTTTTTAAATACTTCTGAAGTCCCCTTTTTGGCAATAACTTCTTTCATGGTAGGCTTTTTCAATCCTCCAAGATACAAGCTGTGCCGGTAGTAAATTTTTTGGTCGAATTTATTGCCGGTGAACTTCAATTTATCCACATTTTTAATCGTCACATAGTCTCCAATATCCTTATAAGGCTCAAACCCTACCTTATTCTTCCCGCGCAATAAAACCACCACCTGGGTAGCCAGCCTGCCCAGGACTTTATCTGTCGCATCAATAATATGATTTTCCCTTTTTATAGTCTCCATATTTATTTACCCGGTTAAATAGCCTTTCTGGCTAATTTCGCCGGAGCGAAATTATTTAACTGGGTGAACCAACTCTATAATAACCATTTTTGCCCCATCTGATTTCCGGGCTCCCAGCTTGACAATCCTGGTATATCCTCCCTGCCGTTTTGCAAACGTGGGGGCAATCTCGCTGAATAATTTTTTAACGATAACCGGCGTAATGTCAGAAGCAACTAGCCTGCGATTGGCTATGGAGTTGGTTTTTGCCCTAGTGATAAACTTTTCCGCCACCGACCGCAATTCCTTCGCCTTGGCTTCAGTGGTCTTTATTTTTCCGTGCACAAACAGATTGGTCGCCAGTGCGTTCAAAAGCGCTTTTCTTTGATTCTTGGGCCGCGATAATATTCTGCCTTTATTTCTTTTTCGCATTTTTAGATTTTTTAACCGATTTCTTTTTCTCTTTTGCTTTAACTTTGGATTCTTTCCCGCCCAGAGCCGGTTTTTCTTCTTCTTTCCCTTCAAAAATCAAAGTAAAGTGCTTGATAAGTATTTCACAGGCTTTATAAAAAGCTTCATTCGGGGTAAGCGTTCCGTCGGTCTGGATTTCAAGTGAAAGTTTGTCGAAATCCGTCCTGTCGCCAACTCTCATATTTTCAACGCTGAAATTGACATTTTTAATGGGGGTAAAAATAGCATCCATGGCAATTGCCCCGATTTCCGCTTTTTTATTGCCATGCCGGCGGTCTTTTGGCTCATATCCAATGCCCTTTTCTATGGTTATTTCAATATTAAGTTCGGTCTTTTTATCAGTAATAGTGGCTAGGTGAAGCTCCGGATTGGCAAGTTCAACCTGCGCTGAAAGGTTGAAATCAGCGCCAGTCACTTCCTTTTCGCCTTTTACAGAAAGTTCCACTTTTTGGCTTTCCCCTTCGTGGATTTTAAACCGCAAATTCTTTAAATTCAAAAGGATCATGATGGTGTCCTCCAAAACTCCCGGAATGGTTGAAAATTCATGCGGAGCGCCTTTTATCTTGACTTCCGTGACCGCAACGCCTGCGAGCGAAGACAACAAAACCCTTCGCAAAGAGTTCCCGATTGTCACTCCGTATCCCGGATAGAGGCCTTGTATTTCGAAAATGGCCTTATTCTCTTCTTTTTTCACTACCTTGGCAGGCAATGGTAAGGGAATAATCATATTAACTTATATAAGCAATAAACAATAAACAGAAATAAATTTCATTGTCCATTGCATATTGTTTATTATTAAAATTTTATCGTGAATAAAACTCAAACACTAATGAAATTTCAACCGGCGGATTGACTTCTGCCAGGCTTGGGTATCCCACCGCTTCGGCTTCCCATTTTTCCTTGTTGAATTTAAGCCACTTGGGAGGTTCTGTTTTTTTAAGAGTTGTCGCTAACTCCTTGAATACATCTTTTTTCTTTTTTGATTCTTTAATGGCAATGGTATCACCTTTATCTACCTGAAATGAAGGAATATTCACCGGTTTTCCGTTGATTAAAAAATAGGCGTGATTTACCAATTGTCGGGCATGGCTCCGGGATTTTGCCACTCCCAGCCTGAATACCACATTATCCAGCCTCCTTTCAAGGCGCTTGATAAGCTCATCTGAAACGTTTTCAACCCGTTGCATCTTTTCCAAAGATTCTTTAACATACCGTTTAAACTGGCGTTCCTGCAAGCCGTAGAGTCTTTTTAAGGTTTGCTTTTCCTGCAGGGATTTTTTATATTCAGAAACAGAGCTTCTCCGCTTTTTTCTTTCACCGCCGCCGGCAGCACCACTTGGGCCTTTATCGCCTGGCATTCCCGGAGTATTAGGTTTTTTAAATTCTGCGCTCATTGATATTTTTAAATTTTAAATTTAGATTTTTAAATTTAGACTATACTCTCCTTACTTTCTTTTGCCTGACTCCGTTATGCGGAATAGGCGTGACGTCTTTTATGGAAACGACATTCAATCCTTGGTTCACCAGCGTCCTTACGGCAGATTCCCTGCCGGCGCCAATACCTTTTATAAAAACTTCAATTTTTTCAATGCCGATTTTTTTTGCCGCATTAGCTATTGTTTCCGAAACCCTGGAAGCTGCAAATGATGTTGATTTTTTTGTACCCTTGAATCCAACCGCTCCGGCAGACTTTGAAGACAACACATTGCCCTTGCCATCGGTAAGGGTGATTATTGTATTATTGTAAGAAGAAGACACATAGACCCGGCCTTCTAAAATCCTGACAGTTGACTTAACCTTCACTTCTTTCTTCAACCCCGCCTCGATTTTTTCCGACTCTTTTATGGTCTCTTCTTGATTTGATTCTGTGACGTGTTTTTTTCCCATTTTTTTTCTTTATTTTATGTTGGTGACGCAGCAGGCTTTCTGCCAGAACCCATGGTTTTTCTGACATTGCCCCTCACAGTCCTGGTATTGGTTTTCGTCCTTTGGCCCCTGACTGGCAATTTTTTCGCATGACGCATGCCCCTCCAGGTGCCGATATCCTTCAGTCGCTTAACATTAATCATCACCTGGCGCCGCAAATCCCCTTCAATCTTAAATGATTTTTCAATGTAATCCTTTAAATCATTGATTTCTTGGGGGGTAAGATCTTTAGCTTTTTTATTGGCGTCAATCTTGGTTGCTTCCAGTATTTTGAGCGCTAAAGAATCGCCTACTCCGTAAATGTAGGTGATGGCAACTTGGATTCTTTTATTTTCCGGGATTGTAACTCCCGCAATTCTTGGCATGTTCAATAAATTATTCTAATTATACTAATTGCTCTAATTGGTCTAAATAATAACTAAAATCTAATTTCTAAATTTTGACATTCGGTCATTGGGATTTACTTAGGTCAACTAGAATAATTAGGTTAATTAGGCATTTAAGGCCTTACCCCTGCCTCTGTTTATGCTTTGGATTCTTTTTGCAAATAACATAAATCATCCCCGATCTTTTTACAATCTTGCAGTCATTACAAATCTTTTTAACTGATGGATGAACCTTCATACTAATTTACAATTTGAAATTTGAAATTTGAATTCAATATTTTAATGCTACAATTTTTAAATTTGAAAACGCGTTTCAAACATTTCAAATTGATTTATTGTAAATTGATTTCAAATTGTAAATTTCAAATTTCAAATTATTTTAACCGGTACACTATTCTCCCCTTTTTATCATCGTACGGGCTCATTTCCATAGTCACTTTATCACCGGGCAGGATCTTAATCCTGTTGAGCCTCATTTTCCCCGACAAAAAACCGGTAATCTCTTTTCCATCGTCCAATACTACCTTAAAAAAGGCGTTTGGTAAAGCCTCTATAACCCTCCCCTCTACCTTTATAGGTTCTGACTTAGAATTTTGCTCTTTCTTAGGGTTTTCTGATACTGCCATTGTTGATACGAATATTAACAAATTAAGCTAAAAAGGTCAACCCCGTTAAAGATTTTTAAGAAAAATCTTTAACGGGGTTGGAGAGTGCGGTAAAATATTACTCAAACACCAACTCAACTTTCACTCTATCTTTGGTTTTAGGCGCAGTAGTCACCCAAAAAGGCCAAAAATCAACTTTTGAATCCATTACACTTTCACCATACTCCGTGCCAATTATTTCCTTAATTTCAGTTTCCGATTTTTGGCCTTTTTGGGTGACTACTGCGTCCGTATCTATGCTGTCGTGCACCTTAAAAGAAAATATCAAGTACAGGCTCCCTGTCCCGCCCTTAGTATCTATAATCTCTGAATCATATTTTATATCCAGACTTTTTTCTAATAAATTCTTGCCGTCCGGCAGATTTGAGGTTATTTTATTTTTAATAGCCTGCTCCAAATCATCTTTTTTAAATACCAGGGCAGAAACTTTCACTCTTGCGCTTGCGCTGAAATTTTCCGCATCCGTGCCTTCTTTAACGCTGGACTTGAATTCAATGGCTTCTTTCAAGATTGCCCTTTCCAAAAGCACGTCTTCCTTGGAAACCTTGGTTTTTAATACACTTTCGGCTTCGGCGAATAACCTTTCCGTAAGGCTGGATGTTGCGTTTTCCAAATCTTCCTTGGAAACTTTTTTTATCGTTCCAATTGAGCCACCCGACATTGCGACAGTTGACTCTCCGTAAATGCTCGGATAATACTTGGTACCGGAAAGCTTTGGTACAGAGAACTTGGAAGCGCCTATATTATAGTCATCCCCCGCCTCTTTCGCTTCAACTAAAACACTGACGGACCCGGGCGTCAGCTTGCCTTTTTGATATGATGCCTGGGGAACCACCACTCTTTCCAGCGTCACAAAATATTTTCCCGAATCGGATAAAAAGTGTGTCCCCTTTATTAATGTTAAGGGCGATAACGGATCCACTTTATTATAAATTTTAATAGTGCCTTTTGCCTTGCTGTCGGTCGAAGAGCTCCCCGTTGTCGTGAATTCACCTAAACCGCTTACTTCCTCCTGGAGACGCTTTGCAGGAATAGTTTTTTCAGTAAAGTTAATATTTTCTACTAATACGTCTAGAGTTATCTTTTGTTCTAATGTTGATTGTTCGGTTTTAGGGCTAATGAAAACAGTTGCCTTTGGCAGGGCGGCATATAAATAAAGTGCTAGTAAAGCAATGATGACCACTCCGCCGATTAACACTTCCTTAAAGGGGAACTTACGGCCCTGTTTTCTTGGAACGGCAATGCTTGCTTTTTTACTAGCTGTGATTGGCGCCTTCTGAGCTTTTTTCTTGCTGGTTTTACGAACCGGTTTTTTAGTTACCAAATCCATGGACACCAAAGCATCTTCCACTTTATGGGCCAGTTTGGGGGGTAAAATGTCGTAGATTTTTCGTGGCATAGTTTTATGAATTTCTAATTTTCAATTTCTAATTTCTATTGAATATATAATGAATTAATTTCTAAACATGTTTGAAAATTCACGTTATTGGAAATTTAATATAAATTATGAATTAGAAATTGAAAATTATTCTAGCACTGCTTTAATCCTCCGTACTCCCGAACTTACCGCTTCTTCTTTTATAATCTTAAATGTCCTCAATTCAGAAGTATTGCTTACATGCGGGCCTCCGCAAAATTCCTTACTGAATGCATTGCCCTTTGTGTCTTGTATAAAATACACTAGTACCGTATTACCGTATTTTACACCAAATTCACTTTCCGCGCCAATCTTTTCGGCTTCTTCTTTCGACATTTCCCGCTTTACCACTTGCATCCCCTGCCGGATTTTTTCATTTACAATATCTTCCAGCTTCTTTTTTTCTTCATCTGTGATTTTCCGGCCAAAAGAAAAATCAATACGCAGCCTTTCTGAATTGATATTACTTCCCCTTTGCTTTACCTCTTTCCCAAACAACTCTTGTAATGCCGCCAAAAGCAAATGATGCGCTGTGTGTAATTTTATCGTTTCGGGTTTATCATCCGCCAATCCCCCCTTAAACATCCCTGCGGAGGCAGTTTTTGACAATTCCTGGTGCTGCATCATCTCTTCCTTGAATTTTTCCAGGTCGGTTGTTTTATTACTTTCTTTATCCAATTCAACCGTAAGCTCAATGGGAAATCCATAGGTCGTAAAAAGAACGAATGGACTTTCTCCTTGTTCATATTTTTTCTTGCCAGACTGAAGGGTTTTGTTAAATACTGAAACTTCTTTTTCAATGCTCTGCAATATTAGTCCTTTATTTCGATCTAATGGATAAATATCAGCATAAGTACTCATTACAACTTCTGCTAAATCAGATAATATTATATCTTTAAGTCCCATAGAATTAGAATAATAAACTGCCCTGCGCAAAATGCGCCGCAATACATATCCTCGTCCAGTATTAGAAGGCTCAACCCCATCAGCAATCATGAATACCGAAGCGCGAATATGGTCAGCAATAATTCTTTTTCCCTTTTTGTCATCTGCACCGCTGTGTTCATTTATTTTTGAAAAAAGTGCTTCGAATAAATCAATATCATATACATTTGTATATCCGTTCAAAACAGCCAAAGTTCTTTCGAAACCCATACCAGTATCAACATTTTTCTGTTCTGCCAACACGTAATTGCCGTTGCTGTCTTTAATATACTGCATGAATACATTATTCCAGATTTCCACCCAGTTTTTATCATTTGAGTCAAAAATTTCGGGCGCAGGCACATCATTTGATTTCCAGTAAAAAATTTCTGTATCAGGCCCGCAGGGACCGGTTTCTCCAACAGGACCCCACCAATTATCTTCTTTTGGCAAAAAAGCGATTCTTTTTTTATCAAATCCCAATGATTCCCAAATCTTAGCAGATTCTTCATCTTTGGACGCATTTTCATCACCGACAAAACAAGATACTGCCAGTCTTTCAATGGGAATATTTAACTCCTTTGTTAAAAAATCAAAACTCCACTGGATGGATTCTTTTTTCCAATAATCCCCAAGCGACCAATTCCCCAGCATTTCAAAAAAAGTTAGATGGGTATCGTCACCAACTTCATCAATATCAATAGTCCGAAAACATTTTTGAGAATTAACCAATCTTTTACCTTGCGGATGTTTTTCGCCCAACAGAAAAGGAATCAAAGGTTGCATGCCCGCTGTAATAAATAGTGTTTTTTGATTAGCACCAGTTTCTTCAGGAATCAAAGAAGAGCTAGGTATAACTTTATGCCCGTTTTTCTCAAAAAAATCCAGGAATTTTTGGCGCAGTTCTGCCGATTTCATATAATATATTTTATCATAATTTTAAAAATCCCGATAGTAAAGCTATCGAGGATCCTCGTATAAATTTAATTGTATTAAATTTATCGGGACAAAAAAGCCCCGATAACCTGTGTTTCGGGACCTGATATTTAGCGCTTGATAGCAAACGCTAAAGTTTGCCATTTTTGCAATAGCCATTTCGGCTTGTCTTCGTTTTTTGTTTCCCAAAGACAGCCTCATATGACCATGCCTTTATCTTTTCATGCCACCAAGCGGGTTTTCCCTTGGGGGGCGAAACATCCTTTTCTGGCGCCATTGGGACTAGCACCGGAAATTCTTCAACCGCCTCGTCTTGGATTAGCGAAGACGGAGTCCATAGCGACTCTTTGATTGCCTCCTGGACCGGCGCAGTGGCCAGCTCTTCGGCGGACTCAACGTTATCCGGCTTTTTGAGTCGACCGGACGCCGTCACCGCCAGGGCGATGAGGAAAAGGCCCGTAATGGCCAAAATGACATAGAGAGTGTCCATGAGAATCTCCTAGGGTTAAAAGGTGCAAATTTGCCAATTGCGATGTGCAAAAGGCAAAAAACGCTCTATTCTTTAATCATACACCCATTAAGTATTATTGTCAATAGGTAGTCGCACAATAAAAAATCCCGTGAAGTTGTTCTCAAGGGATGCTCGCTAAACGAGCTTCACAATTGACCGCTTAGCTCGAAGTTTCTTTTCTTCACTTCCCTGGACATTATGGAAAGTGCCTCATCCATACTGTGTCCCCTTTTTACCAATTCAAATAAAAGGGGGTTTGTGATGATGACTACCCCACGCTCATCCATTTCGAGCACGATTACTATCGGAAATTGCAAGGGTTCCTTTTTGAGTGCCTGTTCTATTGGAAGAAGCGAAAGAGGTATTTTCTGTCGTGTCAGAATGGCACAAGAAAATACAACAAACATGATTATCCCCCCAATACTCATTAAAACATACCAAAACGTACGGTCAAATTCAAGAGATCCAAGAAACTCGAAAAATCCCATAGTTTTCCCCTTTGTGAAAGAGCGAAACGCCTAGGTATATCTGTCTGCCACCACCGAGGCGGCAAACGAAAACGGTTTTATCCGTGGTTCAAATCCATTGGCTTTGATAAGCCCAGTCACTTCTTTTACCATTTCTTTAGTTTTACCCTGCTCCCCCACATCAGCATGGATGTAAGCAAATTGATAGTTGAATGTCGGCGTCGCTTTTCCAAATTCCCTTTCCAGCGTTTCCCTTAGGCTGAGTGCCAATTCGCACGACAAATACACTTCCTGCAAAATTCTTTGTTTCCAGTTGATGTGCATGAAACGTTTTAAATA
>Ga0209542_10021244_pt1 | contig 10192 bp, 8 predicted proteins | sample RifCSPhighO2_01_FD_184028 | JGI IMG/M metagenome (GOLD analysis project Ga0209542, IMG submission 184028) | Soil microbial communities from Rifle, Colorado - Rifle CSP2_plank highO2_0.1 (SPAdes) (version 2) | ecosystem: Environmental > Terrestrial > Deep subsurface > Rock core/Sediment ...
GTTACAATTCCAGTAGGCGAAACATATTATTTCGAACTTCGCGGCACGGTCGTTGGAAAAAATAGGGATGCGTTTTTAACCATTGGCGCAGGGGAGCTTTCCTCGGTAACACTGGAATAATATATGGTGCAAAAACAATACGAATTTGTTGCTATTGGCGATACCGTTACTGATGCGTTCATTCGCATTAAAGATGCGTCTGTGCATTGCTCGGTAGACAAAGAAAAATGTGAAATCTGTTTTCGTTTTGCGGACAAAGTGCCGTATGAGGATGTGTTTATTGTTCCCGCGGTGGGGAATAGCGCTAATGCAGCGGTTGCCGCCTCGCGCCTTGGTCTTGCCGCGGGTCTTGTTTCCAATGTGGGGGGTGATTATTTTGGCAAAGAATGCATGGACGCGCTCGCGGCAGAAAAAGTTGGCGCCGAATTTATATCAGTGCATCGCGGGCACAAAACAAATTATCACTATGTGCTGTGGTATGAAGATGATCGCACAATTTTAATTAAGCATGAGGCATATCCATATGTACTGCCAAGTTTCGACTCTCCAAAATGGGTCTATTTGTCTTCTCTGGGCGGGAATTCATCCGAATTTCATGAGACAATCAGTACTTATCTGGAGAACCATCTGGAAATTAAAGTTGCGTTTCAGCCGGGTACATTTCAGATGAAAATGGGCATCAACACGCTCAAAAAAATATACGAACGAGCGGAGGTGTTTATTTGCAATAAAGAAGAATATCAACGAGTTCTCAAATTACCCAATGAACATGATGTAAAATCGCTCATGGCGGCTATGCGAGAACAGGGACCTAAGATCACCATACTCACCGATGGCCCAAAGGGCGCGTATGCTTCTGATGGATCGTCTACCTACTTTATGCCGTCATATCCCGATTCCAAACCGCCGTACGAGCGTACGGGAGCCGGAGACGCGTTTTCCTCCACATTTGTGGCGTTTCTTGCTCTGGGAATGAGTGTGGAAGACGCGTTACTGCGCGCGCCTATTAACTCCATGTCGGTAGTGCAATATGTGGGCGCGCGGGAAGGATTGTTGACACGCGAGAAATTGGAGGAGTTTTTGAAAAACGCGCCCGCGGGTTATAAACCGCAAAAGATTTGAATATTGTCTATGAGAAACAAACTGTACATTTTACCTTTTGACCACCGCGGGTCGTTTATTAAAATGTTCGGGTTCGATACTTCTCATTTGGATAATGCGGCAGTCGGTGTTCTTTCCGATTATAAGCATATTATATATGAAGGTTTTCTTGCGGCATTGGAACAGGGAGCGCCATCACATGCGGCCGCTATTTTGGTGGATGAACAATTTGGCGCGCGCATTCAAAATGAAGCAAAAGAGCGAGGTGTTACTCGCATTCTTACGGTAGAAAAATCTGGACAAGATGAGTTTGATTTTGAGTATGGCGCTGATTTTGGAAGTCATATTGATATGTTTTCACCGGATTATATAAAAGCTCTCGTGAGATACAATCCGGAGAGCAATGTCGAAACAAATAGAAAGCAAATAGAAAAGCTTCTTATTTTGAATGCGTTTTGCCACGAGAAAAATTATAAATTCCTTTTTGAGTTACTAGTGCCAGCAACTTCCGAACAACTCGCGTCATGCAATGGGAGTGAAGAATTGTACGAAAAAACAATGCGTGGGGGGCTTATGAAGCGTGCCATGGAGGAGTTGCGAATGGGTGGCGTGGAGCCGGATGTGTGGAAACTGGAAGGATTAGAATCGTCAGAAGATATGCGGTCTGTTGCCCAAGTGGCGCAAATCAATGGAAGGGAACATGTGGGTATTGTGGTGTTGGGAAGGGGGGAAAGTGACGCAAAAGTGCGCGCGTGGTTGGGGGCGGCCGCGCGGGTGGACGGCGTTATTGGTTTTGCTGTGGGGCGTACTGTTTTTAAGGAACCACTCCTTCGTTACCACAAAAAACAGGCAACACGCGACCAAACCGCTCGTGCCATTGCGGACAATTACAAACAGTATGTGGACTTGTTTGAAGCGGCGGCAGGTGACATATAGTGACTAGCCGAGCTCTACACATTCCGGTGCAACCGGAATTGTGGACCTGCCTACCGGCAGGCAGGTAGCTCGGCTTGGTACTACGCAAGAAAATACCAAACCGAGCTTCGCACACAAGCATAGCGAAGTGTGAGTAGCTCGGTTTGGCACATCCCGACATTGTTTCATTCAGTGCCGAGCTAAGCTATCCACACTTCCGGTTGCACCGGAATGTGTAGAGCTCGGCTAGTCACTTTCAGACTCTACCACTTCCCAGAGTTAGTTTTCTATGCTATCCTTGGATATATGTTAGAACTTGCGGTAAAAACACGCCATGATCTTGGCAAGAAGGCTAAACACGTGCGGAACAAAGGTGGTATTCCGGCTGTTTTGTATGGCTATGGAATAGAAGCAAAGCCGGTGGAGGTTGATTCGCGCATGTTTGAGAAGGTATGGAAAGAAACAGGTGAGACATCTTTGGTGTCGCTTTTATTGGAAGATGGATCGCGAAAAACCGTTCTCATTCATGATGTTTCAGAAGATGTGTTGCGGGGGAACCCTATACACGTTGATTTTTATGCGGTGCGCATGGATCGTGAATTGGAAGCTGATATTCCGCTTGTATTCGTTGGGGAGGCGGAAGCGGTTACATCTTTAGGTGGCGTTTTGGTGAAAGTTATTCATGAATTGCCTATTCGGGCGTTGCCGAAAGATCTTCCTCATGAAATTGAAGTTGATATATCGTCGTTGCGCACGTTTGAAAATCAAATTTTTGTAAAAGATATTTCATTACCGGGGGGAGTGGAATTGCGCATGGAACCCGATCAAGTGATAGTGTTGGTAGAGGCGCCGCGCAGTGAGGAAGAGCTTGCCGCAATGGAACAGCCGGCAGAAGTTTCTTTGGAAAACATTGAATTGGCGGGAAAGAAGGAGAAAGAAGAGAAGACAGAATCTGAAGAGTCAGTAACTTCGGAAAATAAGGAGAAAAAGGAGTAGTTGCGCCGATCTTTCTGATTTATGTGAATCTTATGTCATAAATCGTATATCTTGTTGTCAATCCATAAAAAAAATACCATATTTCTTTTGCTTGCCATTGCTCTGGCGGGTAGTTTTGTCGCGTATGCCCAGGAAGCAAGTGACGCCGTGGAGACGCGCCGCACGCAGTTGCAATCGGAGCTTACTGGTCTTGAACAGCAAATTACGGGGTTTAATCTGCTTATAAATAAAAAACAAGGTGAAGCGGCTTCCATAGAACGCGATATTGATATTATTGATGCTGAAATTGATCGTTCCAAGCTTGAAATTAGGCGAAGAAATCTTGCTGTTGCGGAGCTTGCTTCTTCTATTGATCAAAAATCTCTTTCTATTAGAGAAATGTCCAGTATCATTGATCGTGAACGCGCGTCTTTGGCGGAAACCATGCGCAAGTTGCACGAATATGACAATGTGTCATTGATTGAGTTGTTGCTGGGATATGATGATTTATCTGATTTTTTTGTGGAAGTGGATACGATAGACTCGTTGCAGTTTGCCATTCAGGCTTCGTTTGGTAATCTGCGCGCTGATATTGTGCGTACCGCGGACGCGCGGGAAAATTTGCAAGGGGAGAAACAGGAGCAAACGGAACTTCGCGCTTTGCAAGAAATTGAAAAGCGGCAACAAGAATCAAAGGAAGCCGAGAAGCAAAGACTTCTCAAAGTTACGCGCGGAGAAGAGGCAAATTATCGCCAGCATGCCGATGCCAGAAAATCGCGCGCGGCGGCTATTCGAAGCGAGTTATTTTTACTGCAAGGATCCCCCGCAATTCCGTTTGAAGAAGCGTTGCGGCATGCTGAATTTGCTTCCACACAAACGGGTGTGCGCGCCGCGTTTATTTTAGGCATTATCGCGCAGGAATCGGAGCTGGGACGGAATATCGGCCAATGTAATCTCTCGGACGATCCGCCCAAGTACAAATGGCAGAGCGTAATGAAGCCAAGCCGCGATCACGCGCCGTATCTTCAAGTAACACAGGAATTAGGACTTGATCCCAATGCTATGCCCGTATCATGTCCTATGCGCGACTCAAGTGGTAGTCAGGTGGGGTGGGGGGGTGCGATGGGGCCTGCGCAGTTCATTCCTTCCACATGGGTCTTGTATAAGGATGCCGTATCACGGATTACCGGAAATAACCCCGCAAACCCTTGGACGCCACGCGACGCGTTTACTGCTTCTGGTTTATTGCTTCGCGATAATGGCGCTGTGGGCGGGAGAAGCGCGGAGCTTAAAGCCGCCGCAAAATATTTTGCTGGTGGAAACTGGGATTCCTATCTCGGCCGCTCGTACGCAAATCAAGTGCTCGCGAAAGTGGACAAATACCAAGAACAAGTTACTTTTTTGAAGAGTCTTGCCCAGCAGTAAGGTATTTTCTATGTTGCTTGCGGTAGTAGGAGATCGCAAACCAGTGCGATTCATTGCGTATTTGTTGTAACAGATATAGGAGAGAAGTGGGCATCTCTTGTAATTTGAAGGGGATTTTTCGATCCGGCGTGTAAAGTTCCTCTTCTCTCTTTGCTATAGAAATAATACTTGGCGTCCCGGGCGCCAATTGACTTGTTGATACTGCGTTTAGCGCGGCATTGAGTTGGCCGCGGCCGCCGTCGATGAGCATCACATCTGGTAAAGGCCAGTCATTGTGTTTAAGCCGCCGGGTAAGAACCTCACACATCATTGCAGTGTCGTTTATGCCTTTCACACTTTGAATGCGAAATTTTCGGTACGCGTTTTTGTCAGCGACGCCATCAGTAAAGACAATCATAGATCCTACTGCGTATGTTCCCTGTATGTTTGATATATCGTACCCCTCTATTCGTTTTGGATATGCGGGGAGTTTAAGTAATAACCGAAGTTCATGAAGCCCTTTTTGATTTTCCACTATGTATTCTTTTTTTAACGGGGAGTGATGCTCAAAAATGCGTTCGATAGCATACGCATAATTACGCAGGCGCGCGGCAGTTTCAAATTCTTGGCGTTTACTCGCATGGTTCATATCTGCGTGAAGACAACGAAGAAGCTGTTTTTGTTTTCCTTGTAGCATATTTTTTAGGAAGCGGATGTTTTTTACGTAGGTTGTTTGCTCATCTTGTGTGGCGTTATAATTTTTTTGACAGCATATTTTTATACAGAGCCCCAGCTCGCCGCGTTGGCATACGCGGGCGTGGTTTGTTTTACATGTGCAATAGGGAAATGTTTTTCGCAAGGAGCGCAGTAATTTTTTAACTAAAGCACTTTCTGTGAACGGCCCGATGTATTCGGCCTTTTTTTCTTGTGTTTCAAGTTTCAGGTTTCGTGTTCCATGAGAAATAGGTTGGTGCGTAAAAAATATGCGTTCAAATCGTTCTTTGGTAAACCCCACAAACAGATATTGCTTGTCATCGCGCATTACAATGTTGTAGGGTGGAACATGTTTTTTAATAAGGGATGCTTCCAAAAGAAGAGCTCCAATTTCAGTTTCGGTTTTTTGCCAGGTTATGCGTTCTGCCTCGCGGAGCATGCGCCGTTTTGCCGCTTCCAACGGCGCGCTTGCAAGAAAATACGAAGATAATCGAGAACGCAAATTCGCGGCTTTGCCAATGTAGAGAATAGAGTTTTCTCTATCGCGGAAAAAATATACCCCGGGTGTTTGGGGTATGGAATCTCGCATGGACGAAAATGGAACTGACATTCTTTCGTTATACGCCTCAACAGAATACCTTGCAAGAATGCTTGTTTTGTTGTAGTGTTTCTGCAAATACACTGTTTGGAGGCGCGCGATGCAAGAGTACAATAAGCCTTTGACGCGCCCTGCGCGATTCAGGCATTTTTTCCAAGATAGACATGTGCGATCTATTATGATCTTTAACACGCTATTTCTCTACATATGGGGATATCTCTTGTGGGGAACCACGGAGGTTGGCAGTGGGGAATGGTGGCTGGAAGAGTGCGGCCATTTACTATGGTCGGGTTTTCACACATGGATTTTAATTTCCTACCAAAAGCATCATCATGCGGAGGAATTTGCATATTGGCGGGATAAAGAGGAGCGATTGATATGGTTTCGTGTGATTCGACTTTCTGTTTTTTGCTGGGAAGGAATTGAACTTATTCATGATTCAAGTGGGCTTTTTGCGACTTTTGCCCAGCTTAGCAATAGGGACACCATGGTGGATATTATTTTTTCAGGATTGGTGGCGCCCCTGTTTTCCATAAGTTGCCGGAGGTGGAAGGATGGCTTGAATCTTTTTTTTACGGATCCCAATAAAAGACAAATAACCGAACAAAGATTGCGACTTGTGCATGTGATTTTGCGTCAGGTGGCGGAAGAAAATATTGAAAACGAGCCTCAAGCGATGCGTAATTTGCGTGGCTTGATAAAAGAGACATGGCGGGAAAATCATCGCATTCAACCTGTGGTAAAAATGCTCTATGACGTTGCGCGCGGTAGCAGACGCGAACGCCGCCGTCGGCGAGCATACTTACGAAGTCTGCGATTGTAGAAAACCGATTGGATAATGGTTACAAGGCCTACGTTTTATGTATGAACATTACGTGGGCTTTTTTCTTTTTTATAAATGAGTTATCTTTGTCTTATGAAAATAGCAATTCTTGGTTTTGGAAAAGAGGGTAAATCAGCGCTTCGGTTTTTTAAAAGGACACCGCGATATAAAAGCGCCAAGGTGGATATTCTTGACGAGAAGCAAAATAAAACATATCTCGAGCATCTTGCCGCGTATGATTTGATTGTAAAATCACCCGGGGTTGCCTTTAGCTTGCCGGAAGTGGCCAAAGCTTACGCAAGCGGCATACTGTTTACAAGCGCCACCGCGCTTTTTTTTGATCATGCGAAGGGGCTTCTTATTGGTATCACTGGCACCAAAGGAAAAGGGACAACAGCCACATTGCTTTACCGCATGTTGAGGCAATGTAATAAAGACGTGTATCTTGCCGGCAACATCGGTATTCCCATGCTTGATATACTGCCCAAACTTACCAAAGATTCCACAGCGGTTCTTGAGCTTTCCAGTTTTCAGCTTCACCATCTCCTGTTTTCTCCGCGCATTGCGGTGGTGCTTGATATTTTTCCCGATCACTTGGATGCGCATGAGTCATTTGAAGAGTATATCGGAGCAAAGGGAGGAATTGTGGCAAACCAAAAGGAACATGATGTGGTGTTTTATTTTTCGGATAACAAACACGCGTCGGATCTTGCGAACCAAAGTCGCGCCAAACGCATAGGCATTCAACCGGACGCGTTTACGCTTTTTTTGCCGAAGGATCTTCAATTGGTGGGAATGCATAACTTTCGCAATGCCGTAATGGCGGCGTCCGTTGCGCTCTACCTTGGTTGCGATCCTGGCGTTATAAAACAGGTGGCCCGAAAATTTATGGGCAACCCGCTCCGTTTACAAAAAGTGCGTGACGCTGGTGGCATTTTATTTTATAACGATTCAGCATCAACCAACCCCGTCTCAACTGCCGCCGCCGTTCGCGCGTTCCAAACGCCTACCATACTAATTGCGGGTGGGCGTGATAAAGGGTTTCCTTATGACGCGCTCAAAAGCGTGGCGCGTTGGCCGGCGTTCCAACATGCGGTGCTTGTGGGTGAGAACGCCCCGTTGCTTAAAAGGGCATTCATGAACGCGGAGATTACGGAGGTTGATACGTTGGAAAAAGCAGTATACACGGCTTTCAGATACGCGACAAAAAAGCGAAAAAAAGGACAAACGTGGAACATTGTATTTTCCCCGGGTGCGGCAAGTTTTGACCAGTTTAAGAATTATAAAGAACGGGGCAAAAAGTTTAATGAGATAGTCAAACATTTGAAAATATAGTATTATGCGTTCGTACCTTACATCATGAAATATGCTCGATATTAGTTTTATTCGTGATAACCCTGATTTAATCAAGGAAGCCGTCCGGAAAAAGCGGATGGACGTTGATATTGATAAGCTTCTTGGGCTTGATGAAAAACGCCGGGGGCTTGTTAAGGAAACAGATGAATTTCGCGCCCAGCAGAATAGGGCAAGTGAGAAAATTTCTCATATGGCCGGAGAGGGGCGGGAACAAGCCATTGTTAGTGTGCGAGAATTGAAAGAAAAAATTTCTCACAAAGAAGAAGAATTGAAAACAATTGAAGGGGAATACATGCGATTGTTGCTTTTGGTGCCCAATATCCCCGATTTATCGGTTCCCGATGGTAATTCCGATGCAGATAATCAGGAGGTGCGAATGTATGGGGAGAAACCACAGTTTTCATTTGAACCGAAAGATCATATTACCTTATTGGGCGAGCTGAATTTGGCGGATTTTGATAGAGGGGCAAAAGTGTCTGGTTTTCGGGGTTATTTTTTGAAGGGGGATGCGGCAATGCTTTCATTGGCGCTGTGGCAATTTGCGTTTGAGGTGTTACAAAAAAAAGGTTTTACCGTGCATATGGCGCCCTCACTTGTAAGAGGTATTACCTTGGTGGGAACAGGATGGTTGCCCCAAGGGAAAGACGAAGTATATAAAGTGGAAAATGATCTATATCTTTCAGGAACGGCGGAAGTTCCCATGATGGGCATGTTTGAGGATGAAATTTTTGAGACCAAAGATCTTCCCATTACGGTTGCCGGACTTTCTTCGTGTTTTCGGAGTGAGGCGGGTAGTTACGGAAAAGATACCAAAGGGTTGTATCGGGTGCATGAATTTATGAAAGTGGAGCAAGTGGTGTTATGTCAGGCTGATCACGAAGAATCCATCCGGTGGCATGAAGAACTTACGAAAAACGCGGAAGGAATGCTACAAGAGTTGGGTTTGCCTTATCGTGTGGTTGTCAATTGCGGGGCTGATCTTGGATTGGGGCAGGTGAAAAAATATGATATTGAAGCATGGATCCCAAGCCAGCAAAAATACGGAGAAACGCACTCCTCTTCCTACTTTCACGATTTTCAAACGCGGCGACTTAATATTCGTTATCGCGATGCGGATGGGAAGCTTAAGTTTGCTCATTCGCTGAATAACACCATGATTGCCACTCCACGCATTTTGATTTCGCTTTTAGAAAACTATCAGCAAGAAGACGGTTCGGTGGTGGTGCCGGAAGTGTTACGGAAGTGGGTGGGGAAGGAGCGGATCGTGAAATTTAAATCTTGAAACTTGAAGCCTTGTTCACAATATAAAACCTGGGTTGAGGTGGATAGCCGTGCTATTTTGCATAATTTTCGCGCTATCCAAAAACACGTCGGCAAAGATGTTTCTGTAATGGTCATTGTAAAATCAAACGCATACGGCCATGGTTTGGTGGAAATTACATGTGTTATTTCAGCAAATTCCGGATGTTCCACTTCCGGAATTCCGGAAGTGGAACATCCGGAATTTTGGTTTGGTGTGGATAGTATTGACGAAGCTCTTACGCTTAAAAAAGCCGGTAGTACAAATCCCATTCTCATTTTGGGGTATGTCCCGTGTTCTCGTTTAATGGAAGTTATTAAGAATGGTTTTCGATTTTCTCTCTATGATTTAGATGTATTAAAAGAATCTGCTCGCATCGCAAAAAAATTAAAGAAAAAAGCATTTGTACATATAAAAATTGAAACAGGTACGAACAGACAAGGAGTCATCCCTGAAGATATTGCGGCATTCGCGCATACTCTCAAAAAAACAGATCCGTATGTGGTAGTTGAAGGAGCTTATACTCATTTTGCCGACACGGAAAATCAAAAATCTCGCTATTATAAAGAACAGCTCGCTCTGTTTCAAAATGCAATCCATGTTTTTGAAGAGGAGGATTTGCGCCCGAAATATCGCCATGCCGCGGCAAGCGCGGCGACGCTGTTATACCCTGATACGCATGGCAATATGGTGCGCTGGGGGGTTGGTCTATACGGTCTCTATCCTTCAAAAGATGTTCGAAACTCGGTTTCGAACACATTGCGGTTACGCCCCGCGCTTGCCTGGAAAACAAGGATTGCCCAAGTGAAAGTCGTACCAAAAGGTTCCACCGTTGGATACGACCGCGCGTTTGCGGTGTCGCGTCCAATGAAAATTGCAGTAGTGCCGGTTGGGTATTGGGATGGGTATGATCGCTCCCTCTCAAACAAAGGAAGCATGCTTATTCGCGGAAAAAAGTGTCCGGTGGCAGGGAATATTTGTATGAACATGTGTATGGCGGATGTAA
>Ga0209542_10021246_pt1 | contig 10191 bp, 13 predicted proteins | sample RifCSPhighO2_01_FD_184028 | JGI IMG/M metagenome (GOLD analysis project Ga0209542, IMG submission 184028) | Soil microbial communities from Rifle, Colorado - Rifle CSP2_plank highO2_0.1 (SPAdes) (version 2) | ecosystem: Environmental > Terrestrial > Deep subsurface > Rock core/Sediment ...
TTGATGAACTAGAAACACCATCACAAGCATTTATTAGGAAAATGAGAAAATGAAGAATCGAAAAGTTATATCGTTGGGAAATAATTTCGGGATACTACATCAACACCCCAAGAGCGAATCTCTTGGCGACCCCAAAAAGTTTAAAACTTTTTTAGGGCATTAATCTCGTCATAGCTTACAGAAGATCCTTTGAATTTTGTTGCGTAGAGAACGGCTTCCAAAACTTTTGGATCTTTTATTTTCAATAGATTTTTTTTGAAGGCAACGTAAACTAATTCTGTTGAGCGAATGAATCTGAATCCTCTGAAATCTACGAGATTTTTTGCTTCAACTCTTATTCGTATATGGAGGCGAGAAGAAATTAGCTTTTCGAGGTTTTGCGGTTTTTCTGCAAGAATCCGAGTTGTTCTTTCATCAATCGCTATTATATTTTCAATTCCTCTTTCTATTAAAATCGAAGAGAGTGCAAGGCAGGACATTTCTGCATCGCTTACAATTTTTATCCATTTGCCTTTGGCATTTATAGTTTGGTTTGCCAGATGCATTAAATAATTTGTTTTTGATTTTATTTCACTTTCTGTGACGGAGAGAACTTCAGGAAGTTCTATTGTTTTATTATCAATTAAGGCTCTGATTTCTAATGCCCCGAGTTCGAATCGTGGAATTGCAATCGGATGGTCTATGATTTCGTATTTTACTTGTTCAGTAACAAGAAAACGGACATTTGATTTTTTCTTTAGTTCTTCGAGTATGTATAACAATCCATTCATGCTTAAGTTGATGAGAGTTCCTGAGTCGAGGATCAGGGCTTTTATTATTTCGTCAGTTCTTTTAATTTTCTGGAATTGCTGCGGGACTATGATAAAAGTTTTTTCCTGCTGAAATGGGGATGCGAGTTGCGGAGTCATGCGGTTATTTTGTTTTGATTTATAGCAACAGACTTAAGTATTTGACCAGATTGTCTGTTGATATATTCGAGAGATGCTACAAATTGGACGATTATTTGCGTCTCTCGGTATAATTGAAAAGAAAAAGACTCATCCGGCGGCCCATTCCAATCACCAGGGAGCATACTTATACAATTACTAATTTGAGATTTATAAGTTTTTGTGATTTCATTTTGCTTTTTTGTAAGCGAAGATTTTATTTTTTGTATCATTCAAAAAACTCCATTGCCATCTTGGCTCGTTGTTTTACGTCGAGAGTTTGATTTTGTTTTTCGTCTTTTTGATCTTTTTGCCCGATATATTCCGAAAGCGCCCATTGTGAAACTCCGAGAAGTTTTGATGTTCGTTCTAAAGAAAGTCCGTGAGAATAGACTTTTGAGCCTTTGTTAATCGCTGCTTTTCGCAGGACGTCTTGAATATACGGTTTAATATTTATTGAATGAGATTCTAAAGATTTTCTTGCTTGTTGAACATAATTTTGATATGCTTCAAAGTTGTTCTCGTTTATTGCTTTGACTGCCAAGCTTAATATCGCGTTGAACTTTTTTACAAATAGATCCCATTTTTTTATTTTATTAAAATCAGAGCGTTCAATTATTTTGCTGAAGGCGTAGAGGAGAACCGCGATTGTTATGCTCGCCTCATCCTGATAATGACACGAGTCGTGAACTGTTTGGTTTGATAATTCTTTAAGTTGAAGAGAATTTCTTGATTTTAACGCCTGCTGAGCTTGTTCTAAAACCTGCGAGATGTGTAGGCACTCTTTTTTTGGGATTTCCATGTTGAGAAAAATGCGCGAGAGTATATAAATTATTATAAAATTAGTATTTCTTATAAGAATATGCCAAAAGAAAATCAGCCCTTAGCTTATCGAATGCGTCCTTCTAATCTGAATGAGTTTGTTGGACAGGAGCATCTTGTTGGGGAAGGGAAGCCTTTGAGAATTGCGATTAAGCAAAAAAACCTTCCCGGATCGATAATTTTCTGGGGACCGCCAGGATGCGGGAAGACGACACTGGCAAAATTAATTTCCAGATTGACCGAGAGCGAATTTGTTGAGATGAGCGCTGTTTCTGCTGGAAAGGAAGATGTAAAGAAAACAATAAGCAGAGCCAGATTGTTTCACAAAAAAACGATTTTATTTTTGGACGAGATACACAGATTCAATAAAGCACAACAGGATTTTTTGCTTCCCTACGTTGAAGATGGAACTATTTTGCTGATAGGAGCTACAACTGAAAACCCGAGTTTTGAAGTTATATCTGCTTTACTTTCGAGATCAAGAGTTTATGTTTTAAATAGGCTGACAGAAGAAAATTTGATTGAAATAATTAAAAATACTTTGACAAGTGAAAAAGGTTTTTCTAAAAGAGTTTTTGTTAATGAAGAAGATAAAAAATTAATCGCACAATTAGCGAATGGAGATGCTCGTTCTGCTTTGAATATTCTCGAGATTGCAAACTCTTTATCCAGAGAAGGCGGTTTGATAAATAAAGAGATTATTTCTGAAGCTGCACAAAAAAGTTTTTTGCATTATGACAAGGATGGAGAGGAGCATTACAATATTATTTCTGCATTGCATAAATCTATGAGGGATTCTGATGTTGATGCTTCGATTTACTGGACGATGAGAATGATCGAAGGAGGTGAGGACCCTAAATATATAATTAGAAGGATGATTAGATTTGCCTCGGAAGATATTGGCAATGCCGACCCTATGGCTTTGCAAGTTGCGACTGCCGCGAAAGAAGCTGTCGAATTTTTAGGTTACCCAGAATGTGATAATGCTTTAGTTCAGACAGCTATTTATTTGGCTAAGGCGAAAAAATCGAACGCTGTTTATCGAGCTGTTGAAAGTTCCAGAGAAGATATTAGAAGAACAGGAAATTTGCTTGTGCCGTTACATTTGAGAAATGCGCCAACACAATTGATGAAAGACTTAGGTTATGGAAAAGGCTACAAGTACGCACCAAATTCTACGGAAGAAGAAATTAAGAAACAGAAAAGAATGCCGGATGAATTGGATGGGAGGAAATATTATGAAGAGGAAAATGAAAAGATGTGATTTGTTATTTTCTTTTTGGGTTTAATACCCCGACCCTCTGGGTCGATTCCAAAAAGAAAATTAGAGATTGTCGGTCGCGAAGCGAAAAAATTCGCGAAATACCCCGCAGCTCTGCTGCGATTGGGATAGCGAATTTTTAGACAATCTCTTTATTTTTTAAAACCTGTAAGATTTTTAATCACTCTTTCTGAAACTATAACGAGAGACTAAAATATTTCCTCGTTGTTTTTTGTTCTCTCGAATACAAAAATTTTCTAAATTTTTGTGTTTTAAGCAATCTCTTTATTTTAGGGCTTGAGTGACGCGAACTCAACAGCTCATAAAAAAGATAGATATTTATATTTGTTTTCTTTTAATTTAAGATGAAGAAGATTCTAGGTTCCTTAATAATTGTACTTGCTCTGTTGGCGATTTTTATGAGGACTGTTGCTTGGAGGAATGGCTTTGTTGTATTGGAAGAGGAGACTATCGGTATTGGAATTTTCTCTATTGCTTCGCCTTTGATTATCGGACTACTGATTATGGCGGCTGTTTTGTTTTTAGTGATATTGGTTGTTGAACATTCGTGATCAAAGGCACAAAAACAAATCCTGAAAATTCTTTGATCTTGATGTTATCTTTATTTTTTGTTATCTGTAAAATAGAATTTCTATAAGGCGTTACCAGAATTCCATTTTCTTTTAGTTGGGAATAAAGATGTTCTGGAATACTTGGAGCTTCTGCGCTGATGAGGATTCTGTCGAAAGGAGCTTTAGACAGAAGACCGTTGGAACCGTTTTTTGCAAAGACTTCTATATGACCTTTTTGTTTTATGTCCTTCCCAAGATAATTATTTTGAAATCTTGATCGGCGTTGCAAGGTTCTGAGTGATGAAAATGGGGCAGGATAATTCAACTCTTTTAGAATTTGTTTTGATTTTTCTGCCAGAGATTTTATTATTTCTACTCCATAAATTTCCCCCAGCGTTATTTCTTCTAACAATGCGAGAACATAGCCGCATCCCGAACCTATCTCCAATACTTTTTGTTTTGGTTTTAATTTGAGTAGTTTTAGCATGAAAGCAATCGTGTAAGGCTGTGAGATTGTTGCTCCTTTTTCAAGAGGAAGGGCGGTGTCTTCATATGCGAAATGATTTAGATTTTTTGGAAGGAATTTTTCGCGAGGGACTTTTACAAACGCGCAGACTATTTTGTCTGGAAACTTTTCTGATTTTAAAGAAGAGATGAGTTGGGATTTGATCATAAATGATAAAGAATTTAGAAATTATTAAACTTAACCACTTCTCCAAAAGTTTTATTAACTGTTTTTTATTTTAGGTTGCATGACAAAGAGTTATACTGATTTGGACGCGAAGAAGTTCGACGATTTCGTTAAGAAAGGTGTTGCCGTTATTGAATTTTGGGCTGAGTGGTGCGGTCCTTGTAAAATAATGGGTCCTGTTTTTGAAGAGGTTGCTGAAAAGACGAGGGGAAAAACTAAGTTTGGAAAGGTGAATGTTGATAGTAATAACGAGATAGCACAAAAGTTTGGAGTCATGAGTATTCCTACTTTGATTTTCTTTAAAGATGGCGAGCCAGTTGATAGAAGCGTCGGTGTAATTGATGAGTCAAATTTGAAAAAGAGAATTGAGAGAATTAGATAACATAATTATTAAATACAGGTTCACTTTACAAATTAAATGGAGAATAGAATAATCTCTGTAAATACTGTTGTTTGCCATGGTAGGAACGGAAGTGGGGGGGCAGCTTTGCTTCCCGAAAACAGAATTGAAGTTATTATTCATATTTATGATGATGGATTATCAACACCCTTATGCCCTCATTATCAGAAAAAAGAAGGAGACGATAAGCCGAGATGTTATGCAAATAAAAATGATCCCGGAGATTGTTATTTATCTGCTGAACCGAGAGACTAAAACCTTAAATAGCATTTTTCTTTTAGAATGTTAACTCTGTACGTCGCCACATTTTGTGGTTGATTAGGGTTAGTAAATGAATGTGGCCTCGTAGCTCAGCCAGGTCAGAGCACTGGCCTTTTACTGCGGGTTATAACGGTAGAAGAAAGCCAGGTGTCGCGGGTTCAAATCCCGTCGGGGCCATTTTATGGTTATGAGAAAAAGGGTTGCGGCGATAATCATCGAAGATAAGAAGATTCTTTTAGTAAGGGATAATTGGGCAGACTTTTTTAGTCTTCCAGGAGGTTTAGTTGAAGAAGATGAGAATCCAGAAATTGCATTATACAGAGAGTTGGAAGAAGAATTAAAAATTAAAGTGGAAATTTTAAAACTTTATCATTCTTACAATTGCATAAACACAAAATTTAATCTTCTTCAGAATGATATTAATTATTTAGTTTCTTTGATAAGAACTCCAAGAGCTTCATCAGAAATTGCAGAAATGAGATGGTTTAGTAAAGAGAACATTCAATCTGAAAAAGCAAAGATATCTCATATTTTTTTAGACCATTTACGGATAAAACCGTTGATTATAACACCGAGCGAAAGGTTTTATCCGTTAGAGAAAACCGAACCAAATGTATTATAATTATCGGTTTTCTCTATATTTCATAGGTTAATAAAAGAAAAACTTTTGTAGTTTATGAACCGATGCGTGAGAAAGCAGTTATCGATCGTTTCCTGCATTGAACTCAACCAGCAACTTGTTATTAAGAATTGAGTATCTTTTTAATGGGAGGTTTATCGGAACAGAATTAACATAGACTTTTTTGTTGCCTATTGCTTTGATCTCATAACCCGATTCCAGTTTCGATATGAATATATCTTGGGGCGAGGAAACTCCAGGGGTGGAGAGCTCATAAAAGACTTTATCGCCGACTCTTTTAACATTTGTCTTTGCTTTTGCTCTTGGAAGAGAACTCATTTTTTTAATCTGGTCCTCATTTATCGTTATTCGAGGGGCTTGTTTTACTTTTTTATTTTGCGGAAAATTATTTGGACCAAAAATTTTTATTCTGATGCCGTTTGGGAGAGTCTTAATTTCTGTTCTTCCATGTTCTGATTCTGATAAAGATTCTTTAAACTGACTTTTCATTTGCTTATCTAAATTTTTCATTAGTGAATTGAACATTGAGCCAATTAATCTATCTGTTATTCCGAATCCCTCTGCTCCATAAGGATCGGGAGTATTTGAGAAATCATTTTTTCCTAGTAGCCCAAATTCTTCTCTTTCTTTATTTTGGTCTAAGGTTATGTTTCCGCAATGTGGGCAATAGCTAAAGTTTTTGTCTATTTTAGAATTACAACTTCCACACTTTATTTTAGATTTGCCAAACATTATCGGTATATTAGAGTTCTGGAACTTTTAAACCTTACTATGATTTTTAAAAGATGGAAAACGATGAAAAATCGAAAAGTTTAAATAGCAGTATATACTACTTGTGTATACAATGGGTAATTACATGAGAGATATATTTGATGCAAAGATAACTTGTAAAAATTGCAATAGTGAGATGAAGCCGATATTAGCAATTAAGAGTGGATTTAAGTTGAGGGCTGTTCAGTGCGAGAAGTGCGGTGACAAAATAATTCATCCAGGAGATTTAAGCAAAATGGAACAGTATAACTCTCTGAAACGAAAGACTTTTAATGTCAAACTGAGAATGGTTGGGAATAGCCATGCGGTTTCGATACCTAAGGAAGTTATTGATTTCATACAAGGAAGTAATCAGAGAATGAGAAAGCATATGAATGATATGGTCCGATTATGTTTTGAAGATTTTGGTAGGCTTAGTCTGGATTTTTTCGATGTCGAAGTGTTGGACAAACCACACACCTTAGTGCATGGATCAAGGAGGATGAAAGATGGCAAAGAGTGAAGAAGTGAATTTGAAAGTCGTGGAATCACTGCAGGATGATGTCTACAAGGGAGTTGCGAGAATAGATCCGCAGCTTATGAGGAACATGGGCTTGATTAGAGGAGATATTATTTCTATTAAAGGAGGCAGAGAGACGTTGGCGATTGTTGACAGAGCTTATCCCGCAGATGTCGGGGAAAATATTATTAGGATTGATGGTTTGATAAGAAAGAACGCCAAGATTGGAGTTGACGAACGGGTTGTTGTGAAAAAAATAAGCGCAAAGCCTGCGAATAAAGTTATGATTGCTCCTGTTCAGCAAGGTATTATGGTGCAGGCTGATCCGGAAATGTTGAAGAATGGGCTTTTGGGGAGACCAATAGTTAAGGGAGATATTATTTCTTTGGGCGGAGTGCAGAGGAGAAGGGATTTGATGTCGGAAGGCTTTCCTGATATTTTTGGAGATTTGCAGGATTTGTTTGGCAACAACATGGGCTTTCCGGGATTTCAACAGATAAGGTTTAGTGTTATTTCTACAAATCCGAATCAACCTTGCATAATTAATGAAAATACAGAAGTTGTTTTGAACCCCAAAGCTGTTGCTGTTTCAGAAGAAAATGTTTCTGGTATTGCATACGAGGATATTGGAGGATTGGAAGATGAACTTAAAAAGATTAGAGAGATGGTCGAATTGCCTTTGAAACACCCTGAAATTTTTGAGAAGCTCGGTATCGAGCCGCCGAAAGGTGTTTTATTGCACGGACCTCCGGGAACAGGAAAGACTTTGCTCGCGAAAGCTGTAGCGAATGAATCCGAAGCTAATTTTATTTTGTTAAATGGACCTGAAGTAATGAGCAAGTTTTATGGTGAGAGCGAGAAAAAGATAAGGGACATTTTTGAGGACGCGGAAAAGAATGCTCCGACGATAATTTTCTTTGATGAAATTGATGCGATTGCTCCTAAGAGAGAAGATGTTCAGGGAGAAGTTGAGAGAAGAGTTGTTTCACAGTTGTTGAGTATGATGGATGGCTTGAAATCGAGAGGGAAGGTTATTGTTATTGGGGCGACGAATAGAGTTAATTCAGTTGATCCTGCTTTGAGGCGCCCTGGAAGATTCGACAGAGAGATAGAAATATGCGTGCCTAATAAAAAAGGACGATTAGATATTTTGAAGATTCATACAAGGAATATGCCTTTAGGAAAAAATGTTGATTTAGAAAAATTAGCTGGAAAGACTCATGGATTTGTCGGCGCCGATTTATCTGCTTTGACGAAAGAAGCGGCGATGAACGTTTTAAGAAAGATGCTGCCCGTTTTGAAATTAGACGATGAAGAACCGATTCCGCAGGAGGTTTTAGATAAGGCAATTATCAAAGGAAATGATTTCGATGATGCTTTGAAAACTGTTCGGCCGAGTGCGATGAGAGAAGTCTTAGTTGAAACGCCAAATATCGGATGGGATGATATTGGGGGAATGGAAAAGACCAAGCAGGATTTAAAGGAATCTGTTGAGTGGCCAATTAATAACTCGGAGGCATTTGAAAGATTGGGGATTAGAGCGCCAAGAGGAATTTTATTGTACGGCTCGCCAGGAACAGGAAAGACTTTACTTGCCAAGGCTGTTGCTAAAGAGTCAGAAGCGAATTTTATTCATGTTAAGGGACCTTCTTTGTTGAGTATGTGGGTTGGAAAGTCGGAGGAAGGAATCAGAAAAATTTTTGAGAGAGCGAGACAGGTAGCTCCGTGCGTTATCTTCTTTGACGAGATAGATTCTTTAGCAGGGAAGAGAGGACTTGATTATGGCACAAAGGTTACAGAAAGAGTTTTGAATCAGCTGTTGGCGGAGATTGATGGCTTGGAAGGGTTGAAAGATATTACTATCATCGGAGCAACAAACAGGCCAGATATGCTCGATCCTGCTTTGTTACGTCCTGGAAGATTTGACAGAATTATTTTAGCAGATATTCCAGATGAGGAAAGCAGGGAAAAGATATTTGAGGTTCATTTGAAGAACACGCCTTTGGAGAAAGATGTTAAAATTAAGGAACTTGTTAAGATTACAGAAGGTTTCGTCGGCGCCGATATAGAGTCTTTAATCAGGGAAGCGGGATTGAATGCTTTAAGAGAAAACCAAAATGCTATGGTTGTGAGCAGAAAAGATTTTGATGAAGCCCTTAAGAGAGTAAATGCAAGTGTTTCAAGCGAGACTGCGCAGAGATACAAAAAGATTGAGGATTATTATCTAAAGAGAGTGAGGTCTGGTTTGGAGGCAGGACCTGTTTATGCCGGTTAGGAGGAAAAAATGAGCTTTTTCGACGACGATAACGACCCATTCGACAGCATTGTGAGAGAGTTCTTTGGCGGTTCTCCAATTAGGAGAGGAAAAAAGAAACAGCAGTTTATACAAGGGGAGGAAGAAGACAGAAAGATAGATTTTGTTGATGATGAGAAAAAAGTTTATGTTGTTTTTGAACTGCCAGGATTTACAGAAAAGGATGTTTCGGTAAGAGTGCATGAAAGAGAGTTGGAAATTATTGCAAAGAAGAGAGATAGAGAGAGAATGCAAGACTATTTGTCTGAAAAATTAGAAAGAGGAATCGTGATAAAAAAAGAACTTCCTAATTTTGTCAATCCTAAAAAATTTTCTCACACTATGAGAAATGGAATATTGGAGGTTGTGTTTGAGAAAAGATGACACCCAAAAAATTAATTGAATTAGAAGTCGTTGAATCTTTGCAGGAAGATATAGAGAAAGGAGTTGCAAGAGTCTCTTCGAAGATTATGAGAGAAAAGGATTTAGTTTCAGGAGATTTAATTGAAGTTAGAGGCAAAGCTGGAATTGTTGTGAAGGTAATGCGTTCTGTCAGGGATGATGAAGAGAGGGAGATTATTCGTCTTGACGGAACAACAAGATCTAATATCGGGGTTTCTATCGGCGATAGGATTGATATTTTTGAAGTGAAAGTTCAGGAGGCTAAAAAAATTACTCTTTCTCCATTGCAGGAAGTTAGGTTCTCAGATGATCCGACAGAATATTTTCATACAAAACTTTTGCATAAACCATTGAGTGCTAATCATAAGACGGTCATTGACGTTTTTGGCAATCGGCTTGGATATGTTATTTCGAAGACAGAACCGAAAGGATATGTTATTGTTACGCCCGTGACAAAGATTGTTGTTTCTGATGCGGCTTACAAAGGTGATTTGAAAGCAACAGGAATCTCTTATGAAGATATTGGAGGATTGAAGAATGAAATTGAATTGATTAGAGAAATGGTTGAATTGCCCATGAAACATCCAGAGGTTTTTCAGAAACTCGGAGTCGGAGCTCCTAAAGGAGTTTTGCTGACAGGACCTCCTGGAACA
>Ga0209542_10021248_pt1 | contig 10190 bp, 11 predicted proteins | sample RifCSPhighO2_01_FD_184028 | JGI IMG/M metagenome (GOLD analysis project Ga0209542, IMG submission 184028) | Soil microbial communities from Rifle, Colorado - Rifle CSP2_plank highO2_0.1 (SPAdes) (version 2) | ecosystem: Environmental > Terrestrial > Deep subsurface > Rock core/Sediment ...
CTTATTCAAGATCCTGATCTACTTCTTCTCGATGAGCCGACCAATAATCTCGATCGCGAGGGGATCCGGCACCTTACGCAATTTCTCATTGATTACAGAAAAACGTGCATTGTTATTTCGCATGACGCCGCATTTTTGAATGCATTTACCCAAGGCGTTTTATACCTTGATATTTTTAACAGGCGGGTTGAGCAGTATATCGGAAATTATTTTGATCTTTTACGGGAAATTTCCGCTCGCATTGAAAAAGAGAATAGGAAAAATGCCCAGCTTGCGAAAAAGATTCAGGCGAATAAAGAAAAAGCGAATTATTTTTCCCATAAAGGCGGACAGATGCGCCTCGTCGCAAGAAAAATGCGCGATGAAGCCGAAGAGCTTGAAGAAAGCATGGTCGATATCAGAAAAGAGGATAAGACGATTCGCCCGTTTCGGATTCCTTCCCAGCCGGAGCTCATTGGTGAGATTGTGCGGATTTCTTCATTCTCGATTATAAAAAGTTACAAGGTGGTTGAAAAAACGGCTAATATTTCTCTAAAGAAAAATACTCATTTGCTTCTCCGAGGACCAAATGGGATTGGGAAAAGCACGCTCCTCGAAGCACTCGCAAACAGGACGGCGAACGGCGCTTCTATTGCCGCGGGTGTTCGGATCGGGTATTACCGGCAGGATTTTTCAACGCTTGATTTTGAGGATACGGTTCGCGAGTCCCTTTCGGGTGTTATGAGCGTACAAACCGAAGAAAAGCTTCGTGCTGTTGCTGCTGGTTTTTTAATTACCGAGCACCTCATCAATACGAAAATCGGGCATCTCTCGGAAGGGCAAAAGGGGTTAGTGTCATTTGCGCGGCTCGTCCTTGAAGAGCCGGGGCTTTTGATTCTTGATGAGCCGACAAACCATATGAATTTCCGGCATTTGCCGGTTATTGCCTCCGCTCTTACGAAATATGAAGGCGCCATGATTCTCGTGAGTCATGTTCCCGAGTTCGTCCAACAGATTCGCATCGATGAAATTTTAGAATTGGAATAGTCGGAGAGACCCGTTTTTTAAGAGACAATATATGCACCACAATGAATTCCTAAGCAGTTTGACGCATTTTATCGGTTTCCTCCTCTCAATCGCAGGGCTTACGCTTCTCGTTATCTTTGCCGCTCTCTATGGAAGAGCAGGGCATATTATTGGATTTTCAATTTTTGGTTCGGGACTCATACTTTTATATCTTGCAAGTGCCATCTACCACTTCATTTCAAAAACGCATTGGACAAAAGAAGTTTTCCGAAAAATTGACCATGTCATGATATACATTCTCATTGCAAGCACCTACACCCCGCTTCTTCTTGTGCTTCCAAAACGTGGCTGGGGATGGAGTTTATTTGGTATTATTTGGGGTTTTGCCTGTGGCGGAGTCCTGCTCAAGATACTGCCAAAAAATGAAAAGAGGTGGCTCGCGCCGCTTCTTTATATCATCATGGGCTGGCTTATAATTATTGCTCTTCCTGTTTTACTTAAATCACTGCCGCTCGCGGGTTTGGGATGGCTTCTTCTCGGGGGAATTTTATATACTTTCGGAGTCATCTTTTTTGCCATGGAACGCTTATTTCCGCGAAAAGGGTGGTTTGGAATGCATGAAGTGTTTCACCTTTTTGTAATGGGCGGGAGTTTCTCACACTTTTGGTTTATGTTTAACTACGTTTTATACGTATAGCGGCTCGCCTGCCTGCCAGTCGCTATTGTCCCGGGCGATTGCGGGCGGGGATCCTTCGACTACGCTCAGGACAGGTATTTTCAAGCAGGCACTGAACAGGGTATCTGTTATCAGGGGACAGATGTGTTAAAATGAGTTTATGTATATCTTGTTTGATATTGGAGGGACGAAAATGCGGATCGCGGCCTCTGTCGACGGGGCCACGTTTTCCGCGCCCGTGATTATTTCGACTCCGCCGAGATACGACGCCGGAATGGCGATGCTGAAAAAAAGCGTGTCCGACTTTGCGGGCGGGCATCAGATTCGGGCAATAGCCGGAGGGCTGCCCGGAGTTTTTGACCGGGAAAAAACCAAAATTCTTAGATCCCCGAATCTTCCGCTGTGGGAGATGAAGCCGATTGTTGAGGAATTCATGAGTGAATTTCGGGTTCCGGTGATTCTTGAAAATGATTCTGCGCTCGGAGGCCTTGGCGAAGCGCTCCACGGCGCAGGAATCGGCAGAAAAATTGTCGCCTATATCGCGATCGGAACCGGAATCGGCGGCGCGCGGATCGTCGAGGGAAGAATTGACGAGCGTTCGCACGGATTTGAACCCGGACACCAAGTCGTTGACTATGCAGGCGGCCGTGACCTCGAGAGTATGATCTCGGGAAGCGCGCTCGAAAAAGAATATAAAAAACCCCCTTCGGAAATTGCGGACCCGGCCGTATGGAATGAAGTCGCGCGCGTGCTTTCCTGCGGACTTGCAAATACAATTGTCCATTGGTCGCCGGACGTTGTTGTTCTCGGCGGGGCAATCTCCCAATTCATTCCGCTCGAGCATCTCGAGCATAATCTTCCAAAATTCGTGAAAGTTTTTCCCGAGCTTCCGCCGCTTCGCAAGGGGGTCCTCGGGGATAACGCCGGGATCTACGGCGCGCTCCACCTTCTCAAGTCCTCGGATCTTTTGTAGGGATCCGGTCGGTTACCCTTCTTTTCAAATATGCTTTATGCTAGGGTAGAGCGGTATGAATTCTCCCATTGAGGAAATCAAGGCGCGCCTCAACATCGTTGACGTTATTCAGGGGTATATCCGGCTTCAAAAGGCCGGGATAAACTATAAGGCGGCGTGCCCCTTCCACGGCGAAAAAACTCCGTCGTTTTTTGTTTCCCCGACGCGCCAAATCTGGCACTGCTTCGGGTGCGGAAGAGGAGGCGACCATTTTAAATTCATCATGGAAATCGAGGGGCATGATTTCCCGGAGGCGCTCCGGCTCCTTGCCGGCCGCGCCGGAGTTATTCTCAAGCGAGAAGACCCGCGCCTCCGCTCAGAGCGAAATCGTCTGTATGACATTTGCGAGACGGCTGCGGAATTTTTTGAAAAAAATCTTTCAGTGACCCCAGCGGTCCTGCGGTATGTGGGCGCGCGCGGCATTCTCCCGGCGACCGCAAAAGAATTCCGGATTGGTTTTGCTCCGAAATCCTGGGATACGCTCTTGAAATTTCTTCAAGGACAAGGGTTTCGCGTTGACGAAACGGAAAAGGCCGGACTTGCCATACGCTCGGAAGATAAAAATTCGTGGTATGACCGTTTTCGCGGCCGCATCATGTTTCCTATATTCGATGCAGCAAGCCGCGTCATTGGGTTTGGAGGTCGCATCTTCGATGCCGCGGATACACGCGGACATCAAGATCGGGGACAGGCGCAGAACGAGGCGAAATATGTAAATACCCCCAATACTCTTATTTATGACAAATCAAAAGTTCTCTACGGATTCGATAAAGCAAAGCAGGATATCCGAGTCGCGGGTCAGGCGGTCGTTGTCGAAGGATATATGGATTGCGTTATGTCGCATCAAGCCGGAGTAAAAAATACCATCGCGGTTTCCGGGACCGCGTTCACCCCGCAGCAGCTCGGAATGATAAAGCGGCTTGCGGATACCCTCGTATTTTCTTTTGATTCGGACGCTGCGGGAGAGTCGGCGACAAAACGCTCGCTTGCGCTCGCCACGGAGTTCGAATTTGAGCGAAAGATCATCGAGATTCCCGCAGGGAAAGACCCGGCGGATGCGGTCTTGGAAAATCCCGAATCGTGGAGGACCGCGGTCGCGGGAGCGCTTCCGGTCGTGGAATTTTATTACCGCAAGGCATTTGCCCGCTTTGATCCAAAGACCCCGGAAGGAAAAAAAGAAATTACCGCGCTTCTCATTCCGCTCGTTGTGGAGCTTCGCGACGAAATCCAAAAAGCGCATTGGATTGAAAAAATTTCCGCATCGCTTTCTGTCCCGCGCGAAGCGGTTGAAAAGGAATTGATGCGGCGAACCCCGGGGAGTACTGCTCCCGCCCAAGCCCCCGGCGTGGCGCCCGAATCGGTCCCCACAAGGCGCGATATCCTCGAGGAACGTCTTTTGGCGCTTCTGACCGTTGTCGCCCACGATATTCAAAATTCCTTCGGCGACTCGCCATACCTTTCCTTCACCGCTTCCCAGAATGCCGAAATATTTGCTATACTCCGTGCTGGCGCCGAGCGCCCGATGCCCGAGCATCTCGCGCCTTACTATTCTATGCTTCGTTTCAAGGGCGAAATATTGAAGGAGATAACGGATTCGCCTGTTGCGGAATTTCGCGTGTCTTGGCGGGAGCTTGAAAAAGAATGCGTCCGGGATCGGCTTTTCACAATCAAAGGGGAGATCGAGCTCCTTGAAAAAACCGGCAAACACGGAGACGTTCTCCCACTTCTTGCAGATTTCAAAACACTTTCGCTTCACCTGAAAACAATTCAGTAATTTCCCAAAAACATCCTTACAAACTTGAGAATGTAAGGATGTTTGCAGAATAAAATTCATGCAAAAAAAGAGAAAACCAATACGAAAAAAACGAATATTGATCGCGCGAAAGAGGTCTGCGCAAAAAAAGAAGTCCACCGCCAAAAAAATCTCGGCAAAAAAAACGGGAATTGAAAAAAAAGCGCGCGAAGTCGAGGTGAAAATCGCTGCGCTTCTTAAGCGCGGTCGGGAACGGGGGTTTGTGACGTACGCGGAGATCCTCTACTATTTTCCGACGATCGAGGACGACGTCTTAATGCTTGAAGATCTCTATAGGCGCCTTGAAAAAGACAGTGTCGAAATTCTTGAATCAAAAGAATTCATCGATGAAAAAAAGGGCGAGAAGCCGGGAAAAAAGCGGGATGAACTCGCCGGGCTCGGTGAGCGCGACCAGGACTCGGTGCAGATGTATTTGCGGGAAATCGGTCGGATTTCGCTCATTACCGGAGCGGAAGAAAAGGAGCTCGCAAAGCAAATTGAAAAAGGGGACCAAGAAGCGCGGCAAAAACTCACGCAGGCAAACTTACGGCTCGTTGTATCCATTGCAAAGCGCTACGTGGGCCGCTCTCCGCATCTCACGCTCCTTGATTTAATCCAAGAAGGGAATCTCGGGCTCTTCAAGGCGGTTGAAAAATTCGACTATCGAAAAGGGTATAAATTTTCAACGTACGCGACGTGGTGGATCAGACAAGCCATCACGCGCGCGCTCGCGGATCAGGCGCGGACCATTCGGATTCCGGTTCACATGGTAGAGACAATTTCAAAATATCAACAAGTAAAACGCCGGCTCCTGCAGGATTTGGGACGCGAGCCATTGTCTGATGAAATCGCCGCAGAGATGGGCGTTGATGTGGAAAAAATTCATCACTTGGAAAAAATCGAGCAGGATACGGTTTCCCTTGAAGCACCGGTAGGGGAGGATGACGAGGACTCGGTCCTGGGCGAATTTATTGTTGACGAAAAATCGCTTAGCCCCTCCCAGCACGCGGCCAGGCGAATGCTCCGGGATCAGCTTATGGGAATAATCAATGAGCTTTCTCCCCGGGAGCAGAAAATTCTTGAGATGCGTTTCGGGCTTGCAGACGGCATCACGCATACGCTCGAGGAAGTCGGGAAGGAATTCGGCGTCACGCGCGAGCGCATCCGCCAGATCGAAGCAAAAGCGCTTGAACGCATCAAGCACCACCGCGTCTCAAAAAAACTGGAGGAATATTGATCTCTTCTTGAAATCGCGATTGAAATGCGATATGCTGTTAGCATATTGATAATTTAATATATTCCGGCGTAGCTCAGTGGTAGACCTGCCTGCCGGCAGGCAGGGCGGCTCCCAATACATGTATTACGTATATGTGTTAAAAAGTTTAAAAGATAATAAAAAATACACTGGAATTACTGTGAACCTTGAACGAAGGATAAGGGATCATAATTCCGGAAAGAATGTATCAACAAAATCACGTCGTCCTTTTGTGTTAATTTATTCGGAAGTACGCACCGATAGGATTTTGGCGAGAAAAAGAAAAAAATACCTAAAATCTGGCATTGGTCGCCAAAAAATATCAACATCATAGCTCCCCGGTAGCTCAATGGTGGAGCGGCTCGCTGTTAACGAGAAGGTTGTAGGTTCGAGTCCTACCCGGGGAGCTATGATGCTGATGAATTAAACGGGGGCGGACTGCGAGAATCCCACGTCAGCGGGATTATTTGTAGTCGAATCCGGCTGGGGGATTCTTGACTATATTATAGAAATAATGTATTACTATATTTGTCAGAAATCACTCTGGCATCTGGCTACGAGGTCTCGTAGCGAAATTCAAAAAGTTCAAAAGGGGGATGCGATGAACAGGAAGGAGCAGATGAAGTGCGCAGCATGGGGGGCGGTGGTCGGCGCGGTACTGATCATGGTCATCGGCTTCAGCTGGTTCGGCTGGACGCTGGATAGCACGGCCAAGAAGATGGCCGCGGAGCAGGTGAACACGGCTGTCATCGGGGTGCTCACGCCCCAATGCGTCGAGCGCTTCATGAACCAGCCCGGCGCCGCCGCCAAGCTCACTGAGCTGAAGGCGATTCAGTCCTGGCAACGGTCGGAGGTTATCGAGAAAGGGGGGTGGGCAACACCCGCCGGCGCCAAGTCGCCGAACTCGGAAGTTGCCCGTGCCTGCGCCGAAAAGCTGGCCGGGTCCTGATCCTAACTCCGCACCAGTCATATGGCCGCCCCGAGAGCCGTTCGCTCTTGCGGGCGGTTCTCATTTTCTACACGATTTGTATAAATGCGAACTCTTCCATTTCTTTCATAATTTGTCCCCACTCAAGAGTTCTAAACTCATCCAGCAAGTGGAGCCAGATGGGATGAGTGCCACGAAAAGCGGCGCTTTTCTCTTTATTCACGGGTTGAATCAGATGTTCGAATATTTTACCTGCTCCGTAGGAAACTTGTTCTCCTTCGGGGTTCATCGGCTTTTTCGCAGGCCTGCCCCATCCGTATATTTTTTAACGATTACTTAATCTCGAACTGGGGTAAGACTGACAGAATAGCGGCTCCCGGCTCCCTTAAACTCCTTGCGCGATTTTCTGCGTGATTCTTGCGCATTTCACATCTGATACACTTTTGTCATAGTTCTGAAAAGTGGTAGTATTTTATTGGAATAGTGAGAATCGGTATTTATCGGCGAAAACCGATAACAGGATCGCGCAACCTGCCTGCCGGCAGGCAGGTAAGTCCGCCCTCCGCCAACTAGCGGAGGCAGGTCGAGGGGCGCTTTTTGATTTCTTTCCTTGCAGACAACTCTGCGCGGGACCCATGCGGATGCTTATTGGCGGAACAGCGCATGCTCGAAAAATTCGCGGATGCGGCCGTCGAACTCCGATGAGACTTCGCCATGAAGCCCCCGCTCCATGAAGTAGAATTCGGCGCGCGGGTTATCTTTAAGCGCCTCTTTCAGGCGTTCGGCGTGTGAGAATGGAATCTGGTCGTCTTCGCGGCTGTGCGTCAAAAGAATGGGAATGATAAGCTTTTGCAGAGATTCCAGCGGAGAGTCGCGGAGCACATTTTTATCAATCAAGAGCTTGGCCCACACGATCATCAATTCGACCAGCGGGTATTTTAGCGGTCCCAAGATTCCGTAAGTGTCGCGCCCGATGGAACGCAAGTCCGTATGCGAGGCATAGGCGGCGGCCGCTAGGATGCGATCGTCTTCGGAGGCGATCATGATCGCAATGGCGCCGCCGAGCGAGAATCCGAAAATGCCGATTTTTGTAAATCCGCGGCTTTCGAGAAAATCAATTGCGCGGCTCGCATCGCCGCGCTCTTTGAAACCGAGTGTCGAATACTGGCCGCCGCTCTCGCCGAAATAGCGAAGATCCATAAGCAGCACCGTGAATTTTTCATGCAGAGCTTTGGCGAATGAGAGCATGTCGGACTTGTCCGCGCCGTTGCCGTGCAGGATGATGATTGCTGGCGCGCCTTGGCGCATGCCGGCGTCGGGAATCAGCCAGCCGACAAGCTTAATTCCGTCAGCGGCTTCAATCTCAATCCTTTCGAAATTAAGCCCGTATGTTTCTGGGGTTGATTCGCTAATGATTTTCGGCGGACGCGTGACAAGCCAAAAGCTCCAAAGGCTCACAAGGCCGAATCCGAGCGCAAATACTGCCGAATAGAGGATTATTTTTAGCATTCTCGCTTTCTATCTTAACATATTATAAGCGCTTTAACTCATAAAAACTGTTACCCGGAATCGCGCTATTGCAATACTCGCCGTAGTGTGGTAGTATACGGATAGTTCTCACAAGAAGCTCTAGAATTACATCGTCGAGTTTATTCTGCGGCTTTCGTACTTAGAAGATAAACAACTATTCTCTTGACTATGCAAGAAGGAACAATTGCCCGGCTCACAGACCGAGGATTCGGATTCATCAAGCGCGAGGGACAGGAAAAAGATCTCTTTTTCCACTCCAACGAGCTGAAGAATGTGGATTACAAGGATCTGCGAGAAGGCGACAAAGTGACGTTTGACGTAGCGGAAAGCCCGAAAGGACCGAACGCCGTCAATGTCAATCGAGTGTAATGCTCGGCAAAAGCACCCACATTTCGCGGGTGCTTTTGCATTCGTGCGCCGGATAGCTTCTAGAAGCTTGCTAAGTTTTTTCGTTTTGATATAATCACCAGTGCGATGAAACGAATTGCCATATGGTCTGGAACAATCGCAATACTTCTCCTCGCAGTCGCGGGAATGATTTGGGCTGTAAAAAATTCGAACAATACAGAGTCCGGCGATCTTGCTGTTCCGGTCTCGGCGAGTGACCGCATGAAAGGAAATCCCGAAAGCGCGATCACGCTTGTCGAGTATAGCGATTTTCAATGCCCTGCGTGCAAATCATATTATCCGATCGTGGAAAAGCTTATGGATGAGTACGGCTCAAAAATCCGCTTTGTCTACCGCCACTTCCCCCTTCCCCAGCATACAAACGCGCGCCCGACTGCGATTGCGGCAGAAGCCGCTGGCAACCAAGGAAAATTCTGGGAGATGCACAACATGATTTTTGATCATCAGACCGAGTGGGCTCCTCTCGCGGACTCCAAGGACGCACTTCTTTCGTATGCCGAAGCATTGGGACTCGACAAGGAAAGATTTTTGCAGGATTTTGACTCCAGTGAATTACAAAAAAAAGTGGAAGACGACCTCGCGGGCGGCATGCGCTCGAGCGTCCGCGGAACGCCGACGTTTTTTTTAAACGGCGCTGCGATCGCAAATCCACGATCATATGACGAATTCAAGCGGGCAATCGATGCCGCAATCACCCCGGCGCCTTAAACACGCTCTCGCGTGGTTTCTCGGAGCGGGCTTTATTGGATTTCTCGACTCTCTGTATCTCGCCATAACTCATTTTATCGGCTCGCCCGTGACGTGCGGGTTTTTTACCGGCTGCGACGTTGTGACTTCGTCGATCTACTCTTCGGTTGCCGGAATACCGATCGCGCTTTTCGGCGCGCTCTATTACCTTTTCTGGGTGCTCCTCGGCGTTTGGTATCTTGATTCCCGAAATACTCTATTTCTTACCCTCCTGCCGCTTACCGCAATAGGATTTGCTGTTTCCCTTATCCTCATCGGAATCCAGCTTTTTATTATTGATGCGATATGCGTCTACTGCATGCTTTCCGCAGCGTCTTCAACCGCGCTTTTTGTCCTTTCTTTTGTAATTCGGAATGCCGGGCAGAGCGAAACGCCCGCTATTACGTATTCCTCAGCTATCTGATATACTACACAACATGAAACAGCGCATCGTAGCACTCATCGAAGACGACCGCTCGCTTTCGGATATACTCGGCGCAGAACTTAAAAAAGCGGGGTTTACCGTACTTCAGGGATTTAACGGTGAAGAGGGTCTCGCGCTCGTCGAATCCCATACACCGGACCTCATCCTCCTTGATATTACCATGCCGAAAATGGATGGCATTGCCATGCTCCGCGAGCTCCGAAAGCGCGAAGACGGAAAACGCTCCACGCCCGTCTTTGTTCTCACAAATCTTGAGGATTTCGCAAAAATCGCTGAGGCGACAGAGCTCGGAGCTTTGGGGTATCTCCAAAAATCCGAATGGCACCTCGACGACGTCGTAAAAAAGGTGAAGGAGACGCTGGGGATTTCCTCATGAAATTGCTCATGGAACTTTTTCGTAATATATGAAAATC
>Ga0209542_10021249_pt1 | contig 10190 bp, 7 predicted proteins | sample RifCSPhighO2_01_FD_184028 | JGI IMG/M metagenome (GOLD analysis project Ga0209542, IMG submission 184028) | Soil microbial communities from Rifle, Colorado - Rifle CSP2_plank highO2_0.1 (SPAdes) (version 2) | ecosystem: Environmental > Terrestrial > Deep subsurface > Rock core/Sediment ...
AATCTCGTTGTCCAAGAACGTTCTCTCATTCGTGCGAATGGTGGAATAGGCGGGAATCAGTGGGTTGAACTTTCTCCAGAAAAGGGAAGCGAGCAGGAAATTTCCGATACGCAAATCCTAGAGCTTTCAGAAATCGTGCTCCGCATAGAAAAACATTACGGTTTTCCCGTGGATGTGGAATGGGCGCTGGAGAACGGAACGTTGTATATTGTGCAGTCTCGCCCGATTACGACGCTGTCAAAATGACTAAAGTAATCTCTTCTTTCGAGCCAATTCTTTCAGTTCCAAAATGGTATGAATTTCATAAACGGTCACGTTCGCCGTTTTTCTCGAACGTGATTTTTACAGGCCCGTCAATTCAAAAGAAAGGTTTTCCATTTGACCATCGGATAAAAAACTTCGGCATTTTCTGCGGGCACGTAGCTATCGATATTCAAGAGATGGATGCGCTGCGCGATAAAACGCTCGCGCAACTTCGCAAAGAACCAGAATTTCTTTTGCGTTTTATGGAAAGCGCATATCTTGAACACACACAAGCCGTAACACGCTGGAAAGCCGCAAACAAGAGAGATTTTTCAGCACTTTCTACCGAAGATTTTGCGAGAGTATTCAAGGCATATGTTACCGATTTACTTTCCTTTGGAGTTTATGTGACACTTCCGCTTTTTGTTGAGAGTTATCTCGAATCATTTCTTGATACTGAATTCGAAAAACGTTTTGGCGATTCAAAAAACGAATGGCTTGCAGTGGCGTTTAATCCCATAAAAACCGGTTCCGTTCTTCAGGAAGAGATTAGTCGACTTCGCCTTGTCGCTGAGGAGAAAAATATCATGGAAGGCCTTGTGGCGCAGGCGCGTACGTTCGGTTGGATGGCGAATGTAGGATTTTTCGAGACCTACTACGATGTAGAATATTACCGAGCACTCTTGGAAAACCCAATGCGCGCCAAACAAAAGCTCTCAGAAATAGAGAAAAACAGCACAGAACATAAAAAACGCTTTGAGACACTTTTAACTCGCATTGCGGATAATTCCTATCTCACGGCTATCGCCAAAACGGCAAACGAAGCAGTTTTCTTCAGAAGCTATCGAACTGAAATCTTATATAGCTCGTCTTTCTACAACCAAGCGCTTCTGCATGAAGCGGCACGGCGGCTTTCACTTGCAGATTATACAGATGTCGTATGGCTCTATGGAGATGAGATAGTACAAGCGCTTCGCGAGTATTCTAATGTTCTCAAGAACATTAGAATAGATATGTCGCGTATTGCGAATCGGAAAAACACATATGCGTTTTTGAGCGATTTCGATGGAAAATATTATTCATGGGACAGCGCTGATGCTAAGGCTCTTTGTGCAATATATGAGAAAAAACAGGACAATGAGCCGCATGCGAGGAAAATAAAAGGCATGTGTGCGTTTGCAGGGAAGGTAAAAGGAAGGGTGGTGGTTTTGAAAGATGCAACTGAAGTTCAGAAGGTACATGGCGGAGAAGTGTTGGTAACCCATGCGACCAATGTCAATTTTGTGCCGATTCTCAAGAAAGTGTCAGCTATTATCACTGAAGAGGGTGGCATTTTGTCCCATGCCTCGATAATCAGCCGCGAGCTTCGGATTCCATGCATCATTGGAACCAAAATCGCGACCAAAGTTCTCAAAGACGGCGACATTGTAGAGGTGGATGCGAACGCCGGAATAGTAAAGATTCTAAAACGCGCAACATAATGAAATTTCTTGGCCCCTGTATCACTGTATTAATACAGTGATACAGGAACGGAAGCTTGGTGCGGTGCGGCATACGAGGGTGTGGGGTTGTTCCAAAACAGGTATCATAGAAACATGCACGTACTTGTAAAAGGAGCGCCGGCCTCTCCGGGGGTGGGAATAGGAAAAGTTCTCGTTGCGCGCGACCCGCGCGAGGCCAATTTCTTACAGAAAGGCGATGTCCTTGTGGCGCCGATGACGACGCCTGATTATATTTCAGCGATGAAGCGCGCCGCCGCAATTGTAACTGATAAAGGTGGCCGCACGTGTCACGCCGCTATTGTTTCCCGCGAGCTCGGTGTGCCGTGCATCGTGGGCGCCAATACCGCGACCGCGGTTCTCAAAACTGGCGACGAGGTAACAGTGGATGCGACGCACGGAAATGTGTATGCGGGCGTAGTGGATCTCAAAACCAACCCTCTACCATTACAAAAGTACCGAGGCGAAACCTCGGTACTTACGCGGACAAAATTGTACGTGAACCTTGCCGACCCTTCACGGGCGGAAGACATTGCAAAAATGAATGTGGACGGTGTCGGGCTTTTGCGGGCTGAATTTATCGTGGCGCACATAGGCGAGCATCCGCGCGCAATGCTGGATTCAGGAAGAGGTGCAGAATTCACAAAGAAACTCGCAGAGGGCATCCGCGTTTTCGCGAAAGCGTTCAATCCGCGGCCGGTTGTCTATCGCACGACCGATTTCAAAACCAACGAATACCGCGGGCTTTCGGGCGGCGAAAAGTATGAAGAGGTGGAAGAAAACCCGATGATAGGGTTTCGCGGCGCTTTCAGGCACTTGGCGGACACGGAAGTATTCCGCTTGGAAACTAATGCGATCCGGATGGTTCAAGAGGAGTTTGGCAATCTCAATGTGATGATTCCTTTCGTTCGCACGCCGAGAGAGCTCGCTGATGTAAAAGATTTGCTACAAAAGCAGGGAGTTACGCGTGGGAAACTCTGGATTATGGTTGAAGTGCCTTCCACGGTTATTTTGCTTGAGAAGTTTTTGGATGTGGGGATTGACGGCGTTTCTATCGGATCCAATGACCTTACGCAATTAGTCTTAGGCGTTGACCGCGACAACGCAAAATATGCAGAACTTTTTGATGAAAGAAATGACGCGGTGTTATGGTGCTTGGAGAAAATTATCAAAACCTGCCGCGCCCGCGGCGTAACCGTCTCCATCTGCGGGCAAGCTCCTTCCTTCTATCCAGACCTGACCCAGAAGCTCGTTTCGTGGGGGATTACCTCGGTTTCGGTGAGCCCTGACATGATAGACAAAACTCGCGGCATCATAGCCGAGGCCGAAAAATAAGCCGAAATTAGGAGTGGATTGGGGGTTGACAAAATATTGGTTTGTGATAACGTATTACATAAGGCTCTAAAAGGCCTAAAAATATGGAACAAAGAGAATCTTTCCCTCTCCGAAATTTTTCCACTAAAAAGCGGAACAAATTTCCTCTTAATACTGCAATTGTTATGGGCACTCTTGGTTTGGTAGCAATGGTTGGTCCTCTTGGAAGAGAACCCGTTTCTTCAGAACAAAAAGACATTTTGATGATTGATGATCAGGGACCGGAGGTGGCACGTCTTCAGGAGGAAATGATTAGACGAGTTCCACAGTGCTTTCAAGGACCAGTCACTGGATACTTTGGTGCGGCAACAGAAAGGGGAGTGAAGTGTATCCAAGACATGATGAGATTTCCTTACACCGAAAAAGACGGCAGATGGGGTCCGAAGACCGAGAGCAAGTTTAATACTGATCCGCACTTCCAAATAAAGAAATAAGATAAACGCCCCGACGTTTCGTCGGGGTGTTTTGATTTTCTAAAGGAAATACGCTATAGTCGCAGGACTATGATAACAGAGCTTAAAGCGGCAAAACGGACAAAAACCGGCAAGCAGGTCAGCGCGTTACGCGCCGCAGGCATCATGCCCGCGGTCGTCTATGGCCCCAAGCAGGAGGCGACGGCAGTAGAAGTCTCGGCAAGGGATTTTTCAAAGGTTCTGGAAAAAGCTGGGGAGTCCACTGTCGTCAATCTTTCCATAGACGGCGAGGGGCATAACGTTCTTATTCACGAAGTTGATCGCGATCCGATTACCGACATGCCGCGGCACGCCGATTTCTATGCCATCGTCAAAGGCCAGAAAGTCAAAGTCCATGTTCCATTGGTTTTCGTCGGCGAATCCGCCGCAGTCAAGGAAGGCGCGAACTTGGTAAAAGCGCTCCATGAGATAGAAGTGGAAGCGGACCCGATGCATTTGCCGCACGAACTCACTGCAGACATCTCTCTTCTTTCTGCAATTGGAACGCAGATTACCGCACACGATATCACGCTCCCCGCGGGCGTTATTTTGGTCACGGATGCGGACGAAGTGGTTGCCACGATTCTTGAAGCAAAAGAAGAAGTGGAAGAGGTCGTTGCGGCTCCGGACATGGCAACGATCGGCATCTCGGAGGAGAGAGGGAAGAAGCCCGGAGAAGAAGGTGCAGGTGAGGGGGGAGCGATAGAGGGAGCAGTGAAGAGTGAAGCGAAAGAATAAATAATGGAACCGCATCGCACGCAGGAAATGCGTCTGAATGTTGAGCACGCTGTCTATATGTATCAAATTGGTGCTCCGTGGTGCTTGCGCTTATTGTGGGAAGATGTTGATCAGCTCCCGAGAGACAAAAGCTGGTACTACAAAGGGGGTACTCGGCAAAAATTCTTTCCTAAATAAATACTGAATGGCGGGCCGAAACGGCCCGCGGTTTGATATACTGATTCTTACCATGCGCTTTGTTGCGGCAATTCTGTGCGTCTTTCTTTTTCCGTCTGTGGCGTTGGCCGCGGATGCGGTGGATGTTGCCCAGCACCGCGCACAGCTGGAGCGTGATCTTGCGCAACTGGAAGCGGAAATTGCAGGTCAACAGACGATACTCGAAGCCAAGGCACAGGAGCGGCAGTCATTGGAGCGCGACATTGCGATTCTGGACGCGCAGATAGGGAAGGCAAAGCTCTCCATCCGCGCGCGCGACATCTCCGTTCAAGGGCTTTCGGATGATATTTCCGGCAAAGCGAATACCATTCTGTCCTTGGACGACAAGCTGGTCCGCGAACGCCAATCCTTGGCGGAAATCCTCCGTAAGACGAATGCGCTCGATGAACAGACGCTTGTGGAATTCATTTTTACTGCGCAAACCGTTTCCACGTTCTTTGGAGACCTCGATTCGTTCGTAGCGATTAAAGGGGCCTTAAGCGATTCATTTGTGCAGATTGCCGACACAAAAGCCGTTACTGCCGAAGCAAAAACTATTTTGGAAGACAAAAGAACGGAACAGCAACAGCTTCGCCAGCTCCAGGTTTTGGAGAAAAACAAAATACAAGAACGGGAGAATCAGAAACAAGTCATATTGAAAACAACGAAGGGAGTTGAAAGCGCGTATCAGAGCTTGGTCAAAGCGAATCAGAAAAGCGCGGCGCAAATCAGGGCCGAGCTGTTTACGCTCCGGGATTCCGCGGCGATACCCTTCGGAGTTGCACTTGAGTATGCGAATTTTGCTTCATCAAAAACCGGCGTTCGCCCTGCGGTCATCCTCGGCGTGCTAAAACAGGAAACGAAACTTGGCGAGAACTTAGGCACTGGTACGTATATACATGATATGCATCCAACGCGCGATGTGCCGGTATATCTGAAAATCACGGAAGTGCTTGGTTTTGATCCGGCGCGCATGCCGGTCTCAAAACAGCCCGGCTACGGCTGGGGGGGCGCGATGGGGCCGGCACAATTTATTCCTTCCACGTGGGCATGCTACGGCGGATTTGTAAACGTCACGACCGGCAAATGCGGGAAGGGAACGGACGGCACCTACAAAGGGCCGTGGGAATATACCGCATCGAAAGATGTGATACGAAAGCTTATAGGCAAGGATAGTCCCAGTAATCCATGGGATAGCAAGGATGCTTTTGTCGCTTCAGGGCTTCTCATGAAAGAGAACGGTGCGGGAGCGAAAACCTATGCCGCGGAGCGATTAGCGGCCTTACGATATTTTGCCGGATGGGGGGGTGCGAGTAAACCCGCGTATGCGTTCTATGGTGATTCCGTCATGCAGTGGGCGGGGGAGTTTCAGATATTGATTGACCAGTTGGATGGTTCGTGAGTAGCTTTTTTATGAAAAGAGCCGCCCTCCGAAGCAATCGTTAGGTTCGTTTTAGTATGTGCATGGTACGTGCATGTGTTAATTTGCCACGGCCGTGGCAAATTAACACATGCACAAAGTGCCACGCTGTTGTTCCTTATGCAGGCACCTTCGCCTCCCTTTCTGGAATAATGCCTGGCGAGCAATACTCGTTGTTCACCTACATCTCGGAAATCTGTGGACATCGTATGTCCACAGATGGAAGTCATTCTGATTTTGGCCGCCGCAAGCAACCGGAATAGCCGTAGAGTATCCCTATCCACAAACCGCGGCCGCCGCAGGCGGCCACGGTGCTACCATAGACAAGGTATGGACACCCCGCAAACTTCGTTTTCCCCCACGCCGGCAGTTCCGCCGGTTGTGCCTTCGCACGGTAGCAACGTCTCTTCTAGGCAAAACCCTCATGCGCTTCTTGTGGGTGGTATTCTCGCTCTGATTCTTATTGCTGGCGGATGGTATTACCTGTCAAGAGGAGATGCCTCCAACCCAGTTCCGATGGGGGAATCCCGTTTTGAATTTTCCGGATCAGGCGTTCCGCACTGGTATGAAGTGAGCGGCGCTTCCATCTCTGCTGTTGCCGGTCCTATAGGATTTGAGACACCGTCAGTAATCGTCATTGAGGCAGTGGAGTCGCCGTTTTCAGATGAGCACATTGTGCTTGCGAAAGTGCCTGACGCGGAGGGAATCGTCCTTGGCATACTTTTGGAGAAGACGCGCTTTCTTCCTGTACTATCCGATGGAAGCGATAAAAGCGGCATTACCGTGAGTCAAGATAAGAATGTTGCATTCTCTGTGTATTCAAACGGTTCAAAAATTCGCATGACCAATCTGCCAGGCAGGGATCACAAAATTATAGATTTGGGAAGCGGGCGCTCGCCCCATTTCTTAAAAGATGGCTTTTTGATCGCGTTAGCTCCAGAAGGTCTTGTTCGTATTAATCCTGCCACCCTCGCTCGCACCACACTCATCGCCCGGAGCGGCGTGGAAGCGCGCAGTGCCATCAGCGATGATGGAACATTGGCGGCCATCGCCAACGTCGGAAGTAACACTATAGAACTATACGCGCTTGATGAAGCTGGCAATCCCACACTGTTTACAGTGGTTCCGGGCGTGGTTCCCCTAGAAGCCGCGTTCATTGGGCGCACTCAATTGATACTCATGGGTGCGGAGAATATACTGTCGTATGGTATTCCCGCAAAGCCGCAACCGCTTATAGTGCGCGGGGCGATACTGACTGCACTATGAACACATCATTTACTCTTGCCTTTTTGACACCAGTTCTCGCACTCTTCTTTGCCATTGGACTTTTCCTATTTCCTGCTCCTGCATCCGCCCAATTGGTTACCACAGAGTCCCCCCGGTCTCCTCCTCTGGGTATTGTTATATATAACGGTAACGACACCGTGTGGAATCTCATGCAGGTTTGGCCGGGCTTGAACCAAATGCTCAATTCGTTGACAAGAGATGGTGTTATGGATGTCGCGCGGTTTTACGGCGGCTCGGCGCAAGCGTGGGGCGTATGGAGCTGGTCTGGACAGCCTGCAGGCCAAACAGGATCTGTGGACAAAGCATGTAAGGAAATTGATCCTACCTCCGTGGCAAGTTCTTGGAATGATGCCCAGTATGCAAGTCCGGGTGATAACGCCATGATTTATTGGAATCCCTCTCCCTGCAACGAGCCGTCCCAGACGGGTTGTGGCGCGGGTCCGCCGCGATGGGACATCAACCCAGCGACTAATCACAATGACCACAGTTCAGTTCTTGCCTGCACGTCGTACGTTCTCCCGGCCCAGATTTTTTCTGCGTCCACGTACAACATAACCCCCGGCGAGTCCGTAACCCTCACCTGGGATGACTGGCGGGGAATTGTCCAGCACAATGATGTTTGCACCGCAACTAATTTTGACAATACCGGCCAAGTCCCCAGCGGTCACTGGGATCCTTTCGGACAGCAGTGTTGGATAGATGATGGCGAAGGTGGCGGCGATTATTATCCATGTCCCGGATGGGTAGATGATGGATTGGTAACGGAACAGCTTAAGAGCGGATCGGTTGTCGTAAACCCGCTGACGACGACTACCTACACCTACGCCTGCACGAATACAAACGGGACGACGCGGAAAGATGTGACCGTTAACGTGGCGCAGGGGAATACCGCGCCGACAAAGCCTTCGCTTTCCTGTCAGACAACCGCCACAAGGGATCAGGAGTCCGGCACTTTCTCTTTCAGCTCCAATGATTCGGAAGGAGACGGAATCTCGTACCACATTGACTGGGGAGATGGCGTATTTGAGACGGTACCTCCAAGCGGCTATGCTTCAAGCGGCGTGAATCAAACACGGACGCATACGTGGGGTTCTGCTGGCACAAAAACCGTACAAATGTATGCAACCGATTCCGGCGGGCTTCAGAGCAGTACGGCCACCTGCCAAGTCAATGTGGTCAATCCGCCGAATGACCCTCCGTCTACGCCAACACTCACGTGCCCGGCATCGGCTTTGGTTAACCAAGTCTCTTCAAATTTCACTTTTGTTTCGGCTGATCCAAACGGAGATTCGCTCTACTATTACGTTGACTGGGGGGAGGGTTCGCCTGAATGGGTGCCCTCATCCGGATATGTCGCGAGCGGCGCCACTCAAACAAGGACGCATACATGGACTACTTCCGGTCCGAAGGAGGTCATTGTCTATGCGACTGACACCGATGGGCTCCAGAGTACGATGAATGCCACCTGCCAAGTCCAAGTCACTGTTACCGCACCTCAATGCTCCGACGATATCAACAACGACACCGATGCGTTCATAGACTACCCGGACGACCCCGGCTGTACCTCTGCCACTGACCCAACCGAGGACCCGAATCCTGCAATACCTCAATGCTCCGACGGCGTGAACAATGACACCGATGCGTTCATAGACTACCCGGACGACCCCGGTTGTACCTCCGCCACTGACCCAACCGAAGACCCCAACCCCCCTCCTTCACAATGCTACGGGGGAGGGTGCGGTACACCAGGGGGAGGTCCTGGCGGTGGAGGAGGCGGCGGCGGTGGCGGAGGAGGTGACTGCCAAGGTGTTGGTTGCGTGTGCGCATATCCCGCTGTTTCCCAGCCATCATCTAATCCTGCCGAGTGCTGTGCCTCTTCTCCCGGCATTTGCCAGAATTCAGGACCCGCCGTCGTCCGGCTCACTGCAGACCCAGAGGAAGTTCTCGCAGGCTCCTCCTCAAAGCTCGAGTGGTTTTCGACAGGGGCAACGTCCTGTTCGAGTTCCGACTTTTCGACGGGAGTACCTGGACTCAAAAGTCCACCGGGGGGCGTACCAGTCACACCTTCGCAAACGACGAAGTATGCCATTACCTGCGAAGGTCCTGGCGATCCCGGTTTTGACCAAGTTTCCGTAACTGTAGTGCCCGCCGTGCTTACAATTACGGCAACGCCCAAAATAGTGGATTCGGGTTCGTTCTCCACTATTTCGTGGAGTCCAGAAGGGCAAGGGCAGGTGTCCAACTGCTCTGTTTCCGGTCCGGGACTTTTCTCAAGGCAAAGTTCCGGTTCAGCACAAGTCCCCATCACGCAGGAATCCACCTTTGTCTACAGATGTACTTCAGCGGGGCAAATCGTGTCAAAATCCGCTACCGTAACACTGGTGGCAGACTACCAGGAAATCTAAACGTACGCGGAAGAATATCATCCAAAAATCTGTAATAAGATGTCATCTTACGGAGGAGATTGACCAGTGGACGGTTCGTGAGTAAAACCTCCCCGCCCCTTTGGGGCGGGGAGGTTTTACTTTGCCATTCAGCCTCGCCGTTTACGGCGAGGCATTCTGGCACGGGCATGTGTTAATTTGCCACGGCCGTGGCAAATTAACACATGCACAAAGTGCCACGCTGTTGTTCCTTATGCGAGCCACTTCGCCTCCCTTACTGGAATAATGCCTGGTGAGTAATAGTGAGTAATACCGTTCGTTGTTCACCTAAATCTCGGAAATCTGTGGACATCGTATGTCCACAGATGGAAGTTGTTTTGATTTTGGCCATCGCAAGCGACCAGAGCAGCCGTAGCGACTTCCTATCCACAAACCGCGGCCGCCACAGGCGGCCGCGGTGCTACCATAGAAACATGAGTCCGGTGCCCGGCACTGGGAGAACATTCTTTTTCATGGCGTCATTTCCACTTGGTAACCTCTACAACTCTCCTCTAAACCGGCGAAGGCGCATCATTTTTTTCGCGTTCTTTGTTGTATT
>Ga0209542_10021250_pt1 | contig 10190 bp, 4 predicted proteins | sample RifCSPhighO2_01_FD_184028 | JGI IMG/M metagenome (GOLD analysis project Ga0209542, IMG submission 184028) | Soil microbial communities from Rifle, Colorado - Rifle CSP2_plank highO2_0.1 (SPAdes) (version 2) | ecosystem: Environmental > Terrestrial > Deep subsurface > Rock core/Sediment ...
CCCTCTGGAGTTGCATCTGAAAGCAGTGACGAAGGGGTCCGCGGTTCACACTTATTCCTTTCCCCTTCGCACTATGCCGTTGTTTGCATTGATTGCCGCGCTCGTGCTGAGCGCCGGGGGAGGAGCGGCCCTCGCAGCCGAAGCCGCCTTGCCGGGCGACTTCCTGTATCCGCTCAAAGTGCACGTCAACGAAGAAGTCATGGCCAAGTTTAATCTTTCGGCCGAAGCCAAGGCGGCGTTTGAAACCGACCTGGCAGAACGCCGGATCACGGAGGTTCAACAACTGACGGCGATGGGCCGCATTAACACCGCCATTCGAGATGAACTCTTTACGTCATTCCGGGAACACTTGGTGGAAAGCACCACCGTAGCGGAAACCGTTACGGATGTGAATGCCTCGGCGAAGTTAAAATCCAATATTCACATGATGCTCTCTGCCCATGCCGCTGCGCTGCAGGAAGTTTCTGCCAGCGTGAAGAACGGTCCGTTGAGCGCGCAGATCGATGAAATTTTGCGTGAAGTGCACGCCAACGCGTTTGTTTATACCGGCACGGGTATCCAATTGCCCGGTATGCCTGCGCAAGCAGCGCAGATCATGATCAACGTGGCGGAAAAACAGATTGAGAAGACAGAAGACCGCATTGACGATGCCGACGCTTCCGCGGATGTGGAAGCGGATGCTCGCACGCATTTGGCTCTCGCGGTCACAGGGTTAGCAGAAGCCAAAACTGCGCTCGGGGCTGGCAATAATGCGGACGCCTTCGCCAAGGCGAAAGCGGCGCATCGCCGGGCCATCGAAGCGAAGATCACGCTCCACACCGGTTCGATCTTCGACCGTGATGATGACGATGAAGATAATGACGACGATGACGATGATGATAACGACAGTTCATCGAGCCGTTCATCTACTAATAGTACGCAATCAAGTACATCTCATTCCTCCATTAGTTCCGTCAGTTCTTCGAGTGTGATGAGCTCGTCAGTGCTGTCTTCTCTGTCTTCGCTCTCGTCATCTAGTCATTCAAGTGATGATGATGAAGGTGATGATGACGATGATGACGACAATAACAACAGGAATGGCAACGGTAATAATGATAACGACCGCTTAGGCGAAGAAATTCGCAGGAACGTCAAAGACCAGATCGACGATATGAAAAAGCGGCTGAAGGACAGGTTTGACGTTGATGATTAACCCTTCTTCGGACAGTCCCTAATGCGGCTGCTATGAACTAGCAGTCGCATTTTGGGATCTACTTTTTACGTTTTTTCGGTGCGGCTTTCGGGTATGCGATTGCCAGAGCGATCACGCCCAGCAAAAAGCCCCAACCGAGACCGGTTACAATGGCACTGATGACGGCAACCGTGCGAACAGTTGGGCTATCGATCGGCAACATCACCTCTCCAATTTGAACCGGCGGGTAGCCGGCCCAAAAACCAGTCCAGAAAATCTGTTGGACCAAAGCGGCCAAAATGCCGTGCACCAAGCCAATCAGAAGCAGTGTGAGGAAAGGGCGGGGCATTTTGTTGCCCACCACAAATGCAATCCAGACGACGGCAGTTCCCAGCCAAGCGAGCCCTTCGGTCGCTGGCACCATCTCTACGACGCGGAAGATATGCATGAATGTCCGAACCAAGCCCAGTGCCGCTAATGGAACGATGATGTGCCACTGCACGGTGGCTACAGCTTTCTTCGCCATTGGTCGGTAGTATATACCTGATGCAACTGGACTCAACAGCAACTGCGCACCTGCAAACACTCCGTGACCGTAGCACCGGGCTGGCTGAGTTTCGCGTCGCCGCGCATGCGTTGATACCGGTGTTGTTTCGCGAATTACAGGCCGCGCTCAAGCAGCGCGGTGTTGCTGAAGAAACAGTTGTCTTTGCAATCGTTCTCCGAGCAGCGCTGGTTTTTCTGCCGGAAGCCGTGCGTTCATTCCCCTCTTCACCCGTTGCCTTCGCCGGGCTACGCCGCGATGAGAAGACGGCGATTGCACATTGGTACTACGAGAATGTCCCGGAGATCACGAAAAAGCACACGCTTGTGATTCTGGATCCGATGCTGGCGACCGGCGGTTCAGCGGAGGAATCAGCGCTCAATTTGTTGAAGCGCGGTGCGGATCCCCAAAAAATCTGGTTTCTTGGCTTCCTAGCCGCGCCGGAAGGCATCAACCGACTGACAAAACATATTCCATCTGACCAGATCATTGTTGCCGCGGTTGATGAAGGCTTGGATGATCGCAAATTTATCGTGCCGGGCCTCGGCGACTTCGGGGACCGGTATTTTGGCACTCCCTTGTAAGTGTTCTTCTGAATCGTCTGAATCTTCTGCAGCCTCTGAATCTTACAAGGATTCAGAAGAATCAGAGGTGACAGAGGATTCAGAGGCAACAATGGTACACTGAAGTCATCATGATCACGCGGCAACAATGGGAAACGGCCGGCTGGACACTCCTGATCCTCGTCATCTTCGCGTTTATTTTGCATTTGATGGGCCGCATTCCCTTTGGCACGGACGGTATCGGCCTTTGGACGAGCAACGCGCAGGGCAACGACACGTCGCAACTGTTCGCCGATCCATATTCTTGGTCGCACTTTCTCCACGGCATCATCTTTTACTGGGTGGCACGACGATTATTTCCGCGGTTAAAGCTGCATCATTGGTTTTTCATTGCCCTGCTCACCGAAGTCGGCTGGGAAATTTGGGAGAATACGCCATTCATCATCAACCGCTACCGCGAAACCACCGCTGCCCTCGGTTACACCGGCGATAGCATCTTCAATTCAGTGGGCGACGTGTTTTTCATGATGATCGGCTTCGCCGTTGCCCATAAAATTTCATGGCGATGGGCAATCGGACTGTTTATCGTCGTTGAACTGATCATGTTGCTGCTCTACCGAGACAATCTCACGTTGAATGTTTTGATGTTGATCTATCCGATTGATGTTATTCGGGAGTGGCAGATGGGTCTTTGATAGCCGACGGGACGGGCGTCGGAAATTCTGGCAAATAGGCAAGATTGCTATGCAAAAGCGCTGAACGGATGCATACTTGGGGAAATTCCACTTCCTTATGACACGATACGTTCGGATTGCCGCCGTCGCCACACTCATGGCGGTGGTTGTGCTCCTTATTATTGTCCTTGGTCTCAGTTCTAAGACTTCTTCAAGCGCGGCCACCCCACCGGGCAGTCGCTACCAGCGTATCGCAGCCGATACGCCGCTGATCGTGCGCTTTACGGTACCGATGGAGCAGGAGGATGTCACAGCAGTGACAAGTGTTGCACCTCAAGTGGATGGGAAATGGCAATGGCAAGATGACACCACCCTCGCTTTTTTACCTGCGGCGCCGCTGGCGCTGAGCGGCACCTACACGGTGCGCGTTGCGCCAGAGATTCGGCGCAGCGATGAAGCGGTCGTCGGTCAAGAAACAGTGGTGCGCTTCTTCGTAGCCGGTCCGCCAACCGTGGCCCAGCTTCTGCCGCCGCCCGATGCCGCCGATGTGGATCCGGAGCGCCCGATCACGATCGTTTTTGATCGACCGATGGTGGCGCTCACGACGATCAGCGAGCGCGGAACACAATTTGCAAATTGGCCGGTGACGATTGAGCCGGACGTAGCGGGTACATGGCGCTGGCTTTCGAGCACAACGGTTGAGTTTGCGCCGAAAAACGGTTTGGCGCCGGCCACCAAATATAAGGTCCACGTGCCAGCCGGCCTGAAGACCGTCAATGGCGAACAAACTGAGACGGATGTTTCCGCGACTTTCACGACGGAACGACCCACCATCCAGTCCACGGAACCGCCCGAAGGGTTTGACCGCGCCGGCGTGAATGTGCAGCCAGTGCTGCACTTCTACGCGGCTGTGGATTTGCAAAGTGTACAGCAGCACACGCAACTGTTCCGCATGAAGGAAGGTCAGGCACCAAGCAACGAGGAGTTGCAGGCGCTGGATAACGCGACGATCCCGGCGGAAATCGGTGTGCCCGTTTCATTCAAAGTGGTCTATGGAACCGTGGAAAGTGACGGCGTGAAGAAGACGGATAAAACGACGGTCGTTCTCATGCCCCAAGCGGCATTGGAATGGAATACCTGGTATGGCCTGTTGGTTTCGAGCGGTGTCGGCGCTCCAGGCGGTAACTTAGGCAGCGAACAACCATTTGTGATGCGGTTTAAAACCGCCGGACCGATGGAAGTTCTCAGCATTGTCCAGGAATATGACGCGCTGAAAATTGATTTCAGCAATCCTTACGATGCGAAAACGGTTAAAAAAGATCTGACCATCTCACCAAAGCCGGCGAATTGGGATGACATTGAGATTGATGACAATTTTTCAGAGTCGACCGCGCTCTACCTGTACCCCGCCGTTGAACCGAGTACGAAATACACCGTCACGGTCGGAAAAGGTCTGCGGGATATTTTTGGACAAGAGAGCACGGAAGCCAAAACGATGAGTTTCACCACCAAGCCGCTGGAACCGCGTGTGTTCATTCACTCCAATGGTTCATTCGGCGTGTTTGAGCGCGAGTTCCCGCCCGTGGTGTACTTAAACTCCGTCAACGTCAGCCAGCTCAATGTGCAATTCGCCCAGCTCTCACTGGAAGAATTTATCAACTTCCAGCGCGCCGAACGTGATAATTGGCAGTTCGAACCTGTGCTGGCTGACAAAGCCATGTATCAACAGTGGAACCTGCCCCAAACGAAGCCAGAAAATGAATGGGGCGTGGAAACATTTGATATCAAGGAGCGCCTCCAGAGTGAACTGACACCCGGTATCTACGTCCTGACGCTCCAAGCGCCGGAATACCACTATGACGGCGGCATTCCCGTTGTCGAAAAGATCTACTTCTCGATCACGAGCACCGCACTCACCCTGAAATTCAGCGGCGACAAGGCGCTGGTGTGGGCTCTCAATATGGAAACGGGCGAACCGGTCGCTGGAGCGACAATCGGACTCCACACGCCCAACGGTCAGCAAGTGAAATCGGGACTAACGGATGCCGCCGGCTTCTTTGAAACAGAAATTGACGCCGCCGATTTTGCTCAGAGCGACGGCTGGCAGCCGGAAGTCTGGATCACAGCCGTAACGGCTGATGATTTTGCCTATGTTGGCACTCCGTGGGACAGCGGTCTGAATGCCTATGACTTCAGCCTGAACCAAAACTTCCAACAAAGCGCGGGGGCGTACGAGCTGCTCTCCTACCTTTATACGGACCGCCCCATTTATCGACCGGGCGACACCGTTCACTTCAAAGGAATCGTCCGGCTCAAAGACATGAAGGGTGTATTGCACCCGCCGCGCTCCGATCGGCGCGTGCAGGTGACGATCGAAGATGCGGAATACAACAGCATTTTCAGCCAAGCCATGCTGCTCTCAGCCTTCGGCAGTTTCAGCGGCGAAATCCCGCTCGATCCGAAAGCCACACTCGGCAACTACACGCTTCGCATTGAGCTCACCGGTGCCACCGATGTGCAAAATAACTGGGACGCCACGAACTTCTTGGTGTTGGCCTACCGCAAACCCGAGTACCGCGTTGATGTGACGTTCGATAAAGAAAATTACTTCGATGGTGACACGGTGCGGGCTTCGGTGGAGGCGGCGTATTACTTCGGTATGGCCATGTCGCAAAGTCCGCTGCAGTGGCGCGCCATAACGACGGATTATTTCTTCAATCAATACACGGATGGTTGGTATTCATTCAGCCTGGAAGACAACTGGTGCTGGTGGGACTGCCAGCGCGAGAACAAATTGGTTGCTGAAGGCGAGGGGAAATTGACCGCCGATGGAAAATTCCAGATCGAAGTGCCGATGAAGCTGGAAGTTGAAGCACTGAGCCAAGTGCTGAGTATCGATGTTGATGTCACCGATCAGAACAACCAAGTCGTCAGCACGCGGGCTTCGGTGCCCGTTCATAAATCTGCCATCTACGTCGGCATTCGTTCCGATGATTGGGGCGTAGAACCTGGTTCCGAAGCGCAACTCTCACTCGTCACCGTCAAACCTGATGGTTCGCCGGCGGTTGATCAGTCCGTCGACCTGACGGTATTCGAGCGGAACTGGAATGTAACACGGAAGAAAGGTGTTGACGGCGAGTATTACTACGACAGCCAACCGCAGGATACGAAAATCAAATCGTACTCTGCTAAAACGGGACCGGATGGGAAGGTGGCGATCAAGGTCAACATTCCTTCCGGCGGACAGTTCCGCATTTTGGCGCAGACCGCCGATGCGGCGGGTCGGGTAGCGTCAGCAGATACGTCTGTATACGCCTGGTCTGATACCTACGTGAACTGGCCACGCGCCAATAATAACCGCATCGAAATTATCGCTGATAAACCTGAGTACGCCGTCGGCGATACCGCCACGCTCATTGCCAAGTCGCCGTTCCAAGGTGAGAACGTCAAGACCCTCGTCACGGTGGAACGCGAAGGCATCATCAGTCGGCGCGTAATCACGCTGGAAAGTTCAGCGCAGCCGATCACCATTCCGATTACGGAAGACTTGATCCCCAACGCCTATGTGTCCGTCGTCGTTGTGAAACCGCGCGAAGGCGAAACGTTCAATGAAAACGGTCTCGATACCGGCGCGCCGGCTTTCCGCATCGGCTACGCGCAGTTGAACGTTGAGACCAAGCAAAAAGCGCTCGACCTTTCCATCGTGCCCGACAAGCAAAAATACTTGCCCGGAGAAACGGTAAACGTAACGCTCAAAACGAAAAACTGGTCGGGCACACCCGTACCGGCCGAGCTGTCGCTCGCGGTCATTGATATGAGCGTGCTGGATCTGGCCGGCTACTCCCGGCCGGATCTGCTCAAAGAGTTCTTCAGCGGACGCGGCCTGGGTGTCCGCACCGCGCAAAACCTGCTCTACTTGATGGAGCGGTTTAAGCCCGGGTCCAAAGGTGGTGGTGGAGGCGATCCCGAAGAGCGAGCGCGGGCCAATTTCAAAGATACTGCTTACTGGAATCCAACGATTGTCACCGACGAACAGGGTGAAGCTCACGTTTCCTTTAAACTGCCCGATAACTTAACCACCTGGAAACTGATTGCCGTCGGTCATAGCAAAGAGAGTCTTGTCGGCGCCTACGACACGGAAGTGGTGGAAACCAAGCGCGTGATCGTCCGGCCAGTGCGGCCGCGCTTCGCCGTGCAAGGCGATGAGGCCGAACTGGCGACGATTGTTGTGAATGGCACAGACAAGACGGCCAACTTCAAAGTAACACTGACGGGCGATGGGTTTGAAGGTTCGACAGACGCGCAGACGGTATCCGTTGATGCCGGTGCGCAGGTCAAAGTCCGGTTCCCCGTGTCCTTCGGTTTCGGTAACAAAGCCAACTTCGTCTTCACGGCCGAAACAGACGGCGCACGCGACGAAGTGCATGAATCCATTCCGCTCTATCCGTTTGGGATTCCGCAAGCCGTGGCCACGTCGGGCTTTACCGACGAAAGTGTACGTGAACAGGTCTATTTGCCTGTCCGTGATGAAGTGACTGCTCTCCAAGTGCAAGCTGCTTTGTCTCCCACGTTGGCAGTCTATTTGCCATCGAGCCTTTCATATTTGGTGAACTATCCGTACGGCTGCGCCGAGCAGACTGTTTCTAGCTTCCTGCCCAATATTGCCGTGGCGGAATTGGAAAGACTTGATGCGTTTGAGATTGTTGATGACAAAACGCTGCAGACGAACGTCATCGCCGGCATTGAACGTCTCATCACCTTCCAGCGCGGGGATGGCGGCATCGGCTATTGGGAGCAAAGTCCTGCCAGTTACCCGTACCTCACAGCGTATGTCGTTCACGCCTTGCATTTGGCGCGGAAAGCCGGCTACACGGTCGACAGTGATTTCTTCAACCGAGCGCGTGACTACCTGGAACAAGCTCTGCGCAATGGAGATATGACGCGCAAGCTTCATCTGAATGAACGCGCCTACGTACTGTACGTCCTTGGTGAAACCGGAGGCGTTGATCGGTCGCTGCTCAGCAACCTCTATGATCAACGCGCGAAGCTCGCGCTGTTTGCAAAGGCATATCTGGCAATGGCGATGGAGAAAACAGGGAATCACAAGCAAGCGCAGGCATTGGTCGATGAAATTCTCCAGAAAGCCGACGTCAGCCCGCGCACGATTGAGTTTGCGGAAGATGATTTGTGGGAGCTGCGCAGTCTCATGAATACCGAGCAGCGTTCAACGGCAATTATTCTGCAAGCGATGATCAGCGTTGATCCAGAGAATGTTCTGATACCGCAAATAACACGTGCGCTGCTGCAGATGCGACGGGCAGGACACTGGGATACGACCCAATCAACTGTGGCTGCCATTTTTGCGCTTGTTGATTACCTCAAGCTAACCGGTGAACTGCGCGCCGACTTCACGGCCACACTTACGCTGAATGGAAAAGAAGTCACCGAAGCGGTGTTTAATGCCAAAAACGTTCTGACAAAGGAAGAACAGGAGTTGCCCGCCGATGCATTTACGCCCGGCCAGTTCAATCCCGTTGATTTCAGTAAGAAAGGCGAAGGCCAGCTGTACTACGACTTGATGGTTCAGTACTTCTGGCGGGCGCAAAAGGCAGAGCCGGCGGAAGAAGGCATCAGCGTGGTACGTGAACTCACGCCGACTGCCGGGTCGCCGGCGACGCCATCGGTTGGTGGCACCTACAAAGTGAAATTGACGATCACTGTGCCGGAAACGCGCCACTTTGTGGCAATTGAGAGCCCGCATCCGGCCGGCTTTGAAGGCATCGACTTCGCTTTGCAGACAACACAGCAACACTTGCAAGATGAACTCGAGCCGGATCGACCGGAAGGGTTCTACTGGTGGTGGGACAGCAGTTGGTATTTCACCCACAAAGAATTCCGCGACGACCAGGTCTTCCTGTTCGCTGATAATCTGCCGGCCGGTGTGTACCACTACGAATACCTCGTCCGCGCCACGTTGCCCGGCACCTTCAAGTGGCGGCCGGCCCGAGCTTATGAAATGTACTTCCCCGAAGTGTTTGGCAACACGGAGAGCGCCATGATCAATATTCGCGAACCGTGACGGCGCTACGCTCGCGACTGACTATCCAACGCTCCCTGCTGATCTGCGGCGGAGCGCTGGTGTTGTTGCTGCTTTTTCTGCTACCATTGCCCTCTCGAGTCAGCCACCCGGAAAACCGCGCACCAATTAGGGTGCTCGATCGACACGGTAAACTTCTGTATGAAGCGCGACAGGAAGATTTTGGCATGCAGGAGGAGCTGACACTGGCCGACCTGCATCCGCTAACGGTACCGGCGCTCATTGCCGTGGAAGATCGAACGTTTCGCAGTCACCTTGGCGTGAGTGTGAGAGGAATTACACGCGCGCTGTGGCAAAACTTGAATGCCGGTCGCATTGTCTCGGGCGGTTCTACGCTCACGCAGCAACTGGTCCGCATTCGCTTGCAACCGCCACGGCGTTCGCTCCTTTATAAGATGCGCGAAGCGTGGCTGGGACTGAAACTTGATGCGCGATTAAGCAAAGATGAGATATTGCAGCAGTATTTGCAGTCCGTGTACTTCGGGCACCAGGCCTATGGCATACGCAGCGCTGCGACCGTGTATTTTGGGAAGAAACCACAGGAACTTTCGATCAGTGAACTGGCTTTGCTCATCGGCCTGATTCAATCCCCTGTTTCACTTGATCCGTTTGTAAACCCCAACGCTGCGCTCGCGCGCCGCAGTCGCGTTCTCACCGCCATGGCTGAGGAAAAAGTCATCACTGCTGACGAGCAAGCCACCGCTGAAGCTGAAGAGTTGCAACTCACGGAGGATCGCACACGTATAGCGGCGCCACACTTCGTCTTTTGGCTGCTCAGCCGCTACGCCGACCGCGCGCGCCCGGGCGCTGCGCTGCGGACAACGCTCGATGCCGATCTTCAAACGCAACTTGAAGCGATCGTCGAGCGGCGCGTGGCCGCGCTCGCCGATAAAAATGTCACGGGCGCGTCGGTTGTTGTCCTCGATGCTCACACCGGAGAATTACTGGGCATGGTCGGGTCGCAGGATTATTTTGACGCGACCCGCGACGGCGCCGTGAATGTCGCCGTCTCGCCGCGACAGCCCGGTTCTTCCCTCAAACCGTTCACCTATGCCCTCGCGCTGCAGCGCGGTGACACAGCGGCCACGACTGTGGCCGACGTGTTCGTGCAACTCCTCACCGAAGAAGGTAATCCTTACAC
>Ga0209542_10021253_pt1 | contig 10189 bp, 12 predicted proteins | sample RifCSPhighO2_01_FD_184028 | JGI IMG/M metagenome (GOLD analysis project Ga0209542, IMG submission 184028) | Soil microbial communities from Rifle, Colorado - Rifle CSP2_plank highO2_0.1 (SPAdes) (version 2) | ecosystem: Environmental > Terrestrial > Deep subsurface > Rock core/Sediment ...
AAGGAGAATGAATCTACCTTGAATATGCCGAAGAAGTCATAGGATGGTGCAGTGAACTGCTGGACAATTAGGAATGCTGTTACAGATATCCCAGCCAAGGCTAGGTAAGGGATGAAGATCTTTGTCTTCTCAGAGAACGAGAGGAAGATCAATACGAAAGAAAACGAGGCTAGGACAAACGGTGGGAACAAAGACATGAAAGCTAAAGCTACCATAGCTGCTGCCAATGTCGCACTTACTATCCATGGTATCATGTTTTCACCTTATGAAAGAGGCAACTTTCGAATAAGAGTCAATGAAGTAGACTAAAAACTGCGGGTAAAGTCCGAAGAAGAACAGCATGATAAGCAAGATTATGAACGGTAGGTATTCTACAAAACTCATGTCTTTAACTTTCTTTGGCGAAGGATTGTTGAATGAAGATTTCTGGACCATAAACAAGAAACCTCCTGCAAGAATCAGTATTCCAATTATTGGAATCAAAACATAGTAGCCGTAAACAGAGAAAGCACCCATGACTATCATAAGCTCTGCAGGGAATGCACTGGTAGTTGGTATTCCGAAGGATGCAATTGCTACAATCAAAAGAGTCCATCCCATTCTTGGAGCGCTGCTTGCCAATCCACTGAACAAACCTATTATTCTGGTTCCTATCTTCTCATGTATGAATCCCGCCATAGAGAATCCCATCGCTGAAACTATTCCATGACTGAACATTGCAAATATCGCACCAGTTAAAGCAATCTGGTTCATCGAAGCTATTCCCAAAAGTACCATTCCCATGTGTGCTATACTAGAGAAAGCTATCATCCTCTTCAGATCTTTCTGCACTACAGCTACTGCGGCACCATAGATTATGCTTATTCCTGCAAGTGCTGCTATAGGAACAAACAACGATGAGGCTACATTTGGAAACATTGAATAAGCGACTCTTATCAGTCCGTAAGCTCCCATCTTCAAAAGCAAGCCGGCAAGTATGACCGAGGCAGGCGACGGTGCTTCGACGTGCGCATCAGGCAGCCATGTATGGAATGGAAATATCGGCATCTTAACGATGAATGCAAAAAACAATCCTATGAATGCGATTAGACCGAATGTCTGCGGATAAACTGCGCTAGTCAACTGTCTTATGTCAAAGCTGGAAGCACCGGACATCATGTAGACTCCTATGATTGAAAGCAAAAGTATGAAACTTGCTGCTCCTGTATAGATGATGAACTTGATGGATGCATATCTTTTGTTGGAACCTCCCCAAATCAGAATCAAAAAGAACATGGCTGCAATCACAAGATCCCAGAAGATGTAGAACAGCATCAGGTCAAGCGAAACAAAGACTCCCAGCACAAAAGTTTCGAGCAACAGGAACAATGTATAATATAGCTTAAGTTTCTCATGTACCAAACTTCCAGATACAAGTATTGCAATAAAGAAAAGTGATGTGGACAAAAGCACCATCACAAGACTCAGACCATCGACACCGAAAAGAACAGAAGCTCCTATCGAAGGTATCCACTTGTACTGTTCAATGAACTTGAAGGAACCGTCTCTTATGTCAAAATTGACAAGTATGCTGGCAGATATCGCAAGTGTTGCAAGAGTTCCTATTATAGCAATCCATCTGGATGCTTTCTTCGGCAACAGATAAACAAGTAATGCTGTCACGACCGGCAATGCAAGCATTAGACTTATCGGACCCATTCAAACACCTAGCAACAACATTATCTTGTCTGCGTTCAGCATGGCAAACAAAAGCAACAGACCGAGCAAAATTCCTACAACATAAGTCTGTGTAACACCTGACTGCATCTTCTTGAAAGTATCGGCAAAAATCTCTGAGACTGGATTAAACAGGTTTACAATTCTGTCTATGACAAAGACATCTATGTAATCCAGAGCCTTGAAAACAAAATTGAACATACCAAGTGCAAACTTGTCGTAAGCTGCATCTATCCAATACTTGTTTACGAAGATTTTGTGGAAGATTCCAAGAGGAGATCTGACGAATACAATTGGTTTTATCATCTTCTTGTAAAAGACTGCATAGGAAATCAGGATTGCTGCAACGACTGATGATGTAGACAATACAATTGACAGCATATTGAACTCTTCTGCCTCACCGAAATAATGGAAAAGATATGGAGTAAAGAATCCTGAACTGACTGCACCAACCAGCAGCAATATTGTAGGCACAAGCATTGTCAATGGTATCTTATGCTTCTTCTTGCCTTCTGGTTTCAACTTGATTGAATTTCCAAGAGGAAGGAAGATCCATCTTGAAATATAGAGTGTGCTGATGAAAGATGTGAAAAGTATTGTTACAAAAAACAAAGTATTGTACCCCATTGCTGAACCCACTATCGTGTCCTTGCCGAAGAAATCGCCAAACGGCGGAAGGCCTGACATGACAAGCATTCCCAACAACGCTATGTAGAATATCATACTCTTCGGCCTGATTCTTATCTTTCTCAAATCTCTTTGTTCCTTCAACGAATGCATTATGATTCCTGCTATCATGAAGATTGCTGCTTTGCTGAAAGTTTGCGTGAAAGAATACAGCATGCTTGCTCCTATTTTGCTTGCACCTAAAGCCAACATCATGAATCCTAACTGGCTGACAGTCGAAAAAGCCAAGACACGTTTGATGTCTATCTCAGAAAACGCTATTGTAGCACCGATGAATGCAGTTGCAACTCCTATGAGTGCAATTGGGTCAAGAAGATGTGCCAAAGAATAAAGAGGAAGTAATCTTGCAACCAAAAATATTCCAGCCTTTACCATTGTTGCAGAGTGGAGCAATGTGCTTACTGGTGTAGGACCTTCCATTGCATCTCCAAGCCAGACATGAAGCGGGAATTGTGCAGACTTTGCAATCGCACCTACAAGTATCAATGACATAGCTATGGTTAGGAATGGAGAAGATGTTGCATTTGAATTTAGATAGTTAAAATCCAAAGATGGAAATTGTGTAGCTAGGAAAGCGATCCCTGCAAACATGAAGACATCACCGAGAATAATTATAACGAATGCTTTCTTTGCGGCTCTTGCGGCTTCTTTCTTGTAATGCCAGAAACCTATCAGCAAATAGGAAGACAGTCCTACGATCTCCCAGAAGATCAACAGCGTGATGAAGTTGCTCGACAAAACAATTCCTAACATGCTTCCTGCGAACAGGCTCATCTCAGCATGGAACCTTGACAAAGCATCCTTCTTGTCCATGTAAGAATAGGAATAAACCAAAACAAAGAACGAGATTATGGAAACCAGTAGTGCGAACATCATGCTGAGCTTGTCCATCAAGAATCCAATAGTGAAGTTTATGTTTGCAAACGTGAGCCATGAGAACTTTACCTCTATTGTCTGATTGAATTCAAGAAAACTTACAGCAAGGATAGCAAGTGAGACTGCGGCTAGAAAGATGGAAATGAATGGTGCGAACCTGTTCAGCCTTTTAGCAAATATTGAAAGCACTAAAAATGAAAGTATGAAAGGCACTATTGCAAGATATGCTACTTCTACTACCATTTTAATTTCCTCAGTTTAGTCAGGTCTATGTTTCCTTCTTCCTTAAGGATGTACATGAACAATGCCAATGCGATGATTGTATCAGAGACAGAAAGTATCCAGCCGAAGACTACGAATGATTGTCCTATAGGATTGCCAGTCTTGAAAGCGGAGAATGCTACGAAATTTATCGCAGCTGCAGCTACCAGAACTTCTGCACACATGAAAATTACCAGCATGTTCTTCCTGGTGATTATGCCATAGCTTGCAATGACGAACAAAGCTGTCGATACTACGATGAAATATTCAAGCGGTATGCTCATTCCTTGTCACCTCTCAAGAAGTAGATGGAACCGACAAGTGCAGAGAACAACATTATTGTGGATGCTATCACTGCCATGCTATACTCATTGACGACAACATCGCTCAGCTGTGATATTGAAAATGTTTTCATTGGCTGAGGCTGGTTTGTAAAATTGAATGACAGCATAACGATAGCAAACAATGCAATGGAAGCGACTACTTTAAAGCTTCTGAACTCTTTGATTATCTCTTTTTCATCGCTGTGCTCTGAAAGCATCACTACCATCACGATAAGTACGACTATACCTCCTGCGAAGATAAGTATCTGTATGATTGCCAGGAACGCTGCACCTAAGATTGCAAGTATTCCAGAACTGAAAATGAAAAACAGTGCGAGATAGATTGCGCTGTGCATCAGCCTCTTTGCACTTATCATGAGGAAAACTGACAAGAGTGACAATGCAGATACGACCGAGAATGCAATTAAGTCTAGCATGATTAAGAATCCTCCTTTTTTTCTTCCTTGGGCTGTTCAGGTTGTTGTGAAGGTTGTGCTGGCGGAACTGTCTTCTGTGTAGGAGCTCTCTTTCCCTCTATCACATCTTTCACTTCTTCAGGTTTCACAAAATCCACTTCGGAATATTTTTTCTCATCAAGGTCAAGTGGATGGAATACCAACTGGGCTTTGTTAGTGTTTGAATTCTCGAAAAGTTTTGAAAATCTTATTGCTTTTGGAGTGGTGGGACATATCTCTTCGCAGAGATTGCACCACATGCATGTCTCCAGGCTGACTGCAGGATAAAGCAGAGGCTTGTTTACTTTTGTGTTTCCTCCTTTATTCTCTGGTATAGAAATCATTTCTATGCATTCAGATGGACAGATCCTTGCACACTGTTGGCAGCCGACACAAAGATTGAAATCTACGATGTGCCTTCCTTGCTTGAAATTCTCCGGTAGCTTGTCATAAATACTCTCTTCAGGATACCTTAAGGTAAACGGTTTTTGAAATACACTCTTTACTGCAATCAGCATCGGCTGGACTATCTTCTTCACACCCATAATACCATCCTCTCAACAACAGCTATGCCGATGTTCAAAACTCCTAAAGGTATAAGATATTTCCAGCAAAGGTTCAACAACTGGTCTGCTCTTAATCTTGGGAATGAAGCTCTCATGACAATGTATGCCATGACGAAAATTCCTACTTTGAAGAAAAGCCATGCTTCTGAAGGAATCTTAAATGGAAGGTTCGGCAAACTAGTTGGACCTGACCAACCGCCAAAGAAAAGGAATACTACAATGACAGAGGTAACGAGCACCAAACCGTATTCGACCAAAAATGTAAGTGCGTATCTTACTCCTGAGTACTCGGTCTTCCATCCTGCAACAAGCTCACTCTCTGCAAATGGCATGTCAAACGGTATCCTTTCTGCAGTCGCAATCATCGAAATTACAAAAACTAATAATCCAATTGGTTGCAGAAGAACAAACCACAATCCTCTATCCTGTATTTCTGCCATCGTCACAATATTCAAAGTTCCTGTAAGTATTACAAGACCTACGACAGAAAGTAGAAGTGGAATTTCATAGGACATGGACATCACAGCCGAACGCAAAGCACCGAGATAAGTATACTTGCTGTTAGATGCCCAGCCAATCAAGAGTATTGCGACTGGTAGAAGTGAAAGCAAGGCAACTGGAAGTAGTAGAGAGAATGACTGATCAACTGCAAACAAATCTTTTCCAAAAGGCAGAAGCATGATGGTGAAAAATAAAATAGTGGCCATAGCAATAGGAGCCCATCTGAATGAGACAGAATCTGCGCCATCAGGAACGATGTCTTCTTTGCTTATCAATTTCACAAAGTCAGCAAGGTTTATCAAGATTCCTGCAGGACCAGGATGCTGCGGACCGTATCTCGACTGAATCCTTGCAATCAATTTCCTTTCAACATAAGCACCGCCATAAGCGACAGCTCCCACAACAAGAGATGCGAAGACACCATAGCCTATAACTACAAGATAATCTCTGAGAAAAATCGGTAGATTTAGCAAAAGCATTACTTGGTCTATCACAATATTCATGAGTTCATTTATCATCTGTCAACCTCTCCGAACACTGGATCAAGACTTCCAATGATTGCAACTATGTCTGCTATCTTATGACCTACAATTATTTTTGGCAGCAGTGCTGTGTTACAGAAAGATGGTGTCTTGTATTTTGCTCTGTATGGTTTGCTTGTACCATCGCTTACAAGATAGACTCCTGCTTCTCCTTTCGCCTGTTCGTTTATGACATAGACTTCACCAGGAGTAACGGGTTTGGTAAAGTAGAGTGATCTCAAGCCTTCTGTCGGACCTTGCGGTAGATTCTTTATCGCCTGCCTGACAATCCTTATGCTCTGGACAACTTCTTCCCATCTGACACGATATCGTGCAAGAGAATCTCCTTCATCTTTTACAGGAACATCGAAGTCGAGCTTGTCATAAACAGAATACGGTGCATATCTTCTGACATCAAGATTCCATCCGCTTCCTCTCAGACTCGGACCGTGCATTCCCCAATCCATCGCATCCTTCTTGCTCACTACTCCTATTCCTTTCGTCCTTTTGAAAAACAATTCATTCTCTATGAACTTCCCATAATCTTTCCACTTCTTGTCAAGATATGTCAGCATGGATAAACATTTTTCTGTCCAGCCTTTTGGCAGATCGTTCTTCAGTCCTCCTAACCTTACTTCATTGTGGAAAAGTCTTCCTCCTGTCACTTCTTCCATCAGAGTTAGGATTATTTCCCTTTCCTTGAAACACCAGAACCATGTTGTCATCTGTCCCAAATCCAATCCATAACTTCCTATTGCAACCAGGTGGCTTGCTATCCTCTGAAGCTCCAGCAAAATCACTCTAACATACTGCGATCTTTCAGACGGCTCGATGTTCATCAATTTTTCTACTGCTTGTACGAAAAGATGTTCCGAATGCAATGCTGCAACATAATCCATCCTGTTGGTCAAAGGTATGCACCACATGTAATGCCTTTTTTCATGAAGCTTCTCTATGCATCTGTGAAGGTAGCCGATGTGCGCAGTGGAATCCATTATTGTATCTCCTTTTATTTTGAGCATCAATCTTAAGACTCCATGTGTTGATGGGTGCTGAGGTCCCATGTTCAGTTCTACTATCTTCTCACTTGCCATCTTCTTTCTCCTCCTTCATCTTCTCCAGCTTCTGGTTTATGGATCCCATGTTCAAGACGAACTTGTCATTGCTTCTCATCATCGCGAGTTTCCAATCTATCTGGTATGCTGGCACACCGCTCTCATCATCTTTCCTCAATGGATGTCCTATCCAATCTTCCTTCAACAGCAATCTTTTCATGTTAGGATGTCCTTCAAAGATTATTCCGAACAAATCAAATGCTTCCCTCTCATGCCAGTCTGCTGCAGGATAGATTTTAGAAATAGAAGGCAATCTTTGCACTCCATCGCATACATCATCCTCATGGCACACATGCTTGTCTGTAGGATCTCTTGGTAGGAATGCTTTCAATATGATCAGTTGCTTCTTTTCTGTTGACCAGAGATGATATACAACACACATCATGTTCTGCTTTATCAAATCAACAGCTGACAGGTTGGACAAATGGTCAAAGCCTTTCTCATTCTTCAGATACTTGCAAACCTTTGCTATGAAATCTTCATTTACTACAGCCACATCTCCTTCTGACTGTATAACATCGCCGAACTTCTCCTTCAATTCTTCAACTACATCTTTGGCTATTGAAAGATTTTGTATCATGTTTATCACAGATGGGGATTTCCGCTCTTGTACCTTGCCATGCTGTCCTTCTTTATCAGTTTCTGCAGCTGTATCAAAGCTTCCAAAAGATTCTCAGGCCTTGGAGGACAGCCGGGTACATAAATGTCTACAGGTAAAAATCCGTCAATTCCCTTTTCAACATTATAGCCGTTCCAGAAAGGACCGCCGCCTATCTCGCATGCGCCCATTGCCACCACCCATTTGGGATCAGGCATCTGCTCGTACAGTCTTCTCAATCTTGGTTTCATCTTCTCATTGATTGTTCCTGCTACAATTACTACATCTGCATGTCTTGGCGTGCTTGCAAAGAAAAGTATACCGTGCCTTTCAGCGTCATTCCTTGGAGAAGCCATTGCCATCATCTCTATCGCACAGCAGGCTGTCCCGAAAGTCAGAGGCCAGAAAGACCAGCTTCTTCCCCAGTTTGCAAGATTGCCTGTCAGATTTTTAATAAGCTTTTCCAATTGTCCTACAACTATCATCCTTTACACCTCTATCCTCTTCACTTGGCTGAAAAAGTAAGCCATGCCTATGGAAAGTATGCCGAAAACTGAACCCATTATTCCTATGGTGAAAATATTGGATAACTGGTTTATGCTGACTGCAAGAAGGAATATTAGTGCAAGCGATACCTCAAAAATCAGGTAGATGACTGCATAGGCATAGTAGCCGAAACCCAGGTTCCTTGCAGAACCTACTGGCAGCTCGCCACATTCGTAAGGTATCTTCTCCTGCTTGTCGGATATCCTTGGCCTCATGAAGAATGACAATACTACAGGTATGATAACGAACAGGAAGCTCAGACCGAGCAGCATGGAGAATGTCAGTATCGGGTCTAATGCCATATAAATAACTATTTGGCTGTCTTTTATTATAAAACGGGTCTATTTTAAATTGTTTGGATACAAATTGAGATTGAAGGATAATTATGGAAGCTTACAGGGTAATACCTATTCAGACAAGGGATGGAATCACCAATACTGCTATAGATGATGCGCTTGAATACAGCCTCAAAGGAGGGCCGATAGTCGTCTTCTCAAAATGGACACCCACAGTGTCGATAGGAGTTGGACAGGATCTGTATAAGGATGTTGATGTAAACGAGGCTGAAAGATTAGGAGCTCAGATAGTTAGGCGCAAGTCGGGCGGTAGGACAGTCTATCTTGACAAGAATTATATAGGATTTACGATAATAGACCCGACTCACGGAGTAAGCGAATTTAATTTTCCAGAAAGGTACAAAGAATGGTGCAGCAAGGTCTGCGAAGCTTTGAAATACCTTGGCATAGATGCAAACCTAAAAGGCAACAATGATATCTTGGTGAATGGTAGGAAAATAGGAAACGCTGCTATGGTAGCTAGGAAGGACTATTTGCTTATACACGGATCGCTCAGATACAGGTACGACAATCTGGACGAGATGCTGAATATTTTGAAGATAGATGGCGTGCAGTTGAAGGATTATAAAGAAGAAGCATCGAAGGTCATAACTTCTGTAGACATGGAATCTGAAATAGGAGAGGAAGAATTGTATAATTCTCTGGTGGAAAAGATGTGTCCAAATGCGTCTGTCGAGGCATTCACAGAAGACGAACTGGAAACAATAGAGGAATTGAAAAAATCGTACGACGACAAGAAATGGGTGAAACGGGGAATGTGGATGAGTGGTAAAAGGACTAAAAAATTGAAGAGCCGTGGACCGTGCGATTTTATTTTTGACAAAACGTTGATGATACCGTCTTTGGAAGGCAAAGTAAAATTTTATTGAGTTTATACTTTTAAAATAAAAATTTAAAGGAACATTGTACAATCTATAAATGGTGTCTAATTGTCTGCCGAACCAACTTTAGAGAAAATAAAGGAAGCGGAGGCTAAAGCTGCCGAAATGGTGCAGCAGGCCAATGAGGAGAAGAACAGATTGGTAGCAGAAGCTAGAAATCGGGCAAGTGAAATCTTTGAAAGATACGAGAATGAGATGAAGGAAGAGAGGGAAGCTAGGATAAAGATAGTGAGAGCCGAGCTTGGCGAGAAGCAGCAGAAAGGCCTGAAGATTGACACTACAAAAGCTGAAAAAATTAAGAGGGAGGCTGAGAAGAAAGTCCAGAACGAAGTTGATTTCTTATACCAAAAATTCATGGAGATGATACTCAGTGATTAAGCCGCAGAAGATGGAACTTGTCAGGATAATCGGCGTCAACAAGAACGTCCAAAATGTTATAGAGACTCTTTATGACATGAAAGTTTTGCACTTGGTGGATTTCAAGAAATCTGAGGATAGTTTTCTGGACATAGGAAAACCGATGAAAGATGCTGCATTCTATTCTGAACAGCTATTGAATGTAAAATCCATGATTTCTTTTTTCAAGATAACCGGCGAGCCGAACGATGTTGGGAAGTTCAGGGAGTCAACAGAGATCTTCGATAAGATACAAAAGGAATTCAAAAGGCTTGTTGATGAAAGAGATGGGTTGAAATCAGAAGAGAACAAGCGGATTGAGCTGTTGAACCATCCCATGTACATACTTGGAATGAAATCAAAGGATGTCACAGGACTGTCGTCAGTAAAG
>Ga0209542_10021254_pt1 | contig 10189 bp, 11 predicted proteins | sample RifCSPhighO2_01_FD_184028 | JGI IMG/M metagenome (GOLD analysis project Ga0209542, IMG submission 184028) | Soil microbial communities from Rifle, Colorado - Rifle CSP2_plank highO2_0.1 (SPAdes) (version 2) | ecosystem: Environmental > Terrestrial > Deep subsurface > Rock core/Sediment ...
CCTGTTTGTCCGCGCAGGTTCGTAGGCAAAACCTATTTCCTCAATTGGCAGGAATTCATCAACTTGCGGCATTTTCTTCTTAAAAAGCTTTAGCAATTTGCCGCTTTTGTCGGAAATTGCCATACCGGCCATACAGCCAGTAATGATGATTTTCGATCTTGATTTACTTGTTGGTGAATAAGTCTTGAGTTTTGTTATGTTATTTACCAGCCCATAAACCCTGTTTTCTGCCGATTCTCTAACCATGCAGGTATTTATAACCACCCAATCAGCCTTTTTTATATTCTCCGTTTTCTTCATTCCCTGTTCGTTTAAATATGCAGCAATTCTCTCAGAGTCGGCCACATTTGCCGCACAGCCAAACGTTTTAATAAAATATTTTTCATAGTTTTTTGTATTTAACATCTTGAATTGTTATTAGCTTGATGCTGATGCGTATTGGGTAAGGCTGTAGCGCCATAAAAGAAGACTCCCTCCAAAAAAGAGAACTCCAAAGAGAAGCGATATCAAAACAACAGGAGTTGAGAGTAGTCCAAATAAAGCTTTTGGCGGGAAAGTAACCATTATTCCAACCGGAATAACAAAAGTAAAAAAAGAACGAATAGGCTCCTGATAAATATCAATCGGCACTCTGCCGACATTGGTCAGGTCGCGATAAATCATGATTGCATGGTCAACTTCGGTTGTCAGAACACCCAAAGCCAAAACCAAAATATGAAAAGAAGTCGCTATGACAAGCCCGTTTATAAAAAGAAGGAGAAATACGAATAGCGAAAATGAGGCAAATGTTAATTGTGCGCCAAAATAAAAAAGTAAAAAAATGCTGGGTATCAGCATAAAAAGATCCAGAAGGTCAGCCCCTCCGGCTAAAGCTTTGAAAAGAGGGTTTATAGGTTGGACCAGGTCCAAATCAAAATCTCCCCGCACCACTTTTTGGCGAAACCGGTAAACTTCTCGGAACAGAAGTTGAGTAAGAGTATCAATGAGATTAAAGACAAGGTAAAAAAAGATTACTTGATTGGCTGTGTAGTCGATAAGAGCTTTGGTGCTTTTCTGCAGTATAAACAAAAATAGAAAAAACAAAAGAAAACGGAGAAGTTTGGCAAAAAGAAAGAGGCCGGCGCCGAAACGCGAATAAATAGCGCTTGAAAAAGAATTTAAGGTATATTTTAGCCAAAGCAAAAAAAAGCGTTTCATATTATCTTCCCTGCGCGCTGTAATCAAGAAGTCCCTTGTTCCAAACACGAACCGCTGTTTCTTTGAGAATTATTATCCAGACAAGGGAAATTGCAATTCCAATTGAAATTTCCTGAACATTTAGCTGTCCAAGGTAAATTTTCAGCGGAAAAAATAAAAGATAGGGAAAAGGGAGAGCTTGAAGAGAAAGATACAGCCATTTTGGTAAAATATCCAAAGGAAAAAGCGAACCGATGAAAAACTGGCTGATAACAAAAAAAACAAATCTCGGCGCCCAAACCTCGGGCGAATAAAATCCGATAAAGCCAAGCAAGACGCTGAGATAAAAGTATAAAATCATTCCCAGCCCCATGGAGAGTGTAAAAAATAAAAGAAATAAAACATTGGTTTGTAAAATAAACTGCGGTTTTAAAAAAAAGATTAAAAGAACAACTTCAAGAATTGAAAAGAAAACATTAAGCGCTTTGTCAGCCGCATCTTTTGCCCACCAGAGGGAAAAATAGTTTATTGGTTTAAGAAGATAATTTGTCAGGTTTCCGCTGTTTATTTCATCTCCAATGTCCAAAGTTTTTGTGGCCAGAATAAAGCTTGTTACAACATTGGAAAGGAGGACATATGTTAAAATCTGGCTTTCATTATAACCAAAAAGAGTGTTTTTTCCGGCGGTGACGGCGTGCCAGAGGAAGTAAACCAAAAGAAGATTTACCACTCTTCGTACCCGCCAGAGAATAAAATTCAGGCGGTAGGCGGTTGATTCACTCCAGGAATTTTTAATAACTTGCCAATATTTACCCATAAAGACTTTTATTATTGTATCACGCAAACAACAAATGATAGCCTTGTGATATGATGGTAAAGAGCATGCTTTCCAAGAAAAATCACTATTTACAGATTGCTTTAAATTCAAGTTTTGCTGAGGTAGAAAGGATAATTAACTCTCTTCCTGTTTCCGAGCGGATCATTATAGAAGCGGGAACACCTCTTATTAAGGAATATGGAGCTTCGGTAATTGAAAGAATTGCTTACCTCTGGTCGGCAAAATTCGCCGGCGTAGGAATTAATAGCTTTCCTTATATCGTTGCCGATCTTAAATGCATGGATCGGGGAGAAAGAGAGGTATCCATTGCCAAAAAACACGGCGCTTCAGCCGCCGTTGTCTTAGGCCAAGCGCCAGTTGAAACATTGGATGCTTTTATTGGGAATTGTGAGAAGGCTGAAATTGATACGATGGTTGATATGATGAATGTGGAAAAACCATATCAGGTTTTAAGAAAGCTTAGAAAACTGCCAAAAGTGGTCATTCTTCACCGCGGCGTTGATGAGGAAGAATATTCCGACAAGCTTTTGCCGATTCATCTTATTAATAAAATCAAGGGCGCTTATAATGTTCTGATTTCCGTTGCCGGAGGAGACACTCTGCGTGAGATCCAATCGTCCGTTTTCAACGGCGCAGATATTGTCGTTGTCTGGAAGGATTTTTTCCGTTTGAAAGAAGAAACAACGACAATTGCGGAAGAGTTTCTAAAAACGGTTAAATAGCAGCTATTTTTTTATCAGTTGTTGAAAACCTCTTAAAACTTCAGTGGGGAGGGCAAAGACGACGGTGTTGGCGGGATTGGCAGTGGTTGATTCAATAGTTTGCAGAGTTCTTATAGAAATGCCTCCTTCGGCAAGATTAAGGGCCGCTTTTTTTAAATTTAAAGAAGCGGTAAGTTCTCCCTCTGCAGTAATAATAACTGCCCGTCGTCCCCGCTCAGCTTCTGCTTGTTTTGCCATTGCCCGTTTCATGTCAGCCGGAAGCTCAATATCTTGAATTTTAATTGCGGTTACGTTAATTCCCCACGAATTCGTTTCCTCGTCGACAATGGCTTTTATTTTTTGGGCAAGACTTTCCCGTTCAGTAAGGAGCGTATCAAGTTCCACTCCTCCGATGACGTCGCGAAGCGCGGCTTGAGCATATTGGGCAACGGCGTAAGTATAATTTTGGATTTTCAAAACCGCATCTTCTGCTTTTTCAACCTGAAAATAGACAACGGCGTTGATGCCGACCGGGACATTGTCTTTGGTGATAACTTCCTGTTGGGGAATGTCAGTTGTTGTTATCCGGACGTCAACTTTTATCATTCGCTGAATTATAGGAATAACCAGATTCAACCCCGGGTTTAAAACGCCGGTAAAATTGCCCAAAGTCAGAACAATACCTCTTTCGTACTGGTCAATAACTTTGATACTGGCAAGAATTATAAAAAGAACAATAACAACAAACGGTAAGAAAACAACTTCCATATTTTTAAACTAAGTTTATTTTCTCTCTCCCAAGGTTATGACAATCTCAAATTCAGAATCGGAGGAGAGGTTTTCTTTCGAAAGAAAGAGATCATAGTTTGACAAAGCGGAAGAGATGATTTGATATATTTTTTGGCTAATATTTTCTTTCATTTTAACTTCGGTTGAGGCTTCATTGTAAGAAGTGGCATTGCCAAGGGTAAAAGTGACAAAGCCTTCCTTTTCCAGTGTTTCCCTAGCCGCCGCCGCGGCTCCGGCAACACCTGAGCCGTTTAAAATTTGAACTGACAATTCCGCCAAACTTTCTTCGTCCTTTACATCGCTGGATTCGGAAGCTTGCTTGTTTTCCACATCAACAGTCGGTTGCAAGGCAACGGAAGCTTCTTTTTCTTCCGTTTCAACCGTTGTTTTCTGAGAAAAAATTTGCAAGTTTAGAGGGTTGAGAAGAAAGAAGGTGAAAACGGCTACACCCCCTAAGATAAAACCAAATGCAAAAAAGGCTAACAATTTCAAAAAGGAATGGTTATTTTGTTTTCCTTCCGGCTCAAAAATTTTAAAATCATTGGCTGGTTTTTCCTGTTGGGAGGGGAGTTGAAAACCTTCATTTTGAGAAGCAGGCTGTTGTGCGGAAGAAGATGTTTTTTCTTCATCTAAAACTTCTGTTTTGAAAAAAGCCGGGGAAGATGTGGCGGCAAGATTTTCTCCCTCGGCGTTTTGTTTGGGAAAGACGCCGCTTTCAGTCTCTGGGAGGTTATTTTCCTGTTGCGGTTTGATACTTATTTCCGGCATTTGCTGATTTTCCTCATTTTTTTGGATAACCGGCTCTTTTTTAGTTAATGTTATTTTTTTATAGACTCTTTTTTTCATAAATGTGTTAATAACAATAAATAATATGCCTTATTTAATAGCTATTTGTCAAGTTTTTAAATCAAAGACGTATATTTTACTGTCAATTAGAACAAGTATTTCCTCAAGGTTTGCAGCAACGACGAAATCCTGAACCTGATTTAACTGATCCCATTCGTAGCGGGATTTATAAGCTCCTTCTTTATCAAAGGAAACCAAAGTGTTGTTTGATTTGAAATAAATTTCCTCTGTCTGGTCATCAATAAAAAAAGAATTGAGGCTTGAAACTGCACTTTTATCAAGATTAAAATTATCAAGAACTCCCCCAGTGAATTTAAAAATATCATTTTGATTAAGCACCCAAACAGAACCGTCTATTTTAAAAGAAGAAGTATCGGAAAGCTCCAAAGACGCGTCTTCCGGAAGATAGTTTTTTTTGCTCCCAAAGCCTGAATCTGAACCTTGGTACTTCCAGATTTTACCGCTTTTATCCAAAAGGTATAAATTGCCGCCAAAACTTGCCAGATCAATGATCTTTTCCCACTCCGGATCATTTTCCAATACCGTTTGCAGTTTTTCATCAATTACCATCTGCCTGCCGTTGTCTTCAACAAGAATATAAGAAGAGGAAAAAGCTGCGGTTATTTTTTTGCCATTTCTTAAAAGATCTCCGCTTGAAAGAAGTTCTGATTTTTTACTTTCAAGGAAAAGATGGTAAACTTTGCCGTTTTCAGAGTCCAAGACGACAAGACTATCTTTATAAAGAGCAAGAGACTTGCCTTTGGCATTTTCCTTTATCCAAGAAAGATCAAAAAAAAGAGCTGCCTCACTGATTTTAAAAACTTTTTCCGTCATAATAAGAGCCTCGTTGACTTCGTTCAGAAGCCGTTCTGCTTCCGCTTCCTGCTGAGAGGTTTTTCCTGCAAATTGAGAAAGGGAGTTTTCAATTATAGCTTTAGCTTCAAGAAGATGTTTTCTGGCTTGATTCGGATTCAGATCAGAAAGAGCTTTTCCTTGGGATATTTTTTCAAGAACATTATCTTTGATAGTCGTCAGAATCTGTTCATTTTTTAATTTAGTTTTTTGGTAATTACCGAAAAACAAAGAGATGATAATAACAATTAAAAGCAGCAAGCCTACAGAGATGGTGACTTTTTTTTTCTTGCTGATATTTACTTCTTCTGATTTTTCTTCTTCTGTGGCGAAGCGTGTTTTTTCTTTAACAGCTCGCAGCTTGTTTAAAATATTCAATTTAGGCTCCGGAAGCGGTTTATCCTCCTCATTTTCTATAAAAGAAACTAAAAGAGCGGCGGATCCATCGCTTTCTTTTTCGGATCTGATAATTGCGGCCAGCTTTTCTTCGTGGTCGGAAAAACAATGATGATTGCTGTTTAAACGGTCGAAATCAGAAAGAGAAAATAATTTTTTAAAAGCAGGAGTTACCAACATTAAAAAATCTTTATCTTTCAAAAATCCCGAGGAAAAAGAAGTGTCTTTAAGAAGAACAGCTGTTTTATCATTTCTTTTCATCCATGCCTCAACATTGCCAAAGCCCGCCAGATACAAAACATCTTTTGCAGAAAAATAGGTTTTATAAGCAATTAACAAATGAACGTTTTCATTAAGAGGCAGGGAGTACACGGCGTTTTTAATAAACTGAAGGTCAATCTTCTCTTTTGTCTCAAAGCTGTTTTTAAGACTGTTTATGATGCTCCGTCCTAATATTGCCGGCTCCAGAAGGCCGTTTATTTCCAAAACTATAAAAAAACCGTTTTCAGAAAAAGTTTGTCCCCAAGCCTCATTTCCTCCGCCAACGACTTTGGCGGTTTTTTCTAAAAGCATAAGCTAAAGAAGCATAAAACTTAAAATAAGAACAACAATACCTCCCAAAAAATGGAGAATGGCTAGAATTTTAAGAAACGGCGTCAAGGGCGCCTTAACAATTTTGCCCATCATATTGATCTGGTTTAAAAGGACGAAAGCAAAAATTAGATAAAAGACCAATAAAATCAAAACAAATATTTTAACAATGTCAAAAACAGATAAGCTGGTAATAAATTTAAGCAAATCTTCCATTTTAATCTAAGTTACTCTGAATTAACTTTTCCCATAAGCTCATTGATTATTTTGACGATTTGACTCGGATGAGGCACTCCTAAAAACTCGATATTTGGTTCCTCTCCTGCTGTTTGAACCAAGATATTGCCGTAGTCAAAAATTGAGCGGAAGAACCCGCCGACTTTTGAAGTAACATCCTCGATTTTAGAAATGGTCGTTGCTGTCATTTCATTATAGAGAAGATAGATAAAATCAATATCAACAATTCTTTTGTCGGTGACAATATTAACGTTGTAGTACCAAAAGACAAATTTAAAGAGAATATAGGCAAAAGTTCCCAGATACCAGAAAAGAGAAAAAATAAAACTATAGCTTTCTGGGAAAGTAAATGGCATTAAATTATATGCATCAATTAAGGGAAAAAAAACAATCGGAGAGATTGTCAGAAGAAGCGAAAAAAGTATCCAGCCGATATTGGTGATAGGGTGTTTTCTTAGAAAAAGAATAATTGTTTCGTCCCGATCTTGGGTGGCAAAGGCAACGTCAATCGGATGAGAAGCAAAAGCAGAGATAAAGGCAGAATGTGACGGCATGATTTTATGCTAGTATAGCATAAACGCGTCTTATGCCTGCTCCGGCTGACTCTTCTTTGATAATTTGAAATTTTCCCAAAATTCCAGTTGTTTCAACATGCGGACCGCCGCAGACTTCTTTGGAAAAGGAGCCTATAGAATAAACTTTAACTTGTTCTGGGTATCTTTGTCCGAAAAAGGCTAAAGCACCTTGTTTGACGGCTTCTTTGTAGTTTGTAACCTCAAATGATACTGAAAGATTTTCTTCTATTTTTTGGTTGATAATTATTTCTATTTTTTTAATCTCCTCAGAAGTCAGTTTATTTGGGTGGCTGAAATCAAATCTTAATCTTTCAACTGTAATATTCGACCCTTTTTGCTCAACGTGATTGTCAAGCACTATTCTTAATGCCTGATGGAGGAGGTGTGTAGCGGTATGATATTTGATGGTTTGGAGAGAATGATCAGCCAGTCCGCCGCGGAATTTTTTCTCCATCCCTTTTTGAGAAGCTTTTTTATGGCGAATTTTTTCCTGAAGTATTCCTTCTTTGTCAAATTTGAAATTTTTTTCCCTGGCCAGCTCTTCGGTTAATTCAAGCGGAAAACCATAAGATTCATAAAGAAAAAAAGCCGTATTGGCAGAGATAATATTTTCTTTTTGGGCAATCTTTTCAAATTCTTTGACTCCCTGCTTCAAAGTTCTTCTAAATTTCTTCTCCTCTTCCTCTAAAGCTTGGATTATTCTGTTTTCATTTTTTTTAAGATGGGGATACGGTTTTTCAAAAATACCGGCTACTTCGGCGGCGATTTTTGAAAAGGAGTTTTCCTTCAAAGCAAGGTTGTTTCCAAAACGAACAGCCCTTCTTATCAATCTTCGCAAGATATAGCCTTGTTCTTTGTTGGATGGCAAGATGCCGTCGGCGATTAGAAAAACAGCCGCGCGTAAGTGATCGGCGAGAATTCGAAAGGAGCGGTTAGAATTTTCATCGGCTCCGTATTTTTTATCTGCCAGCTGTTCAATTTTTTGAATAATAGGGTAAAAAACATCAGTTTCAAAAATGCTTTTCTTTCCCTGCAAAACTGTTAAGATCCGCTCAAGTCCGCCGCCAAAGTCAACATTTTTGTTTGGCAGTTCGACAATCTCGCCATCAACTTTCTTATATTGGATAAAAACCGAATTGCCGATTTCAATAAATCTGCCGCAATCACAGTTTGGATGGCAAACCTTTCCGAATTTAGTATTATGTCTTGTCCCCAGATCATAGAAAACTTCACTATCCGGTCCGCCGATCTCACCCTCCGGCATTTGCTCCGGTGTGCCAGCTCTTGACCACCAGTTTTTATCCGCGCCGTAATAAACAATTTGGTTTTCTAAAATCCCTAGTTTTTTCCAAAGATTGGCCGTTTCTTCATCTGCGGGGATATTATTGCTACCTTTGAAAATACTAACGTAAAGTCTTTTTTCATCAAATCCCAATTCTTTGGTTAAAAACTCAAAAAACCAGGGAATCTGTTTCTCTTTAAAATAATCTCCCAAACTCCAGTTGCCTATCATTTCAAAAAAAGTAGTATGGCGGTTGTCACCGACTTCTTCGATATCTTGAGTTCTAAAACTTCTTTGGATATTGTAGAGTTCCCCCCCCAAAGGGTGGGGTTGACCCATAAGATAGGGAATAAGCTGCTGCATGCCGGATCCGGTAAAAAGTGTTGTCGGATCATTTTCCGGAACCAGAGGTATAGACGGCACTTCTTTGTGTCCGCGCGCTTGCCAAAATTGAGTAAATTTATCTCTTAGATCAAGATGAGTCATTTTCTTGCAACAATAACTATTCTATGTCTTGGTAATTTGATGCCTTTTATGGTTTGAAACTGAATAATGTATCTTTTAAGAAACTTTTCGTCTTTTTTTGAATCAAAATCTTCAAAAATAGGGACAGCTTGCAGAAATAAATCAAGATCAGCATAAGAAGCATAATATTCATTGTAAAAATATTCCTTAGCAAGGACAACTTTATAACCACATTCAACTATTTTTTTCTTTTCTTTTTCCAATCTTGATTCAGACCATTGTCCATAGTTTTGTCCTCTTCCAAAAATTTCTTTAAGTTCTCGCGTGTCTTTTTCGCCGATGTTAACATTTAAAAAATAACCCTTAGGTTTTAGGATTTTGTAAAACTTAGGATAATCAGTTGGACCTCGGCGACTGTAGATGATATCAAAATTTTTTTTGATCTGTCAATCTGGTGAGCATTTCCTTCTTTGAAATCAATATTTTTTATCTGTTTTTCTTTTTGAAATTTATGTGCGGCCGCAAGCATTTTTTTAGACGTATCAATTGCTTTAATTTTTCCAAAGCATGGTGCGATTGAAAGGGTAAAGCGTCCGTCTCCACAGCCAGCATCAAGCACGATTTTGTCTTTACCGCTTAAGGCCAAGAGTTTTTCTTTAAATATTTGTTCAGGATCGTCATCTTGATGTTCAGTAAAACGTTTGACTCCTGTATGATAACAACCGAACTTTTTTGCAACTTTGTCGTAGAAATTAGACATAACTTAAATTATACATCAAGATTGTAATTTGGAGCTGAACTGAAGTTCTTGCCACCAGTTCTCTTTGAAATTATTAAAAAATTCTTTTTTTCCTTTGCCGACCAGTTTCCATTTACCATCTTTTACCAGAATTGCTTGAGTGTCAGTTAGAGCAACAACTGGATATTTTGTGGTTTTGACACCGTTTCCGACTGCCGTTCTCCATTTTTCTTCAAAATGAGCAATTATTAGAAAGGGAACTAAATTCAAAGCAGTTAAATCTTTTAAACAGACTATATTTTTATCCTGATGCTTCCAGTACGCCTGCTCAATAGTCGGGCAGGCAATATAGCTGCCGGCGCTTGCGCCGATATAGATTTTCCTTTATTAACAAAATTTCTAACAACCTTATCAAAACCGCTTTTTTTCACCCAATCAAGAAGATAAAAGGTATTGCCGCCAGTTACGTAAATAACGTCAGCCGGCGAGAGTTTTTTAATGCAAAGACTGCACGCTTTCCTCTTTCAGATCTACATCATATATATCACTAATTCTTAATGATCTGATTTTGTTCTTGTCTTCTTCAATATATGATTTATTAATTTCCGGATAACCGGCTGTGGGAATAAATGCCACTTTAATTTTTTGCGGTTTCTTATTAAGAAGTAGAGAGAAATAATCTCGTGTTTCAATCGGCAACCC
>Ga0209542_10021255_pt1 | contig 10188 bp, 10 predicted proteins | sample RifCSPhighO2_01_FD_184028 | JGI IMG/M metagenome (GOLD analysis project Ga0209542, IMG submission 184028) | Soil microbial communities from Rifle, Colorado - Rifle CSP2_plank highO2_0.1 (SPAdes) (version 2) | ecosystem: Environmental > Terrestrial > Deep subsurface > Rock core/Sediment ...
CTTGCTCCGGACCCCAAACCTTCCAAACCAAATTTGCAAATTTGGTTGTACGATCCTCTATATCTTTCTCAGACCAAGAAGAATAAGTAGATAAGTTTCGAGTCACTGCATAGGGACTTTGTTTATAAAACTTTCTCTTCTCTTTAAATGGAGCATCATTTAGTCCTCCATTACCATTGGGGCCACTAAACTCCATAATTGTAAGGTTCCCAATTGAGTGGACGGCTTCACCCTTAATTCCATTAGCCGAATTACCTCGACTCTGCGAATAAATATGTTCAGCACTAACATTAGTAGGATTCACTGTGATTCCAAAATCTGACTTTAGAAGATCTAGCCGCGTAAAAATAAACATTATAACACTATAGTCCTTTTTGTTCGTATATTTCAAACTTTTTACGTATCTAAGTATGTCAGTTTTATTGGATTTATTTTTGATTATACTCACCAACTCTTGATTAAGCTTTGCAATATTTTTTGCAATCTCTTCAGTATCCCTAGATTGACTAATCTTTCGAGCATATTCACCGTATTTCTTCTCAAGAACATTGCCTGGAAGATTTAGGACCTCAAGATATACAAAATTGACACTCTCGATTGCGTGAATCAACCTACGAAAAGCTGTGGAGGTAATGTCTAATTTTTCTTTTTGTTTAAGGAGGGCAATAAAAATTGGTAAATATTGTATTGACTTTGTAAAAACTCGAGTGGAGTCATTTTTATAATAAAACCATCTCGCGGCCTGTCTTCTTTCCTTGGTCGTCCCTCCAAACAATCTCAGCCATTTATTTTGATCAGTTTCGTAAATTCTCCCCAAATCAAGACTGAACTTATAAATATCATCTAGTAAATTGCTCTCTGTTATTTCACTTCTTGAAATCTTATCCTTGATCGCTCTATATAATCTCCTTTTAGTTATATGGGCAAAATTAGATATCCAATAAAATCTCAGTCCGGTGGAAAGATCAAGTTGTTTCACCTGTGTTTGTTTCAAGTTATCGGTAATCTCCGTCCATTTATTTTTTAAAAGTTCGTGATCAGATATGGTTTTAAAAAGATGATTTTTAAGTAGTTCAGCAACTGTAAGGTCTACGCCTCTAGCGTTTACTGTTTCAAAAATCTGATAAGCAAGCTCATCTTTTTGAATACTAATTATTATTATCTCCGTGTCTTCGATCTTTTGTTTCAAATTTATTAATTTTTGGTAGTTCAGCTTAGTATCAGATTCCACCAATTCAAGAATTCTTTCATAAACTTTCTTTACTCGTTTAAACAATTCATCATGAGAAGGCAACTTATCTAAATCCTTTTCCGACAAAAGAGCGGCGAAGAAGTTATTAGTAGATTCGTTTTGAAAGTCTACTTTAAACTTTGAAATATTTGTGGGACGTGCAGGATCAACTTCAGCGATACTTTTTCTTAACTCGTGCGCATTAATCTTAGCGTCATTAACATCTTCTTGTTCTACGGAACCATCCAAAAGGTTGCTAAGTGCAGCATAAAATAAGGAGAGCGTTATTGTTCTTTGTTGACCATCAATTATTTCCACTTTTTCGGTTCTAGATTCGGGATTAATTTTTAAAATAAAGGATCCAATAAAAAACAGAGACTCATTTTTTAGATCGTCATAAAATTCATCTACTTCCTCTACCCCCCAAGCAAAGCCTCTTTGGAAATCGGGAATAATAAAGCTTCTCGTTTCATTAAAAAGAGTTTTTATTTTTTTCTTTTCTACTTCAAACATTAATCGACTATGCTGTCACTTATATCGTGCTAGCACAATCTGGCTCCGCGGCCAGGACTCGAACCTGGAACCATCGCCTTACACATGATCTATAGCTTTCGCCATAGCGTGGACTATATCTTCACCATTCCACCCCTATAGGTGAATTAGGTGTTTCGGTATCTAGTCTCTACGGTGCCCCACCGATACGGTGGGTTCCCACGGTATTACCCACGTCTTTACGTTTGGGCTTCACCGTTATCCCGAAAAGTTCATCCCTAGCTTTCGCTAGGAAGCTGCAAGTTTGTTTACAGGGCGCCGCTCTACCATTGAGCTACCGCGGAATAAAACCAACTCGTTGATTTTAGCAGAAAATGAGTATATATTCAAACATTGGAGGGTTGCTGATGAAGAGATCTATCGCAGAGGTGAGGATCCTGATCGAGGTGGGGACTGAAAACGTCAGCTACAAAGTTGAATCTCAAACGAGAAAAGGAAGGGTCGATGGTGTTTTAGGCGCCGGCACTTTCGACAACATTCGGGAGAGAGTCGAGAAAACCGTTTCGGAAGAGCTAAACGGCGTCATCAAACGCCTGGCTCGACAGGCTAAATATCGAGACTTCACCAATCGAAAAAGCCGAAAGGCTCGCTGACCGAGAACGGTCATTTTTATTATGCAAAACCTGCTATTGACTTAAATATTATAATATGCTATAATGTATATATTGGAGGTGCGTAGTGGGCGATCAGAACCGAAAGATTTACCGAATCCGAAAAAGCGGTCAGGGACAGACCGATCCGGGCCGGATCAAGAGTTTGAGGGACTTGGAGGCTCCCCGGTTGCGGGCCGCCACTCTCGGCCCCGTCGATGACTCCCTGCGCGCCAGCGCGGAAGACATCGAGATGTACCGTCGCGCTGCTCGCCGCCAGTAGCCGTTTCCGATCTTCTGTTGCCACCCTCAAGGGTGGCAATTTTTTATTTTATCAAAAAAATAAGAAGCCGCCCGAAGGGCGGCTTACCAGCGTTCCTGACTTTGAAGTGCGAGGCGCATTGCGACTGTCTTCGCATCCGAGTCACTGGTTTTTGTGAAAGTACCGATTCCCAAGGGAGAAACGATGTCGCTGTCTTTAATTTCCCCGTCGAAGGTGCAGTTGAAAATCCACATGACAGTAGCAAGGGCGTTGAGATACTCCCCGCCAGGTGTACAGAGAACGAGCTTTCCCTGAGGGTTAATCACCGACGTTAATCCCCACATGTGGGTCATGAACTCTTCTTCGCTGTGGTAAAACAACGCCCCGATCGCAAAACACAGATCGACTTGGCCGCCCAGTAGTTCAGGCGTCAGATTCTCATGAGCGACTTTGAGAAAACGGGTGTTCCTGATTCCCAACGAATCAGCCCGTCGCCGGGCGATTTCAAGCATTCCTTCTGAGATATCGCTCGCGGTGAATTCGATTTCAGGGAAATGAACAGCCAGGAAACAGACATCCAGTCCAGCTCCACAGCCTGCCTCATGCACGCGGACGATCTTTTGACCTTCGGTGATTTCTGCGATTCGCTTGATGGCAGAACTGATGCTTTCCACATACTCCGGATCAAGGAGATACTTCGCATAGTCCTCAGCGATTGCATCGTAATGACGCTCGAAGTCTTCAGGCTTCAAGGTATTCCCTCGATTGCTACGGAGTTTTTCCATCGCTGCCGAATGCTGCTGCTGGTATTCCTCAGAGTCGGTTCCAGCATACACCCCTTGTTGCAGGTGGTATGCCTTTAGGCGCGCACGCCAGTCTGTTTTCATGTCCACCTCGTTGTTTAAGAGCCTAGATATTATAATACACTTTGGATAATAAAGCAATTAATTTTATTGACAAAAAACTTTCAAGTGATATAATCCAGCCGGAGGAGATCTATGACAACATCGTCCCACGCAGCTCCGCTCATGATCGACATCCGCTGGAATCGAGGCGATGTCCTTAAAACAGCGGTTTACACGGACATCAAGCCGCACCTGATCCAGGACACACTCGAAACTTACATTCGGATCGGAGCGGTGAAAGATACGAAAGACACCCCGCGGATGCGAGAAGATGAGTGTCAGATCGAGATTATCTCCCTTGGAGATGTCTTCGAAACCATGAGCAACACGGGAGATCTCAAATTGACCGCGGGTATCATCGGCAAAATTTTCGCTGATCCGTACCAGTACCAAATTCTTCCTCTCGAGCAGGCACCGGCTACCGATGAACAGGTGGTGCTGGTAGCCCGGAAGCACGGCTGGACTCCGGAAATAGCTCGGCAAAAGATCGAGCGAACCCAGGAAATCCTCCAGGTCGATCCTCAAGACGCAGTGGCTTTCCTGCTCGAACAGTTTTTGCCCAACAAGATCATCTGCGACGGATGCAACGTCAATCTGCCCCATGAACATCGCTGCCATGGCAACCGTTCCGTCGTCCGCGGCGAACGCATGGACAAGCCCTGTCAGTGCCTGGACTGTTTCGTTGTCGATCGTCTCGGCCTTACCTCGTAGTCCCCGACCCCGCTTCGCGGGGTCATTTTTTACTTATGAAGTAATTTCTGCTAAAATCAAACATCAACTAATATCGAACCATGGCAAAACGAAACAGCGGACTGGGCGCCCGACATCAGCAAAAATCGCACTCTCCTAAGACCAAGAAACGTAAGGAAGCAAAGCGGCTCATGTTAGCCGCAAAAAAGAAACGATAATCAAAGGGTCGCCATAGGCGACCCTTTGATTTTATTGGCGCCAGGAGGAAAGATACGCGGCGACTTCGCTCATTTTGAGGGCGGTGGTGGCATTGCCTGTTCGGATGAAAAAGTCTTCGTTCTTTTCCGTTTTAACATACACCGGGCGGTGAGCCGGTTCAACTTGCACCAAGCAAACGTACTTGCCGTTGATGTGATGGAATGAAAGGCGGACGAAACGTCGAAACTCCGGACCGATCATCGCTCGAAATATATTATTGAAATGATTTTCAAATCCATCGTGATTCTTTTTGGTCAACGAGCTCAAATCAGGATCCAAACCGAATACCTCACGCCGGTCATCAACGCCGATTACGAGCGAACCGCCTTCGGAATTCAGGAATGCGGCGATTGTTTTTACAACGCCCCGTTCTAGCTCTTTGTTGACTTGATTCCGCTTTACATCCCAGCGGAATGTCGTTTTAAACTCAATCTGCTCGCTCTCATTGCCGCGGATAATCTCGTGGATAGTTTTTTCTTCCCCAAATGAGCGTCGCATAACAAATAATATGATCGCTACCTGGATTATAGCCAAACCCGTGAATTCAAGAACTGTGAAGGATACGTAGTCGTACAGGGCGAATTGCCGATACCATTTGGCCCAGTGAGCCGAAAGCGCTATTCCCATGAGCAGACCGTAAGCGGCCAATTCAGCCAACAGCAAATCCCGCACTATTTTCATGGCCTTTTTGTTCCTGAAAACCAGTCTCATCCCTTCAGTGTACGGCTAATCGATATTTTTTCAAAGTAGGGAACCTAAGCGAGCCCTCCCGTATCAGAGGGGCTTCGAGGCCGGGTAGGCCGAGACCGAGCAAAAAATTCAGTAGAATTTTTATGCGCACCCGATGATGCGGGAGGGCGGAGTGCCTATTCGTAGCCTTTGAGCTTCGACAGCTTGTGATGCTGGCGGATTTTATCCAATGCCTTGGCTTCAATCTGACGGATGCGTTCGCGCGTGACCGAGAAAACTTTGCCGACTTCCTCGAGGGTATGCGTCACGCCGTCGGTGAGGCCGAAACGCATATCGAGAATCTTCTGTTCGCGCGGCGTGAGATCGCTAATAATTTCGTTGATGTAGCTTTTGAGGATTTTCCGAGCGGCCGAAGTGGATGGAGAAATTGAATCGTCGTCGGGCACGAAGTTGGCCAGGGAGCTTTCACCGTCCTCGCCGTCATCTCCGCTCAAAGGCGCTTCCAGGGAAATAGTCTCCTGGGAGATTTTCATAATATGGCGGATCTTGTCCACTTCCACCCCCATCTCGGAAGCTACTTCCTCCGGCATCGGCTCGCGGCCGAGATCCTGCACTAGCCGACGGACCACCTGCTGATACTTATTGATCGTCTCGACCATATGCACCGGAATGCGAATCGTGCGGCCCTGGTCGGCCAAAGCACGCGTGATCGCCTGGCGGATCCACCAGGTGGCGTAGGTTGAAAATTTGAATCCTTTTTTGTAGTCGAATTTTTCGACCGCTTTGAATAAGCCCAGGTTTCCTTCCTGAATCAAGTCGAGCAAAGTTAAATTAGCGGATCGGCCGACATATTTCTTGGCAATCGATACTACTAGCCGCAAATTGGACACGGCTAGGCGCTGACGCGCCGATTCGTCGTTTTTTTCAATCCGCTTAGCCAAATCTGTTTCCTCTTCGGAAGTTAGGAGCGGATACTGGCCGATTTCTTTGAGATACATCTGGACCGAATCAGCCGATGAGTCGCCGAATTCGTCCTGGATTTTTTTCTTCTCGTCGTACTCTTTGACTTTCTCTTCTTCAAATACCCGTCCAGACTCGATGATATTGATATTAGCCGATTCCAGACGTTCATAGAGCGCCTCCAGGCCGGTAATATCCTTTTCGATATTCGGAAACGCGTTGAGGACTTCGACCTGCGTGATAAAGCCGCGATGGCGCCCTTTTTCAATGATGGCTTCGATCGCGCTCTCACTAATTACTTCTTTTTTCCCTGACGTACGTAAACCTGCTCCTAAGCCTTGCTTAGGAGCAGGTTTTTTCTTAACCGGCTTGAGAACTTTCTTTGGCCGTCGGCTGGCGGATGGTCTCGGTTTCTTGGCCGCCGCCGGCTTTTTTAGTTGCTTCTTCGTTTTTTTCTTCGCCATGTCTATTGATGATGGTTAACTGACGGGCAATATCGTTAAATTCGGCCGCAAGCGTCGCCACGCGCTCCCGCTGCTGATTCGCTTCCGCCTCTTTGAGATCGAATTGGAGGGCGACCAAGCGCGTGGTGAGGGCCCGCTTGCGTGCCATATTGAGCAGGCGTCGGAATTCGAAGGCAAGTTCTTCTTCATCCAGTTCGTTCCATAACTCCTGGGCTCTAAGATTCGCGAATTCCAGATGCATCGCTGTTTCCGGAAAACTGGAGATTAAGGCCGAGAATTCGAACGGCTCATTCCTGTCAGAAATATGACGGATCACGGCTGAAGTTCTTGCATCGAGCAGATCATGAGGAATGCCAGATTCTCGAGCCACGGCCGGATTTTTCAAAACTACTGACAGAATCGCCTCATTCAGCAGGTCGGGCGCTAATTTGGAGGGGGCTTCGCTCTGCGACTGCTCGCTCCTGCCTCCCCCTTCCGAATTATCGTAAACCACGAAGTCGTCTTTGATATTCTGAAGATCAGCGATCACTGCTTGTTCAGGCACACGCAACAACGCGGCCAGCTGGCTGATCCAATGGGACCGTTCCACATTGCTGGCTAGGCGCTTCACGAACGGCGCGACGCTCGCTAAAACCGCTTTTCCTGATTCGGCTTTGGTGGGATTGTAGGCTAAACGGGCTTTGTCGAAATAATAATCGACAACAGGTTTGGCCGCGGCAACGAGTTCGGACCATCGCGGTCCGTATTTCTGTACGAAGTCTGCCGGGTCCTTGCACTCTTTATCTTCGATTGCAAGAACCTTGATATTAAATTGTTGGGCAAGCGCAAGACCGATGCCTCGCTTCGTAGCCATGGCACCGGCTTGATCGGTATCGAAACAAAATCCCAGATTTTTGGTGTAGCGCTGCAAAAGCCGTAGATGATGGGGGGTGAGAGCGGTACCGGACGAGGCGACGACATTGCGTACGCCGGCTTGGTATGACATGAGGGCGTCCATATTGCCCTCGACCAAGATGCATTGGTCCGCTTTCTTTATATCCAGTTTAGCCTGTGATAGGCCGTATAATACCCGACTTTTGTCATAGATCAGCGTCTGGGGCGTATTTACATATTTTGCCACAACATGATCTGTTTGGTCAACCCCTTTATCTACAGGCTGGGTCTGAAGATTCTGTGAACCTGATGCCTCCTTCGCTGAAACTTCGGCGGCCAAAGCAAATACCCTGCCGCTGAATCCAACGACTTGGCCAGAAATATCGGTAATCGGAAACATTATGCGAGAGCGAAATCGGTCATATATCCCCTGCTTTTTCTCACTCCGAATCGCCATACCGGCATCGACGATTTCTTGATCCGCATATCCGCAGGTGCGGAGATATCCGGCAAGAGACTCCCAATCCTTCGGCGCGAATCCAAGCCGAAATTCTTTAATCGTCTCATCAGCCATGCCACGATCGCGAAGATACTGCAACGTTTTTTTGCCGGTCGTGGATTCGAATTGCTTTTTAAAAAACTTCGTCGCCAGTTCGCAGACTTCATAGAGGCGCGTTTTGGCGTCGCGTTGCAAAGATGCTTCGCGCGTAAAAGTTTCCAACTGGACACCCGCCCGCGCGGCCAGCGTCTTCATCGCTTCAGGGAATTCGACGCCTTCAATCTCTTTTACGAATTCGAACATGTCGCCGCCCTTGGCACAGCCGAAGCAGTGCCAGATCTGCCGTTCGGGCGAGACGAAGAATGATGGCGTCTTTTCGTTATGGAACGGACAGCGGCCTTTGTAGTTGATGCCGGCTTTCTGGAGCTTCATATAGCTCCCGATGACCTCCACGACATCGAGTCGGTCTTTAATCTTTGAGACGTTATCCTGCATACGCCATAGTATTGCACATTTTTTGAAAAGAAAAAGATCCCCTTACCGATCTCTGAGATCGGTAAGGGGATCGTGGCACGTCAGCGCGGCGGGATCGACGGCGACGGATACGTATACGCCGTCACCAGAGCAACCAGGACGATCAGGGCGGTGCAGACCAGAAACAGGCCTGCGGGGCCCATGTCGTCCATTGCGTCTTCGGGGAAGTACCACGCCCGTCGGGCCAGGGTTTCGATCTTCTCCGAGGCTTCACTGAGGGACCGGCGGGCACGGACCCGCAAACCCCGCTTCCCCCACGACGCGAGCTTGTCATCGTCGAGGATAGGCGGCGGGGTGTAGCCAACGACTTTCTCAGGGCGCGGCCGCCGATCATACGCGTAGTCATCGTAGACCATGGGTACGAATCTCCGGAAAAAGTCGGGCTGGGAAGCCGACTGTTGTTAATGAATACTACCATTATATCACTTCTGATATAAAAAGTCAACCACAATCAAAAAACCCCTTTTCAGGGCTTTTTTGATGTATGCCGCCTTTCTCCCGCACAAAGCGGAGGGTACAGGATTCGAACCTGTGAGGGATTGCTCCCACACGCTTTCCAAGCGTGCGCCTTAAACCGCTCGGCCAACCCTCCGCTTTATTCGGGATTGCGACTGACCACTATCCGACTCCTCCTTAACGATATATTTCGTCACGTTTTGCTATTTTCAATATAATAATTTCTTTTCCCTGGCCAACATCAAAAATAACTCTGTGATCACCTATTCTGAATCTATATTGACCTCGCTTCGGCCGCTTTAACTTCTTGGCAAATTTAACAGGATCATCTTGAGAAATAAAGAAACGCATTTTCTCGATGATGCGCTTCTGGACACTCTTCGGTAGGCTATTGAGATCTTCGGCTGCCCGCCGTTTTATGAAAAGCTTCCAGCCCGATTTAAAAGCCAAGCTCATGGACTATCTTTTCAAAAGGAATATTTCTTTTATCCTTACGGGCTATACGAATATCCTCCTCGTGCTGTAAGGCTTTTTGGAAATAAGCAAACGAACGCTCCATTTTTTTGAGCTTTTTCTTTATTTCAGTATGCTCTTTAAGCATCTGCTTAAACTCGTTTAATAGGCCATTCATTGACGTAATATTAGCATATCTTGTCAAAATTTACAAAGTATGAAGTCCTATATCTGCATTCCTCTCAAGATGGGGGCTCTCCAACAGATGGAATTCCTGGCGCGATATTTGAAATTATTAGCGAGGTCAAGGCGCGAGGAGTGATGTGTATCAAATGATACATAAGCGACGAGCAACGAAGACCCCGCTAATAATTTCTATATCCCTCCGGGTTGCTGAATAAAAAGTATATTTCATCGTTGCTCCATCTCACAGTATGCCCGATACAGTTTCTCTGTCGCGCCTTGAAATATACTTTTTATTCGGGCAACGCGCCTGAGGATTCCATCTGTCGGAGAACCCTGATTCGATCCGATAGAGGTGGATGGGTCATGAATAGACGCGCAAACCAGGAGTGTCCTTCTTTGCCTTTAAAGGGGTTGGAAATATACATATGGGCAGTGGCATTGTGGGCATGTTTGAGACGAGTGCCGTCTTGCGAGATTTTTTCCAATGCATTCGCCAACCCTTCCGGATACCGAGTCAGTAATGCGCCGGACGCGTCAGCGAGATACTCACGCTTGCGAGACACCGCCAACTGAATCAGCATCGCC
>Ga0209542_10021262_pt1 | contig 10185 bp, 9 predicted proteins | sample RifCSPhighO2_01_FD_184028 | JGI IMG/M metagenome (GOLD analysis project Ga0209542, IMG submission 184028) | Soil microbial communities from Rifle, Colorado - Rifle CSP2_plank highO2_0.1 (SPAdes) (version 2) | ecosystem: Environmental > Terrestrial > Deep subsurface > Rock core/Sediment ...
AACCAGATAACTCAATTACTTTCTCGCTGTAGGCTGAAAATAGCACCAAGGCAGCGAGTCCAGCGGAAGCAATGGCATAACCCTTGGTTACAGCTTTGGTGGTGTTTCCCACTGCATCAAGGGCGTCAGTAACCTTTCTGACATCTTCAGGCATTCCAGACATTTCTGCAATTCCTCCGGCGTTGTCGGTAATAGGACCAAATGCATCAATTCCCACTACAATTCCTGAAAGCGATAACATAGCGGTTACCGCAAGGGCTACTCCGTAAATACCCGCTAATTGAAAACTGATAATGGTACCCGCAGCAATTAATAATACCGGTAGGGCGGTTGCCTGCATGCCAAGCCCAAGCCCTCTGATAATATTAGTTCCGTGGCCTGTTTCTGAAGCTTTGGCAATTGATTTAACCGGACCATATTGTTTTGATGTGTAGTATTCGGTGATGACAAACATTCCAGCTGAAACAACTAACCCCACAAGTGTTGAAAGGTATAAATTCATTACTGAAATATCTTGCCCTGCCATCATATTTGCAATTAAGAAATAAAAGCCAACTGCTGATAACACGGTAGAAACAGCTAAACCTTTATACATGGCGCCCATAATTGATTTGCTTTTCCCAAGCTTTACAAAGAAACTTCCGATAATAGCAGTTAAAATAGAAATGCTACCTAAGAAGAGGGGGAGTAACACAAATTGTTCTTGGCGAGGAAATAACAGTGCTCCTAAAATCATGGTGGCAACTAATGCAATAGAATAGGTTTCAAAAATGTCAGCAGCCATACCAGCATCGTCTCCAACATTATCACCGACCTGGTCGGCAATAACCGCTGGATTTCTTGGGTCATCCTCTGGAATTCCCTTTTCCACTTTTCCTACCAAGTCAGCCCCCACATCGGCAGCTTTGGTATAAATTCCTCCTCCTACGCGGGCAAACATAGAAATTAAGCTAGCACCAAAACCTAAAGCAACTAAACCTTCAATTCCTGCCGCATAGTAGTAACCTGCAACAGCTAATAACCCCAAGCTCACTACCATGAGCCCAGTTACCAATCCACCCTTAAATGATAAGTCTAATGCATGAGCCAAGCCGCGCTTTGCTCCTTCGGCAACACGAGTATTTGTTTGTGTTGAAACCCACATTCCAATAAACCCGGAAACCCCCGACAATACAGCCCCAATTAAAAATCCAATTGCTATTTTCCAACCCATGAATATCCAGACTACCAGTAATAAGACAAGGGCAACAATTGAAATAGTTTTATACTGACGGTTCATATAAGCGTTAGCACCTTCTTGAATGGCCTTGGTAATTTCAATGGCTTTGTCTTTAGCTACTGGGGCTTTATTGATTTGCATAATCAAGTAGACCACAAACGCAACCGCAAACAACGAAACGATAATTGGAAAATATGTTGTTAACATAGTTTTTTAATAATTAATATTAATTATTTTTCCTCAGAAACTTCTTCTGAAGTTTCCTTGGCTACTTTTTTAGATTTCTTTTTTGGTTTTTCCCCGTCCCCAGACGATACCTCCCCTTCAGCAGCAATCTCTTCTTCAGGCTTATCTTCTGTCGTCTCATCTTTCTCCTCCATTTCTGCTGATTTAAAAACTTGAGCTGTTTTAATATCAATTTTCCAACCCGTTAAATTTGAAGCCAACCTTACATTCCTGCCATCTTTACCGATTGCCAAAGATAATTGATCTTCATTCACAAGCACCGTAGCAGTATTCTTATCAGATACCTGAACTTCTGTAACTTTAGCTGGGCTTAAGGAATTAGCAATATATTTTTCTGGTTCTTCTTGCCATAAAATGACATCAATTTTCTCTCCACCCAATTCGTTAATAACTGCCATAATTCTGGTTCCGCGTTGACCCACGCAACTGCCAATAGGATCAATTCTCTCTTCAGTTGAAGTTACGGCAATTTTTGTTCTATATCCGGGTTCCCGTGCGATTGATTTTATTACAACAATACCAGCAGAAATCTCTGGCACTTCCAGTTCAAATAATTTTGAAACTAACTTTGGATATCCACGACTCAATACCACCACAGACCCCTTAGGAGTATCTTCCACCTTTAAGATATAAAATTTTAATCGTTGACCTTGTCGGTAAAATTCCCCTGGAACCTGTTCTTCTTTATTTAAAATTCCCAAAGTTTTACCAATATCTACCAATACGGTGTTTCCCTCAATTCTTTGGACTACTCCTGAAATAATCTCTCCTTCTTTTGATCGGTATTCAGCAGCAATAACATCTTTTTCTGATTCTCTGATTTTTTGCAAAATAACTTGCTTTGCGGTTTGAGCAGCAATTCTACCATAATCCTGCTTTGAAACTAATGGTATTTCCAATTCTTCGCCAACCGCTATGCCAGGCTTAAATTCTTGGGCATCTTTAAGCATCACATGTTTCTCAGGATTAAAAACTACTTTTTTAGGAGTTTGCTCGCCTTCGGCAGCAACTTGAAAATCCTCATACAAAGCAACCTTTTTTTGCTTTAATTCTTCAATTTCCTCTTCGGTATAAAGCATCGATTCATCTACTACGAGTTTTAGCTGCCAAAACTGAGCATCGCCAGAAACCGGGCTAAATTTAGCCTTTATTTTTTGACCCTTCTGACCGTAATCTTTTTTATATGCGGTAGCCAGAGCCGCTTCTATCGTCTCAATAATTGCCTCAGGAGAAATACCGCGTGCTTCTGAAATTTGAGCTATTGCTCTTTGAAATGATTTTACATCCATAGTTTTTAAAAAAATATGCCCGTTTTCCAACGGACATGATTATTCATCAGTTTATAATTAAGATCATCGTACTAAAAACCACCGATTAAGTCAATATATCAAATTTCCTCAACTACATTTGGGAAATAATGAATGTTGGATTTACCAGCAGCATCAGTCAAGATTCCAATAACATCAATCTGATACGGGTGATTTTGTGGGTATTTATTTTTTTCTAGCCAAATCTGACAAAGTTGCTGTAATTTCCGTTGTTTTTTAAAATTAACCCTTTCTTCTGGGAGAAACATTTCATTACCCGAGAGCGATGTTTTCACTTCAACAAAATGAATTACGTTATCTCTATTCAGAAATTTCTTCACCCGGTTAAATAAACTTTGGTCACTACCAAAGTTTAAAATCTGAAAGATTTTATTTAACGGGGCAGGTTTTTTACGAGCAATAATATCAATTTCTCCAAAGTTTATTCTATAGTTTCTCCCCACTATGTTAAAACCCTTATTCACAAGATATTCACAAGCTAACGATTCTCCGAAGTCACCTAATTCCTTAGTGGTCATATAACGAATTTACAATTTATAATTTGAAATTTGAATTCAATACTAAATGATTGAATTTTAAATTTGAAAACCCGCCATGTTTAATTCATTTCAAATTTGAATTTTCAAGTTGATATTACTAGCGAAGGGAGGTATTTTGAAAATTTGTTTTCAAAATGCTGACCGAGCGACGCAATATATAAATGGTTTTTGCCATTTCTATTTTAAATTGTAAATTTCAAATTCAACTACTTTCCTTTATTTAACCGGATAAAGTTGCACATCAATGGTTCTTTTAAAACATGCGTGTCCCGATGGGTGATCCCAATTTTGGGAATTTACCCCATCGTAAACAGGATATGCGGGCATCTGCTTACCACCAAGCTGCACACTACTTTCTAAACTAAATGTTGCGCATAGTTCAAATGATGGCATCGCTTCATTATCAGATGGAATATATTCATATGGAATTTGGGTTTGTGGATCCATTGGCACAACATAACCAGAAATAGAATCATTTAAATCAGCTAACATTTTTGGTAATTGACCCTTTTTTTGCCAGTAATTTACCACTTGCCACTGAATGCTTTGCAAATCACCAATGCGTTGCTGATCTAATTGAGCTAATCTTGCGTTCTTAGGAGATCCAATAATGAAAAATGCTCCAACCAATGAAACGACTACAACTAAGCTAGTCAGAATAGCAAATATTTTTGCCAATGCCGAAGGTGTATCTCTGCGAACATCATCTAAATAGTACCAGAAGATGACTCCGGCAACTACCATAATAGAGAGTGCTTTTAAAATAAACCGAGGAGTTACATCAACTCCACCCAAAAAAGTATTAATAACGTAAATTAAGTCGCCAACAATAACCAGTGCTGTAATGAAAAGAGTTAAATAAATTAACCACTTGCGGATTTTGGACTCTCGTACGGCCGATTCTTTGGTATAAATCTTATTTAAAAACCACGACGCCACGATAAACAGCGGGAAAATAATTATAAGCGAGGAGACCGCAAAACGAATGGAATAACTCAAATCCTGATAGCCATAAGCTAAGACATCTGGGAAAAAATAATTTATGTACTGCCAGCAAAGGGTTATAAAACTAATTGCTGAATAATACAATGCTGCCATGGTAAAAAGATGTAAAAATACATCTCGTGGCAGGTTTCTTTTAGGAGCCATATTATCATTAATAATGTTTTCGTTCATGATAATTATAATTAGTTATTAATTTTCTATTAGTATATGCTATAATAAAAACCAACGAGCGTAAAGGTCGCACTCCTAACTAATTCAAAATTTAAAAATCAAAATGACAATGTAAAGTGCAAAATGACGGCGAAGTTAAATAATTTTTAATTTTCAACTGTCATTTTCCATTTTGATATTTGCATTTTGCATTTACTATTATGGACGAGCAACAAAAAGAAAAATTAATGGCAACTTGCAGCTGTGGCTCAGGAAAAAAATACGGGGAATGCTGTGGCAAAGACGAAATGTGTTTTTGTGGATCAGGAAAAGCAGCCAAAGATTGTTGTATGGCAACACCCGAAGAACACGAGAATATGTAATATTGTTATTTAAAACTGTCCCGATGTACATCGGGACAGTTTTGTTTTAGAGAAATGCTGTGGACCTAGACGGAATTGAACCGTCGTCTCAGCAATGCGAATGCCGTGTACTACCACTGTACTATAGGCCCCTATTGTCCGGGTACTGAGAATCGAACTCAGGCTACAAGACCCCCAGCCTTGCGTACTACCTCTATACTATACCCGGTGACTACTATGGTGTCGGGCTGGTGGAAATCGAATCCACGCACCGAGCTCCCGAAGCCTGTGTACTGCCACTATACGACAGCCCGAGACTATATATTTTCTTTAATTTTATCAATCTCTTGTTGTTCAAATAGGCTTCTCTGATCCCCCTTCCATTTTGCATGGCGCGCTCTTTCCATATTCCCGAAAGTTGATTCTTCATCGTTAATCGTTATACCTTCATTCTTGATAATATCTTCTAGAAACTGTCCAAACTTTGCATAGTAACTATTCCATTGGTCATTATAAGCCATACCTTCTTGCAGATTATCACCCATTTCTTCTACAAAATATCTTCCCATTTCATTATCAGAAGCTTTGTCGGTTTGCCATCTTTCCATGGCTCTCCTCCCAGCTTCGTATAATTCTGGTTCAAGTTCCGGCATACCAATACCTTCACGGAACTTTCTCCCGGTTTCTGAATAAAATGTAGGCGATTGAGGATTTGCAAACATATGCATATTTCCTAGTGTGTGAAACGTTCCATCCTCCTGCACACCAATCCATTGCGGTGTGTAATCACTTCCTGTTTTATTGGTACGAGTTGTTTCTTCTTCGTTTGGCAAGTGCGCCACCATTCTTTCACGCGATGTTATTTCAAAAACAGGGTAAGCTATTTTAGTGCCATTTGGTTCAAAAACTTCTTTTGTTTCCACTCTTTCAACTATTCCATTTTGAGCATCAACATACACTTGTCGTTTGTCAGCTAATGTAATAACACCTACTGCGTGACCAGGTAAATAACCAAACTTAAAAGAAACACCTTTAACACCCGAGTTTTCTAATTTTTCTTTCAGAGACCAGGCACTCAATGAACAATCCATACCATTAACTTCTTTTGCAATAGAAGGAGTAAAACCTTTATCCCCACCATTTTGCACCCTGCTAATTATACCAATATATTGGTAAATCAATTCTATTTGTAATTGCGCTATTTTGATGGGATCCTGTTCTTGGGAAATCTGAGATAGTATTTCTTGAGCCCTTGCATTTAATAACGGTGCATCAACTGTTTTTAATTTATCTGCTAGTAATTCCGGTAATTCACCCACGTTATCAAGAATAGATTTTTCTACCACCTTTCTCCAGTTCCCCTGATTTAATTCTGTTTCATCTTGACCACCAATAGCTTCAATAGCAGTACTAGCATATTCTATAATTTCCCTGGGTTTTAATTCCTCTTTTTTAGATACAATTTCTGGTTTTATTTCAGAAATTTCAACATTTTGCTTCATAGATTGTTCAGAATTTAATTCTCTGTTAGACATATAATTTTATTTCACCCAATACTTGCTTTTTGTTTTTTCATTCTGTTCGGTCTGCACTTCAAATGTTTCTTCTTTTGATTTTTCCGCCAAAGATTTTAGTTTTTGCTCATCCATTGCGCCTAATCTTTTAATTTCGTCATCCAAAAATGCTTTGGTGTTTTTTTTAGGGTCATCTAGGACATGTCCTAGCAAGATATCTAATATTTGTCCTATCTTGGGTCCCGGTTTTATTTGTAAAATATCCATGATATCTTTGCCATCTACCTTAAGCATTTTTACTGAAATGGGATCCTGGGACACTTTATCAATCACATACTTTAAATGACGCAGTTTATAAGGTTCAGCTTTTGGCACGCCGCTGCCAATTCTATCTGCTTCTCGCAACTGCAATAATTCTTCCATATTTTCAGACCCTACCTTCTTTACCAATCTTCTTACAGAGGACTCTGAAACCTCGTCTACATTATAGTAAAACATGTGATATCGTATCAAGTTAACTATTCTTTCAATGTCTTTATTTGAAAATTTTAGGCGGTTTAAAATCTGAAAAGCCATTTTAGCTCCCACCACTTCATGGTTATAAAACGTGGATTCTTTACCTTCACCGACTTTTGCGCGGGGCTTCCCAATATCATGAAACAAAGCGGCAACCCTTACATGCATATTAAATTTCTTCTTAGCAGTAAATTCTAACGCTTTTAAAGCATGCTGATAACAGTCGTAGATATGATGCTTATTTTGACCAACGCCATAATTTTCTTCTAATTCAGGAACAATATATTTTAAAAGATGTAGTTGCCTTAATAATTCTATTCCTTCTGCTGCATGAGGAGCCATGATAATCTTTACAAATTCATCTCGGATTCTTTCCTTTGAAACTGCTTCCAACCATACACTGTTTTTCTTAATGGCTTCAGCCGTTTTTTCTTCTATCGTAAAACCCTTCGACTCGCTTCGCTCGCTCAGGGCAGGTCCAAGTGTGGTCGCGAATCTTACCGCTCGTAACATTCTTAATGCATCTTCTGAAAAACGCTCATCGGGATTCCCCACCGTTTTGATAATTTTTTTCTTGAGATCCTTTTGACCATCAAATAAATCGGTGATTTTTTTGTTTGCATCCATTGCCATGGCGTTAACGGTAAAATCCCTCCTACTCAAATCGTCTTCAAGCTTTGTTGCAAATTGCACTTGGTCTGGATGCCTTTTATCTGAATAGGCTGCTTCTTGCCGATAGGTAGTTATTTCAATTTCTGATATGTCCTTACTGCCGGTTAATACTGTTACCGTTAAAAATTTATTCTCGTAAAAACTATCAGGAAATATTTTTTGGATTTCTTCTGGTTTTGCATTAGTAGTAACATCCCAATCTTTAGGTTCTAAGCCAAGCAAAATATCACGGACACAGCCGCCAACAATATATCCTTCAAAACCCATCTTTTGTAACTTGATAATAATTTGCTTTACTTCTTTGGGGATTGTCATTCAAAAATTATTCTAATTATACTAATTGCTCTAATTATTCTAAAGAATATCTAAAAACCTAAGTCCCAAATTCATTTTTGTCATTAGACATTTTCGCATTAGGATTTAATTAGGTTAATTAGTATAATTAGGTTAATTAACTATTTTAGCTCAATGTTTGCCTTTTTTCAATTTTCAAGGTAGAATTTAGGTAATGTTGTAGCCCTCATGCCCTCGTGGTGAAATGGATATCATATCTGGCTTCGAACCAGCTGTTCCAAGTTCGAATCTTGGCGAGGGCACCAATTTTTTTCAATGAATTATTCAACCATTAAAAACACTATTGCGTTATTGGGCGTTTCATTGGTAGTATTGTTTTTATTATACATACCAACGCCAGCCCAGGCAGTCAGGTGTGACACCCCTCACCCAAACCCAACTCCTCCACCAGCTACCATTAGCCACCCTGAAGTAGCTGGAGGACTTGTGCTGTGTGGTCAGTTTGTAGATTGCCGTTGCGAACTTGCTGATTTTTTTGAAATGCTTGTTAGAATCTTTAACTTTATTTTACTGGTAGGAGCAGCATTTGCTGCGTTTCTCATAGCTTTAGGAGGAGTCTTAATATTGGCTTCTGGTTTCAATCAAAACTGGTATGAACGAGGTAAAAAAATGGTTATGGGGGCTTGTATCGCAGTGTTGCTAATGTTCTGTTCCTGGCTCATTATTAATATCATTCTGACAGCATTCGGATATACAGGAGCAGGAACATGGAGCTCACTATTTGGTCCATAAAATAGTTCTTGCGCTCCCATAGCTCAGTTGGTAGAGCAAATCCCTCTTAAGGATAAGGTCGTTGGTTCGAATCCAACTGGGAGCACTATTTAACGGTGACGAAAGGCTTTACAAAAAAGAAAAAATATATTAGAATTCAAGCCACATTATTTAATAGTAAAAATCATGTTAAAAAAAGAAGTCAAAACAAAATTGGTAAAGGAGTACGGTATTCACGAAACAGATACTGGTTCTTCGGATGTACAAATTGCTTTATTATCAAAGGAAATAGATAGTTTAGTTTCTCATTTAAAAGATCATCCAAAAGATGTGCATTCAAAGAGGGGACTTATTAAAATGGTGGTAAAAAGAAAAAAACTATTAGCATATCTTCAACAAGAAGATGAAAAGAGATACAAAGAAATAATTAAGAAGATGGGGTTAAAGAAGTAACTACGTTTTAAGGATAGGGTATGCTTACAAAATCAAAAGAACAACGAGTAGAAGTATTAATAGATGTGCAGAATTTATACTATTCTGCAAGGAATTTACACCAGTCAAAAGTTAATTTTCAAGAAGTTTTAAAATCGGCTATATCGGGCAGAAAATTTATTCGTGCTTTTGGGTACGTAGTAAGAACAAAAACCGGCGAAGAAAAGCCGTTTTTTGATGCTTTAAGCAAGTTGGGTATTGAGACACGGGTAAGGGATTTGCAAGAATTTTATGGGGGCGCCAAGAAGGCAGATTGGGATGTGGGTATCGTCATTGATGCCATAAGAACCTCTCCAGGACTTGATGTTGTTGTGCTTTGTTCTGGCGATGGAGACTTTATTCCCTTAGTTGAATATTTGAAAAACCAAGGCAAAAGGGTGGAAGTTCTTGCATTTGGGAAAACAACGTCATCAAAATTAATTGATGCAGCAGATGAATTCATTGATTTAGATTCTTCTGAAAAATATTTATTAAAAAAATAACTGAGACGATCTTACAATAATGTACGAATAGCATCCGAATGGTCCGAATCATCCGCCAGTTGATGGATTCGGGATATTCGGATGAACATTCGAATTATTGAGATCGTTTTCGCATATTATGAATAAAGAAACATTTGAGTTAGAAATTGGGGGCAAGTCATTAAAAGTTACTATTAATGACTGGGCAATACAAGCAGGGGGATCTTGCTTAGTTCAATATGGAGAAACGGTTGTACTGGCAAATGCTACCATGTCTCAAAGTAATACCGAAGGAAAAGATTTCTTTCCCCTTACTACAGAATACGAAGAAAAATTTTATGCTGCCGGTAAAATTTTTGGCTCAAGATTTTTGAAAAGAGAATCCCGACCAACTGATGAAGCAATCTTAACTTCAAGAATGATTGACCGAGCAATTAGACCATTATTCCCAAAAGATTTTAAAAAAGAGGTTCAGGTTATTGCGACCGTCCTTTCTTGGGATGGCGAAAATGATCCAGATATCCCAGCTTTTATTGCTTCTTCATTTGCTTTAGCTATTTCTCCCATTCCATGGAATGGGAGAAATAGCTAAAGCAAATGAAGAAGCAATAAAAGC
>Ga0209542_10021265_pt1 | contig 10184 bp, 10 predicted proteins | sample RifCSPhighO2_01_FD_184028 | JGI IMG/M metagenome (GOLD analysis project Ga0209542, IMG submission 184028) | Soil microbial communities from Rifle, Colorado - Rifle CSP2_plank highO2_0.1 (SPAdes) (version 2) | ecosystem: Environmental > Terrestrial > Deep subsurface > Rock core/Sediment ...
CAAACGCCTTCCCTACAAGATCGCAGAGCTCCTCGCTCACCTCCGTCTCCGCTTTCCCGCGGATATCGTAGGCGCGAAAGATGTGAGAAAGAATTAGTGGCATCTATGTCTAGAGTACGCAGGAAAGCACCAAATCCCAAATTTCAAATTCCAAAAAAGCACCAAATCCCAAATCTAAAAGACCAGAATAACCATAGTCACATTTGGTGCTTGGAATTTGAAATTTTATTGCTGCTTGATGCTTGGAATTTGGTGCTTTTCCTGTCATATTCCATTGACTCGCCCCATCCAGCCACCTAGACTTCCTTGGCTTTTGCGGGGTAGAATCCCCGTAATCTTCCCTTTTTCCCTCTCTCGCCATGGCAGATTTTGATCGCAGTAAAGTACACGTGAACGTTGGAACCATTGGTCACGTCGACCATGGGAAGACGACGCTCACTGCTGCTCTCTCCCAACTCTTCTCTCCGACAGGGGAAAAGAAGGGGTTTGATCAGATTGATAATGCTCCGGAAGAGAAAGAGCGCGGTATTACGATCAACACCTCGCACGTCGAATACATCTCCGATAAGCGCCACTACGCACACGTCGACTGCCCGGGCCACGCCGACTACGTGAAGAACATGATTACGGGCGCCGCTCAGATGGATGGCGCGATCCTCGTCGTCTCCGCAGCCGACGGTCCGATGCCACAGACCCGCGAACACATTCTGCTCGCGCGTCAGGTGAACGTCCCCTACATCGTCGTCTTCATGAACAAGTGCGATATGGTCACAGATCCAGAGCTCCTGGATCTCGTGGAGCTCGAAATCCGTGAACTCCTCAATAAGTACGAGTTCCCCGGTGATAAGACTCCGATCATCCGCGGCTCTGCGCTCAAGGCGCTCGAGGGTGACGCCGAGGCGCAGAAGAAGCTGAAAGAGCTCATCGATACCATCGATACCTACATCCCGGATCCTAAGCGCGAACTCCAGAAGCCGTTCCTCATGTCTGTGGAAGATGTCTTCTCCATTAAGGGTCGTGGCACAGTGGCCACAGGTCGTATTGATCAGGGTATCGTGAAGACGAACGAGGAAGTGGAAATCGTGGGTATCAAGCCGACGAAGAAGGTGGTCGTCACGGGTGTGGAAATGTTCCACAAGACTCTTGGCGAAGGACAGGCTGGTGATAACGTCGGTCTCCTGCTCCGCGGTGTGGAGCGCGAGGACATCGAGCGCGGACAGGTGATTGCAAAGCCAGGCTCGATTACCCCCCACACGAAGTTCGAATCCGAGGTCTACATCCTCACAAAAGAGGAAGGTGGACGTCACACGCCGTTCTTCAAGGGCTACAAGCCGCAGTTCTATGTTCGCACAACGGACGTGACGGGTACCGTGGAGCTCCCCGCAGCAGTCGAAATGGTGATGCCAGGGGATAACGTGAAGTTCGTCGTTACGCTCGGCGTGCCGATCGCTCTCGATACCGGCACACGCTTCGCCATCCGCGAAGGCGGCCGCACTGTCGGAGCCGGAGTCGTGACAAAGATTGTTCAATAGGCAACAGGGCTTGGGTTTGGATCCAAGCCCCAGCCCAAACCCCCTCCCGTTCTTTCCTTCCACCTCCTCTATGACACCCCCGAAGAAGAAAGCAGTTCCTAAGTCCACTCCTAAGAAAGCAGTGGCAAAACCGAGCGTAAAGAAAGAGGAGGCAAAATCCGCTGCCGTGAAGGCGCCGGAGAAACCCGACGCCGCTTCGGCCTCCGCTAAAGCTACTGCCGACAAGAAAGCTTTGCCGGGTAAAAAGGAGGTTCTTTCTGTAGCTGATAAGAAGAAAAATCCCCGCATCCGTATCCGACTCTTTGCATTCGATCACACGGTATTGGATGAAGCCGCAGGCAAGATCATCGATACCGCAGAACGCTCTGGCGCTGTGGTACATGGCCCTATTCCGCTCCCGACCGAAATCCGCCGCTTCACCGTGCTCAAGGCGACGTTCAAATTCAAGGATTCGCGCGATCAGTACGAGATGCGCACGCACCGCCGTTTGATTGATCTCACGGAGGCAACGTTTAAGACAATGGATGCGCTGCAGAACCTCAGTCTTCCTTCCGGCGTAGACATTGAAATCAAGATGATGCAGTAGTGGATATTGCTTGCCGGCCGTAGCTCCGCCAGAGCGGAGCGGAGGCTGGAGATTAAGATGATGCAATAAGGTGTGTCATCCTGAGTAGCGCGAGTCCGCAATGGAGGACGAGCGCGTATCGAGGGACTGCCTGTTCCACTATAATAATCTCCTTACTATTTTCCAATGGTCTCGTCTGAGAGCTTCTCCCTCATATATTGAGTTGTAAGATATGTCTTTGTCCGAATCAACCCCAAAAACGATGGCTTTATCCGTCATACTTTGAGGAGGAGGATCAACGTGAAACCAAAGAGTAACAGTCTCGCCGATTTTTCCTTCTATAGGAGTGTTCAATGCCTGCGTACTACACCATGTAAGGGGAGGATTGTGCCCACCGACAGCACAAGTGAAAAATATATCCGTGATGACAATATTTTCTGTGATTGGAAAATCCAATCGGAAATTTGCATCGGGATATTCGGGAGGAGGAGTGATTCGGGCGAAGTTTTTGATTCCTATTGCTAAAGAAAGAATTGCAACTATGGCAATTACACCTACAATTGCAGCATATTTTTTGGAAAACATGTGAGTACGCTATTCCATTCAAAAGATTCTGTCTACAGCGCGCCTCGAAGATCCGCGCCACCATTTGCTTACTTCCTTACCTCCATACTTCCTTACTTCTTCCCCAGCATCTTCTTTAGATACTGCCCGGTAAAGCTTGCATCAATCTTCGCCACTTTCTCCGGTGTTCCCTCTGCAATAACGAGTCCTCCTCCCTCACCGCCTTCGGGTCCTAAATCAATCACGTAATCCACAGATTTAATCACATCGAGGTTATGCTCAATAACGAGGACAGTGTTCCCCATTTCGACGAGCCGTTGCAGCACATCGAGGAGCTTCTGAATATCATCAAAGTGGAGACCGGTCGTTGGTTCATCCAGAATGTAGAAGGTTCTGCCCGTGGCGCGTTTGGTGAGCTCGGTTGCGAGCTTAATGCGCTGCGCCTCGCCACCGGAGAGTGTGGTGGCGCTCTGCCCTAGGTGAATATAGCCAAGGCCAACATCATGCAGAGTCTGGAGCTTCTTCTGGATTTGGGGGATTGCGGAAAAGAATTCCAGGGATTCTGCGACAGTCATCTCCAGGGCATCTGCAATGTTCTTCCCCTTGTAGGTGACTTCCAGGGTCTCGCGATTATAGCGGCGGCCGTGGCAGGCCTCGCAGGTCACGTAGACATCGGGCAGGAAGTGCATTTCGATCCGCTTTAATCCATCGCCTTCGCACTCTTCGCAGCGGCCACCCTTCACGTTGAAGCTGAATCTCCCCGGTTTATAGCCGCGGAGCTTTGCCTCGGGAGTGGTGGAGAAGAGATCGCGAACCTCCGTGAAGATGCCGGTGTAGGTTGCGGGGTTACTGCGTGGGGTGCGGCCGATAGGGGATTGATCAATGACGATCGCCTTATCCAGATGCTCCAATCCTTTGATCTCCTTTACACCCTGCGCGCGCGTCTTCGCTTTATTCAGTACCCGCTGGAGCTCCGGTCCCAGGATGCCATGGATGAGGGAGGATTTTCCGGATCCAGAGACCCCGGTAACTCCAATGAAGCATCCAAGTGGGAACTCTACCGAGACATTCTGGAGATTATGGTGCGTGGCACCGATCACTGCAACTTTTTTGCCGTTCCCTTCGCGCCTCTTCTTTGGTGTCGCGATTTCTTTGGTTCCAGAGAGGTACTGTCCGGTGGTCGAGTTCGGGTTCTTCTTAATTTCCTCAATGGTGCCCTCTGCCACAATCTCCCCGCCGTACTTCCCCGCGCCGGGACCAATCTCCAGGATGTAATCCGCCGCTTCCATTGTTTCCTGATCGTGCTCCACAACGAGAACGGTGTTCCCAAGATCACGGAGATTTTCAATTGTATGGATCAGCCGCGCGTTATCCCGCTGGTGGAGTCCGATTGAGGGTTCATCCAGAACATAGAGCACGCCCTGGAGAGCGGATCCGATCTGTGTCGCAAGCCGGATGCGCTGCGCTTCGCCACCACTCAGGGTTGCTGCGGAGCGTGCGAGAGTTAAATATGAGAGGCCGACATTTTCGAGGAAGGAAAGGCGGGCGATGATCTCCGTGAGGATTTTTTTGGCAATGGTGTAGTTGTAAGTTGAGAGCGATTGCATGTTCTCTTCGAGCGAGGCCGCCACAGCGGCCGAGTCGAGAAGCTCTATGTTCTTTGGAACTTCTCGATTCGTCCCGCGGCCTGCACTGAGCGCCGTCGAAGTGCGGGACTCACTCGAAGAGAACGTTTTACCTGGTATCAATCCCTCAAAAAACTCCCTTGCATGATTGATCGGGAACTCCGTTGCATCGATGATGTTCTTTCCGCCAACCGTGATCCCAAGAACTTCTCTCCGTAGCCGTAAGCCTCTGCATGCCTCACAGGGGAGAGTTTGCATGTACTCCTCGATCTGCGTGCGCATGTAGGCGCTATCGGTATCTGCGTAACGGCGCTCGAGGTTCGGGATCACACCTTCGTACGTTGTCTCATACGCCCCCTCAAACTTATCGGAGACGTACTCCACAGAAATTGGCTCTTTGGAGCCATGGAGGATGAGTGCGCGTTGCTCGTCAGTGAGCTTTTTCCACGGCACATCCAGGCGAATGCCAAAGTGCTTTCCTGTGGCCTGCAGAATCTGCATCATGAATCCCATTCGCCCGGCGGACGTGGCCCAGGGATGGATCGCCCCCTCCTCAATTGTGAGATCGGGATTCGGGATAATACTTGGCTCATCGATCTGGAGGATGGTGCCAAGGCCATGGCATTTTTCGCAGGCGCCATGGGGGGAATTAAAAGAGAAGCTCCGCGGCTCGATTGCGGGGACCGTGAGCTCCGGGTGATCGTTACACACAAATGCTTCGCAGTACTGTGCTTCGACTCCGTGCTTCGACTCGGCAGCTCCGCTTCTTCGCTCAGCATGACGTCCTTTTTGATCTTCCTCTGTGACATTCACAACCACGATTCGTCCACTCCCTTTCTTCAATGCGAGTTCCACGGAATCAGCGAGGCGTGAGCGGTTCGGATTAGAACTGGGGCTGGGGTTAGGGCTGGGGCTTGGTTCCGAGCCCCAGCCCGAATCCAAACCCATATCTTTGATGATCAATCGATCCACTACAATCTCGATCGTGTGCTTCTTCTTTGGATCCAGAGTGAGTTCTTCCTCCACGGTCACGAGTGCGCCATCCACGCGCATACGCACGAACCCCTCGCGCTTCACAGAATCGAGCATCTTGGTGTGCTCGCCCTTGCGATCAGTCACGAGCGGAGCAAGGAGCAGAATTTTGGAGCCCTCCGGCATCTCGGTAATCATCTGCGTGATCTCGCTTGCGGATTGCCGCTTGAGCTCTTTGCCGCAGATGCTGCAGTGTACGTGTCCCACTTTTGCCCAAAGGAGACGCATGTAATCGTAAATCTCGGTCACTGTGCCAACGGTGGATCTTGGGTTATGGGTTGCACTCTTCTGATCAATGGAAATTGCCGGAGAGAGCCCCTCGATCGAATCGACATCCGGCTTCTCCATCTGTGCGATGAACTGCCTGGCGTAGGCGCTCAGGGATTCCACATAACGGCGCTGCCCTTCTGCAAAAATCGTATCGAATGCGAGCGAAGACTTCCCGGAGCCAGAGAGCCCCGTGAGCACGGTGAGTGTGTTCCGCGGAATAGTAACGTTCACGTTCTTCAGATTATGCATACGGGCACCCTTCACCCTTATCTCCTCAGGACTCCGTATACCCGCTGGTTTTTTCTGCTCTTTCATAAAAGTGTGATTACACAGAAAAAATAAACATCATGCATGCTTTCTGCATAAAGCTCCTAAGGGTAGCATGCGGATTCGCTGAGCGCAAGATTTTGGCTGGGGAAACGACTCAGGGAGCCCTCTGCCTACTTCCCCTAGCCCCTCTATTGTTCAGAGATGAGGACGAGGTAGATTTCCCTATAACTTCTGCTCGTGGCTCCACTCACCCCCAAACAATCGGCGAATAGCAAAGCAAAGATGAGTGCAGAGGAACTACGAAGGCTCCAGCAGCAGAAGTATACGCAGGCCGCCGCGGTGGCAAGTATCCGAGTAAAGCTCCACGGATACCGAACGGGCATAGAAGCTGCAGTGACTGTCGCCCCCGACCCCAAGGTTCTTTTCGTTCATGTGTTCGATGGTGCCATAAACGATGTGCGTACGTTCGTTCCGGTGCCCGAAGGAATCCGCTTAGAATTTCTTGATAATCGGATGGACCCGGAAGGTAGTATGGTCGCAGTATGTTCACCGGTCTCATCGAAGCCAAAGGCAGAACCCTTGATCGTACCGATCACGGGATCCGGATCGAGCGACCACCAATCTTTGATGACCTCAGCATCGGTTCCAGTATCAGTGTTGCCGGCATCTGCTTAACAGTTGCCGAACTCACACAGGATTGGATGCAGTTTGATGTACACGAGGAAACGTGGAAGAGGACGAAGCTTGATACTCTAGAAAAAGGAGATTTCGTGAACTTAGAGCGTCCCTTAAAAGTAGGGGAGAGGATGGGGGGGCACATTGTTCAGGGACATGTGGATTGTGTGGCGCGGGTGGCCTCACCTGCGCAAAAGGGGGGAATGATAACCATCGAATACCCCTCCTCCCTTCGTGGTCTCATTGTGGAAAAAGGTTCTATTACAGTCGATGGTGTTTCGCTCACGGTGACGCATGTGGATACGGAAACATTCTCCGTCGCACTCATTCCAGAGACGTTGAAAAAGACGACTCTTGGGAACCTTAAAGAGGGGGATCGAGTGAATCTGGAGGCGGATATCCTCGGGAAGTATGCACGATCATTCAAGGCGTGATGAGTTTGAGTCCTTCGAATGATGCGAAATCCTTGGGATTGTTGGTGACCAGAGGAATGCCGAGGGAAAGGGCGGTCTCAGCGATGATGGTATCGCCGGTATGGGGCCCGCGAAGATTTTTTTGGGCACGATTTCGCAGTGAGTGGACGCTTGCAAAGGCGATCTCTTCGGAGAGAGGAACGGTGATGATATGCCGAAGTCTCTCCGAGAGTATGGATTCCTCCGTTGTATCCTCCACGCCCATGAGGAGCTCCATGATGGAAATAACACTTGTGCCAAGCGTAAGGCCGATCCATTTCTCCTCGAACATGCGCAAATATTTCTCCTCCCCCTTTGCAAGATAAATGAGGATATTGGTATCGAACAGCAGATCAATATCATCAGCGTGCATTGTTTTCTTCTTTGGAATGATCCCGCTTTCTCTTTTCCCCGCGCTCGACGATCTCATCGAGGAATCCTACCGGTCGCTCGATGTGAATGGATCGGGGGAGAGTACGGAAAAGTTCTGCGATCTCCTTCCCAGTCTTTGCCTTGCTCTGATCCTCGACGGTGATTTTCAGCGTCCTCCCGGGATCTAAAGGGAGAGAGAGGACATACAGTTTCCCCTTACGGAAGAGATCCTTGTATTTTTTTAAGTTCCGTACAAACTCGCGGGTGGTGATGTGCTTTTCGAGAGCCATAGGAAATAGTATAGCGGGGTGTCTGACAAATGTCAAACATTATGGATTTTGTTGAAACCAGGTTCTTAATGGGAGGAGGGGCATTCTGCTCCACGAACGTGATGCGAATGATCTCAACGTCGTCGCGGATATGCTTCTCCGCATCGAACTGTGTCACGACGAATGTCTCCAGAAGTTCTTTCGGGAAGGCAAACTCCAGCAATTGCTGAAAGGAGGGATGGGCAGGGGTTGTCATGCCCCAAGCCTACCTGTTCTCAGAATCTCCCGACATTTTGGCGTTGATCCCACATCGGTCCACCACCCGAACTTTCGGAGAGGGCAGCGGTATAATTCGAGGGGGAATGTGCTATACTAGAGAGAAACACATTCCATGGATCCCACACACAACCGCTCCGCTGATTCCACGATCTCCGAATTTTTGGGGGTTGTAGCGCATAGGATCCACACGCCGGTGGCGGTAATCAAATGGCAGGTGGAGGGGTTGCTGGATGGAGTGCTGGGAGAACTCACCCCGGAACAGAAGGAATCGTTGCAGACTGTCATACAATCTGCAGAGAATTTGAATGATTTTTCGCGCACGATGCTCGCAGTCTACGAGCTCGAAAAAGATATCCCCATGGTTCAGCCGCAAGAGCTCGTTCTCAAGGATCTGATGGTGCAGATGGAGAAGAGCTTGAATGCGCTGCTCCATGCACGGAATGGGCGCATCGTTATGCCGGAAGATGCTGCAGCAGCAACGTTCGTCGCCGATCCCGATATTGCACTCATGATCCTGCGCACATTTTTAGAGAATGCATTCCAGTACTCTGATCCAGGTGCGGAAGCACTGGTCACTGTACGACAGGAGGAAGGGGGCACCATGATCACGGTGGAGGATCACGGGATGGGGATCGCTTCTGAATGTTGGCCGACAATTGGCACCAAGTTCTATCGGGATGCGGAAGCGCGCCGAAGATTGCCGGATGGCGTGGGCTTGAATCTCTACATTTCGAAGAACCTGGCGGAGCGTACGGGCGGAGCGATCACCTTCGAGAGCGAGCAGGGGAGGGGATCAAAGTTCCACTGGCTCGTGCCTCGGGGTGGCAGGCGCAGGCAGCCGTGGGAGCGATAAGAGAGCCGCTCTATGCTCAGGGTGTTGAGATTACTGCACGAATACGAGCTTGATCGAAACAGGCACCAACTCCTCGAGGAGCTTATTGCCGTAGCTATCGTTCCCTATGCCAAAATCCTTGCGGGGGAGATCGTAGGAGGCAGTGAGAGCGGCATCCGTAATCTCCGCATCGAACGCAATTGTCTTCGTGGTGCCCTTCATGGTGAGGTCTCCGTTCACTGTGTAGAGGTTCCCCCCCTTACTCACGATGCTCGTAGAGACGAATGTGGCCTTGGGGAACTTTTCCACCGAGAAGAACTCCTCCTTCAGGAGGTGCCCATTGAGCCCCAGCGCATCCGTACTGACGCTTGCGATATCGATCTCCGCTTCGATCTTTGCCTTGGTGAGATCCGCGGGATTTGTGGAATCCAGAGTGATGGTTGCAGTGTACTCACTAAACTTCCCCTCGTGATTTATGATGTTACTCTTACCGACGAACGAAATGCGGCTCTGTGTGCGATCAATCTCTTTTGTACCACCTAAGTATGGAGTTTCTATTTCCGGTACCGGTGCTTTCTCTTCTTCCGTTAAGGAGGAAGTCTGACACGCAGTGAGGAGGAGTGCGGAGCAGAGGAGGGTAAAAGCGAGAGGGTGGCGCATAATGGAGAGGAAAGGGAAAGAAAGCGCCGTGCATGATAGGGAAAAGCGAGTGCATGCTCCAGCGTAAAGATCACGAAAAAAGCAGGATGAATACCATACTTCACATTGTTGATTTGCCGCTTCATTGAGCGAATACACTGAGATACTGCTCACCTCTTTATTGCCTCCATATGCATCACAATACGAGCGAAAAATTCTCCGACGAGGGGAATCCAATCAATCTGTTTGAGGAGGAATACCGCAAGTGGCACTACGAGGACTATTGCCACCAATGCACCAAGGGAAGAGGACATTCCTAAGAAGAAGTTCTGCACGAGGCGTCGGAAGAGGGGTTCCTTAGATTTACGGGTGGCCTCTTCCAGTTTCTCCAGCACTTCTGCGAGCTTCTGATTCTGCGGTTCAGTCATAGCTCTACTGTACCACGTCTCTCATCCCCGAAACCTTACTATACTATTCAATTGAATAGTATAATATATTATGAGCAGCGGGCGACTGTTCATAGTGTACGAAAGCTTGGATTTTTCCCTGGGTTGCCCCGGGATCCCACTCATATGGGTAAAACTCACGAGCTCCGGCTGCCAGGATTTTAGGTTCTCGGAGTTATCGAAGAGCTCAAGGACTTTGGCGAGTGGCTGCTTGATGATGATTTAGGTGATGAACTTCACGAGGATTTGTGAAAGTGCTTGTGGTTCAGCAAATTTAAAATTCTCGGATCTACTGGTCCGGGTGCATGCTCGATTGCTTTGGGGAGATAATCGAGCACGCACGTGCATGTATCCATGAGCAA
>Ga0209542_10021266_pt1 | contig 10184 bp, 10 predicted proteins | sample RifCSPhighO2_01_FD_184028 | JGI IMG/M metagenome (GOLD analysis project Ga0209542, IMG submission 184028) | Soil microbial communities from Rifle, Colorado - Rifle CSP2_plank highO2_0.1 (SPAdes) (version 2) | ecosystem: Environmental > Terrestrial > Deep subsurface > Rock core/Sediment ...
CTCGTCTGACGCCCTCTGCTCCCGCTTCGCCGCTGTTTCGAGGTCGGCGCGCAGAGAGGAAACTTGTTTGGCCAGCGCAGAAGTATCTGGCATTGCCGACCCGCCCCCGTCACCCTTCAGCAGCAAGCCAATCGCCTCCTCGGCCTCGGCGAGCGCAGCGAGTGCCGCCTCAACCGTTCCAGCAGCCTTCGCGCCCTTGAGCGACTCCCGAATCTTCGTGAGCGCCGCTGCCACGGCCGGCCGCGGCACGGGCGCGCCCTCGGCGTCGCTCCCCTTGCCCGCCATCCGCTCGACAGCGCGTAGCTCGCCTTCTGCCGAACCAAGCTCGCGGGTGGCCTTGGAAACGGCGGCGCGGGCCTCGGCGAGCGCCTTCTCCGCGACATCCAGCTCGGGCGAACTCTCCGAGCGCTCGTCGCTCTTCGACACCGCCATCTCCCGCTCGCGAATTTGGGCCAGCAGCTTCTCGCGCTCGGTGTTCGGCGCGCGGAGCGCCTCGACGGTTGATTTTCGCACCGCGGAAACGTAAATTGACTCGCGACGCAGGTAGTCGCGGTAGCGCTTGGCGACGTCGGCCTTGAGCAGCGAGGCGCGCTCGACCTTCTCCACCTGCTTCTTCAGGAACCGCAGGTGCGGCGCGAGCTCCTTGCGCAGCGCCTCCACCTGCGCCACGTTCTCAGCCGTCTTCCCCAGCTTCTTCTCGGCTTCAGCGCGTTTCCACTCGAAGCTCCGCAGCCCGAGCGCGTCCTCGAAGATCTCGCGGCGCTCCCGTGGGGTGGCCGAGAGCACGCGGTCGGCCTCGCCCTGCGAGACTATGTGGTGGCCCGACGGGCCAATATTCGCCACCGCCAGGAGCTCTACAATTTCGCGCAGTCGCACCACCGAACCATTGATCGAGTACTCGTTCTGCCCGTCGCGGTGAACCGTACGCTCGAGCACGACCTCGTCGTAGTCGAGCGGCAGAACGCGGGCGTGGTTGTCTAAGGTTGCCTTCACGGTGGCTCGCCCGGCCCGCGGCAACGCCTGGCTACCGCCCCACACCAAATCCTCGCCACGCCGCCCGCGCATCGATTTGACCGACTGCTCGCCGAGCACGAACCGCAGCCCCTCCACCACATTAGATTTCCCCGACCCGTTCGGCCCCACAACAGCCGTCACCGGCGCCTCGAATTTGAGGATCGACTTTTTGCCGAACGACTTGAAACCGGAAAGCTCGAGGGATTTCAGATACACGCGAGGTGGATTCTAACCCAGCTCCCACCCGACCCTAAGGCCTCGCCTTAAGGCGAGGCCTTAGGGTTTGCAGTGGACAAAATTGACGGCCCCGACGGCACAGGGCAGGCTGCCCATATGGGAACACCTAAACAGGTATCTGAATACAAGCAGCGAAATGACCTCCGCCACGCCATCGCCCACTTTTGCGAGGTGCCGCGCACCATGCACGAGGTCAGGGACAAATTCAAAATCAGCGGCATCTCTGCCGGCGCCTTCCTGAGCGGCCTCTGCCGCAGCGGCGCCTGCCACTACGACTCCGCGACCAAAAGGCACCGCCACGACAAACGGTATCGTGTGCACTGAGAACTCCTCCTGTTTCAAGCCGGCCGCGCAGCGCGCGGCCGGCTTTTTCTTTTACCTACGCCGCTTCATGATTTCGACAATTCGAGCATTGAGATCAATTTTCTCGCCGGAGTGGACGAGGAGGTCCAGCCAGGCGCGCAGAGCCGCGGCCACCGGCCGACCCTCGATACGGAACGCCTCGACTGACTGCCAGTCGATGACGAGGGCTACGTCGGGTAAGAAGAGGTAGTCGACGTGGGCCGGCAGCAACGCGTCAGGCACGACGTGGACAACGGTGGGGCGCCCCCAGTGTGACTCGAGCGATTCACGATCGAGCTTCTCGAGAGCCGCCAGCTCGGAGCGACCTGCCACGCCCTCCATGACAATTTTCCGACGCTTCAGGGCGGCGTGGTAATCAGCGAGGAAGTCTTTTGGGAGGAGCTTTAGCGAGCGACCCACGTCACGCCCCTGAACGGCAAAGATTCGCGTGCCGACGGGGAGCGAGGAAACCTCTCGCGTTAGATCGAGCACGCCGGCAAGCCCGCGGCGGGATGTGACGCGAGCTTCGCCTGTGCTGAGCAAGCCGCCGTCGGCAATTCGGTGCAGCCGGGCAGCAGCCTCGGCCGTCGAGACAAGTCGCCACGGCGCGCGGTAACCCTGGCCGCGAGTCGCGAAGCCGCGGCACGCTAGTCGGCGCAGCGTCGCGAGCGCCGTTGTCCGTGGCAGATCGGCGGCGCGAGCTAACGGAGAAACTAGGAGGCCGCGCGGGGCGCGAGACAGCGTAGCGAGCGCCGCGCGCTCGGCTGCGGTGAGCCTGAGCGTCTTTTCGGCAAGCGAGGAGTTGGGACGCATAAGTATCCAAAAAACAGATACTTTATATCTTAAATACTGAGACTTTGCAATCTCCCCGGAGATTGCCCTTAAAAACTGCCTGCGGCGCCCAGAAAGCCAATGCTGGCTGAGTAAAAGAACCATCCCAATAACAATGAAACTAATCGCAACTCAAAGCTGCGGCCCTACCCTAGGCTGCCCTACCCTGCTCGAAATTACACCGGAGGAGCTGCGGACCTACTTCGGTGGCCTGGGCTGCCCCGCCCTCTTCGAAATCACCCCCGAGGAACTCCGCTGCGGCCTGGCCCTTGGCTGCCCCGCCCTCTTCGAGGTTACGCCCGAGGCACTCCGCTGTGGTATTGGCGCGTGCCCGGCAGCGTGGGTCGAGGACGGCACAGACAAACTCGTCGTCATCGGCGCACAGCTTCAGAAGCCTCCGGCCGAGGTTGCCAAACGAATTGGCCCTGGCGAAGCAGCATTCGTTGTGCCCCGCGCCCTCTTCGAAAACCTAAAACGAAAGGAGCCCGCGTGAGAGAGAAAGAAATCAAACGGGCAGCTAAGGCCCCGTGCGCGGCGCGGTCAGAACAATTCTCCGACGAGTTGGCAAAACTCAAAAGGGAGGTCGAGCGGCTGCGCGAAATTCAGGAGTGCGGCGGCATCGACCGCTACAACGCCATGATGATGAGCCGGGCGCTCAACAGCAGCTACATCCCTACCGGCTACTGACCACACGCCGGCCGCACATTCGCGGCCGGCTTTTCCTATACCCAGCCCCTGGCGACCAGCGCCGCGCGCGCTGCCTCCTGTTCTGCTTCTTGTTTAGACTTCCCCTCGCCTCTGCCCGCCTCCTCCTCGCCGAGCATCGCGGCCACTACGAAGCTGCGGTCGTGGTCGGGGCCGTCTTCGGTAACGGTCGTGTAGCCTGGTGTCACGCTCAAAATTTCCTGTGCCTTTTCTTGCAGCTTGCTCTTGGCATCTAGCCACAGCGCCTGTTTCACCACCATCGGCAAAAGCTGCATCAGCGAGCGCTTCACGAACTCGGCGGTGATTATGTAGCCCTGGTCGAGGAACATTGCACCGACCACCGACTCGTATGTATCAGCGAGAATAGACTTGCGCGCCCGGCCTGTGTCGCGTGCCTCGCCCTTCGAGAGCATTATCAAATCGTTGAAGCCGAGCTCAACGGCGATGCTCGCGAGCACCGCGGTATTCACGAGCGCCGCGCGGTAGCCTGTGAGGTCGCCCTCCGTTTTATCTGGAAACTCCGAGTAGAGCTGCTCGGTGACGATGAGCTCGAGCACGGCATCGCCGAGGAACTCGAGGCGCTCGTTGTGGCCGCGGCCGAGGTCGCGGTGCTCGTTGAGGTAGGAGCGGTGCGTGAAGGCCTGCGCGAGCAGGCCTTTGTCGGCGAAGGTCACGCCAATCCTGGATTCTGCTAATTCCGTTCGCATAGCTACTCGGCAGTTTTAATCTTTTTCTTGCTGACCTTTTTCTCCTGCGCGTCTTCAACCACCGCCTTCGCAACCTTTCTTCCTGCATCCTTCTGCTCCTTGGCCTTGTCGGCGGCAATTATGTGCACCGCCTTGGCCAAGAGCGGCACGATGTCGTTGTAGAAGTTGAGGTTCGCGACCTCGCCGGCGGCAAACCACTTCGCGTCATCCAAGCCACCTTCCTTCGCAAGAATAGCCGGCGTGTAGTTGGCCTCGGCGAGGTAGTAGGCGACCTGCTTCCGGTGCTTGCCCTTCTCCGGGTGGTTGGCGACGTACTCGTTGTCGCCGAGGAGCTCGCGCAAACGGGTAACGGTGAGGGTCATCTCCTCCATAATCACCCGCTTGATCGCCTCCTCAACCGACTCGCCTTCCTTCATACCACCTTTCGAGAGCGTCCAGTAGCCAAACACATCGTGCACCAGGCCGAAGTAGACGGCGTCACCCTCGCGGGCGTAGACCACGGCGCCGACCTTCTTCTCGATGACCATCTCCTCGAACGGCACCTCCTTGCGGCGACGCGGCGCGGCGTCATCTTTACCCGGCTCGCCCATCTCCTTGTAGACGGCGCCGAGCACGCCGTTGACGAATCTTCCGGAGGTGTCGCCGCCGAAGGCTTTGGCGAGCTCGATGGCCTCGTTGATGGCAACCTTCGCCGGGACTTCTGCTTTGTCGGCATACAGAAGTTCAGAAAGGCCGATGCGGAGAATCTGTCGGTCTACATTCGCAATTTTATCGAGCGGCCAGTCGGGCGCGGCGCGGGTGAGTATCGCGTCAATTTCCGGGGACTTCTCGAGGGTGGTGGCGAGCAGCTTCGTCATAAACGCCTGGTCGCCAAAGCCAGGGGCGAACTCGCCAATATTGCGCACGAGCGCCGCGTTGGCGGCTTCGGGGGAGAGCTTCATGAAGTCCCACTCGAAGAGGGTCTGGAGGACGATGGACCGACTTAGGTGCCTGTGCGCCATACTGGGAACAGTGTACACAGGGAAGTAATAGGTAACAAGTAACAGGTAATAAGTTGGTTAGAAAATAAAAAGCCCCACACTCGGAGCCTTTTCCTATTCTTAACTTGTTACCTGTTACTTATTACTTATTACTTGTTACTTCCCCTCTGCTTTTTTGGCGACGCGGCGAGCCTTTCGAGCGAGCTTCTTCTCGATAGCCACGACAATACGGCCGCGGTAGGTGGCGTTGGTCGCCGAGGCGCGGTGGCGCAGCGACATTGCGCCGGTCTCCTTATCGATGGAAATCGGCGGCTTCGAGAGGGCGTGGTGCGAGCGGCGGTTCCCGGTGTGGGCCCGCGTGTGGCGCATTCGAATAACCATAGGTGCGGGAGAGGCTAGCAGTCGCCAAGGAAAAAGTCAAAAGTAAAAAGGAAAAAGAAAGGCCGCTCCGAGTAGGGTTGCTACGGGGAGCGGCGGTCAGCGATCTGGTTGCAATTTACCGACCGTTTTTTGACTACTAGGTCGCCACCTTCTGCGTTGGGCCTCGGCGGTTAAGCCAGGCCATGGCGCGTATGCGGGCGTAGGAGCTGTTGCGAACTCCCTTCGTCTTTTTTGCCCATTTCGTACCTCGAGGGTGCCCCCTTTTGGAGTCTAGCGGGCGAAGGGCAGATGACCAGCCTGAACTTCGGTAAGGATGCTACTCCTCGCTGCGGCGCTGCGTCAAGTTGCTAATTTCGCAGCTAGGATTGTCTTGAGGAACGAGCGCCGATGAACTGCTGACGGGCCCAGCGCCACGATCGCCCGCCGGTGCGCCAGCGTCCCGTACCCCGCGTGCTCCTCGAAGCCGTAGCCGGGATACTTGGCTGCGAGCCTAGCCATCAGCGCGTCGCGGCTGACCTTGGCGAGGCACGAGGCCGCGCCGATGAGCGGGTGGGCCGCCTCGCCACGCACAATTGAGCGCTGGGTAAAAAACTTCGGCGCCGTGAGGCCGGCGTCGAGCGAGACGTCGGCCAGCGCTGAATTGGCACCAACCGCCCGAAGCGCCGCCGCGACCGCGCGGCGCGCCGCCGAGACAATTCCACGCCGATCAATGTAGGTTGCCGAAACCGAGCGCACGGCAACCAGCACCTCGCCGCGCGCGGCCATTCTCCGCAGTCCGCGCGCAACCCTCTCTCGCCGCGCCGCCGAGAGAGTCTTCGAATCACCCGAGCCGAGCGTGCGGAACGCCCGGCAGACCTTCGGGTAGTGTCGCTCGAGCGCCACGACAACGCCAACGCTAATTGGCCCCGCCAGCGGCCCGCGGCCGACCTCGTCCACGCCCACCAGCCATTTCATGTGAGCATTCTAGCTCGCCGCAAGCTAGCCTTTACCGATTAGCCGAAAAGGTGTTGCATAGCCGCATGAGCTCCTCGATCAACTTCGTAGTCAACGCCTTCTACCTCGCGCTCTCGATTGGCGTGCTCGGGGAGGCCCTCGGCGGCCACGGCCGCAGCGTCCCGCAGCGATGCTTCGCATCGGCTATCTTCGTGACCGGGCTCTACGCCCTGGTGCTCGTCGCCGGCCTCGCGGTTTCGCTCGGCATCCCGCAGCCGCTCAGCCTGCTCGCCGGCTTCGCAGCCGCCGTCGCCCTGCAGGCCGGGGGTCGCCTCTCCTGGAAGGCGACCGTCCGCGTGCCGGCGACCGCAATCGAGACGCTCGAGAGGCGCCGCTGCCAGCGGGTCTGGGCGCGGACGGACGGCGGGCTGCTCTTCCAGGGCAGCTGGCCGTACGGCGAGCAGGAACAGGTCGAGGTCGGCGACCGTTTCGCGGTGCAGCTGACCGTCTCGGTCCTGACCGGCTGGCCCCTCGGGGCGCAGCTCGTCGCCAGGATTCCGCAGTAGTCGCCCACGGGGGCGGCTTTTCCTTTTCTAAAACGGAAAACGCCACCTCACGGAGGTGGCGTCTCGCCCTTTCGTCGGTGGGCGGTGTGCTCGAACTTCCAGCGGTCGCCGGTTATGCGCGACTCGAGGCAGTTCACGAGAATGTGACTACCCAGCGCGGGCCTCCCCAGGGGCCTAACCGCGAACGGAAAGCCGTCGACGGTGGTGCCGAGCACCCGGAGCGGAACATCGAAGAGGCCGGCCTGATCCGAACGGTCCTCGAGCGCATCAACGATGGCCTCGACGCAGCGTGGGCGAACCCAGATGCACGCCGCCTTGTAGCCGACGAGCATCCACACGACAGCCGCCGCCGCGAAGGCGAGCACGCTGATGTGGGGCAGGGCGATCTGCAGGACGGCAAAGCCGAGGAGGGCCGCCAGAAACTTAACCACCGTGTAGCCCATAACCTGGCCCCTGCTGCGCCAGCGACGCGGGATGCAGAGGTAGAGGTTGTAGCCCGCGTAGAGCGCGGCCATCCAGAAGATATCTTGAGAGGTCATTTGTCCTACTCTGCTTCGTTTTTGTGAAAATTTCAAGTCCTGCCTCGTCACAGCTCTCCTCGGGCCGTCGCCCTCGGAGGCCGCGACCCCGCCTCGCAACGCGCCGAGACGGCGCGTAATGCTCCGGCCCTTGGGTGCCGCTCGCGAGGCGAGCAGTCGCCTCGCTCGGGAACCGACACCCAAGCTGCTAGAATCGCCTCGCAATGGCTGCGCCTTTCGTCCACCTCCACGTCCACAGCCACTACTCGCTGCTCGACGGGGTGCCACAGCTGCCAGATTTGGTGAAGGCGGCGAAGGCGGCGGGCTCCGATGCGCTCGCCCTGACCGACTCGGGCAACCTCTACGGCGCAATCGAGTTCTACAACCAGTGCAAAAAGGCGGGCATCAAGCCCATCATCGGCGTGGATTTCTACGTTGCCGCCCGGACGCGCACCGATCGTGATGCCAGGCTCGACAACCGCCGCGCCCGGCTCGTGCTGCTCGCCCAGAACGAGGCTGGCTGGAAGAATCTCATCAAACTGGTGACGCGCTCGCACCTCGAGGGCTTCTACTACAAGCCGCGCGTTGACCGAGAGCTCCTCGCCGAGCACGCCGACGGCCTAGTCTGTCTTTCTCCTTTCTTTAGCGGTGAAATTTCCCGCGCGCTAGTGATGGCGAACCAGGAACGGGCAGAGGAAACGCTCGCGTTCCTGCGAAAGACCTACGGCGCGCATAACGTTTTCCTCGAAATCTGCGATCACCCCGAGATTCAGGGCGCGGACGAGCGCAAGCGGCTGATCGCGGCGTTCGCTAAGGCGCAAAAGGCGCGGCTCGTGGCGGCGCAGGATAGCTACTACCTGAAGCCCGAGGACCGCGTCGCCCGCCGGACGCTGCTAACGATTCAGTCGATGGGCGCCCGCGACTCTGACGAGGACGACGACTTCTCGCTCCCCGCCCCCGACGAGATGGGGGAGCGCTTCGCGGCATTCCCAGACGCCGTTGCCGCCACGCTCGAGATTGCCGAGCGCTGCAAGCTGGAATTCGAGCTCGGCAAGTGGAAATTTCCCGACTACAAGATTGAGTCCGGCCGCTCCGCTGACGAGGAGATGCGTTTCCTCGCGGAGGATGGCGCGAAGCGTCGCGGCATTGCACTCGAAGGCGAGACGCTGAAGCGCCTCGAGTACGAGCTGGACGTCATCGCGAAGAAAGGCTACGCGCTCTACTTCCTCGTCGTGGCCGACCTGATGCGCGAGGCGCACAAGCGTGGCATCCTCACCACCCTCCGCGGCTCGGTGGCTGGGTCGCTCGCGACGTACCTCACGGGCGTCACGAACGTGAACCCGCTCGAGTACCAGCTCCCGTTCGAGCGCTTCCTCAACTACGAGCGCCCATCGGCCCCCGATGTCGACATGGATTTCGCAGACAGCCGCCGCGACGAGATGATCGAGTACGCTAGGCGGAAGTACGGCCTCGACAAGGTCGCACAGATCGGCACGTTCGGCACGATGCTCGCGAGAGGCTCCGTGCGCGACACAGCGCGAGCGCTCGGCTACGAGTACCAGAAGGGCGATCAAATCGCCAAGCTAATTCCTCTCGGCGCCCAGGGGTTCCCTATGACCATCGATCGAGCGCTCGGCGAGGTGCCAGAACTCAAAGAGCTCTACGAGAAGGATAAGGATGTGGCGCGCATCATCGACACAGCGAAGAAAATCGAGGGCTGCGCGCGGCACGTATCGGTGCACGCGGCGGGCGTGGTGATTTCGCCCGTGCCGCTGATTGAGCTCGTGCCGCTCCAGCTCGATCCAAAGAGCGTCGACAAGATAAGCGGCGGCGGCAAGCTCATCACCCAGTTCGATATGCACGCCGTGGGCGAGGACAACGTCGGCCTCCTGAAGTACGACTTCCTCGGCATCCGCAACCTTTCCATCTTGGCCGACGCGGTGCGGCGAGTGCGCGAGGCGACGGGCGAAGAGATAGATATTGAGGCGATTCCGATTGACGATAAAAAAACATTTCAGATGCTCGCGCGCGGCGAAACCGAAGGACTATTTCAATTGAACGGCGACGGGATGACGAAGTTCCTCAAGGAGCTCAAGCCGTCCACCATTCACGACATCAACGCCATGGTGGCGCTCTACCGCCCGGGGCCGCTCGAAACGATTCCGAACTACATAGCCGGCAAGCACGACGCCACGAAGGTCCGCTTCCTAGATCCGAGGATGAAGCCAATCCTAGAACGCTCCTACGGCGTCATTGTCTACCAGGACGACGTGATGCTCATCGCCATTAACCTCGCCGGCTACACCTGGACGACGGCCGACAAGCTGCGCAAGGCGATGGGCAAGAAGATTCCGGAGATGATGGAGGCCGAGAAGGAGAAGCTGCAGCAGGGCCTCGTGGAGCACGGGATGAGCGGCGAGAAGGCCGAGGAACTCTGGCGCCTCATCGAGCCCTTCGCCGCCTACGGATTCAACAAGGCGCACGCCGCCTGCTACGGCCGTGTGGCCTACCAGACGGCGTACATGAAGGCCAACTACCCCGCCCTCTATATGGCCGCCGTGCTCGTGGCGCACACCGCCATCACCGAGGACATCGCGCTCTACATTCAGGAGTGCCGACGGATGGGCATCGCCGTCTTGCCGCCGGACGTGAACGAGTCCGACGCCGACTTCACGGTGGTAAAGACAGCGGAGAGCAAAGAGGCAATTCGTTTCGGCCTCGCAACAATAAAAAACTTCGGGGAAGGTGTGGCGCGGGCGATTGTGGAGACGCGAAAAAGTGGCGGGCCGTTTCGTTCTGTTGGTGAGCTAGTAGAACGACTTCCACAGGAACAACTAAATCGCCGCGCGCTTGAATCGCTCGCAAAAGCTGGCGGCCTTGATTCACTGGCCGAGCGCGCTTCGGTGATTGCCTCGCTCGACGCGCTGCTCGACTGGAAACGAAGCCGTTCGCGGTTAGCTGCTGACCAAG
>Ga0209542_10021267_pt1 | contig 10184 bp, 13 predicted proteins | sample RifCSPhighO2_01_FD_184028 | JGI IMG/M metagenome (GOLD analysis project Ga0209542, IMG submission 184028) | Soil microbial communities from Rifle, Colorado - Rifle CSP2_plank highO2_0.1 (SPAdes) (version 2) | ecosystem: Environmental > Terrestrial > Deep subsurface > Rock core/Sediment ...
TTTTTTAGGAAGGACAAATACAGATGAATTTGCAATGGGAGGTTCAACGGAAAATTCGGCCTATGGAGTCACTAAAAATCCTCACGATATTTCACGAGTGGCCGGTGGGTCTTCAGGCGGTTCGGTGGTCGCCGTAGCCGCGAATATGGCTCTCGGGGCACTGGGATCTGATACGGGCGGGTCGGTTCGTCTGCCAGCAAGTTTTTGTGGGATAGTCGGCATCAAGCCCACCTATGGTCGGATGTCCCGTTTTGGTCTGATGGCTATGGGTTCGTCTCTTGACTGTATTGGAGAAATTGCTAAAAATGTGGAAGATGCAAAAATAATTTTTGATGCTATTTCCGGTCGGGATATTTTGGATAGTACCAGTATTGCCGATACGACATACCCTAAACTATCTCTAAAAAAAGAACTTACCATAGGTGTACCTTGGAGCTTGGTTCTGGGTGAGGGCATTAATCCGAAAGTTAAAGAAAGTTTTAAAGAGTCAATGAAAAAATTAGAAACACTTGGATTTAAAATCAAAAATATCTCTTTGAAGAATTTGGATATGGCGCTCGCAATTTATTACATTATTATGCCGGCGGAAGCATCAACCAATCTATCTCGTTTTGATGGCGTGAGGTATGGACTGCATAAAGATGGCGTAAATTTACTTGAAGATTATAAAGAGACTAGGGGAAAAGGTTTCGGTAAGGAGGTTCGCCGTAGAATTCTTTTAGGCACATACGTTTTATCTGCGGGTTACTATGATGCCTATTATGGCAAAGCCCAAATTGCCAGAAATGTTTTAAAAAAAGAATTTGCTCGGGAATTCAGAGAGGTTGATTTAATTGCTACACCAACCTCTACGTCCGTTGCCTGGAAAATAGGAGAAAAAAGCGATCCGGTTTCTGCGTATTTAGAAGATATTTTTACGGTTACGGCAAACATAGTCGGCGTCCCGGCAATGTCCGTACCATCCGGTTTCTCCGAAGTGGAAGGCAAAAAATTGCCACTGGGGATTCAATTTATGGCGCCGCACGGGGGAGAGGATTTGCTTTTTGACGTCGGCAAGAAATTTGAGGAAATTCGAGAAAAATAAAATATGATATACTTTTAAACATATGGGTCCACTTCAACCGTCAGGTCAAAATAGCGTCGTTCAGAATTCTTTCTTAGGTTCTAAATATTTTGATCCGGTTTATTTATTTAATACACTATATTCTTTTTTTCAGCATATATTTTATTTTATCGTTAGTAATCAAGTGAAAAGTGTTTACTATTTTATTCTTTTTCTTCTGGCGACTTTTTTTCTCGCGGTTACCTTTTATAGCGCAGTTAGAATGCTGGAAATCAGGAAAAAGGAAAAAAAACATCTAGAAAATGAGATTGCCGAGTACGCGCACTACAAAGCGGAACTGGACAAAAAAATACAAGCTGGAGAGGAAGGTTCAAAAAACGAAAGATGGATGAAAACTCTGACTTATCTTTTCTCGCAAAGTTCGAGTGATTGGAAGCTCGCGATTATTGAGGCCGATTCTATGCTTGACGACCTGATGAGCCAACTCGGATTTAAAGGTGAAAATTTGGGTGAAAAATTAAAAGGGGCTACTCAAGATAAGTTTCGCAATTTGACTACCGCCTGGGAAGTGCATACGATAAGAAATAGGATAGCTCACGAGGGTCTGGCATATGAAATTTCACAACATGAAGCTAAAAGAGTGGTTGCTCTATACGAAAAGATTTTTCGCGAGTTTGGGTATATTTAAGTATTTTTTAAAAGAGAGATTGATTATTTCCCATCATCCACAAAAAATTCATACCAACATATAACACCCGGAATTGCTAATGCCCAAAAAAATATTATCTCCTCTATTGCTATTGGCTGACCGCCATAATTAATTAGTCCTAAATAATGCGTTCCACCAAAAAACCAATGACCTCCTTTTATTGATACGTATTCCTCTAAAGCGGAAACGAAGAAAAAATATGCACCGATTATAGAAACTTTACGTATTAGCCGTGGGAATTTAAACAAAGTTGCTGCAATCGGGATAATCACAAAGACTAATCCGATTTTTAGGTAGGCATAATTCCAAGTCAACAAGTCTCGATTTGAAAAGTAAGCTAGAAAAAATAATGAAAGTAATCCAATTAGGACCATCACTAAATCTTTTGTTCTTTTTCCCATTTTTTCTTTTACTTTGCTTCTCTCTAAAAAATACTCCCAAAAAGCTACTCCGAAATAAAGCCATAAAGCTGACCAAAGCACATCTTCTATTGGAATACTATTACTTAAAAATCTAAAGATACTGTTCGGAACAAACCAAGTGAAGTCAGCGAAGGCTAAATAGTCAATAATAACGACTAAAGGCACCAAGAAAAGAGCTGTAAAGATAAGAGTCTTTTTGATTATGAGTGGCCTACGAATAGACAGGTAAAGCGACGGCGCTCCAAAAAATAAAAGAATTGAGACAGTATAGTTCAACAAGAAAAAACGAGTCAGAAAGGCGGCAACTAAAGGAAAAGCTATCAGAAATACTATATCAAAATCTTTTATATAGCTTTTAGTCATTACAGATATTGTACCGTATTTATATCAAAAAATGCGACAACAGTTATTAACACTTCACTATACGAAAAAATTTTTCGCGAGTTTGGGTATATTTAATTTTGATTTAGACAGTAATATTGTTGCGGGAGGCCGAATCGAACGGCCGTCTTAAGGTTATGCTTTACCACTTCAGTTTTCACTGCTTCAATGCCTTACGGCAGATTAAATTTGTGGTCTGGACTATACTATCTCCTTTTTAAAAATGAATTTAAATTCAGGAGCCCATCATCTAGTCTCTACACATTTATCTCCAACTAGGTTGGAAAATTTAGCTCGGAGTTGTCTTTCTGTCTCTTGACAGAGAGGAGTTCTCCGAATTTGACGAGTACGCACCTCAAAGTTTCCTAAGAGGGGGCCCATATCATACATACAGCTGAGCCTTACGAGATACCTCTTCTCCATCCCGCTAACTTAAGTATATCCCACCCAAATTATGTTTGCAAGTTGTTTTTATACCCAATGTACTATATAATATACCTTATGTACTATCCACACATAAAAGAAAGAGCTAAAAGAATGCGAAAAAGTGGCAAAAGTTTGGGTGATATTTCAAAGAAATTAAATGTTACTAAATCGACCCTTAGTTTTTGGTGTAAGGATATGATTCTCACAGAGTCTACAATAAGAAAAATACAAACCAAAGGAAAACTGAAATCTATAAGGGGTCTTTTGCGATATTCAGAATTTAAGCGAAAAGAAAGAATAGAAAGAAATATTTTACAAAGACAAGAAGGTGCCACAATATTGGGCACTCTATCAAGTAGAGATGTTTTAATGGTTGGGTTGGGGTTATATTGGGGGGAGGGTTATAAATACGAAAATGGGGAGCTTGGCTTTACTAATAGCAATCCGGACATGATTCGTTTTTATTTTAAATGGTTAGAATTATGGAATATAAAAAAAGATTCTCTTATATTTAAACTTACCCTCAATAAATTTTTTATAAAAAAAGAAAATGATATAGAAAATTTCTGGATAAATTTTCTAGGTGTTAAAAAGAAACAATTTTCAAAAACGACTTTTATACAAACAGATCTCAAAAAAGCCTCCATGAAAGATGTAGAAAAATATAAAGGTATTTTAAGAGTTAAGGTTAGAAAAGGCACAGCTCTAAGAAATAAAATCTTGGGCGCCATAGAACATATTGCAAAAAGTTAGTTGCAGGTGTATTTTGATTTTTCTATTAGATAGAATATAATATATATTATGGATACATTTTTACAAATGCGAGTTTTCTTTCTTATTTCTTCGGTTGGCTTTGTCATTCTTTTTATATTAGTGGCAGTGTTTTTATTTTATCTTATTCGCGCGATGCGCACTTTTAGCAGAATTTCAGATAAATTGGAAAAGGGCGTAGATGAAGTCGGGGATGCGACTAAAGACATGGTCAAAGATATAATGGAGAGTCTCGTATATAAATTTTTTTTTAGGAAAAAGAAAAAACGCCATAAGGATTAAAATTATACTTGTCCCGTACTAAATTTTTGATTAGGTCAAATTAAAAAGATAGATAAACATGGGATGAGAAAAATATTAATATTATTAGTTATAATTAAAATTTTAGTACTGGGATGAAAAAAAATAAAAAAATATCTAGAACAAAAAAGGCGATGCTAGGGGTAGGCGTAGCGATGGCTAGCGCAGGAGCGTATTACTTCTTGGGTCCAAAAGGTAAAGCTCACCAAAAGAAAGCATTAGTCTTGATGGCTAAGATGAAGAGAGAAGTAATGCAAAAAACAGCGAAAGCAAAAAGTATAACCGTCCCTCTTTATCATAAAACAGTGGACACCTTGGCTTCTACGTACGCGAAGCAGTACAAAGCACACGGGAAAGATATCCAAGCCTTCGCTAAAAAACTAAAAAGTGAGTGGAAAAGTGTTGCAAAAAAAGTGACTAAAAAACCGACTGCAAAAAAGAAAAAAACCTAGATCTCTTGCGATGGTTGACAAAAAACTTGACTTGATATAATATTTAGTTATAAAAGCGATGAACGGAATAGTAAGCGAAAGCTGAACCAGCCCGGGAGCTGACTGCGATGAGCAGATCCGGAAGCCCAACCGTATAAATGGGACGCTAGTGTCGGCCGAAAGGTTGGAGCTAGCTAGAAAGATTTACACAGCAATGGGTAGATAAAGATAAGGTGGTACGCGAGAAGCCTCGCCCTTGTCATTCCAAGTTTTCTTGGTATGGCGAAGGCGAGGTTTTTTTGTGCTTACTTTATGACTCATTCGATAAACTCAGGGTCATGGTGAGTAAATCGAACCATGAAAAAAATAGCTATAAAAATAGGAAGTAGTGTGATCTTAACTAGCAGAAATAAGTTGGATGAATTTCGCATTGCGCATATTGCTGGTCAAGTAGCGATACTTCGTAAAAGAAACATTAACGTTATCCTAATAGTTTCCGGAGCTGTCGCTTGTGGTGCTGGCTATGTCAATTTATCCAGTGGTGGCATGAAATTGAGAAAGATAGCTGCAGGAATAGGACAAGCGTATCTAATTTCCATTGTTAGTAAAATTTTTACGGCTAAAAAACTAACGATTGCTCAAGTTCTTCTTACCAGAGATTGTCTTCAGTCCGAAGAAAATCGAAAGTATATAAAAGAAATCTTAGAATATTATTTTCAAATAGGAATAATTCCAGTTGTCAACGAAAATGACGTTGTAGATCTGAATAGCTTTGGAGGCAATGATTATCTAGCCGCTGAAGTTGCAACTATGTTGGATGTGGACCAAGTATTAATGCTATCTCAAATGTCACAATCGTCCCATGGTGTAGGTGGAGGGAAAGTGAAGCTACAAGTAGGAGAAGGTCTGAATCAAAAAGGTATAAAAGCCTCCATAGTCAACGGAAAAGAAAAAAATATTATTATCACTACCACAATATGAAAACTGATTTAAGAAAAATAAGAAAAGCTGCTATCGTATTGGCCAATTTGTCAGAAAACAGACGCAACCTTTTTCTGTACCATCTGGCTAGAATCATTGACAAAAGAAAACTGCAGATAGTAGAAGCTAACAAAATAGATCTCTTAAATGCTAAGAAAAACAAACTTTCAGAATCATTTATGCAAAGGTTAAATTTTGACATTACTGCAATTAACAGTATGCAGGAAAGAGTCCAGAGTCTTAAAAAATTAAAAAGTGACATAGGGCAAATTATAGACTATAAAAGAAGCAGGGATGGATTAGTAATAAAAAAAGTCAGAGTGCCACTTGGTGTTTTACTGGCAATTTACGAATCTAGACCTGAAGTTACAGTCGACATGGCTACGCTTTGTATCAAGTCAGGTAACTCCATGATTTTAAAAGGAGGTAGTGATGCAAAAAACACTAATAAAGCCTTGCACGACTGTATAAAAACTGCCCTTAAGAAGACCAACCTACCAAAAGAAACTGTTCACATGATTTCAAGTCGAAGTGAGATAAAAAAGATGCTGGCTAGAAATAATGATATTGATTTGGTCGTGGCAAGGGGTAGTTATAGTATGGTCAAATCGGTTCTAGACAACTCCACAATTCCTGTACTCGCACATGCTTCCGGAGGAGCACGGATTTTCGTAGATAAAAGCGCAGATCTAGCAATAGCAGAAAAAATACTTATAAACTCTAAAGCTAGCAAACCATCTGCTTGTAATTCTCTGGATACAATTGTTGTGCACCAAGAGATAGCCAAAAAATTTCTTTCAAAAATCGTGCCTATCCTAGTATCTTTAGGTATTAGGGTAATCGGGGACGGTAAGGTAAATAGAATAGTAAAAGCAGAAATGGCTAAAGAAAAAGATTGGGATATAGAATTTTTAGGATTGACGGTATCAATTAAAATAATAAAAGACGTTATTGAAGCTTCAAAGTTTATAAACGAACACAGCAAAAAACATTCTGAGGGAATTATTACTACAGACAAGAAAGCAATCAAGTATTTTACGAATACGATTGACTGTGCTGCCTTGTTTGTAAATTGTTCCCCTCGCTTGCACGATGGGTATATCTTTGGTCTTGGCGCTGAGATGGGAATTGCTACTGGAAAATTGCATGCGCGTGGACCGGTCGGATTAAAAGAATTAACAACCTACAAATGGGAAATTTATGGAAAAGGTCACATTCGAAAATAGAAGAATTGCTATCATTGGTGGTGGACACATGGGGCTAGCATTAGCCAAAGGCCTAGCGCTAGGTGGTAAAGTCGAACCTTCGCAAATATGGGTTGCAGACCCAATGCTCCCCAAGATTGCACATCTAAAAGAATACGGGATTAAAGTAACTACTAGTAACTCTCTCGCTGTATCTAATGCCGATATAGTTTTTATTGTTGTAAAACATTTAATTGTCAAAGAAGTAGTGGGCGAAGTAAAAGACTTAATCAGAAATAAACTTCTAGTATCGGCTGCAGCGGCTTTGAGTATAAAAAGCCTAAAAGCTATGACACACAAAGATCAGAAAATAGTTCGAATTATGCCAAATCTTCCTGTTGCCTACAACGAAGGAGTGATTGGAGTTTTTGCAACAAATCAGGTTTCTGGTAAAGAAAAAATCAAACTTGTTAAGATGTTGTCTTCTCTAGGAACTGTAGTAAATTTAAAAAACGAAAAAGAGCTCAACACCGTTACCTTGATTTCTGCTTGTGGTCCAGCAATCGTCTCAAGTTTCTTCGAGCTTATGGTAAGCTATGCAGAAGAAAAGAAAATTCCTAAGGAAACGGCGTCCAAAATTGTTATGCGAACATTCATCGGTACACTTTATTATCTTAATGAATCTGAGTTTCTTCCTTCCGAACTTATAAAATTTGTAGCTACAAAGGGAGGCATAACTGAAACAATACTTAAAAAATTAGATAAGGACTTCAAAAAAAACTTTGTGAGAGCAATGGAGGGTGGTAGAATTAAAATAGAAAAGTTAACTAAATAAAAAGTATAACCATGGCAACCATAGAAGATTTTCAAAAACTAGATATTAGAGTCGGCAAAATACTGGAAGTAAATGACTTTCCGGAAGCTAAGAAACCTACTTATAAGTTAAAAATAGATTTTGGTCCTGAAGTTGGGATCAAAAATTCATCTGTTCAGATTGTAAATTTGTACACGAAAGAAGAATTGGTGGGAAAACTCGTAATGGGGGTAGTTAACTTTCCATCGAGGAAAATTGGTCCTTTTGAGTCAGAAGTTCTTACACTTGGAGTCTCTGATAGTGAAGGAAGAGTCATACTAATCAGACCTGACAAAGATGGTGCAATTCTAGGAGGAAAGTTATTTTAAATTTCAACTGGCGGAGCCGGAGGGATTCGAACCCTCGAGGGGTTTTAAAGCCCCTGCATCTTTAGCAAAGATGTTCCTTCGACCGCTCAGACACGGCTCCGTATAAAATTTATTAGAACTTAAATACTCTAACATATTTTTGCTATTTCCCTATTTTTTTTGTTATACTCTTTCTGAATTTCGGATGAGTGGGTGAGTGGCTTAAACCAGCGGTTTACTAAACCGCCGTCCCCTTAAAAGGACCGTGAGTTCGAATCTCACCTCATCCGCTAGTTTTGTATGAAATATTTTTTATTATAGATTTTATGCGTTTTATTAAACTTGTTGGAAAAATTTTGTTTGTTGTCTTTGCTATAATCGGCCTTATTTTTACGGGTGTTTTTATTGCTATGCGGTTAGGTCTGACAAACGTCAGGGGGACTATTGCGGAACGCAATAATTCTTTCTTTAATGACATTTCAAATGTCAGTGATGCCAACCTTACTAAAACTACTTATGCTTGGGCGAATTCGGCTGAATGGGGAGTTTTAGAGTCCGTATTTATTCGCGACCAAGATATTATAAAAAACGCTGCCAAAGACGCCGGAATCTCTCCGCGCATTTTGCTCGGTGGTGTCATCGGCGAGCAATTCAGATTTTTTACCGCTCGACGGGAAGCATTTAAATCATATTTTGAACCTTTAAAAGTGCTGGCAAGTCTTTCCAGTTTCTCTTATGGCATTGCCGGACTGAAACCGGAAACCGTCGCTCGAATTGACGAAAATTTAAAAAACAAAGACTCGGTTTTTTATTTAGGTCCTGATATGGAAAATATAATTACATATCCCAAAGGCGCTAATGAAGCAAAAACTCGCTTTGAACGCATCACCGATACAAAAAATACTTATTATTCATATTTATATGTAGGCTTATTTATGAGGCAAGTGACTGCTCAATGGCGCGCGTCCGGCTATGAAATCTCAAATCTTCCCGGAGTGCTGGCAACTCTTTATAATTTAGGATTTAACCGCTCCGTACCCAAAGCGAATGCAAGTCCAGGCGGAGCGGTGGTTACCATCAACGGGCAGGAATATAGTTTCGGCGAGTTGGGTGAACAATTTTATTATTCGGATGAATTAATTCAAGAATTTTCATATTAACTTCCTAAGCAATAAGCGCACTACAAAAATAAATGCGTTTATTGAAGCAAATTTATAACTGCACTGTCTTCAGTCTGTTCAAATTGCATATAATGAGCGCCGACAGCTCCGGTAAAATTTTCAGGCGGTTCAAGTACGATAATTTCATCAGCGCCTTCTTTTTTTAGTTCTTGTATTGATTCAGCCGGCGCCACCGGCACGGCCACAATAATTTTTTTAGGATTTTGCATTTTTACAGAACGAACAGCTAGTCGCATAGTAAATCCAGTCGCTATGCCGTCATCCACTATAACCACTACTCTATTTTCAATTTCTGCCGGTTTCCTTTTTCCTCGATAAAGAGCGATACGGTGCTCCGCTTCTTTTTGTTGAAGTTCAATTTCTCCCTTAAGCCAATCTGGGTCTACAGACTTGGTTTCCATTTCATTGCACAAAAGTAAACCTTTTTCATCCACGGCGCAAATGGCATATTCCGGGTTATTTGGATGTCCAATCTTGCGGGTGACTATCACATCCAGAGGAGATTTCAGAGCTTTGGCCACTTCATATCCAAGAATGACTCCGCCCCGTGGCAATGCCAATACCACAACTCTATCGTTCTTATACTTGGCAAGAGATTTTGCTAAAAGTTTTCCCGCTTCGGTTCTGTTTTTAAACATATTTTGGTTTATTTAAAAAACTTCTAACTTTTTTCACGCTATGAAAGATTTTCCCTTTTCTTTTTAACAGGATTCATCTTTGTGTTTTTTACCACACCTTCAAGTCTCGGAGGGCGCGTAAGGTGGTTCGTCTCGCGTAAAATTTTCTTTTTGTCTTTTATGTTTTGGTTTTTTGTTTTCATAGAATTGTATAGCCACAGTTTATTTTGCATTATTTTATTTAGTTAATAATATATTAATTATACTCTCTTTGCCGGAAAATTGTGCTATAGTATTCGTATGAATTTTTTGGACAGACTAAAATACAGCGTTTGGCGTTTTATTTACAGGTTTTTCCCGACCGTGCAAAAGGCCTTTTTAAAGTGGGGCGTTGTAGAGCATAATGGCACAAGACAGAGATATCATATCGGCTGGCTTGCGCCTCACAGAACATTAGAAGAACTAAAAAAGCATCTTCACAAAAAGTGGGGGTTTGGCAACCACTTCATAGCTTGGACGGACGATGACCAAGTTTTAAGCTGGAGAAAATTTGCCGG
>Ga0209542_10021268_pt1 | contig 10183 bp, 13 predicted proteins | sample RifCSPhighO2_01_FD_184028 | JGI IMG/M metagenome (GOLD analysis project Ga0209542, IMG submission 184028) | Soil microbial communities from Rifle, Colorado - Rifle CSP2_plank highO2_0.1 (SPAdes) (version 2) | ecosystem: Environmental > Terrestrial > Deep subsurface > Rock core/Sediment ...
AAGATATAAAATTGAAAAATAAAAAAAAAGATATTTGATTTTTCTTAATTAACCCATTTATGCCGTTTTATCTGTTTGCTTTTGAGATAGTTGAGGTACTGCAGGTCGGTTGTGTCTAGCGTTTCTAGATGGTGGGTGTAGTCGTTTTGGCTGGTGCGGGTGTAGATGTCGGTTGGTTTTAGATGTCTCATATTTTCACCTCAATTGGTTGTTTACTCTTTTTTGTTGTTTGAGTATTATTTCTTTATGTTTAAATACCATATGAATGGAAGCTCGAGAGGTGTGTTTGCGAGAGGACTTCTTGGCTGTGCCTCCACAAGTTTTTTAAAGAGTGTTTTTGTTCTTATCACTTAATGGCTAGTCTACACCAACTGATGTATCTATTACAGGGAACAGATGTCTATATGGATATTGTGGGTGTGTTAGTATTGCTGTTTGTAGGGATTTTTAGCTGGAAGTGTTATAAGATTGATCATAAAGAAAAGAATAAGAAGTATTTTTATCTGGCGCTGGCGTTTTGGGTTTTAGCAGTTGGGTTTTTGTTTAAGATTCTGACTAATTTTACGATTTATTATACGACGCTTAAAACGCAGCAGATTGGGATGATGGTGGTTACGTATACGTTTGTGAATGAGTCGCAGGTGTTGTTTAACATTGGGATGCTTATGTATCGGATTTTGACGTTACTTGGGTTATATTTCTTATATTCGTTGTATTATCCAATCAAAGATAAAGCGACGGTATTTTTGAATGTATTTTTTATTGTAGTTACGGCGTATTTCTTACGTTCGGCGTTTCATATATTTCATCTCACAACGTTTTTGTTCTTTTTGTTTATTACCTACTATTATTATAAAAATTATTGCAAGACAAAAGATTGTTTAGGGAAGTATTTATTTGTTAGTTTTATTGTGTTGAGTTTGAGTCAGTTGATTTTGATGTTGTATGAGATTCATCCGTTGTTTTATACTTTAGGTGAGATTGTGCAGCTAATTGGGTATTTAGGGTTGGCGGTGACTTTTTTTATGGTGCGAGGATATGGCAAGAAAACGATCAAGAACTGATATCATTGGGGACATGCTTGAGGTGATTCAAACTAAGAGAGGTACGATCAAGCAGACGCATCTGATGTATAAATCGAATTTATCGTATGGGCAATTGACGTCGTATCTTGAGGAGTTGGTTGAGAAGCATTTTGTGGAAAAGATGGATAAAGGAAGTAATGTGTATGTGATTCTAACGGATAAAGGGAGTGAATTTTTGCAGAAGTTTCGAGAGATGAAGCAGTTTGAGAAGACGTTTGGGTTGTGAAAAAGATTAGTCAAAGAAAAATTTATATACTCTTTGATATTACTTTTAATTATGGCTGTTCCTAAAAATAAAAATGATAAAGAGTTTTATCAGATTATAAAAAAACAAGCAGAACTTGATAATGATAGTTCGATATATGTTTTCTTATTTCCAAATGATCATTTTTCTTTTCGAAGCTTTTTGATTGGGGCATTAATTACAAGTGTGATTGGTTTTTGGTTATTCCCAATTGCTTTGGTTTCTTTGTATTCTAATGCGGTTTTATTTTTTAATTTTATCCCCCAATTGATTGTTAAAATTATTCTTTCTATTTTAATCAGTTTTTTTCTTTCACTTTTGGTAGTATTTTTTTGTTTACTTTGGAGAAAGCTTTATTATTGGGCTAAGTTAACTAAAATATAATTCTGATTTTATTTCTGAATAAACTCTACATTTTCTTTGTGTAATTAATTTTTTTTGGTTTGTAGTGTACTATTTTGTTCTCACTATTATACTATTCAAATACTTGCGACTAAGAGTTGATCAAGTGATTCTAAATCTGCTAATCTTCCTGCAATTCTACTGCTGGTTTGGTCGAGTGCGAGTAATTCTGTTTTGTATCTTGTTGCATGATTTGCAAGTAGATTTCGAGCATCGGAAAATAGAGGTGTAGTTGTAGCTAAAGCGCGGAAATGTTGAATTTGTGTACTCAGCGCGTCATCTATTTTGTTTGCTTCTAAAACTAATCTTTCTAGGTTTTGTTTGTCACTTTCAATTTGGTGCTGGACGTTTAATTCTAAACGGTGTATATCGTATGATAAGCGTTTGCGTAGTGCGGTCCAGGTTTTCATTTTGCCGGGAAGTCTGACAATGATATCTTCGCGTTTGGAATCTACATATGGTTTGAATTGAACTAGATCTACCAATCCATTTACGTCTCTTGTCATGGCATAGGCGAGGCTGCTAAATGGTTTTTGGAGGATGATGGGAACATGTGGTTCAACGCTTGCTAATTGGGCGGTAAAGGCTGATGCCAAATATAAATCAATCGCGTTTGAACCGACTACAGCGTCAAATACGGCTTGGGCGTGATTGCGGTAGCCAGCGTACATTGTTGAGATTTTTGAGAGGTCTTCATCGAGTCGACCTTGGCTGACCCATTTGTTGCGATGGTGGCGTTCAAGATAGACACGTTTGGCGTTGAGGAAATCTGAGTTCTCTGGGTCTTTAGCTGGGTCTTTAGGCTTTGTTTTAACCAGAAAGTCTTGTGCTTCTTGGTCCATATCCATGAATCCGGTTCGTTCGTGTTGGCGTAAGGCGGTGAGAAATTGGTGCAATTGGGCTGGGTTCATAGTTGCTTGGGCTAAGCGTACAGTTCGATACAATGTTTGGTGATGTTTTATTATGCCCGTTTCATCCATTTGTGCATCTGGGATGAATTTTTCGGCGTATAATTTTAATGCGATGTAAGGTATCCAGTCGTGATGCTCTTTAGCCGTATCTGAACTAATGAACATCATGTCACCTATATAGGCGCCAAATTTTTCTTGTTGGTCGATATATTTTAACAGGGAAGGCGGGGTTAAGACGTATTGGATATGTTGGTCTTGGTCACCTACTTTAAAATCCATATTTATTTTGGGCTGGCTTTGCCAGTAATCGAGAAGTTCGTAGAACTTGCCCATCTGATTTTGTTCAAGTTTTTGATATTGCTTTCCGTTTAAGCTTAGTACATGTTGTAATTGTAATCCGATCATTTTTTTTTAGGTAAAATCATTCTGATTTATAAATCTTTCGTCATTTTTAAGTGGTATTTGATAAGTTGTCTTTTTGTTGGTGGTTTTCTTTTTTTATAGGCGTATACATTGAGTTGGTACTTTCATTTTTTCTTGGTTTGTGATATATTCACGTTCGGGGCAATTTACGGTGAAGCAGAAGTTATTTTGATATCCAATAATCAATGGTTTTTGTTGTTGTTGTGCGGTATGAATGGCGTGTGAGATGTGGTAGCTTGTGACAACATCTTCGGGGAAGATGGGGCTTTGGTAGCCATCGCAGACGAAATCGCAGAGGTAGAGTATTGCGTCGATTGATTTTTCTTTGAGGAATCTTTGGATTGGATTTTGTAGTTTTGCTGTTTTTTCTTTTTCTATTTCAAGATCATAATCAGTAAATGATTGGCCGGAGTGTGAGGGTGCTCTTGTAATTAGAATATTTTCTTTGCCGTATATCTGCTCTATTTTTTGGATGATGTTGTCATATGGGGAACGATGTGATTGATGGATGTAGAGTGTTTTTAGGTCTTTAGGAAGAGCGTTGAAAAAAGATTGTTCGCGCCAGTTCATTTGTGCTATTTGTGCTTGTTGCATTTGTCTTCCTGTTGCTTCTAGTTGAGCGATTGCTTGTGCAACTTCTTCTGGATTTTTTAAATCGGTCATGGATGTTCTCCTAATTGTCTTAATCTTTCGATTAAGTCTTCGGAACCTTTCATGGTTTCTGTTTTGATGGCAAAGTATACTTCGATGCCAGATTTGTCTAATTCGTGGTAGCGTTTTTCGTGTTCTCCGTAGCCGGGGATGAGGTAGTAGAATAATGGTATAGTACTATGTTTATGGATGGCTTTGGCGAGACCATCGTCTTGAGGGGTTGCGCCATACATTAAGATGTAGTCTATGTTGTCTTGTTTGATAAGAGTTGGGTTAAATTGATCTGATTGGTAGATTTGTGTTTCGATATTTTCAGGAGGGGGTAATTTGCAGAGCATTTCAAATGTTTTAGCAAGCGGGCTGCTTTCTGTTGATGTATTGATGATGCCGATTTTCATTGTGGTTTTGTGTTATTAATTTTTTTACTTTTTTTTGGCTTATTTTTTATTTTGAGTTATTCATTAATACATTCAATACTCTCATCCAGTCTTTGGCACCGTTTTCGAGGAAGGGGGCGTGGAAGATGCCGAGTACTGAGTTGTTGATTTTGTAGAGAGAGGATTGTGCGGATTGGTCACTCCAATAGGCGCTGCTTAAATTATCAATGCAGGCGGACATGGGGTGGTCGTGGTGATTGATGTCTGTTACGATGGCGATGTAGGGGACGTTTTGTTTTGCGGCTAATAGTGCTAATGGGAAGCCGTAGGGTAATTGGTCGAAGATGTATTCCATGCCTTTGGGACTCATGGTGTCTCTTGAGCCTTTTGGCATCATTAAGTCGGTTAAGATGATGTCAAATGGTTTGTTTATTGAGGTGAGTAGTTGTTTTGCTTGTTCGTAGTTGTGAGCGAGGGTGAACGCGTAATTTGAGTGTTGGTTAAGGAATTGATCGTCGGCGCTGTCTTGATGCAGCGGTGTATCTTCGATGACGAGGATGTCAAGTGGTTTGGTTGGGGTTGGTTGTGTCATGTTGTATTCTCTTTTGTTATATTTTTTGATTATTTTTTTGTTTTCTTATTCTTTTTTTCTTCTAACAATATTTTTCCTGCTCGCTCTATTTCTTTTGTAACTTTACTTGCGGCAAGATCACGTACGTCTTGAGGGAATTTTTCGTTTTGAGCAAGATAATATAAACCATTACAATCATAAGCATATTTGTTATTAATTAGGTGAATACCGGCAAGTGTGCGTATTTCAAGAGGACAAATTTCACTTGTAGCAAGATTGTATAATTTATCATTATTGTCATAGGCATATTTTGTGGTGTATTGTGTATATGCGTTCATTGCGGCTTGTGGAATACTTTCTTTGGCTTTTTGTACCACTTCGGGAAGATATGTGCCTTGTTCTTTGCCATAACTATCTTTTATTACTTTATTTTGAACCATGTAGGATAATGAGTCGTATGCTCCCTTTTGTATATGTTCTTCGATCAGATATTTGCCTGCGCGAATGCGTGCTGTTGTGGGTGCTTTACTATCGCGAGCAATCCCTTCAAGAGTATGAGCATTACGGTCTTGAGGATTTTTAACGATGAGTTCAATGGCACTCATGGCTGCGGCTTCGATATTTTTGTTGGCGAGTTCTTGTACTTTTTGCGGAAATTTATCATAATGTTGGCGAGCTTCAATGATACTTTGTAGAGAATCGTAATAGCCTTTTTCCACAAGATGGTTGATGTGATGTTCCCCTGCTAGTTGACGTGTTTGTGACAAGTATTCATCACTCTGAGATATACCCTCAAGACTGAATGGGAGATTGTATGGATTCTCTTTATATTTTAGGTATTCTTCAATTAATTTTTCTCCTGCTATTTTACGTATTTGTTGATTGGAATGTCTTTTTGCTAGTATGATTAATGTGTTTGGACTTAATTGTGTCATGGTTGATTTTCTCTTTGTTCTTTATTGTTGGTTTTCTATTTCTAAGCGTAATCCTACGTAGTCAAATAGTTGATCCATTGGGTGGTCTTGCGGAGGGCGGATTCCTGTTTGCCAGATTGGTGTGATTTTAAGTGCTTCTGTGAGGTAGGGTGTTATGAGAATTGGTGCTGCAATATTTTTATTGAGGGAGTTTACTGCGTTTCTTATTTTTTGTTCTTCGCGTTCTAGAATTGATTCAAGTAGTTGGTCGTTTGTGAGGAAGGCTTTGACGGTATCTATGTCTTTTGGGATGTCGAATGAGTAGCCGGCGTCTTCGGGTTTGATGTTTGTGTAGCCGGAGGGTTTGCCATAAAAGATGCTGTATCTTGCGATGAGTGCGCCGGAACTTTTTAGTCTGAATACATTTTGCTCGGTATCTTCTGTACATCCTGCAATCATGAGATGGCAGTCTTCTGGTCGTTCTGTTTGATGGTCGTTTCCGTTTTCTAAATGTAAAAGATATTTATTCGTTTCAAGAAATTTGGTGTTGTGGAAGTTAGCTGGGTTGTAACCATATTTTTGCATTTGTTTTTCTAATTCTTGTTGGTCTGTTTCAAATGTTTCTGCGCTTTTGTAGAGGTAGGGTGTGCAGAGCGCTATTTTTATTTCTGGTTTTGATGTATCTTGCGATGTGTTTTGCGATGTATTTTGTGTGGTTGGTGTTGTCATATGTTAGTAGAATTAGATGGTTGTATTTAAAGAGCGGATGGTTATTTTTACTTAAAAACTAGGAAAATTTATAAATATACTTAGTTTTATAGTAAGAATGGATAAGATTGATTTGAAAATACTGCGAAAACTGGATGAAGATGCCCGTGTTTCGCTGACAAAAATGGCACGAGAGCTGCGTTTATCTGTGCAGGTGGTGGAGTATCGACTTGAGCGGATGAGAGAAGAGGGAGTGTTATTAGGTTCGAGGGCGGTGATTGATAATGCAAAATGGGGGTATCGTTATTACAAGATTTTATTGAAGTTTGTTGCGCTGGGGAGAGAACAAGAGGTGGCGTGGAAGAAGTGGGTGAGGGGGAGAGGTGAAGTTATTTGGTTTGGGATGTGTGAGGGTGAATGGAGTGCGATGGTGAGTGTGCGGGTTAAGAATTTTACAGAATTGTCTGATTTTGAGTATGATCTGTTGGTTGAATTTGGGGCGTTGATATTACAAAAAGAGTGGTTAACGGTTGCGGTGTCGCATCGCTTTAATCGGAAGTTTTTATATGACTTAGGGAAGTTTGTATATGAGTTGAGGCATGATTTTTTTACGCCGGCAGAATATGTGGATGAGAAAGATCAAGTGTTGTTAACGGAGCTGGCGAAAGATGGGAGAGTGCGTTTAACGCAGTTGGCGGAGAAAGTATATCTGAGTGCAGAAGCGGTTGGGGTGCGGCTGCGTACGTTAGTTTCGCGCAATATTATTATGGCGTATCGACCTAAAATTAATTATACAAAGTTTGGGCTGCAAAATTATGAGTTGTTTTTGGCGACGAAAAATCCAGAGCAGAGAGAAAAAATTATGGAAGCATGCACGAGGAGATACGATTATGGAGCTCGTTGGCAGGTATGATCTGCAGGTGACGCTGTTACTTGGCAGTGCGGGGGAGTTTCGAGAGGTACTTGCGGATTTTCGAGATAGATTTGGAGGCGAAGTTATGGAGTATCATCCGCTGACGATGTATCAGGAGTTTTTTGAAGGGAAGAAAGGGAAGAGGTGAAATAATTTTCTTTTTTCTTCCTCTTTTAAAACACCATGGGTATATGCGTTTCCGATGGTGTGTTTGGTAAAGAGCAATAATCGATTTTTGGAGCAGGGGGTTGGTTGTGTTTTGTTTGGGCGGCGGTAAGATGGAAGAGAGCGGTGTTTTTTTCTTCTTCTGAAATGAAGCCGTTGGATTTGAGAAGATCAAGTTTTTGTTTGTAGATGTCAAATGTGTCGGAGATTGTGCTAAAGATTTCAGGGGAGGTTTTGATTGTAGCAATATAGGTCGCGATGTCTTCGTCTAATGATTTGCCGCCGTAATGGGCGATGTAGCCCAAATGTGCGCCGGTTCTGCCGTCGTTGTAGCTGAGGACGTCAATGACGTCGCGTTTTTGTTTTGTGATGACGTCGTTATATGGGCCGTTGGTGAAGTTCCAGGCGGTTGTGAACATATAATATGCCCAAGAATTTTTTTGTTTGAGGCTTTCAAGATGGAAATGGGAGAATTCGTGATAGATGACGCCTTCGCTGAGAATTGAACCTGAGAAGAGACGGAGTTGGCCTTGAGTTGGGAATGAGAGACCGATATAGTCAACTTCTTGTTTTTTATGTGCAGGGAAGATAACTATTTCTTTGATGTTGAGGTCGCTGAGAGATTGTTTTGTTGTGCGGTGGTATTCTGCACTTGCGGTGACGATGGCGGCGAGATCTTGTGCGGTTGGTTCGCCGATGATGTTGAGTTGGAGTTGTGCTGCGGTTGTTTGAATGGGATTTTGTGGTGATAGAAAAGGTGGTTTTTGTTGTTGGTATTCGTCAACTAAATAAGCTAAGTGGTCTTCGCCAGGGCGACAGGCGGGGAGGGTTTGAGAAGATGAGGGTGTTGTAGAGTTGGAGGATGCGAAGATGGGGTCGGGTTTAAAGTATTCGATATTTTTGCCACCAATATACGAGAGAAGTAGGATGGAGAGGACTTTAGGTGTGAAAAGTCGTTTCATGTTCTTTATTTTGAATGGGAGAATTGGGTTTTAAAGGTTGTGACATATTTGGTGTATGTAAATGGGGATGTGACATTTTTTTGGTGTTTTGTTGTTGATGATATTTTCTGAAGAGCAAGACATAAAAATAAACTGTGTTTTTGGTTATATTATGAGTAAAGATCTGATTATTGAACAATTACAGAAGTTGAGCGGGCATTCACTTGTAGAGTTAACGACGCGGGGGAATACGGCGATTAGTGCGGCATTGTCTGTGGTTGTTTCTAGTGGTGGTTTTGGGAAGAAAGTGTTAATTCCGGCAGAGGGGGGATGGTTGACGTATAAGACGATTCCGAAAAAATTGGGGCTTGAGATTGTTGAGGTTCGGTGTTGTGATGCGGTGCTTGATTTGGGTGAATTACATCGATTACTTGAGACCAAAGAGTTTGGAGCGTTATTATATCAGAATCCGGCGGGGTATTTTGCAAAGCAACCGATGCGAGAAATTTATGAGTTGTGTTCGTTGCATAATTGTATTGTGGTGCTTGATGTTTCTGGGGGGATTGGTACAGAGTTATGTTCTGGAGAGTTTGCGGATATTATTGTGGGGAGTTTTGGGACGTGGAAGTTGGTTGAAGCGAAAGGGGGAGGGTTTGTATCTACTTCGAATAAAAAGTTGTTTGAGGTGATGTGTGAGAAAGGAATTGAGCGATTAGAGGATGCTGGGCAGATGGATGTGATTTATACTGAGTTGGGGAAGTTGGCGGGAAGGATTGAGATGTTACTTGGGTTTCGGCAGAAAGTGGTTGATGATTTAATTGATTTGAAGCTAGATGTTGTACATGCTGATGCTGTTATTGGGTTTGTGGTGGTTGTGCGGTTTAATTCGGAATATGAGAAAGATAAGATTGTTGATTATTGCAATGCTTCGGGATGGGAATATACGGAGTGTCCGAGATATATACGGTTGAATCAGCCGGCGATTTCGATTGAATTGAAAAGGAAGGAGTGAAGTTTAGGAAAATTGAGTGCGTTTAACGATTGATTATATTGTTTAACTGTTTTTGCTTAAAATCTTTGAATTTTATGGTAATTGAATCTATTCCTAGAAATCGCAACTTATAAATATCTATTTTGTTTTCTTGGTGGTATGGCGCGATCTTTAATAGAAGTGAAATTGCTTGAGGATGTGCTCTCTGATTTTTCTGATGCGAGATGTTTTCGAGGGACTTATTCCTCTCGAGAGTTGCTGGAGCTGCGGTTGCATTATTTGAATGGGTTAATGGGTAATGATGTGTATAAAGAGAAAGGAAAGTTGTTAGGGGGATTGCTGCAGGGGAGATTTTTTAATGAGTATTTTGGGCGGGTTGAGTATCAGGGCAAATATAAAGTGTGTGAGGATGGGATTTATGGGTGGAAAGAGGGGAAATATAGTGTGAAAGTTGCGGAGGTGCGGGAGGGGAGGTAGGCTGTATCTTTTTATAGAAGTCCAACTAATTCAATTGGGTTACAGTTGGACTTCTAATGATGACTCGAGTCATCATATACGTAAATTGCAACTTCGCAATTTCCGATAATGATAACTGCAGTTATCATATAATGAAATTACAACAAGGTAATTTCATATAATAAGCAATCCAACTTTTCGATATCGAATTATCAATTTGGATTGCTATATAAGTGAGTTGTTATCTAACTCAAATATCAAAATCGAAATGTTTATAACCAACATCTTACTTTACTGTTCTAAAATAATTAAAGAGAGGTAATGACTATGGCTACTACTAATTTTATAAAGAAGATTTTTGATAAAAATATAACTGAGGAAGTACATAATGCGTTTACGCGGTATAGTTTAGGGGAGTTTGTGAAGGAACC
>Ga0209542_10021269_pt1 | contig 10183 bp, 8 predicted proteins | sample RifCSPhighO2_01_FD_184028 | JGI IMG/M metagenome (GOLD analysis project Ga0209542, IMG submission 184028) | Soil microbial communities from Rifle, Colorado - Rifle CSP2_plank highO2_0.1 (SPAdes) (version 2) | ecosystem: Environmental > Terrestrial > Deep subsurface > Rock core/Sediment ...
ATGGAAAAAGTGAATCTTCGGAGTTTTTGACTTATCAAGAGACACTCTATAGAATAGAGGCACTTTGAACGTAACTCGCACCCCGCCTTGGCTGGATGTGACGTTCTGATTGTTTGCGAGGTTGTGGGTTTATTATGAGCAGTTAATACATAAGCATTTATGGCTAAAGCTACAGCAAAAGCAAGGGAGAAAGGTATTGTGCCTTTGGGCGATCGTGTGCTTATCAAACCGCTCGAAGCGAAAGGGGAGGCGACGACCGCGTCGGGCATCATCATTCCCGGCAAAGATACGAACGAGAAACATGAGCGTGGTGTCGTTGTCGCCGTTGGCTCCGGACGCATGTCTCCCGAGGGGAAACGACTTGCGATCGAGGTGAAGAAGGGCGACACCGTCTGGTTCAAGCGTGGATATGATGCGGATGAAGTGAAAGTGGGCGGCGAAGAACTCGTCCTCACGTCCGAAGGGAACGTTTTAGCAGTTGAGAAATAAAGCAGATAGTCGTCGGCCACTAGTTTCTGGTGGCCAGAGGAAACGCAAACTCAAACAAATTAATGAATTTTACTAACGACTAGTGGCTAATAACTAACAACTAATTATTATGGCTAAACAAATTTTCTCAGGTGAACAAGCGCGCAAAGCGTTGAAGGCCGGTGTCGATAAGGTCGCGAATGCGGTCAAGATTACCATCGGTCCCCGCGGGCGCAATGTTGTTCTCGACAAAGGGTACGGTGCACCGACGATTACGAATGACGGTGTTTCCATTGCAAAGGAAATTTCGCTTCCCGACAAGATGGAAAATATGGGCGCGGAGATCGTGAAGGAGATTGCGTCAAAAACCGACGAGATCGCCGGTGACGGAACAACAACTGCGGTCATTCTGGCGCAGGCACTCATTAAAGAGGGAATGAGCCGCACCGCGATGGGAGCCAACCCGATGGGAGTGCGTCGCGGCATGGAGGCGGCACTCAAAGACGCCGTCGAAACGCTCCACACGATGGCGAAACCGCTCAAGACCGATGCTGAGATCGAACAGGTGGCGACCATTTCCGTTGAGAGTCCCGAGATGGGCAAGAAGATCGCCGAGACCATAAAAAAGGTAGGCAAAGACGGCGTCGTGACGGTCGAGGAATCGCAGTCGTTCGGCATCGAGGCGGAGATCGTTGAAGGTACGGAATTCGATAAGGGGTATGTTTCCCCCTACATGATCACGAACCCCGAGCGCATGGAGGCGATCTTTAAAGATGCCTACATCTTGCTCACCGACAAAAAAGTTTCCAGTATTCAGGACATTCTTCCGCTTCTTGAGAAGATGGCGTCGACGGGACACAAAGAGCTCGTCATCATTGCCGATGACGTTGAGGGCGAGGCACTCACCACATTTGTTGTGAATAAGCTCCGTGGCGGTTTCTCGACGCTTGCCGTGAAGGCACCCGGATACGGTGATCGCAAGAAAGAAATGCTTGCAGATATTGCAGTGGTTACCGGCGGTACGGTCATTTCCGATGACTTGGGACTCAAGTTTGAAGCAGTCACGCTAGAAATGCTCGGCCGTGCCGGGCGCGTGATCTCAACAAAGGACAAAACCACGATCGTCGACGGAAAGGGGAAGAAAGTGAAGGTAGACGAGCGTGTAAAGGAGATCAAGGTACAGCTTGCGAACACTGATTCCAAGTATGACAAAGAAAAACTTGAGGAGCGCGCCGCGAAGCTTTCCGGTGGTGTGGCCATTCTCAAAGTTGGCGCCGCAACAGAGACGGAAATGAAATATCTCAAACTGAAGATAGAGGATGCGGTGAAGGCAACAAAGGCGGCCATTGCCGAAGGCATCGTCCCCGGCGGTGGCTCGACCCTCGTGCGTGTTGCGCGAACACTCGAGGAAAAGATCACGAAGAGTGAGGCTTCAAAGAAAGGACATCTCGACAAAGAGAATTCAGAATTTCTCATCGGCTATCACATCGTGACCAATGCGCTCCTCGCACCGTTTCGACAGATCGTCGAGAATGCGGGGCGTGATGATGCGGCGGTGCTGATTAAGCAAACCGTTGAGTCGAAGGGGAACGCCGGATACGATGCGGCGAAGGACACGATGGTGGACGACATGTTGAAGGTAGGCATTGTTGATCCGGTCAAAGTGACGCGCGCAGGACTTGAGCATTCTGTCTCCGCGGCGGCGATGCTTCTCACGACCGAAGTGGCAATCGCGGATATTCCTGAAAAAAAAGAAGCCCCGGCGGGAGGCGGAGGAATGGGGGGTGGGATGGGGGACATGGACTACTAATCGCGAAGACACTACTTCGTGAAGCAATGCGCCTCCTCCTACGGGAGGCGCAACTGTTTCGGCGCGAACTTCGTCAAGGAAATTCCTTGACGAAGACCAAGCTTCACGCCTGCAAACGGCTTCACGAAGTAGCGTGCTCGCTCACGGGGGAGGGGAAGAGAAACGAAAACACAGAAGTGGAGTCTTTTTGCCAGGGAATTGTGATAACATAGTGCTTGCATGACAGGAACTAAGGAAAAACAGCACATGGTTTACGTGTTTATAGATGCATCGAATTTGTGGCAAGCACAAAAAGCAAAAGGAAAGATGTTTGACTATGAAAAACTAAAGGCATTTTTAAAGAGAAAATTCGACGCCTCAGAAATCAAAGTATTTTATTACACCGCCTATCCTGCTGAGGGGACTCGCGAATACAGTCTTGCCAGCAAACACAGCTTTTTCACCTACCTGAAGAAAGGGCTCGGGTTTATCGTTCGCAAAAAGGAGTTAAAAAGAATTGTTACACACGGCGATGATGGGGATTCAATTCAAGAAAAAGGCAACATGGATGTTGAAATGACTATTGACGTTATCCACCACATGAAAAAATATGATACGGCACTACTGTTTACTGGTGATTCCGACTTCCTCGCACTGGTGACATATATTAAAAATGAAGGAAAGAAATCATTTGTTTTCTCTTCAAAGAATAATGTTTCCCAGGAATTGCGGACTGGCGGGGACGGATACTTCGATGTTCTTGATGTGGAAGAAGATATTTGGGGTAGAGATCTAAAATATCGAGCAAGTGCAGGATAAACAAAGCAGCCCTCCTTGCGGAGGGCTGCCCTTGGATGTAATACCCTGACGGTTCTATGGCAGAACCGAAAGATGGTTACAGTATACTTTTTTCGAGAAAGAAGTCAAAGTTCGCCCAGTGCAGGATTTGACGTACTGTGTGGCTACCCACAGTTTTGTCGGAAATAGCCATGAAAATAAGGGCAAATTAGGAAACACGCTTGGTAATCTGTACGCTTTCGTCTGCAAGCGAAAGCGTACAGATTACCAAAGAAAAAAGCAAGATTGCAAGCGTAAAAAGCTGTGTTGCGAGTACAAATTTTGAAATCGATACAAGTGATGTGTTGGAGAATATTCGGCTCATACTTAAATACATTTTATCAAAAAAGAAGAATAAAGAAAAATAACCAATTTTTATCGACTGGTTTCGAGATAACAAAAGCCATGCTATTCTGTCTTAATGCTCGCTTGGAACGAAATCCGTGATCGCGCCTCGCGTTTTTCTCGTGAGTGGGTCGATGAGACTCGCGAAACAGGTGAATATCAAAGTTTTTGGAATGAATTTTTTGAGGTGTTTGGCATCCGTCGTCGCTCTGTAGCGCTTTATCAGAAGAAGGTGAGTCTTCTTGCTGGCCGTCGCGGTTTCATTGACCTTTTTTGGCCAGGCACTTTTCTTGTGGAACACAAATCAGCGGGCGAAGATCTTAATGCGGCTTTCACGCAGGCGACAGATTATTTCGCTGGACTTGCCGAGGAAGAGAAACCTCGTTTTGTTGCGGTTACTGATTACAAACGCGTAAGGCTCTATGACCTCGAAGGTGAACACGAGATCGAAGAAACGGAATTTAACCTACGTGAATTTTCCAAAAACGTTCGTTGCTTCGCGTTCATTGCAGGATATGCTATTCGTGCTTTTCGCGACGAAGACCCAATCAACGTCAAGGCGGTGCGGGCAATCGGAAGACTTCACGACGCTCTCCTTGCCTCGAACTATCCACCAGAGGGAATTGATAAATTGCTCACCCGGTTTGTTTTCTGTCTTTTTGCAGATGATACCGCGATCTTTAATCGCGACACATTTAAAAATTATCTCGAGGACGTCACCAAGGTCGACGGTTCCGATATCGGCGGGCATTTAAGTACGATATTTCAGATACTCGACACTCCAGTTGAAAATCGTCAGACCACACTCGATGAGGACTTGGTCGGACTTCCTTATGTGAATGGCGGACTATTTAGAGGGTATCTTCCGTTATTGTTTGGAACGGCTGCAATTCGCGATACGCTCCTCAAGGCAACCGCTTTTGATTGGTCGGCGGTCTCTCCTGCGATTTTCGGTTCAATGTTTCAGTCGGTGATGAACGAAGAAGAACGTCACGATTTAGGTGCGCACTATACATCGGAGAAGAACATTATGAAGGTGATAACCGGTCTTTTTTTGGATGATCTGAAAAAAGAGCTTGATGAAGCGGGGAACAATCATGCAAAGCTTCGCGCATTTTGGGACAAACTTGCCAAAATAAAACTGCTTGACCCCGCATGCGGTTGTGGAAATTTTCTTGTGGTGTCGTATCGTGAATTACGCTTACTCGAACTGGAGATTATTAGACGTATTTATGCGAAAGCGATTGATGCGGGACAAGATTCGATGTTTGATGCTAATGCACATTCGCGTCTCAACGTTGACCAGATGTATGGCATTGAAATAAAAGACTTTCCCGCGCGTATTGCCGAACTCGCACTCTGGCTCACCGATCACCAGATGAATCAACGCCTCTCTGACCTTCTTGGACGTCCCACGCTTCGGTTGCCGCTCAAAACCGCTCCGCATATTGTTGTGGGCAATGCGCTTCATCTTGATTGGCGAGAAGTTGCGCCCCAAGACGAACTGTCCTATATTCTCGGCAACCCGCCATTTATTTCAAAGCAAGATCGCGATGGAGAACAAAAAGCGGACATGGAAACAGTGTTCGGCAAAATACAAGGCGGGGGAGAACTTGATTATGTTGCGGCGTGGTACAAGAAAGCGACTGACTATATCCAGGGCACACACATTGCCGTCGCATTTGTCTCGACAAATTCAGTGACGCAGGGGGAACAAGTCGGAATTCTTTGGCCGCTACTGCTTAAGATGGGAATTGTGATCAGTTTTGCTCACCGCACTTTTCGCTGGACGAATGAGGCAACAGGAAAAGCAGCGGTGCATTGCGTCATTATCGGATTCTCTTTGAATGCACCGAGTAAACGTCAACTGTTCGATTACGAAGATCCTGCGGGTGAACCGCACCTTCTTCTCGTAAGGAATATCAATCCGTATCTTATAGACGCGGATAACATCGTAATTCGGTCTCGCAGAGATGCGCTTTGTTCGGTACCCGAGGCAGTGTTTGGAAGTATGCCGAATGATGCCGGACAATTTCTCTTTATAGACGACAAGGAGCGCGACGATTTCCTCCGCAAAGAGCCCAGTGCGGCAAAGTTTGTTCGTCCGATGATGTCCGCAAAAGAGTATTTGCAAGGCGGGCAACGTTACTGCCTGTGGTTGAAAAACGCGTCACCGGAAGAGATACGCCAGTTGCCACAAGTGCGTATTCGCGTTGAAAATGTACGCCTGCACAGAGAAATGTCAACGCGCGAAGCGACCCGTGCGCTCGCCAAAACCCCCTATCTTTTTGGCGAAGATCGTCAACCGGAAAAAACATACATTCTCATTCCGCGCGTGAGCTCGGAGCGCAGGCGCTATGTCCCGCTAGGATTTTTTGGTCCGGAAAATATCGCGGGAGACACATGTATTGTTATTCCAGGCGCTACGCTCTATCACTTTGGGATTCTCCAATCTGAAATGCACATGGCGTGGCTTCGGCAGGTGTGCGGTCGAATGAAATCTGATTATCGTTACTCCAACGAACTGGTTTACAACAACTTCCCGTGGCCGGAAAATCCAACCAACGAACAAAAGAAAACGATCGACACCGCGGCACAGGCAGTGCTTGATGCGCGGCGACAATTTCCCGCGGCGACACTTGCCGACCTTTATGACACGGAAACAATGCCAAAAGCGCTCCTCAATGCTCACCAAGTACTCGACCGCGCCGTAGACCATTGCTACGGCGCGAAAAAGTTCGCCTCCGAATCCGCCCGCCTCGAATTCCTTTTTGCGCTTTATGAAAAATACTCTTCTCCGCTCCTCGCCTCTATCGAAAAACCGAAAAAGAAGACTACCAAAACATAATGCGACAAAATAATCGATTCATGGCGCGGGGGTGGGGTGGTTGCTATAATGGAGAGCAGGTAATTATCATCTAATTCGCCCTTTATGTTCATGAGTGAACTGTCTTATATTATTCCTCTCGCAATTCTTGTCGCTTTTGCTGCACTTCTTTACGGCCTCGTTACTTATGCGATGAAGCGAAACGACGACATCGCAAAAAAGAAAGCAAAGGAGTTTATGTGGGGCGGCGGACTTGGACTCATCGCGCTCATCATTGTCTGGGGTTTTGTGGGGTATTCGCAGTCATCGCTTGGGCTTTCAGGTTCCACGAACTTATCGATTCCCTCGGGAGAAGGATATTCGAAGTCCTTAAGCTATGGTGCGCCGATGATCGCAGACGAGGTGGCTTATCGCGGTGCAGAGAGTGAACAAGAGAGCATTTCTCCAATGCCTCCGGTGCCGGGCGGAGACAGCGGTGCTCCTGCGGGCAATTCGAAGATTATCAAAAACGCATCGCTCTCGCTTCTTGTTGACGACATAGATGATGCTGTGGCTGGGATAGGACAGATCCGCAACACGGTTGGAGGTCAGTCCGGCAACGCATCGTTCAGGGACTACCTTTCGTCACGTACGGGAAACATCACTATTTGGGTGCCGTCGGAGCGTTTCGATGAAGCACTCGCTTCGATCAGAAAACTCGCGCTTCAAGTGGAGAGCGAGAATGTGAGCGTCTCTGACGTGTCTGCACAATTCGTTGATCTCGAGGCGCGACTCAAGGTACAGAAAGCGACCGAGGCACAGTATACCGAGCTTTTGAAACGCGCCGGAAAGCTCTCGGATGTGCTTGAGGTATCACGCGAACTTGCGAACACGCGGACGCAGATCGAACAGCTTCAAGGGCAGATGAATTACCTCTCACGGCAAGTTGCACTCTCCTCTATCAGTGTCAGCCTGACCCAGGAAGTGAGCCCCGGGGAAGTAAAGAACGAGTGGCGGCCGCTTACGGTCGTAAAAGGTGCTGCGAAACAAACGCTTAAGGACCTCACGGGCTTCATCGACATGCTCTTGGTAATGGCGGTCATGCTTCCGATGTTTTTGCTTCGCGTTGCGTTCTGGATTCTCGTCGCGTGGGTTGTTTGGCGCGGTGGACGGTTTATCTTTGCGAAGTTCAAGGATACGGGCTTACCCCACGGCACCCTATAGCGAACTTGTTGCCGGGACTCATAAAGCAGGCCCCCTTTCGTATTCCTGATGTTCTTGTCCCGAAGTCCTTGCCCCTGTGAGGGGGTGGGGTATAATATGCCCGTTGGCGTTTCTTGTTGATTTTTCGAAATCACGTTGCGCAACCGTCGATGTCGCGACATCGCGTCGTACCAACGTCCATTGGGGGACGACACTTGAAGGCGCGACGATCCATTAATAATCCTAATCTTACTTGCTATGACTTCATTTATTATCTTTCTCGCCCTCGCCCTTGCGATTTTTTGGGCGGTCGGCCTTTACAACAACTTTGTGAAGTTGATTGCGCGGAGCGAAGAAGCCTGGGCGGATATCGAGGTTCAGCTGAAGCGTCGTTACGACCTCATCCCGAACTTGATCGAAACGGTGAAGGGATATGCGGCGCACGAACAGGGAACGCTCAACAAGGTCGTCGAGGCCCGGGCCGAAGCGATGAAGGGCGGGTCAATGGCCGACCGCGCAAAAGAAGAGAACATGCTTTCCGGGGCGCTCAAGTCAATCTTCGCACTCTCGGAGGCGTATCCTGATCTCAAGGCAAACCAGAACTTTGCGAAGCTTCAGGATGAGCTTTCCGACACGGAGAATAAGGTGCAGGCCGCCCGTCGTTTCTATAACGGCAATGTGCGCGACCTCAACATTTCTGTGGACACCTTTCCGTCGAACATCATCGCCAACATGTTCAAATTCGGAAAGAAAGAGTACTTCGACCTTCCTGATGAGGATGCCGCGCAACAGCCGGTTCAGGTGAAATTCTAAATAACACAAGGGGGTAGTTTATGGCCACTAGCCACCAGGAAATGCTAAAGTCTTATGAAGAATTGGTGGTGTGGCAAAAGGGAATAGACTTAGTAGCTGTTATCTACCAAATAACTGGACTATTTCCTAAAACTGAAATATATGGTTTGGTGTCGCAAATGTGAAGAGCATCTGTTTCCATTCCTTCAAATATTGCCGAAGGATACGCACGAAAAGGGAGACAAGAGTACATTCAATTTTTGCGAGTTGCCTTCGGTTCAGGAGCGGAACTTGAAACACAGTTAAAAATCGCGGTGCGGCTGAAATTTGTTTCAAAAAATGAGATTGAAAAAACAGAGATATTGTTAACAGAAGTAATGAAAATGCTCAACGCTCTTATCCGCGCACTATCCCCTAAACCCTAGTCCCTAGACCCTGACTCATGGCCACGCTCTACACACATCAATCGGAAAACGCCACAAAAACGTGGATATTTCTCACGGGGTTCTTCGTCTTTGTCATGGGAGTCGGTTTCGTATTTTCGCAGGCGTATGGGAGCCCGGGCTTCCTCTATGTTGCGGTCGCCATCAGCATTCTTATGAACGTGGGAAGTTACTGGTATTCCGACAAGCTCGTGCTTTCGATGGTGCATGCTACGCCGGTTTTTCGCGAGGATCACCCTGAGCTTTGGAATATTGTTGAAAATCTTTCGATCACCGCAGGACTTCCGATGCCCAAACTCTATATTGTGAACGACCCTTCTCCGAACGCCTTTGCGACGGGGCGCGACAAAGAGCATGCGGCGGTCGCGGTACACACTGGGCTTCTTTCCATCTTGAACCGTAGCGAACTTGAAGGAGTGTTGGCGCACGAACTTTCCCATGTGGGAAATCGCGATACACTCATTTCTACCGTCGTCGTTGTGCTCGTGGGTTTTGTGACGATCCTTTCCGACTTCTTTTTGCGGACGGGGCATCGCTTCGGCGGCGGAGGGAGGGATAACAAAGCACAGGGTATGTTCATCCTCATCGGGTTCGTTTTCGCGCTTCTTGCTCCGATCATTGCCACCCTGATCAAACTTGCGATCACCAGGAAGCGTGAGTTCTTGGCCGATGCGTCGGGAGCGCTTCTGACGCGTTACCCTGAAGGTTTGGCCTCCGCACTTGAGAAGATCTCCCGCGCAGGTGTCCCGTCCACGACCGCGAATCATGCCATCGCCCACATGTATATTGCGAATCCTTTCAGCGAAAAAGGTGTTGTCACGAAGCTCTTTATGACGCACCCCCCCGTCGAAGAACGTATCGCCAACCTCCGAGGGATGAATGTTTCGTAATGGAGGATAACTACATAAGGCAGTTCTAATAATACATAAGACTTTCCTGTGGTAGTCCACAAGAAAGTCTTATGTATTTCGGTAAAACTGGCTTAACTGCAATGCTTTTCTGCACACCAAAAATCTATTGACAAGTCAAAATAAAGGTGATATACTCTTCCCAGATTACTTGGGCTCTCGCACCTTGACCCAGGTTTCTCCAATTCCACTTCTGTTTTGACACTTCTTTTTCTGAGGAGAAACGTATGAACAGTATTTTCGCTGAGCTCAACCACTTCAGCCCCCCGACGGACTTCGTCGTCGATGAGTTGTTCGACGCATTCGGGTCGGACGCGGTTACTTACGATGCGAACGACTCAGCCCACAATTACTGGGTCCCGATCACGGAGGTGGCGGAGGAAGACCTCCACCCCGACTTTCGCACCATGATCGGCGCGGACGAAAGCCCCGCCGAGCGTGATGCCCGCCTGTTCGACGATGACCCGACCGATCCGCCTTGCCACAACGGCGAGGGAGAGACCGAGGCCCTCGTCGCCAAGTTCTCTGAGAGGAAGGGATCGCCGCGCCCGGTGTACTACAAGGGTGCGCTTCCGACTCCGAAGGAGGGGTA
>Ga0209542_10021277_pt1 | contig 10181 bp, 12 predicted proteins | sample RifCSPhighO2_01_FD_184028 | JGI IMG/M metagenome (GOLD analysis project Ga0209542, IMG submission 184028) | Soil microbial communities from Rifle, Colorado - Rifle CSP2_plank highO2_0.1 (SPAdes) (version 2) | ecosystem: Environmental > Terrestrial > Deep subsurface > Rock core/Sediment ...
ATATCGGTCCATCGCTCTATATACAAAGGAAATGACCACCCGAAGGTGGTCTTTGTCGCACATGGAGACCTCACTATGCTTCGAAAGAAGGCGCGGCCTGCGCTAGTTTGTCGATCTCGCCGCAAAGCCACGGAAGTGCCGTCGCGGCAGTATGACCGCTTCGCACGAGAGCCGTTGCCAGCCTTCGCGAACTTATCACCGACTGCATCATGGAGGATGGAAGATTCCGAAATATGTGTAAACGGGGCGTTACTATTTTCATGCACCCGTTGTGGCCCCATCCGTAGAGCGCATCGTCCTCCTTGCTGCAGACAATAAAACTCTCCGTAATGCCAAGAAGCATCATTGAAGCGATGCCCTCGGGCAATCTCGCGAACGTCGCGAGTGCCAGTGCTATCTGCGCCACGTCACGCACTTGCTCCGACGAAAGTTTCGTGGAGCTTGGCCGCGTTGACTCGTGTGCCGCGACCGCCGCGAGCCACTGCTCTGCCTTTCCAGTCATAGTATCCTCCGCGTCTGCTCCAGCAACGATACCACTCGGCTGAGAAACGTCAAACAGTCTTTCAGGTGCAAAACGGCTCTATTCTGCTATAATTGACTATATATGGCGCGTGGAAAAGAGGAAATAGCGGCAGCTGCCGAGACGCCGAGAGATCCAATGCTCGGCGTCGTGAGCCGCAGTATCTCCACAGAAATGCGTGAGTCGTACCTCGACTACGCGATGTCGGTTATCACGGCACGCGCACTCCCGGATGTGCGCGACGGACTGAAGCCCGTGCATCGCCGCATCCTCTTTGCGATGCACGAGGCGGGACTCACCATAGCGGCAAAGACTCGCAAGTCGGCGACGGTCGTCGGCGACGTCATCGGCAAGTATCATCCGCATGGCGATGCGGCTGTGTACGATTCGATGGTCAAGATGGCCCAGGATTTCACTATGCGCTACCCGCTCATCATCGGGCAGGGAAATTTCGGCTCGATAGACGGCGATGCCGCGGCGGCGTACCGCTACACAGAGGCAAAGATGTCGCGACTCGCAGGAGAGATGCTGCGCGATATCGACAAAGATACAGTCAATTTCCTTCCCAACTACGACAACACGAAAAAAGAGCCGTCCGTGATGCCCACCGCGGTGCCGAATCTTCTGCTCAACGGCACGCTCGGCATTGCCGTTGGTATGGCGACCAACATCCCGCCGCATAATCTCCGTGAGGTCTGCGATGCGGCAATGCATGTCATCGACAATCCGGGGGCGACGACAGAGGACCTCCTGCAATACATCCAAGGACCTGATTTCCCGACCGGCTGCATCGCATTCAATCAGAAGGACATCGCGCACGCATATGGGTCTGGGCGCGGTGGCGTCGTGGTCCGCGGTAATGCCGAAATAGTCGAAGGGAAGAAGGGCGACTACCAGATAATCATCACGTCCATTCCGTTCCGCGTGAACAAAGCGGATCTCCTAACCAAGGTCGCCGATCTCGTGCACGAGAAAAAAATCGAGGGCATCCGCGATATCCGCGACGAGAGTACCAAGGATATCCGTGTCGTCATCGAGCTAAAGAACAACGCGCATCCGCAGACAGTGCTCAACTATCTCTATAAGCACACGCAGCTCGAAGAGGTCTTCCACTACAACGTCGTCGCGCTCGTCGATGGTGTGCCGCAAACGCTCTCCCTCAAGGAGCTTCTCGGGTACTTCATCGCTCATCGCAAAGAAGTCGTGACGCGCCGGACCAAATACGACCTCGCGCGTGCGAAAGAGCGCGAGCACATCCTACTTGGCCTCAAGAAGGCGCTCGACCATATCGACGAGATAATCGCGCTCATCAAGAAAGCCAAAGATGTTGATGAGGCCCGTTCACAGCTGATGGGCCTCCCGCCCGCCAAAGGCGGGTCCGCCTCGGGCGGAAAATTCAAGTTCTCCGAAATACAGGCCAATGCCATCCTCGATATGCGCCTCCAGAAGCTCGCGGGCCTCGAGCGCAAAAAAGTCGAGGATGAGCTCAAAGAGGTGCAGGCGCTCATAGAAGAGCTCGCCGCGCTCCTGAAGAGCGAAAAGAAGCTCATGGGAGTGATTACAACCGAGCTCAAGGATATTCGCGAGAAGTATGGCGACGACAGGCGCACGCAGATAGTGAAGCGCGGAGCGACGATACTCTCCGCCGAAGACCTGGTCGCTGACGACGATTATGTGCTCGTGCTCACCGCCGGCGGCTACATCAAGCGCACCAACCCGCAGGAGTACAGGAGGCAAAAGCGCGGCGGCGTGGGTGTCGTCGACCTCGATACAAAAGAAGAGGATTTCGTGACCCAATTCCTCACTGCATCAGCACATTCGGACCTTCTCTTTTTCTCCGACAAGGGCAAGGTGTATCAACTGAAAATGTATGACCTGCCGGAAGGGAAGCGGGCTACCAAGGGCAAGTCCATTATGAATTTCATTTCTCTCGAGCAGGACGAGAAGATTACTTCTATTCTCGCGATGCCGAAAGAGAAAAAGACGGTCGAAGGACTTTCCCTCCTGGTGGCCACAAGAAGCGGCACCGTAAAGCGCGTCGCAGCGAAGAATTTCCACGAAGTGCGCCGCTCTGGTCTCATTGCGATTACGCTCGATAGGGGCGATGCGCTCATCGACGCGCAGTTCGTGCACAGCGGTGACGATGTGGTACTCGTGACCGCCAAAGGTCAAAGCATCCGCTTTGCGGCAAAGGACGTGCGCGAGATGGGCCGGCAAGCTGCCGGTGTGCGCGGTATGAAACTTGGGCCTAGCGATACCATTGTTGGCACTGGCGTCGTGCCAAAGGGAATGAAAGACGCAGAACTCCTCGTCCTCTCGTCGACTGGCTATGGCAAGAAAACAAAATTGAGCGAATACAAGACACAAGGACGCGGCGGAAGTGGCGTGAAGACGATGTCTATCACACCGAAGACCAAGCAGCTCGTGGGCGGCGCCGTACTCGCGGTTAAAGGCGGAGAACTCGTCGCGATGTCGAAGAAGAGCCAGACCATCCGCACCGGGCTCGATGAGATACCGACGCTAAGCAGAGCGACGCAAGGCGTACGCGTGATGAAGCTCTACGAGGGCGACCAAGTCGCATCGTTCGTTGTCTTCGGGACTGAAGGCGCGGCAGCATAGCAATGCCCACAGAATTCGCAGACAGAGCGCCCAAAAGGCGCGCCTCTTGCTATATACTTGAGACATGACTCCGCACAAAGCGGCTCCGCCAGTACGCGGATTCGCACACCCCATGCGCACCGTTTCGCACCTCGGCATCGAGCCGGGAATGCGCATCGCCGATTTTGGCGCTGGCTCGGGTGCCTACGTGCTCGAGATAGCAAGCCGCATGGCCGGCAGTGGGCACATCTACGCGGTAGACGTGCAACGCGATCTTCTGTTGCGCACAAAACGCGAGGCGCACGTGCGGGGGTACACGCATGTCGAGACGATATGGTGCGACCTCGAGCGCCCCAATGCGACAAAACTCGCGCCCAAGCTTCTCGATATGGTCCTCATCTCGAACATCCTTTTCCAGGTCGAGATGAAGGACGCGGTGCTCGCCGAAGCAAAGAGAGTCCTCAAGCAAGGGGGCGTGCTCGCACTCATCGACTGGTCGGAATCCTTCGGTAATCTTGGTCCTCGCAAGCAGGATGTCGTCGGCAAGGAAAGCGCGCTCGAACTCGCTCAGGGTGCAGGATTCGTATTTGAACGGGAATTCAAGCCCGGCGCACACCACTATGGCCTCATCTTCCGCAAAGGATTGGTAAAAGAGCGGACGGATGAGAAAATCTAAATACCCATGCGGAAAATTTCAGCTTTCCAGATAGTACTCCTCGCGTCGTTCGGCGCATTCGCTGTCGCGGGCGTGCTCATTTTTGCGTTTGCAGTGAGCGGCAATAACTCGAGTGTCGTTGGTCAGGTCACGATCTGGGGGACACTCCCCGCTGCACCGATAACGCAAACACTACAAGAGCTTTCCGATGCCGACCCGGATTTCGAGCAGGTGAGCTACGTAGAAAAAGATCCTGCGACGATCGCCGATGAACTCGTTGAAGCACTTGCCGCAGGTGGCGGCCCCGACCTATATGTCATACGCGATGACGATGCGTATGAGTCTCGTGATCGCGTTGCTATCGTGCCATATGAATCGCTCTCGCGGGAGCGGTTCGAGAGCACCTTCATCGACGCTGCGTCGCCCTATCTCGGACAGGCCGGCGTGATAGGCATACCGCTCGTTGCCGATCCGCTCGTGCTCTATTGGAATCGCGACATTCTCTCAAACGCCGGCTATGCCAAGCCGCCGGCTTACTGGGACGAGATCAACGAGTTTACCCGCATCGTCACCAAGCGTTCCGAAAGCGGCGGTATCGGAGTCTCGGCACTTTCGTTCGGAGAGTATCAGAATGTGCAGCATGCCAAAGAGATCGTGGGCATGCTTATCTTGCAGGCCGGCGGCGTGCTCACTTCGTACGATACTGAGGGGAGACTCGTATCGGCGCTGAGCCTCTCCGGTGCCGGGGGCCTTCAGGCTGCGACGAATGCGCTCAGATTCTATACGGAATTCGCGGACCCGTCGAAAGAAAAATATACGTGGAATCGCTCGCTGCCGAATTCTCGCCAGGCTTTTGCTGCCGGCGACGCGGCGCTCTTCATCGGTCTGTACAGTGAGGCTAAGGACATACAGACGACGAATCCGAACATCAACTTCTCGCTCGCTCCGATCCCGCAGCGCAGAGATGTCCATGCGGTGGGCGGCGGATACGTGTACGCACTTGCAATCCCCCGCACAGCAAAGAATCGTACTGGTGCGACGGCGATCGCCTACAAGCTTGCGGGGGATAGTGCGTCTGAGCTCCTCTCGGAGCGCTTGGGTCTTGCGAGTGCCCGCCGCGACGTGCTCGCGAAGCGTCCGCCCAAGAACGAGCTTTTGAACTCACAGACGGTCATCATGCGCTCGTGGGTAGACCCCGCGACGTCGGAGACCGATACGATTTTTCGCGGTATGATCGAGGACACAACGAGCGGCGCATTTCAGTTGTCGGATGCGCTGCAGCGGGCGGATAGGCAGCTGCAGAATCTGCTACAACCATGACACGTAGAATCATCGTCATACTGCTCCCAATTCTCGTCCTTACGGTCGCGTCTGTCGCATTGGCGGAAAATAACTTCGAGAATCCGCTAAACAGCGCGTTCAACTCCATCCCGCTTTTCATTGCAGGATTTTTGAAGCTGCTTGTGATGATCGCGCTCCCTATCATCAGTCTCTTTGTCGTCTACTCCGGTTTTCTTTTCGTCTGGGCGCGCGGTAATGAAGCAGAGCTTACGAAAGCAAAAACGAATTTCTTTTATGTAATAATCGGCGCCATTCTCATACTTGGTGCCTGGGTCATTGCGACCCTTCTCGCTGGCACCGTGACCCAGCTTGTAAACGGTCTATGAAGAATCTGGTGCGTGTACTTGCGGCGTTCACACTCGTCTCGCCCGCTGTTGCATTCGCCGCAGCCAAGTCTCTTCGTGAGCTGGCCGCTACAATCGTAGAGGTCCTCAATGAGGGCACGGCACTTCTGGTCCTCGCCGGATTCGTCATATATCTGCTCGGCGTAGCAGGTAGCATCTGGAAGTCCGATGAAGGTAAGAAAAATACGACGACGTTCTTCCTCTGGGGAGTGCTCACGCTCTTCGTCATGGTGTCGATATGGGGCATTTTGCACATCCTTCAGGACACGCTCTTTAGCAGCTCGCCGTATGATCCGACGTACGGCTCGCCCCGTCCTCAGCAAGATTACGTGGGGGCGCCGTACTTTGAATAGCGTATGCCCGCACTTTTCACCGCTGTAGGTCTCTTCAACATCTTCGTCGGGCTCATGCTCGTGGCGGCTTTTTTGCTCTGGGGCGCAGGTATCATCATCTGGTCGATACGACTCGGAGTGTGGCCTTCGTATCGGGACGAGACATTTGAATACATGCGGTGGGCGATTGCCATACTTTTTGTCCTCATCGTGCTGCTCGCTGTCGCGAAATACGTCCAAAACCATACGCCGCTCGTGATGTTTGGCCTTGGAGTCGTTTTTGTGCTCATTGTCATCTTCGCGGTCATGCACAGAATCGCCAATCAGGGCGGGAAAGAGCGCAAGGAAGAATAGGCAAGGTCTGCAGGCACGGATATCCACATTTGTGGCCTGAAACCGATTGTTTTTTGGCGGCGTGAAGCTACCATGAGTGCATCTACTCATAACTTGCTCTACTATGCGTGCACGATTACTTGGTTCCGCAGCACTTCTCACCGCAGTAGCATTCGCATTTCCGGCACTCGCGGGCGCCGCGGGGCTCCTCGATACGCTCGCGCTGTTCAATCGCATCCTCAACGGACTCATAGGTATCGCGGTACTCCTCGCGATTCTCGGTCTTTTCTGGGGCGTTATTCTGTACTTCTTCAAGAAAGGGGATGAGGCAAAACACGAAGGTATCCAGATCATGATATACGGCGTCGTCGCCATTTTCGTGATGGTATCCATCTGGGGGATTATCCGGCTCTTGCAGAATACCTTCGGTGTCACGCAAAACACGTCCATAACTCCGGCTGGGATAGTCTCTTTCTAGCGTATGCGGCGCATTTCGTTCGCGGCAGCATCTTTCGCTGTCCTCGCGCTTCCGGCGGTCGTCTCTGCAACAGGGTTGCTTGATACCTTGGGTCTCGCAAATCGCATAATCAACGGTCTTATCGGTCTTGCTGTCCTCCTTGCGATACTGGGCCTGTTTTTTGGACTCGTGAAATACTTTTTTAAGAAGGGAGACGAGGCGAAACACGAGGGTATCAGCATGATGGTTTATGGCATTATCGCCATTTTCGTGATGGTATCCATCTGGGGGATTATCCGGCTCTTGCAAAACACGTTCGGAGTCGGCGGCGGCGGCCCCATCATTCCGCCGGGCTTCGACCTCTTTTGATCCCGTAACGTATGACGACCGCCGCGAATGAACTCATCGGGCGGATAGTTGATGCGATCATCAACCCCATCATTCTCGTCGTTTTCGCGTTCGGATTTTTTATCTTCACCTGGGGGATGGTGCAGTTCCTTTGGAATATGCGCGGCGGTGAGGTAAAGGAGGATGGCAAACAGCACATGCTATGGGGCATCATCGGCATGCTCATCATGGTTTCGGTCTACGGTATCATCTCACTCATCGACGATACGCTCGACCTCGATATATCCAACCCCAACGTCAACCGCATCAATGACGTCACGTTCCCGTCGAATTTTACTAACTAAGCTGTGGGCAGGAGAGGACTCGGCTAAGCGCTCGCTCGTCACCGTCGCTCCTCGCTCCGCTTAGCCATGCTCGCGCATCCCCGCATGCTCGCGGGGCCCCAGCGCTCGCCTTCTCGTCTTCCCTGCACCTGCAAAACAATGCGCATGGAATGCTGCGCATCCCATTTGCTTGTTTTGTGGGCAGGAGAGGACTCGAACCTCCATGTCTTGCGACACTAGCTCCTAAGGCTAGCGCGTCTACCAATTTCGCCACCTGCCCGATGCGGGCATCGTATCATTTTTTTTCACGGCGCACGCGCTGGCGCTCCGCGCCGAGACGCATCTCTTGGAGCGACGTCTCGAGATTATCTACGTACGTATTGAGATCTTCGAGTGCGCGTTTACGCTCGAGAGAGACCGAGGCGAGCAAGAGGAATACCATGGTCACACAGCCGATGAAAAACTGCACACCGAGCAAGCTATCGCTGACGGTCGGTGCCGCGAAGGGCCCAGAGCCTTGTACGGTCGCGGAAATCGCGATCGTAGCGGTGATGAATATAGAGAGCGTAATGCCGCGCACACCGAAGCGGAGTGCGGCCCAAATGAGGGGGAATATGACGAGATAAATGAGCGGTATCGTGCCAAAAATGACAGGTGCTCCGTAGAAGCTTGCCACGTTGGCGACGACGAGTGAGGCGGTGAGACCCGCGAGCTCTGTGAGCTCAGGACGTTCTCTGTGCTCCTTCCGAGCGCCGAGCCAGACGAGGAGAAGCGGAGCGACGACGAGCGCGCCAAGAGCATCACCGACATACCATGCCGTCCAGGTGTCGAATACACGGTCAAATATCGTGCCGCTCGCAAACAGTGTGAGCGTACCGATAGTTGCTGCGACGAGCGGTGCGATGAGGCCGGCGCCGATAATAAATCCGATCGCATCGCGCAACCTCGCAAAGGCCGCATCGAATCGAACGTAGCGCTCCAGGAAAAAGATGGCTGCGAACGCCTCGAGAGAATTTCCCACGCCGAGGAGAAGTGAGACGAAGAAGGGGGCGCCGGCGGTGAGGTTGACGGCGAACGCACCGAGCAGGACTCCCAGCCACACCCGCTTGCCGGCAAGCAGCATCGCCGCAATGGCGATGCCAGTGGGAGCCCAGACGAACGTGGCGAAACCGTTGACTGCGTAGAGCTCGATGCCGAGGCGGCCAGTGATGAAATATGCGATTGCAACGACCGCAATCGCGAAAATGTCTTCTCGGCGTGGTATCAGGTCCCTGAAATCCATTGCACCTGGACGCCGGTCCAGTACACGCCCATGCTACCATAGGGCGGCAAAAGTACATTCACATGCAAAGACGGGCAAAAAAGAAGCGGACCCGAGCGTGTGACTCGGGTCCGAGGGTGAATCTAGACGTATGTAATCCTGGGCTCCGGCACGATTCGCGGCGCCTCATGAGGCCTTCTCTCGAAGACCGCGTTCCGCGAGAGCGAGAATCTCCGGAGGGCCTCGAAGACGAGCCAAGTATACCAACGGCGCACAAACCGACGCATAGCGACAGGGAAGAGCCCAACGACCACAGGGAAGACTCGTTCAATCCCTCTGGCCGCAGCGAAGCGCAAGAGAATGGGAATGATGACCGTTCTGAACCATTCGCCGAAAAGCACATTCGCCGCGTATTGTAGGGGCGGTAAGGCAAGGAACCGCACGAAGCCCCCAGTCGTTACAATCGCAACGATGGCGAGCACGAAGACAGGAAACGCGAGGGATACTTGCAGCCACCGGGGGAAGGACTGCCACAGCTTCTTCAGTGTGCCGACGAGCTCACGCCATTGTCCGATGCGGTGTCGCACTTTCTGCCGGAGCACGACTGGAAGAGAGAACATAAGCAGAAACAAGAAGATTCTCCGCGCCCCATAGCGTATGCCGAATCTCCGCACGAACAGAAGGCTCACTGGCAGACTCGCAAGCACCCGCTCCCAGATGTCGTCAAACCACCACATTCCGAATCCCGCCGCCACTATGATGAGGGCCGGGATGATGAGCTTCACGTAGCGCATGCTCCAGTCCTCCGACGGTATTCACTCTTTAGATTATGCCAGCAGATATGTCCGGTGTCAATCCGCCGGAGACCAAAACCACCTCGTTTATCAAGAGGCGGCGGGCTCTCGCTTGCGCATTCCTCTCTGGTCCGCCCACCAGGACTCTCCTTCACCTCTCGCCTCGCCGTCGCTCGGCTCGGGCTAGGCACCGCCTCACACCCGCATCAGCTGATGCGGGTCCCGCTCCGGCGTTCGAATCGAAAAACGCCCGGCGTTTTTCTCTGGGCGTCCTTCGCTTCGCTCTGTCCGCCCACCAGGATTCGAACCTGGGACCATCTCGTTAAGAGCGAGCTGCTCTACCAACTGAGCTATGGGCGGAAGTGAGGGTCGGAATGACCGCTCGAGGTCATTCTACCCGAATGTCCCGCCCATATGAACATATGGGCGGCTCACCGCTGTGCGGTCTCAAGGATTTTACCTGAATAGTCAGCGAATATAAAGGTGCGCGCTATACTATGCGCATGTACAACCACGAGCCAGAAGGATATATCTGTCCGCTCTGCCAGATAGCAAAGGGCAAGCCGACCGATCACGGCGATCAAGAGCTTGATGTGTTCTTCCGCAACGAGGTATGCACCGCCTACATTGCGGGGAAGTGGTGGAAAGCCGCCCCCGGGCACGTCATCGTGATGCCCAATGCGCACATCGAAAACCTCTACGACATGCCCGAGGATATCGGGCACGCGATATTTGATGTGTCCAAACGGGTCGCGCTCGCACTCAGGGAGCTCTACAAATGCGACGGTGTCTCGACCCGGCAGCACAACGAGCCCGCGGGCAATCAGGACGTCTGGCACTTCCATCTCCATGTATTTCCACGGAGAGTCGATGAC
>Ga0209542_10021278_pt1 | contig 10181 bp, 11 predicted proteins | sample RifCSPhighO2_01_FD_184028 | JGI IMG/M metagenome (GOLD analysis project Ga0209542, IMG submission 184028) | Soil microbial communities from Rifle, Colorado - Rifle CSP2_plank highO2_0.1 (SPAdes) (version 2) | ecosystem: Environmental > Terrestrial > Deep subsurface > Rock core/Sediment ...
TGTAAACTGATATTCAATTGTTAATATTCCCTCTTCTTCCAAGAAAACAGCCCACTCATTTATTATATGCTCTGGCAGTCCCAATTCTTTTGCAGCTTCTTCTAAGGGAATTCTTTTTTTATTATTTACTAGTTCAACTAAACTGTCTACTGCAGTTGAAATATTTACAGGCATGATATTAAACAATAAACATACTATAAAAAGGTTTTTATATAACCTATTATATATTAATTTCAATAAAAAAGAGGCGGGATGAAGATAATTATTAATTTTGAAAAAAAGCATCTTTACTTATTGTTAGCTTTGCTTATCATAACTGGCGCAACATTTGTTTTAGCCGGTATGAACGAATGGGCTTCAGCAGGTAGTCCCCCAAGCCATGATACTTTATGGACAAGATATATCAAGGGAAGGGATGTTGATACAATTACTGTTTATGATTCTTTAAATGTTGAAAAAACCGTAATCGGCAGGCCATTTAAATTTAATTTAAATGGTATTGCGAGACCATCTTGTGATGGAAGCACAGAAGGTATGTTGTGGTATGAGGCTCCTGGAAGAATAAACCCAAGTGATTCGGTCGTTTCTGAACTTCAGATATGCGTTCATCCTAATGATGCTTTTGAGAATTATTATTGGGTTAGCATAAACAATCTTGAGGATGATTTGCGCGGTACTTTATGTGGCTTAAGAACTGGAACTGGAACATCATGTGATGGTAGTGCCTGCTTGTCTTTTGGTTGTAATGGATATTATCTGGGGTCTAGTTCAGCTTACCCCGGGTCTATTTGCCCTGTTGGTTATACACTTAAATCACTTTTTAGCGTCCTTGATAACAGTTATACATCTAAGGAATATTTTTCTTGCGTGAAAGATTGATCAAGAAATGAAAAAACTAATCTTACCCATATTTGTAATTTTACTTTTCCAATTTATTAGCGTAGATGCGTTTGAATGCAGAGTTAGAGATAATTGTTTAGCTGGAGAAAATACAATATTTTATATGTATGATAACATTGATACCCATCTTTCTAAAACAGCCTGGCCCGAGAGATTATGTTGCACTACTGAAATTTCTAATAGTTGCGCTGCTAATGTAAAATCTGTTTTATTTAAGCTCTACTCAAGTTCAGAAGGCCACGTTTCTCAAAGTCCAAGTTCCACTTATAGCAATCAAATCTGCCTTTCATTAGCAAACAATGCACAAGGTTTTATACAATGCAGTTATCGCGAAAATTCTAACTGTAATTCAGATGAAAAATGCATTGTAACATTATCGGGAAATGAAGATGCGCATGTTTCAGATTGTTCAAGCAATGGTTATAATAATAAATTGTGCTGTAAAGCAACTGTTTGTCCGGAAGAATTTAGATATAGTGCCGCTGTTGGTGGATGTGTAGTACAATTTGTAGAATGTAGTAATTTAGATGGTTTTATTCAAAAAGGTGAAGCAAGAACATGTGTAAATACTCCACCTTATACCGATTCAGAAAATAGTTGTGTAACCAATTTACAAAACTTAGGATCATTACCATATCGAGAAGCTTGTTGTTTCTCCACAACTTATAATGGAAATGACTATTATGAATATGAAAATATTGGGGTAAAAAGTTGTACTTTTGAGGAGATAGAAAAAGGATTATGTTAAATGAAAAAGTTATTATTTTTGTTAATTATATTAATTTTCGTAAGCGGTTGTAATGAAGAAGGTGCCTTTGATGGATACCATATCACAATTTCAATCCCAGATGCAAATGAAATAGAGCAATTCACAGGTCCGATTAAGGATTATAATATTACCACATTAACTGCAGAGGATTTTGGGAAATTTGCTTTATCTTCACCAAAAGGCTTTGAATTCAGCGTTTATGCAAGATACACGTTAAAAGAATATGATAATTCAACCATTGACATTCGTATCACCAAATATGGTGAGAAAGAAAACATAACGGAAAATATAAATAATATCTTTAACTTATTTTCAAATAATGCAAAAAACACCGGGCATAGAATAGAAATTGTAAACGAGTTTAATTTTATTGATCAAGATGTTGATACTGTTAGGGCGTTTTATCACAAAGGTTGGTTTTATGAGGGATGCGGTAATTTTTTTGTAATGAGTTCTATTTTTGTTAAAAAGGGGGCTTATATTATTGAAGTGAGCGAGTATCTTAATCCAAATATAGAAAGTATTGGACAAGAAAATCTAGAAAAGATTGTCGGGGTTGTGTTAAATCAAAATAATTTTTTGTAAATGCCAAAAAAAGATTGAAGAAGAGTTAATTTAGTTCGATAAATCCCGACTTTGTAAAATAAGTATCTAAATCCCCCGACTTTTTTTATAGAAAATTTTCCTTGTCTTCCTTATCTTATAGCAACTTCAAGGGGGTAAATTTATAAACAATATTGTATTATAAAAAGTATGGTGAAAACACCAGAATTAAGCGTTGTTGTCCCAATATATGGAGAGTTTGACTTAGCAAGAGCTTGTATGTCGGTGCAATCAATTTTATTTCAGCAGGGCCTTGATTATGAAGTTATTGTTTCAGAACAAGGAGAATCTCGTAGATTTCCAGAAATGCCTGGAATTAGACATGTTTTCAAATATCATAAACCTCAACCCGGTTTAAGTGATTTTAATCCTGGGAATGTGCGTAATGAAGCAGTAGCACTTGCAACTGGAAAGTTTGTGTACACAAATGATGCAGACATTGTATTTTTAGAACCGAATTATCTTGCCAAATCTGTTGAAGCAATGGGGATAAATCCAAATAGAGTTTTATATCGTCCTTTTATGAAAAGACTTCCATTAGACGAATTTAGTGAATTTGAAAGAAGAGTTCATGATTTTGGAATTGATGAAGTAGTAGCGTCTCTTGACTTATCACAAAAATACATTGCCACTTTAAATGGAAAACCAAGAAAAATTAGAGTGTTTGAAAAAGAGAGCATTTACCCTAAAACATTTACTGCATTTGAAGAAGACTTCCAAGATTATGTAGGTAATGATAAAAACAAAGGTAGTGAACCAATGTTTTGGAATGAGAATAGGCACTGTGGAGGGAACCTATTTAGAATGGAACAGTTTAGAAATGTTGGAGGATATTCTGAAGAGTTCATTAATTGGGGATGCGAGGATTCAGATTTACAATGGAAGTTTCGTGAAGTCTATGATTTACAATTTTTTCCAAAGGATTTAAAGATAATGCATCTTGATCATCTTAAACAATACTTCTCTTCTGGAATGTGGGCTCGCAATGAAGAGATAAGTGCACGAAGAATGAAAGAAGGTTTAGAAAAAGCTATAGAAAATGACATGAGGAACAAATTATGGCAACCTCGGTAAGCGTTATTGTACCTTTTTATGGAACAGCTCAATCACAAAGGTTAGAATTAGTAGCAGAATCGATATTATCACAGAAAGGAGTTGATGTTGATTTCGTTGTTGCGGGATTGAAAGTTGCCACAAGAGCCGGAGATATATCTGATTTATTAAGACATCCAAAAGAAAGTGTGCCCGAAATTGTAAGAACCGGAGCTGTTATCAATAACGGATTGCGATTAGCAACAGGATATTTTACTTATGTTACTGATGCAGATATTCTTCTGCCAAATCAACATTACTTAGAAGGATTAGTTCAAGAATCATTTATTACAGGGATGTCACTAAAAAGACCCCCCATGAGAAGGTTGCTTATTCAAGATTTTGACTGGTTTTACTCTATGCATTCTTCAAAAGGTTTGGAAAATTCTATTGCATCACTCGACACTTCACAAGAATATGTTGTTAAACCCATAGATGTAGAAAGACCGATGGGGGTTTTTCCAAAGTTTGAAAATGGAAGGCATAAGGTCTTCATTGCTACAGAATCCGATTTTCAAGAGTACTTTTCAAACGAAGAGAATAAGGGTTCAGAACCTCGCTACTTCAATCAAGATAGGCATTGTGGTGCTGTCTTTGCTCCTACAAAAGCCCTTATAAATATTGGAGGATATCATGAAGGATTTATTGGCTGGGGAGTATGGGATGCTGATGCTCAATGGAAATTAGAGAACCAAACCGGAATGAAATTAACCCCAAACAGAAAAGAATTTAGTGTTATCCATTTAGACCATGAGAAAGGATATTTTTCAAAATCAAAATGGGAACATGATAGAAGATTGCAAGAAAGCAGGAGAATTTTAGGATTTGAAGCATGTGCACGAGAAGACATAGAAATATATGCAGAGGGGCAAAATGGCAAATAAACTTCAAAGACTCAATATTGAATTAACAAGTAGATGTAACTATGCGTGTGTTGGGTGCCCTACTCACGAACTTTTAAGAGGAAAAGGTTCAATGGACGCAGAATTATATAAGGCGATATTTGATGAAGTAGGAAATGATATCGAAAGAGTTTTTCTTTGGGGGTATGGTGAACCATTGCTTCATCTGCAAGTAACAGAACTCTTGAGCTATTCAGGAAACTTTTCTACAAAGAAAGTTATGAGTACAACAGGATGGAGACTTGAAGACTTATTAGATGTTGAGGTACTAACCCATCTTGACGAACTTATTATTTCTATCAATGGACTTACTCCAGAAGCATACGCACAGCATCAAGTAAATGGAGATTTGGAAAAGGTGGTCCGTGGCCTAGAAAGAGTTGCTCCTGTGCTTGCTGATTCTGGAACTCAATTTGTAATGCAAACAGTTGCCCATAAAAGTAATCTTGATGAGATTCCTCAAACTAAAGAGTTTGCGAGGAGATATGGATTTGATATGCTTGTGATTAAATCATTTAATGTAATGGATAGAAAACAAGAAACATTTGATAGATTTGTGCCACTTGGAACTTCTTATTCAAGGTATCAAAAAGGACTTAGCGACCCTCCTAAAAAACCACAAGGCGGGATATATCCCTGTGAAGAATGGATGGTCATTAATTGGGATGGTTCAGTTAATCCTTGTTGTTGGGACTACAAAGGAGAATACAATTTTGGAAATGTTCGAGATGAGGGGGTTTATGGAGTTTGGAATAATATGAAGACATCAAAACATAGGGCGGAAATAAAACAAAAAAACTTTTTGGAGATATGTGTTGATTGTGCTAATAGTAAAACAGTGGAAGCAATATCATTTACAAATAAGGGGGGAGAAGATGTCAAGAAAATCATTTGATTACGCAGGAATCTTAACAATTGAAATTAGGGGCCCAGCAAATTTACTTGAGAGGATAGCCGGGAGAAACAGGAAATAGTTCAAGTCCTGATTGTACTATCTGTATTAATCAATCTGAAAGTCCTGTTGAGATTAAAAAAGATAAACGATTTGATTATTTAACAATAGACAAAACTGGAACAGTAGAACAACCTTCTATTAGATACACACGATATAATACTCATGTTAGAACTATTCATCAAAAATCTCCTAACGATTATAAAGTAGATACTAACGTCGAGAGGGATGAGGCTTCGGGACTTATTTGTATTAGAAATTACTTAAGTAATCATCCTAAGCTTACAAAATATTCTCTGTTGCATGCTTCACTCATAAACATTGATGGAAGAGGCATACTAATTCCCGGAAGTTCAAGGCAGGGTAAAACTGCATTGGCTGTTTACTTACTTCAAGAACATGGAGCATCATTTGTAAGTGAAGAAAATGTTATTTTAGACGTTAATGAAGAAAATATTAGGGGGCTATATGTTCCAAGAACTCCAAGAGTAAGATTTTCAACAATTGCTGAATCAGGACTATCAAAAGTATTAGAAAATATTAAAGTTGCAAATGCAACCCAATATATTGACTCTGATGTGCTAGAGAGGATTATTGATACCCGTAGTTTTAATGTTGATGCGGGAATTGCTTTTTCAAGAAGGGTATTTTGCGACTTACTCGGAACGGACTCTCAAGAATCTTCTCCTGTAAATATGGTTTTATTTCCAAAATATAAAGGAAGTGGAAATTTAAATGTTAAAACATTGGGACTTGAAGAAGGAGTACAAAGACTTTCAAGAGCAGGACTTATAAGAAAATCAGATATCGACCCAAAAGAATTACAAGAAACAACAGTGAGTTTTAAGCAATATAAATTCGAAGGATTTGATTTTATTGAAGTTGAATTTTCTGGTGTAGAAAATCTCAGACAAAGAGGATTTAGACTATGAGTGAAATACCAATTGGATATTATAGTATGAAAATATTAAAAGAACCAGAAGGAAAAAACAAAGGAGCTTTAATACTTTCTCAAGTAGATAGTGTTGTTTCCAGATTGCCGTTTGTAAAAAACAGATTCTACCTTATTGAAAGAAGGGGTTGGCAAGGAATTAATGAGTCTCAATACGCTGATGTTAAATTAGTTGAAGATTTGTCGCTATGGGGTGAAACCGTGAAAAGATTTCCAGATAGCGTTTGTTTAGATATTGGTCCTGCTGATTTTGTTGATACTGATGTATTTAGACCGCTCGGAATTGAAAAAGATTATGATGGAATACAAGTTTCTCATTGGACGGATTTTAAGCGACCAGAGATGTTTATTAGGGCAGCAGGAATGCTTCCCAAGAGAAATTTTGTGAAGTTAGGACATTTCGTTGAAGGATGTTCAGAAGCCGAGTACGAGTTAAGAGACTCAAGCATAAGACTGGCAAGGGAAATTGGAGCAAATGTTGATTTTCCTTATGCTAAAGCTAAAGATAACAATAGTTTTCCAAGTTCAAAAGAAGCAATGAATGCTTATATTAACAGAGCTCGTATTGGGATATTAACTACAAAGGTCGAGGGAATCAATAGATTCAAGACGGAATGTTTGGCAGCAGGAGTACCAGTATTAGTCCCAACTGATGTCAGTTATCCAACTAAGAAACATATTACAGAAGAAACAGGTACATTATTCGAACCTACGCCAGAAGGATTGGCAAGAGCTATTGAAGATGTTCTAACTCATATTGATAGATATGACCCAAGAAGTTATATTGAAAGAACTACTGGCAAACATATAGCATTAGAGAAATTAAAAGGATCTCTTGAAGATATATGTAAAAGAGACAGGACGGAATATAGATTTAGTGATATAGATTGGGATGGACGAAATCAAAGTCTTACATGGGGTGAAAAGGTATTTGAAGTACTCGGGGGGTATGAATAATAAACAACTTAAACTGATGTTTATTTAAATTAAAATGAAACAAAAACCAGCAAAAATAATTTATGAAAACCAAGAAGAGGTTTATAATCAGGTCCTTGCCTTTGTAAAATCCATTCTTCCAAAAGAAGTTATTAATGCTTATTTATGGGGAAGCACAGTGGAGGGAACGTTTGGAAAATATAAAGAAAAGTTTGGGTCTCACGAAGGAAGTGATATTGATGTTATAGTTATAATCCCTAATAAAAAAATTCCATCTCATTGGAAATCTCTGAATACACAAAAGGATTGGTGGTATTTGTATAGTGGTGGAAAGATTGAAATAAACAAAAGGATTCATAGGGTTGATTTAATGATAGTAAAGGATGGTAAGGAAGAATATGCAAGGAATCGCATTAAAGAAAAAAATTGGAAGATAGAAAAGATAAAATGACTCTGAAAGTATATCTTATAAGGCATGGAGAAACAGATTTTAATAAACAGAATAAAGAGTGGGGACAAGATAATGAAACTCATCTTAATGATTGGGGAATCCTTCAATCCAATAAATTAGCTGAAACCTTAAAAAACATTAACTTCGATAAATTATTTTCCAGTGATTTGAAACGAGCAATGCAAACCTCTCAGAAAATAAGTGAGATTTGTAATGTTAAAATTATTCCAGATAAAAGATTAAGAGAGTATGACCCCGGAGAAGTTGACCCCTCATCTGAAGAGTGGATTGAGAGATACAAAGAAATGCTTGAGTCTGGAATGTCTAAGTATGACATACGACCGTTTGGAAGAGAAAATATCTGGGATTTAATCAAGAGAATACAATCGTTCTTAGAAGACATGCAAAAGGAAGAAGGAACGATAGCAGTAATTGCTCATTCTGGAGTAAATGCTGTATTTATGAACTTATCACAGGGAAGAGAAAAAAATGATTTTCTTAGCATCAAACAGGATAATGCTTGCCTTAACATTTTAGAGTTTTTAGGGGGGAAATGGAAAATTAAGGTGGTAAATGATTCTAATCACATAACAGATATTAAACCAAAAAAGAAGAATTATGAAAATCAGGATGAAATTAAGAATACTGCAAAAGAATATGTACTTGAGAAATTGGCCGATGCAAGTAAAGAAATTTATCTTGCAGGAGATATTGTAAGTGGTGAGTTTGGCTTGTATGATAGACCCTACAAACGATACAAAGGTTCAACAGTTGAAACATACGTACTATTAAAAAAAGACTTTGAAATACCTCAAAAATGGAAATTATCAACGATTACAGAAGACATGAGTAAATATGAGATCGGCAAAATTAAAGTGAATAGTGTGAAACATAAAGTTAATGTGGTGGTGATACAGGGTACGAAGGATATTCAAGGGGAGAATAAGGAGAAAATAAAATGAACCGAGTTTTAATTGTATCTCTAAATTCGGGAGGCACAAAGGGACATGGAAAGATAATTACTTCTTTGGCTAATTTTTTATCACAAAAAAAGAAACGGATAATAATCCTATCGGATATGCTTTTTTCAAAAAACTTTGATGTGAATGATAAAGTAAAGGTAAAAAATCTTAGAAAGATACCCCATATCAATTATACAATTGGAGGAATGTGCCGGTGCAATCAAAAAGACCAGATTTACGAATTTGCAAGGGAGAATAATATTGAATGTGTCATATTCTCAACATTTTTCGACTTAAATCTTGTTAGGAAGTTCAAAAATGATAATATTAAAACCATCCTTCTCAGTTATCCAATAAGAGATACTTATAGATTAGCTCTTAAACAAAATGGAGCATATAGCACATTTGACAGAGTTATTACTCTCTATAGTCCTGAATTTAACGACAAAGAAATGCCCAATGAAAGATTAGCAAATCCTCTTAAAATTGTGCGTAAGGAGATAACAAGTACTGAAAAGAATGATATTTTAGTCACTTGTGGTGGTGGAGGGAGACCCTCTTCAAAATTGTTTTTGAAAAAAACGTTTTCAGTACTAAAAAAAGTAATTAGTAAAAACGAAAACATTAAAGTTACAGTAATAAAAGGCAATTCAAAATTAAATATTGTCCATAAGAATATTAAAACAATTATATGGACAAAAGACTTTGGCAGTATAATTTCTTCTTCTAACGTTATAGTTTCGGAAGCAGGCTACTTCACAATGTTAGATTTGATCAATTACAAAAAGAAAGCCATTCTAATTCCAGGAGAAAGAATTATAGATAACCAAGAAATTCGAGCATTAAAATTAGAAGAGTTAGGAATTGGAAAAGTATTTTTTCCTTTTGAAAAAACATCAAAGCTTTCTAACTTAATAAATAAAAACTTGAAAGATGGGAGTTTAGATTATGGTGTATTCAAAAAGATTTTAGATAAATTTAACAAGCATCCCGATTTAAGCAAGGTAGTATCGGAGGAATTACAATGAGGGTAATGTATGTTTGTGGAATGTATGTTCCATCTCATGGCGGTGCTGAAATTAGTATGTATTCTCTTCTAAGAAGTTTGCAAGAAAAGCTTGGATGGGAGATACTTGCAGTTACTGATGAGAGATATGAAAAAACCAAAAAACTTGAAAAATTTAACAAAATACAATTACATACAACTTCTCATGATAATCGTGAAACAGAAATTGAGAAGATGATTCTTGAGTTTAAACCAGATATTGTTATAACTCAGCTTATGTGGGCTAATGTCGCACTCAAACTCGCTAACAAGCACTCAATTCCTTCAATTGTGAGGGTGTGTAAAGTGCCTCTTAAGTTAGATCTTGCTGAAGGCTCAGAATATGCACCAACGGCGATTATTTCAACTTCTAACTTTGTTAAAGAATATGTTTCGAAACTTTGGAATCGAGAATCAAACATTATTAAACCTCTTGTTGAAATTGAGAATTACACTATCAAAAAAGAGGATTTGGACCCTTCCAAAAATAATCTCATTTTCATGTTCAATCCCTTACAAAGGAAAGGCGGATTAGTTTTTAAAGAAATTGCAAAGAAATTACCTTCTGAAAGATTTGGAACGGTTCTTGGTTGGTCTTCACTTAAAGACAAGGATGA